>Ga0247803_1000008_pt1 | contig 363669 bp, 307 predicted proteins | sample UWRJL014104B1_FD_180928 | JGI IMG/M metagenome (GOLD analysis project Ga0247803, IMG submission 180928) | Plant litter microbial communities from Arlington Agricultural Research Station in Wisconsin, United States - UWRJ-L014-104B-1 | ecosystem: Environmental > Terrestrial > Plant litter >... | reverse complement strand
CGCCAAAGGCCTGAACAAAGGCAGATAAGTTTGCTGACACTGCGTTGCGTTAAATTCTTAGAATGCACGCAAACGAAACCATTTCTTACTTTTATAACGCCGCGATAAACGGTGGTTTTTAAGTAGCACTTTTGCCATAAAATGAAGCGAAGCGGAATGGCAAAAGTGCTACTTAAAAATCCATCCGTTTGATTGCTTTGTTAGGAATTTTCTTCTGAGTTTAAGCGTTCAAGTAAATAAGTTAAAGACGGAAGCTCTTCATGATTTTCGGTGTTAAGACCAAAAGGAGCCCAACTAGCCTTTGAGTTTAGACACAAATGCAATATTACTTTACTAGAAGGGGTAGAGTTTTCGATTAACCCAGCAGGCACCCAATAGAAGTTTGTATTTCTTAATGGGTTGGGCACAGGCGACCCACAAATACTACAAAAATCAGAACGGAAGCCTGATTCCTTGACCCAACTATTTATAAGTTCGTTGCCGGTTAAAAAGCGAAACTTTTCGTTTTCAACAATAGTGGCGGCACTTGAATAAGAACCGCTTTGCTTTCTACACAAAGAGCAATGGCACTGATATAGCTTGATATTCTTGCGATCAATTTCAAAACTAACCTTTCCGCAGAGACAATTTCCAAACATTTCTTGTTATTCCTTTTGCCTAACGCCGAGTTCAGCGGCAGTTTTTAAGTTGTGGTTTTATGGAATACTTTTGCGCAGCAAAACCATAAAACCGCGACTTAAAAACTGTCCAGTGCAGCGAAGCGGAACGGTGCTGCAACGACTTGTTAGCAATTTTTCTTACGCGAAAAACTAGCTAATTGTGTTTTAACTTTTTATGTATTGTCCTTGCTCTGCTTTTCCGAACGAGGCCATATAAAGCTGGTAACTTGTTTCTTCCAACCCTGCTTTTCATAAAATGTTTCTTTACCTACAGCAGAAGTTAACGTAGTAAATGCATAACCTTCTAAGGAGTTTTTTAGATAAAGTAAAATGTTTGCGCCAATACCTTTGCTTTGAAATTCAGGATGAATAACTAAGTCTACAATTAACGCATAATACTTTCCATCATCAACAGTGCGCCCAAAGCCCACAAGTACATTGTTTGAATATGCAAAACGAACAAAGCTACTTTTTTCAAAGGCTGATTGTATTTCTTTTGGATTTCGGATTCCCCAGCCAACGAGAGAAAACAATTCTGAAGCTCTTTGCCAATTTACCGTTTCAATGTTGCTATTAAATTCAATGTTCATAAATGGGTTCATTGCTAACGCCGCGTACAACGGCAGTTTGTAAGTTGTAGTTTTGTGGGTTACTTTTGCGCAGCAAAACCACAAAACTGCGACTTACAAACTGTCCAGCGCACGGAGTGCGCGAGTTGATACGCTTTGTTATAAAACAACTATACGCACGAACAAGCTGAGCAAAAAAATAGCCGTAAAGCTAAATATTAGAATTCTAAACCTTAGCAATATTTTCAACCGTTCGCCTTCAAAAATTAAGGCTGTATTTTCCCCAGGAAGAATATCTAATTTCAGTATTTCTAGATATTTCACGTACCCAATTCTGGACTTTTCTTGCGATGATTCATATAACGATAGGGAGTAATACAGAAGAACGCCTGCATTAATTAATAGCGAGCCTACTGTGACCCATATAGTGAAATTCTCTAACGTCATTAATGGCCTCTACTTTAGTCTGAACATTCTTTCTTTATAACGCTAAGTACAGGGGCAGTTTGTAAGTTGCGCATTGCGATAAACTTCGCGCAGCGATTTGCTAAATGCGCAACTTACAAACTGTCCAGCGCCGAAGGCGCGAACTGGTACGACTTGTTATAACCAACGCATGAAAGAACGGCCGAAGAAAAAACCAGTACGAGACATGCGACCAACTAAAAACTGCACGGACTTGATGGAGCAGCATCCAAGCAGAGCAAACTTTAATACACGGATAAAAAGAATTAACACTGCGATGAATTTAGCACGACCTGGCAACCGAGAAAAACTTAGCTCTTGTGGCAACAGCCAGAGCGAAGGCAGGTAAACTTTTTAAAACTACGATTACCCTACTCTCTTAGAATGCACGCAAACAAAACTATTTCTTACTTTTATAACATTTGTATATCGCGCATGCGCGTTATCTTTCCTAAGTGATTTTTTAGGAACGCCTATTAACGATTTGATTTTCTTGTGTTTCTTGGCCTGCACTTACTTTTTATGGCAAAGGAAACCGGGCATGCATGTTATCTGCCCGGACAGATGCGCAATATCATTCCACTGCCCTCGCTAAGTATTTGACTATAGTGAAATAATTTTATAAACGAAAGTATTTTTGTGCACTGTAAAGAACCAAAATGAGCACGATATTGTTTTCCATTTCAATATACTGTATATATATACAATCGGGATAATTGAATTTCAGAGGGAACTATGACGTCTTCAACCAGCCCATTTATGGAAATGATTCGGGGTGAGGTGCGCTTGCGAGGGTATAGTTTGCGCACGGAAAAATCCTATTTGTTCTGGATTAAAAAATTTATTTTGTTTCATAAGAAGCGCCACCCATCGGAGATGGGAGCGCAGGAGGTCAAGCAGTTTTTAACCTGGCTTGCAGTCAGCAGGAACGTTGCGGTGAATACACAAAAGGTTGCTTTGAATGCTGTGGTTTTTTTATACCATAAAATCTTAAAGCAGGAATTGGGCGACCTTGGCTTTACACTGGCGACGAAACAAAGGCATCTCCCTTCTGTTCTTACACCGCTAGAAGTAGCGTTGATATTGCAAAACCTTCATCATCGCGACCGTTTGATTATTGAGTTGCTTTACGCGAGTGGTCTTCGCATTACTGAGGCGTTACGTTTACGAATTCAGGATATAGATTTCCATAATTATTCTATTTGTGTGCGCGATGCGAAAGGCAATAAAGATCGGCAAACATTATTGAGCGAATCAGTTGTGCCTCAGCTAAAAATTGAAATTGCCAATGCCGTGAATCTTCAAAAAGGAGATAACAAATTAGGCATTGGTCCGTCGCTACCGCACCAATTAGGCGTGAAATTTCCGAATGCTTATAAATCACCTGCTTGGATGTTTATATTTCCCTCCGCTGGATTTAGCTCCCACCCATTAACCGGCATTCATTGTCGGCACCATCTTCACGATTCAGTGATTCGTAAATCGTTGAAAAAAGCGGTTGCGTTAGCGGGGATCGATCAAAAGCGCGTAAGTTGCCATACATTCAGGCATTCATTTGCTACGCATTTATTGCAGGCTGGATGTGATATTCGCAATCTGCAAGAGTTACTTGGCCATAATGACGTTAAGACAACTCAAATTTACACCCATGTTATAGGCAAGCATTTTATAAATATCCGCAGCCCTGCTGACACATTAAAAATTTAACAATCTCCACCACCTATAACGGTGGTGGCGCCACGCACATGGCGTATACATCGAGCGAGTTAAGTGCACCAACCACGGCGCCCTGGCTTATTTCTACTGCGTCAAAATCATTGGTGGTATTCGCTAGCAATAAATATTTGGTCGCATCCCCAAATACAGATAAGAGACTCAAACTGACTGCACTGCCTAAACCGAACGTTTGCTGTTGGATGCCATTGTTAAGTGTGGTGATCCTGATTTTCGCCGCAAGCGATAAATCCAATAACCCAACAGGCACCGACACTATAATCCCTACGCGTTTATTTCCTGTGTAGGTTGTCGCAGGCCCATGGGTTGCGCGCGCATAAACTTCTGCTCCGGTCCCGACCAAGGTTACAAGGGTGCCGGCACTGGTAAGGCTGGAATCGATAATATTGTTAGGCGATAACACACCGCAACCAACGCACAGAGTCCCTCTCCATCCCGATGAAATAGTAACGTCGGCCTGATTGATTGGTTTGAATAATGCGGTGGGGCCACAGGCAATATTTTCGGTTGAGTCGCAGCTATCGCCAATGCCGTCACCATCGATATCACCTTGGGCGAGGTTGGCGACATTGGGGCAGTTATCCACACCATTAAGCACGCCATCACCATCGATATCGCTATCACAGACATTACCAAAGCTGTCCCCATCGGTATTGAGCTGATTGGTATTAGCAACAGATGGGCAGTTGTCTATGCCATCGCCCACACCGTCTCCATCGCGGTCGTTATCACACACATCACCCATCCCATCTGCATCCAAATCGACTTGGGTCGGGTTGACCACTAGTGGGCAGTTATCGGTAACGTTGGCAATGCCATCGCCATCACGGTCGCTATCGCACACATCGCCGAAGGCATCGCCATCCATATTGACTTGATTGGCATTGGACACCAATGGGCAGTTGTCGAGGCTATTGGCTATACCATCACCATCGCTATCTGTCAGTGGATCACACACATCGCCCAAGCCATCACTGTCGGTATCCAGTTGATTCGGATTGGCGAGCGATGGGCAATTGTCGGCACCATTAAGTGCGCCATCACCATCAATGTCTGTATCGCAAGCGTTGCCACTGCCGTCACCATCAAGATCGACCTGGGTTGGGTTAGCGATAGCCGGGCAATTATCGCTTCCGTCATCGATGCCATCACCATCGCTGTCGGTATTGGCATCGCACACATTGCCGATACCATCGAGATCGGTATCAGCTTGGGATGGATTGGAGAGCAATGGGCAGTTATCACTGGTATCCAATATGCCATCGCCATCCACATCGGTATCGCACACATCACCAATGCCATCGCTATCCAAATCCCCCTGCCCGGCATTAGGCATGAGCGGGCAGTTATCCACTGCGTTGCCAATACTGTCGCCGTCGGTGTCGCTATCGCAGGCATCGCCGCTGCCGTCGTGATCCAAATCATTTTGGTTAGCGTTGGCGATTATCGGGCAATTGTCGAGCAGGGTCGCGATGCCGTCACCATCGGTATCGCTGTCACACGCATCGCCAGTGCCATCAAGGTCGAGGTCAACCTGAGTGGGATTGGCGTTAAAGGGGCAGTTATCACTAGCGTTATCCAAACCGTCACCATCAGTATCGGTATTGCTATCACACACATCGCCGACGCCATCAAAATCCAAATCTGATTGATTCAGGTTAGCGGCGAGCGGGCAATTGTCGGCCGCGTTGGAAATCGTGTCGCCATCTATATCGCTATCGCAGCCATCGCCAATACCATCAGCATCAATATCGGCTTGGTTGATGTTGGAGAGCAGCGGGCAGTTGTCCAACGGATTATCGACACTGTCGCCATCGATATCGTTGTCGCAATCATTGCCCATGGCATCGCCGTCGAGATTGGCCTGCGCGAAATTGGCGATTGATGGGCAATTATCCAGCGAATTACTTATGGTATCGCCGTCCAGATCGCTATCGCACACGTCGCCAATTGCGTCGGCATCCTGATCGGTTTGGTTAGCATTCACGGTCAATGGGCAATTGTCCAAACCATTGGCAACACCATCGCTATCCATATCAGGGTCACATAAGTTGCCGCTGCCGTCGCCGTCCAAATCGCCTTGGTCTGCGTTGATAATTGCCGGGCAATTGTCGCCGCCATCGTCGATCCCATCGCCATCGCTGTCGGTATTCGCATCGCAGGCATTACCGATGCCGTCGCCGTCGCCGTCTATTTGATTGGGGTTGGCGGTGATGGGGCAATTGTCCAAATCGTTGTCGATACCATCGGCGTCAAGATCGGCATCGCAGGTATCACCCGCCAAATCGGCGTCCAAATCCAGTTGATTGGTGTTCGCCATCAGCGGGCAATTGTCGAGGTTGTTATCCACACCGTCGCCATCCATGTCCACATCACACGCATCGCCTCCGCCTCCGCCATCCAAATCGGCTTGAGCGGCGTTAACGAGTAAAGGGCAGTTATCGATCAGATTATTGATCCCGTCGCCGTCAATGTCCGCGTCGCATACATCACCCATTCCGTTGCCATTGAGATCCGCTTGATCGGCATTCGCATTGAGTGGGCAGTTATCCAGATTGTTGGCGACAGTATCGCCATCCAGATCGTTATCACACAGGTCGCCTACCCCATCTATATCGCGATCCAATTGGTTGGCGTTGCTAATCAATGAGCAATTATCGGCACCGTTGATGACGCCATCACCATCGATATCGGTATCACACAGATCGCCAAAGGCATCGCCATCCTGATTCGCTTGATTCAGGTTGGCGACCAGCGGGCAATTATCGAGGTCATCGCGAATGCTATCGGCATCGCTATCGGTATTGGCATCACAGACATTGCCGATACCATCACCATCGGTATCCGCTTGATCGAGATTGGGAATAACGGGGCAGTTATCGGCGCTGTTCGCAATCATATCGCCGTCCGCATCGTTATCGCACGCATCACCTGCGCCGTCGGCATCTTGATCCAGCTGGTCGAGGTTGGTGGTAATCGGGCAATTATCCGCGCCATCTTGTACACCATCGCCATCGGTATCGAGGTAGGTGAATGGGTCGCACACATCGCCAAGGCCATCACTATCCAAATCCGACTGATTGGTGTTGGGCGTGACCGGGCAATTGTCGCCAGCATCGGCAACAGTATCGCCATCGCGGTCACTATCGCAGGCGTCACCCACACCATCATTATCCTGATCCTGTTGGCTCAGGTTTACGGTGTTTGGGCAGTTATCGAGATTATTGGCGATGGTATCGCCATCCAAATCGGTATCGCAGGCATCGCCCAGGCTGTCGCCGTCCTGATTTTGTTGGCTGACATTTGCGATTAACGGGCAGTTATCAGCGGCATCGGTAATTGTGTCGCCATCGGCATCGGTATCGCAGGCGTTGCCTACACCATCCCCATCCAAATCAGTTTGGGTGGGGTTGAGGATTAATGGGCAATTATCGCTCGCATCATTAATTCCATCACCATCGCGGTCGGTATCGCAGGCATCGCCAAGGCCATCAGCGTCCAAATCAGCCTGACTGACATTGCTCACCAACGGGCAGTTATCGAGTTGGTTAGCGATGCCATCCGCGTCACTATCAGTCAGCAAATCACACACGTCACCAATGCCGTCAGCATCGGTATCCAACTGGTTGGGATTGGCAATGACCGGGCAATTATCGGCGCCATTGAGGCTGCCATCGTCGTCAATATCTGTGTCGCACGCATCGCCAATTCCATCGCCTTCAAGATCGGTTTGGGTTGGATTGGCAAGTAATGGGCAGTTATCACTGCCGTCATCAATACCATCGGCATCGCTGTCGGTATTGGCATCACAGGCATCGCCGATACCATCGTGATCAGTATCCACTTGAGTGGGGTTGGCAGTTATTGGACAGTTGTCGAGCAAGTCAAGAACCGCATCACCATCGATATCGGTATCGCATACGTCACCAATTCCATCACCATCGAGATCGATCTGTGCCGCATTGGGCAGTAATGGGCAGTTATCCAACGCATTGCCAATTGTGTCGCCATCGGTATCACTATCGCAGGCGTCACCCGTGCCATCGTTATCGAGGTCGTTTTGGTTGGCGTTAGCGATAACCGGGCAATTGTCAATAACACCGGCAATGCCGTCGCCATCAGCGTCAGCATCGCAGGCATCGCCAATACCGTCACTGTCCAAGTCAATTTGGGTGGGGTTAGCGATTAATGGGCAATTATCGCTGGCGTTATCCAGGCTGTCGCCGTCGGTATCGGTATTGCTGTCGCAGGCATCACCTATGCCATCAAGATCAAGATCAGACTGATTGGGATTGGTATTATTCGGGCAGTTGTCGGCCGCGTTGGGGATAGTGTCGCCGTCTGAATCGGTATCGCAGGTGTCGCCCAAGCCATCGTTGTCGCTGTCGAGTTGATTACTGTTGGGCAGTAAGGGGCAGTTATCCAATAAATTGCTGACACTGTCGCCGTCGAGATCGCTGTCGCAGTCATCACCGAGGCTGTCGCCGTCTATATCCAGCTGCGTCACATTAGCAATTAACGGGCAGTTATCCAAACCATTGCTAACGGTGTCGCCATCAATATCGCTGTCACACAAGTTGCCGATGGTGTCGCCATCCTGATCTGCTTGGTCAGCATTGGCAGTGAGCGCGCAGTTATCCAACGGATTGGTGACGCCATCATTATCGACATCGCTGTCGCACAGATTGCCGCTACCGTCACTATCCAAATCAGCCTGATCCGCATTGCTGATAAGGGGGCAATTATCGCTGCCGTCATCAAACCCATCGCCGTCACTGTCGGTATTGGCATCGCAGGCATCACCAATAGTATCCGCGTCCGCATCGGCTTGGCCGGGGTTGGCGATTAACGGGCAATTATCCAAAAGATTACCTACGCCGTCGGCATCCACATCCAAATCGCAGGTGTCGCCAATGCCATCGCCGTCCAGATCCAACTGATTGGTATTGGCCATAACAGGGCAATTGTCGGCTGCATTTAAGACGCCATCGCCATCGCTATCGGTGTCACAGGCGTCCCCTATTCCATCACCATCGGAATCGGCTTGATTGGAATTGCTGTTGAGTGGGCAGTTATCCAGCAGGTTATTAATGCTGTCGCCGTCCATATCTGTATCGCACAGATCCCCGGCGCCATCAGCATCCACATCGGTCTGATCGGTATTGGTAATAAGTGGGCAGTTGTCGGCATTGTTAGCGACGGTATCACCATCAATGTCGGTATCGCAGAGATCACCAAGGCCATCGGCATCGTGATCCAATTGGTTGATGTTGCTGATCAATGGGCAATTATCGGTAGCATTGAGCAGGCTATCGCCATCCCGATCTGCGTCACATAAATCGCCAATAGTGTCGCTGTCCTGATCGTCCTGATTCAGGTTGGCGACCAAGGGGCAGTTGTCGAGATCATCGTTAATGCTGTCGCCATCGGTGTCAGTATTGGCATCACACAGGTTGCCGATACCATCGTTATCACTATCGGCCTGATCCGGATTGGCATCGATCGGGCAGTTATCGAGCAGATTAATAAAGCTATCGCCGTCGCGATCGGTGTCGCAGGCATCGCCTAACGCGTCACCATCCTGATCGGTTTGGGTGGGGTTAAAAGTGAGTGGGCAATTATCGGCCGCGTTGGCAATGCCATCGCTGTCGGTATCGACAAACACATTCGCATCGCAGGCATCGCCAATACCGTCACTATCCAGATCGATTTGATCGGCGTTGGGAATCATCGGGCAGGAATCGATGCCATTGTTGACGCTATCCCCATCGATATCACCGTCACAGCTGTCGCCAATACCATCGTTGTCCAAGTCGATTTGGCTGGGGTTGGCGATTAGCGGGCAGTTATCCAACGCGTTATCTATGCCATCGCCATCAGAGTCGGTCAGGATGTCGCACAGGTTACCGATAGAATCGCCATCGGCATCTGCCTGATCCAGGTTAGGAATCAAGGGGCAATTGTCCGCCCCATTGAGCACGCCGTCGCCGTCGATATCGCTATCACACAGGTCGCCGCTGCCGTTGTTATCCAGGTCAGCCTGATTCGCATTGGCGATTAACGGGCAATTATCGATTCCGTTATCCACGCCATCACCATCGCTATCGGTGCTGGTATCGCATACATCGCCAAGACCATCATTGTCGCCATCGGCTTGATTGGCATTCGCGGCATTCGCGCAGTTATCGAGCAGATTGGCAACGCCGTCGCCATCAGAATCAAGGTCACACGCATCCCCTATTCCGTCGCCATCCTGATCCAGTTGGTTCGGGTTAAAGGTCAGCGGGCAATTATCGAGCAGGTTATCGACGCTATCGCCATCGGTGTCGTTGTTGATAACCACAGGGGTTGGATCGCACAAGTCGCCCACACCATCTGCATCCGCATCCGCCTGATTGGGGTTGGGAATGACGGGGCAGTTATCGGCCAGATTAGCGACAGCGTCGCCGTCAATATCGCTATCGCAACTATCACCTACGCCGTTGTTGTCGATATCGGACTGATCTGGATTGGCGACTGCAAGGCAGTTATCCAAACCATCATCGATTCCGTCGGCATCGGTATCAGTACTGGTGTCGCAGGCGTCACCAATAGCATCGCTATCCGCATCAGCCTGGGTGAGGTTTACGATTAACGGGCAATTATCCAAACCGTTATTGAAACCATCGCCATCGGTATCGGTATCGCAGGCATCGCCAGTAGCATCACTATCCAGATCGGCCTGATCGGGGTTGTAGATGAGCGGGCAATTATCGAGGCTATTGGCGATGGCATCGCTGTCGGTATCGATAAAGGTATTACTGTCGCAAGCATCACCAATGCTATCGCCATCCAAATCGGATTGGTCGGGGTTAGGTATTAACAGGCAGTTGTCGATAGGATTATTAACGCCGTCGCCATCCAAATCGGAATCGCACAGGTCACCAACACCGTTGCCGTCCAGATCAAGTTGCGCCGGGTTGGGCACCAGCGGGCAGTTATCCAAACCATCATCAATGCTGTCACCGTCGCTATCAATACTGGTATCGCAGGCATCGCCAATACCGTCACTGTCCACATCAAGCTGGTTGGCGTTCGCGGTTAGCGGGCAGTTATCCAGCAAATCGATGCTGCCATCACCGTCGGTATCGGTGTCACACACATCGCCGATGCCGTCGCCATCCATGTCGTTTTGCGCCGGATTGTAGGCAATCGGGCAATTGTCCAACGCGTTGGCAATAGTGTCGTTGTCGTTATCCAGCGCGAGATTAATTGGCGTCAGGTCGCAAAGATCACCTTCGCCATCGACATCAGCGTCCAACTGGTCAGGATTGGGGGTTAGCGGGCAGTTATCCAGATTATTGGCGATAGTATCGCCGTCAATATCACTGTCACACAGATCGCCAACGCCGTTGTTATCCAAATCGGCCTGGTCGCTGTTGGCGAGCAATGGGCAGTTGTCGATGCCATCATCAATGCCATCGCTATCGCTGTCGCTGTCGGTACTGGAATCGCAGCTGTTGCCAATGCCGTCATTATCGGAATCCAACTGGTTGGTGTTGACTACGATGATGCAATTATCCAGCGTATCGATGACTGTATCGCCGTCAGTATCGGTATCGCAGGCATCACCGAGTAAATCGCTATCGAGGTTAGCCTGATCCGGGTTGTATACCAGCGGGCAGTTATCGAGGCTATTGGTGATGCTGTCGCTATCGATATCCAGATTGGTGTTGGTATCGCAGGCGTCGCCAATACCGTCAAGATCCAGATCGGATTGGTCGGCGTTGGGGATAAGCGGGCAATTGTCCGCGGCATTGGCTACCGCATCCCAGTCCATATCCGGATCGCAGACATCGCCCACCAAATCCCAATCGCCATCATGTTGATCTTGGTTGGCTAGTAGCGGGCAATTGTCCAAGGTGTCATCGATGCCATCGCCATCGGTGTCGGTATTGCTATCACACACATCGCCAATGCGGTCAGCATCGATGTCGGCCTGATCGGGGTTCACCACCCACGCGCAGTTATCCAGCGTGTTGATGATGGAGTCGTTGTCGATATCCACATCGCAGGCATCGCCTTCATCATCCGAATTCATGTCGCTCTGATTCGGGTTGTAGACCATCGGGCAGTTGTCGTAAATATTGATGACGACATCACCATCGCTATCGATATTCCGCAAGAATGCGCGGAATTCGCAGGCATCACCTACCCCATTATTATTGCTATCGCGCTGGTCGGGGTTGGGCGCGGTGCGGCAGTTATCCATCGCATTGGGCACGCCGTCGCCATCCTGATCGCTGTCACAGGCATCACCAATACTGTCCCAATCGCGATCCAATTGATTCGTGTTAACCGTTATGGGGCAATTATCCAACCCATCATCTATACCATCGCCGTCGGTATCGGCATTAGCCTCGCAGGTATCGCCTACTCCGTTATTGTTGATATCAGCCTGAGTGGGGTTGGCTACCAGCGGGCAGTTGTCGAGCGTATTGTTAATGCCGTCATTGTCACCATCCGCATCGCAGGCATCACCAATGCCATCGGAATCGGCGTCCAATTGAGACGGGTTATAGACCAGCGGGCAATTGTCGAGCGTGTTAGCTAGCGCGTCACTGTCGATATCGTTGACGGTAACTTGGTCGCAAGCATCGCCGATGCCATCGGCATCGCTATCCAATTGAGTGGCGTTGTGTAGATAGGGGCAGTTATCCAGTGAATTGTTAATGCCATCGGTGTCGATATCCAGATCGCAGGCATCGCCCAATGCATCGTTATCAAGATCATGTTGGTCGGGGTTGTACACCAGCGGGCAGTTATCCAACGCATTGGCAATGAGGTCGCCGTCGGTATCGGCACTGAAAGCAAGATCACAGGCATTGCCGGTGCCGTCCATATTATGGTCGGCCTGACTTGGGTTGCTGATTAAGGGGCAGTTATCCGCTGTGTTGGGGCGTCCGTCGCCATCCAAATCTGGGTCGCAGTTATCGCCAATGCCATCGCTATCAAGATCCAGCTGATCGAGGTTGGCAATCGCCAAACAGTTATCCAACCCGTCATCAATGGTGTCGCCATCGCGGTCAATATTCGCGTCGCAAATATCACCCAAACCGTCGTTGTCGAGATCGATTTGCGGCGAGTTAAAGATTAATGGGCAATTGTCGAGATGGTTGGCAAACGAATCGTTGTCGCGATCGGAATCGCACAAATCACCGGCGCCGTCGCCATCCTGATCGTCCTGGGTTGGGTTGGAAATTAACGGGCAGTTATCCAGGGTGTCAGCCAGCGTATCGAAATCGGTATCGATAATCGTATTGCTGTCGCAGGCATCACCCAGCAAATCCGCATCTAAATCTGCCTGCCCGAGGTTGGGGATATACAGGCAGTTGTCGATATTATTGCCGACCGTATCGCCATCAATATCCATATCACACAGATCGCCGACCAGATCATTGTCTTGGTCGAGCTGATCCAAATTAAACGCCCAAGGGCAATTATCGACTGCGTTATCAATGCCATCATTATCCGTATCAGTATTGGTATCGCAGCTATCGCCCACGCCATCGCTGTCGGCATCGGCTTGGCTCGGGTTGGCGGCCAGCGGGCAGTTGTCGAGAAAATCCGCAATCGCATCGCCATCGGTATCGCCATCACAGGCATCGCCAATGCTGTCGCCATCCTGATCATGCTGATTGGGGTTGAATACCACGGGGCAATTATCGAGTGCGTTAGCGACGCCATCGCTATCGGTATCAATAAAGATGTTTGCATCGCAGGCATCACCAATACCGTCCGCATCCGCATCAACCTGATTCGTATTGGGGATGGTTGGGCAGTTGTCGAGCAGATTGCTGGTGCCATCACCGTCACTATCCAGATCACAAAGGTCACCCACACCGTCGCCATCCAGATCAAGTTGGCTGAGATTGGCGATCAGCGGGCAATTATCAGCGCTGTTATCAACGCCGTCGCCATCACTGTCGGTATTGGTATCGCAGAGGTCGCCCAGATTGTCGTTATCAGCATCGGTCTGATTGGGGTTGGCGATTAGTGGGCAATTGTCCGTCGGGTTGCTGACGCCGTCGTTATCAAGGTCAGCGTCGCAGGCGTCGCCCGTAGCATCGCCATCCAGGTTACTTTGGGTGGGGTTAAACACCGTGGGGCAATTATCGAGTTGGTTAGCTACACCATCGCTATCGGTGTCCACAACGCTGCTCGAGTCACAGGCATCGCCCAAGCCGTCGCTGTCACTATCGAGTTGGTTGAGGTTGGGAATTAATGGGCAATTGTCGCTTGCGTTGGTAAGCGTGTCGCCGTCGATATCGCTATCACAGGCATCACCGCTGCCATCGTGATCGAGATTTTCTTGATTGGCATTTGCCACCAACGGGCAGTTATCGATGCCGTCATCAATGCTATCGCTATCGCTGTCGGTATTGGTATCGCAGGCGTCGCCGATACCATTACTGTTGCCATCAGCTTGATCGGGGTTTGCTTGTAGCGGGCAGTTATCGAGCGGATTTTCGCGGCTGTCGCCATCAATATCGGTATCGCAGGCATCACCAATCGCATCACCATCCAAGTCGCTTTGGGCTGTGTTGATGACCAAGGGGCAATTATCAATTGCGTTGGCAATGCCATCGCCATCGGTATCAATCACCGTACTTTGGTCACACGCATCACCGATGCCATCTGCATCTGCATCGGCCTGATTCAGGTTGGGAATTAGGCGGCAATTATCGGCAGTGTTGATGATGCTATCGCCATCGATATCGGCATCGCAGCTATCGCCCAAGCCATCATTATCTTCATCAGCTTGATCGGGATTAATGATAAGAGGGCAATTATCAACACCCTCGTCAATGCCATCGCCATCAGTGTCAATGTTGCTATCGCAGGCATCGCCGACATTATCGTTGTCGATATCGGTTTGATTGGTATTGGCAACCTGTGGGCAGTTATCCCGATTGTCGGGGTGGGTATCGCCATCGGCATCGGGGTCGCAACCATCGCCAATTTTATCGCCATCCAGGTCATGCTGGTCAGGGTTATGCAGCGCTGGGCAATTGTCGAGATTGTTTCTTATACCATCGCCGTCGGTGTCGATAGCGGGTATTAAATCGCAAGTATCGTCGATTCCATCGCCGTCAATATCTGCTGTTAGCGGGCAACTATCAGCACTGTTAGGTATTTTGTCGCCATCAATATCGGGATCACATGCATCGCCGATACCGTTGCTATCCATATCGGCTTGGTTGGTATTGGGGGATGAGGGGCAATTGTCGGTGGCATTTGGGATGCTGTCGCTATCGGTATCAGCGGCTACTGGTGGTGACGCTGCAAGCGGCGGCGTATCCAACGGGTAACCACCCTGCCCGCCACACGCGGCCAAAATCAGGCTCAATATAATTGGCAACCACAATAACAATTTCACTTAGTAGTCCTGCCGATTCAGATTTATTTAGCGTAAATAAATTTCAAAATGTGGAAATAACCTCAGTTAGAACATTTTCTACATACTGATTAACAATATTTTGGGGCACTTTGATGGGGGTGGTTGTTACAGCGAGCGGTGTCGAAAATAAAACACCTTGTTTATAGGGCGATGAGGTAGATGAATAATCTTGTGGTGTGGAAAATTTCCACACTAATGAAAAACTAAAAAAATGCGAGTCGGTATAACCCATCCAATAATTACCGAGTTGATCAAAATATTGGTATTCAACTCTGCCATCAATATGCGAAAAAAGTGGGAATTGAATCCCCGCACCAGCAGCAGGACGCTTCCCGGAATCTTTTAATGTTGCATTTTCCCATCCGGTTATTTTTCCTTCCCAATAAGTAATTCCCAACTTTCCAAATACATCAATATTTTTATACAGTGCGTGGGTATATTTTAACGCGAGGTCAACCGTATACAGCTCGCCGACCAAGGTTACATTGGGATAAATAACCGCAGTATCGCCAAGTTGGGTGCCGGACAACTCAACAGAAAATTCATTATTGAATTCATATCCGGTAAAAATTCCATAGCCTGCATCCTCACGGTCGCACACAACTGCCATGTCTGCACAGGAGTGGTGATTGTAGGAATACCCAAGCCGCGCACCTAAAAATGCGCCAGAATCAGAGTCTACTGAAGGATTTGCCAGCACGGTGGGGGAATAAATTCCAGCGAAAATCGATAACGCTAAAAAATAATTGCGGGATGTGATTTTTTTAAACACAGAAAATAATTGCGCGGGATAAACAGCTGCAACCTGAAGAATCATTGCAGGTGTATACACAAGAATAGAACTACTGATCATCCGAATCATAAAAAAACTCCGACCCCAACGACATCTGTTCAAAAACCTACAGTGTCATTATTGACTGCTCCAATTTATGAGCACATCACAAATAAAAAATAATTAATTATCAGACTAGCAAATGTTTATCACCTCGCCACCCCACTTAAATATCAATTTCTAATTAGTAAAAGGAAAATATCATGCATTTACTACTAAGCGCTGTAGCGCGCATTTAGGGATAAATACGCCAATAAAAAATGAAAGTTTTCTCACCGTAATAAAATAGTTAACGCAAGAATATTACACAGCATTACAGGAAACTTAGAAAAATCTCTTCGTCATAACCCCCATGCACACAGCTAGCGTTAATCAATCGCAGCATGCTTACCCGCTTTCGCCGTGATGATGAGCAATTCGCAGCGCCCTTGGCAGCAGATAAAATAGTAGGCAGGCATAGGCTGCCATGGTCTAATGCGCGCCTGCACTTTTAACTCTGCAACGATGATTTCGCACCCACTATGAACATAATTTTATTATCCCCACAGGACATGCTTGCCGATAACCGAGCTTGCATTAGCAACCCGCGTCAGCGTGAACACATCTTAAATGTGCATGGTGCGGTAGTGGGCGACCAGTTAAAGGTTGGCTTGATTAACGGCAATATGGGTAACGGGTTGATTACTGAATTTACCGTGGATGCGATTTATTTGGATCTAGACTTACCCCAATCGCCACCCAGTGCGTTACCACTTACCTTGGTGCTTGGTTTGCCACGGCCGAAAATGATGCGCCGTGTTTTGCAAACCATTGCCACCCTCGGTGTTAAGCAGCTGCATTTAATTCATTCGTATCGCGTAGAAAAAAGTTATTGGCAAACGCCGTTTTTGGAAGCGCAAAGTATTCACGAGCAGTTGATTTTGGGGCTTGAACAAGGTTGCGATACGCAGTTACCAGAAGTGCATTTGCATAAACGCTTTAAGCCGTTTGTGGAGGATGAGCTGCCCGCAATTATCGCCAACACTCGTGCACTGGTCGCCCACCCTTACACGCCAACACCCTGCCCTTGTCAGATCAATTACTCACTGACACTGGCCGTTGGCCCCGAAGGCGGATTTATTCCTTACGAAATTGATTTACTGCAGAAGTGTGGTTTTGAGGCGGTACACTTAGGTGAGCGCATCATGCGCGTAGAAACGGCAGTGCCTTATTTATTAGGTAGGCTGTTTTAGCGTATTGTTTTTTGGCTGATCTGCACTCTCCGCGAAATAAAACACTCACTCGTGCGACCATTTAATTTGGAATTCAATTTCCTCTTCAGAACCACTACGCTCATGTTCGATATTGTATATAGCCCTAACGGGAACATAAATTCTTTCATTATCAATTTGTATTTCAAACTTCTCGCCACTCTCTAAGGCATCGGCCAAGCGACGAAGCTTTGCAACAAATTCAGCGGTAGAATAACCTTTCTCAATATCACGATCTTCTTTCATTTTATTTTCTCCTTTTGCGTATCATTTTAAATGTAGTAAAAGAAATATGCCTTAAATACCAACAATGTGCCAGCCAAAAAATGAACATGAGCACAATCTTTTTGGCGTCAAAGTCCCACAGTGGACGGCATAAATTTTTTATACCGTGGCAACTCTAAACTCGGCAACACCTTTTCTCCAAAAATAAATTGCCGCACAACAGGCGACAAGTGCCGTAACTGCGCCAAACTCGTCCATATACCAGCTTGACTTGGCATTTTGTACAGTGATTGGCGTAAACATTTTTTGTATGAAAATATTAGAACTCATATGGTAAATAACAGAAGTCCATAAACTATTTGATTTCAGCCGAAGATACGTCATGACTATACCGCTGGATATTATAAACAGCGTAAAAAAAAATAATTGATAGTACAAGGGCGTCACATCATTACCGTACAACCCTTTGATGATGAGCGGCCAATGCCAAATTGACCAAACAAATCCACTCACAAGAGCTACGCCGGTAAATGACAAAAATTTAGATAACTCAGGAACAAGAAGACCTCGCCAGCCAAGCTCTTCCCCCAATACTGAAGGCAAAGAAACAAAAAAACTTATGCTTGCAACAAGAACCAAGTAGAATAGCAATATCTCGATGTCGCTCCAATTGCCCAAGTTGTAATTTTCTTTTTGCTTTAGCAGAAACTCAGTATTATAAAAATCGCCAAAGCCGAGAGTCCATACAATTAGATAAGCAAAGAGTGCGATTGCGAAAGGAATCAAGTAGCTCATCCATTGATATTTCCATTCTCCCCAAGCCCATCCAAGGCTAGCCAAACTTCGCTTTCTGATAAGACAAGTGAGCAGTGTGGCCATCCCGACAGAAAGCATTAAAGGAGTTGCCTGCCCCATTCGAAAAACCAGCCAATACCCCAATATATAAAATATCGTCACAAGTAAAAAAAATGTGCTCAGTGTAAGAATCGTATCTCTAGAAATTTTCAATATCATCTCCGGCAAGCCAATCAAGAGCATAACGACGAGCTAAGCAGCATTTTTGAATTATGATTTTTGGAATTACTTTTGCTCAGCAAAATTGTGGAGGAGCTTAGCTAAAAACGCGATTTAAAAGCTGCCCGGCGCGGACATGATCCTCTCGGCTGTTATGTATTACTATTTTTCCACCCAACCCAAAAAGGGCGTTTAGGCAAGGTAGCTTCGAGCCTTGACCAAACGTCATATTTGTCTGCCGTTCGAATAGTAACAGAAATGTTATAGGCCCCAACCAAGGTACAAAAACTCCCTAGTATTAGCACCTTCCCAGCAGGCACGGGAGCAAAATCAACTATTGAATTTACCCCCCAAACTGCCAGAAAACATACACTCAATACGATAAAAAATACTTCAATTTTTTTAAACTCCTCCCTGTTTGCCGAAAACCAACCGCTCCCAATATATAACTTTAACCACAATGGCAGTTCTTTAAACTCATTCGATACTTTCTCCACGGCATATAACTCCTGCTCTAGTGATTCAACATTAACGTTAAATTCCGCAGCGAGCGCCCGTAAAGAAGCAAAGCCAATTCGATGACCACTTTCTACCCGTTGGATTGTACGGAGACTCAAACCGCACAATTCCGCAAGTTGCTCTTGAGATAGCAGTCTTTTTTGTCTAAGTTCTTTAATTAGCATATAAACCTCTCGTTGCCGAAAGCGCACAATATAAAAAAATGTGAACTGTCGGTGACGAAAAAAAGCCGCCTTTTTACCGCCAATTGACAAATGACTAATTTATTAACACAGATAGCGCTGAAATGAGCGGAGTTTTTTAGTTGTGGCTTTTTGGAAAACTTTTGCGCAGCAAAACTACAAAAACGACTTACAAACCTTCAAGTCCACTCAGCACAAAGCTGGAGCAATAGTTAGTTATATATAAATATTAAAAACGTTCGATATGAATGGGTTTTGGAGGCGTGTAATTCGGGCCATGGTAATTATTCTTGCACTCCCTACAGTTCCAGAAGTCTCGACTCCCCTCTTGAAGCCTAACTAGCTTGGACTCGGCGTCGTAACATCTCTGGCAAAAAGGACCATCCCCAGTTTCGCCCTCAACGACCCAATATGAGGGTTTTATGTATTGAAGTTTGCCTTTCTGTTGAAGTTTTTCTTCAAGCTGTTTGACCTGAACCTTCAAATTGTGATTTTCTTCTTGAACCTTAAGTAACTCCTCCCGAATATAAAAAAGCGTATCCTGTATTCCGCCTAGCTTCTCAATTACCTCTGTTACACGTTGTTTTGAATCAGCATCAATTTTTGCATTAAGCAAAACTTCACCAATTTCTTTAATGTTCTTAACAGCTGAATATGCCGATACAATTGTTGCCATATCCATATTTATCATTCTCTTATTGGTGGTTAACACTCAGCTTCTATCAAAATTTTTGGCCTGTAGTTTTACATTACTAGGCATTTAGCATAAAAAAATAAGTATAAAAACTAATCATCTACCTGCTTATCATTACGCAAAATAACTTCAAACGCAGCTAGCGGTACTGCTTGGCTTGATAGATAGCCCTGATAATAGTCACAGCCAAACGATTTCAGAATCGCCAACTGCTCGGGTAATTCAACGCCTTCTGCGACTAATTTCATATCGAGTAAGCGACCCATGGTAATAATGGTTTCGACTAATACGCGGTCATTGCGATCCTCTATCAGATCACGCACAAAACCTTTATCGATTTTTAAGGTGCTCACCGGCAAACGTTTCAGGTAACTGATAGAAGAATAGCCGGTGCCAAAATCATCGAGTGAGAAACTGATGCCGCGCTCACTCAAGGTCGTCATGGTGACAATTGCATCATCGACGCGTTGGATAAGAATACCTTCGGTCACTTCCATATCCAATGAGCCGATAGGAATTGGATATTTTTCCAAAGTTTCGATTACATCATCTACAAACGCCGCGCGGCGGAATTGGCGCGGGCTGATGTTGATGCTCATGGTCATGCCCGATTGCCACAGACCCGACTCACTCCATTGCACTAATGTTTTACAGGCCGTTTCCAAAACCCATTGGCCGACATCAATAATCATGCCCGAGGTTTCTAGCACAGGAATAAATTCGACTGGCGACACCATGCCTTTTTCAGGATGGCTCCAGCGCAATAAAGCTTCAGCACCGACAACACGGCCAGATTGAATATCGATCTTAGGTTGGTAATACAACTCGAATTGCTTTTTCTCTTGCGCGCGATGTAAATCGCCTTCCATAGTTAATTGGCGGCTGACTTTGTCAGCCATATCCTCGTTGAAGAACTCAACCGAATCGCGCCCTTTTTCTTTTACCTGATACATCGCCGTATCGGCGTAACGCAACAATTCGTGTACGGAATTATTTTTTTCCGGATAAACCACTACACCAACGCTGCACGTTACGCGCAGTTCAACACTGTCGTACATATAGGGTTGGGAAACGATGGTGCGGATTTTTTCGCTGATCTCCCTGGCCCGCAGTGCCGCCGTTTCGATATTTTGGTCGAGCACTGTGAGCACCACGACAAACTCATCGCCACTCAAGCGTGCGACCAAATCTTCTTCGCGGACGGATTCTTTTAAGCGGGTAGCGACTACTTCCAATACGCGGTCGCCGACAGGGTGGCCAAGGGAATCGTTAATGGTTTTGAATTGATCGAGATCGATAAATAACACTGCACCGAAATAACCGTGGCGTTCGGCGCGGCGCAACTCGTGTTCAAGGCGTTCAACTAATTGCAAGCGATTGGGTAAACCGGTGAGTGCATCGTGGTGCGCCATAAATTCCATTTTAGCTTGCGCGCTTTTACGCTCGGTAATATCAACCGACACTATAAGCGCAACTTTTTCGTCGTAAAACGCGAGCGGCATTATGTGGGTTTGCAAAAACAATTGTTTGCCAGTTGACGTAATAAAACGCTCCTCGATCACGTCCAGCTCTTCGTTGCCGCGAATCACGCGGTAATCGTTTTGCAGCATGGTATCTATATCGAATATCGAATTTTTTAATAGCTGGCGCACATGCAAATTGCGCATTTGGTCTGGCGTGTAACCCAGTTCGTTGGCTAAGGCTTTGTTGGCAAATAAATAATAACCGGCAATATTGCGCGCACCAATCATCACCGGCAGGTGATCAATAATCTGGCGCAAATGCTCTTCGCTTTTGCGCAAGGCCAATTCAACCGCGCGCCGTTTGGCGAGTGAGAGTTCAACGACATCCAACAATTGATTGGAGCTGGCGATTAGCTGGGCTAATTCATCTTTGCGCTGTGGCGGCAATTGAGTGAGGCGATTAACGCCGGGGTGATCGGGATTTATGTTGTTAATTTCACGCGATAGTCGCACTAGCGGTTTGGTGAGCATGTAATAAAACACCACGAACAAGAGCAACACCAAAATCATATTGCGCAATAGTCCGGTCACCAATGCGGTTTGCGAGCGGTTGTAAAAACCTTCCAAGGCCAAATCCATATCCACCGAAAAGCGAATGCTGCCCGAGGTGCCATCGCTGTAGCCGGGCAGCACTAAATTGGCGGTGTATTCGCGGGTATTCTCTGTGATTCTGCTGGTGAGCCAGCGGGTTTTTACTTCCGGGCGGGTGCTGCTGCCCTGCGCAAGAACGTTGCCGGTATCGTCGTAAATCACTACTTCATAAATAAATCCGTAGCGCAGCAAACCGTTCACAACTTCGTAAGAGAGTTCGTCATCAAGCGTCGATACCGAGCGAACAGCGGGCGGCGTTGCTACTTGAATAACGCGATCAATGAGCGTTTTGAGTTCTTTTTCCTGGCTTAAAAAATCGAGGTATAACTGTACCGAGCTCAATAAAAAGCTCAGTACAAACGCCAAAATAATACCGATTTTGGCAAGTTGAAATGAAATGCCGTTAAAGAAGGAAGGCGCTTTATCTCTCATCGACCTAAGGATTCCGGGAGCTGTATCTAATTATATGAAAGTGGGGCATGGATGCCCCAAGACAGGCTATTCAGGCTTAACTTGGCGTGAGTATAGATCAAGATTTTCGGTGGCGCCGAATCTATCTTATGGTTTCTTGTAGGGAAATTAGCGTTTAGGCAACAACTCCTGTGGGTCGCTAAACCCCATCGAAAATGCGCTGGCAACGCCCGCGTGGGTAAGTTGACCGCGATAAATATTTAGCCCGGCACGCAAACCAGAATCTGTTTGTAGCGCCGCCAAACCGCTATCGGCTAAACGAATCACATAGGCCAGCGTGGCATTGGTAAGCCCCAATGTCGCAGTGCGCGCAACGGCGCTGGGAATATTGGCAACGCAATAATGCACGACGCCCTCTTCTATATAAGTAGGCTGTTGATGTGTGGTCGGCCTTGAGGTAGCAAAACAGCCGCCTTGGTCGATAGCCACATCCACCAGCACACTGCCCTTTTCCATTTGTGCGATCAATTCACGGCTGAGTAACTTGGGCGCACTGGCACCGGTATGCAGCACGCCGCCGATAACCAAATCCGCCTGCAGCGCCAACGTATTGATCCGCTCTTGCGTCGCGTATTCGCAGATAACACGGCCACGCCACTGATCATCCAGTTGCCGCAAACGCGCGATGGAGGTATCCAGAATTCGCACCTGCGCGCCCATTCCCACGGCCATAGCGGCGGCATTTGCACCAACCACACCACCGCCCACTATCAATACCGAAGCAGGCGCAACGCCGGGAATCCCCCCGAGCAACATACCTTTACCGCCCTGCGCCATTTCAAGATGATGCGCCCCCGCTTGCACAGCCATGCGCCCGGCAATTTCTGACATGGGCGCCAACAAAGGCAAGCGCCCTTGTGCGTCAGTCAATGTTTCGTAGGCGATGCAGCTGGCGCCTGAAGCGAGTAAGGCATCGGTTAACTCACGGTTGGCAGCAAGATGCAAATAGGTAAACAGTAATTGATCGGCGCGCAGCAGGCCATATTCTGCAACCTGAGGCTCTTTTACTTTCACAATCAAATCGGCGTTGGCGTACACATCGGCCAGTGAATCGACCAATATCGCACCCGCCTGTTGGTAGCGCGTATCACTAAACCCGACCGCAAGCCCGGCGCCACGCATTACATAAATGCTGTGGCCACGCTGATGCAACTCGGCTGCACCTGCTGGAGTCAGCGCGACCCGGTTCTCGCCTTGTTTTACTTCTTTTGGGATACCAATGCGCATTGTTCACTCCTTTCTCAATTGAGTTTTGGTACTTCAAGTATGGCTGATGATGTTTACCGGAAAATCGCGCTTGCATCAACTTGGCGCAACTTATGCTGAATATTTTATGTACAAACGTGTACCGTTTTTTTGACGCTAGCGTGATCACAAACAGTGCATGAATATCCAATTCGCGCATCCAAATTACGCACATTGGCGCAGGATTGTGACAAGCATAAAGCGTTCGGAGGTCGTTATGGGCATTGATGTAAGTGATTTGCGCGAGTTGATTATCAAACCCTATTTGCAGGTTTTAGGAGAATATTCACAGACTGCTGAAAATCTACTACTCGGCACTGCCGCGCAAGAATCGCGATTGGGGTTACGTTGCTATTGCGCAGTCACCAAGGGTTTGGGCTTGTATCGTATGACGGCGGAAAAACATCAGGAGTTGTGGGATACCTACTTGGTGCAGTCGCCCGATTTAGCCTCGCAGCAGCGCGGGTTAGCAAGCCAACAGCAGTTTCTTAAAAATCCACACAGCGAATTAATGAGCAATCTGAACTACGCCACCGGTATGGCTTGGATGATTTATCGCCGCGCCGGAATCGATACCAGCAGCACGTTGGAGACTTCTGTGCTGGCGCAAATCTGGGCGAGCCTGTTTGATAACGGCACAGGCTCACCAAGAAATTCTGATGAATTTGTCCAAACCTATCGCCAGTTGGTGACGGGCAATGTCAATAAACTGAACGGGCTAAGTAATCCTGTGTCCACTTTTATCGACAGAATGAAGCGACCTAAACAGATCGCCACATCGATTTACTTAAAGGTATTACATGCCTCCAACTTGCCCTGATCAAAACCACGCTTAAACCATTCCACGCGCTGCTTTGAACTGCCATGAGTAAAACTCTCGGGGCGCACACTTCCGCCTGCTTGTTGTTGCAACTTGTCATCGCCAATTGCTGAGGCTGCATTTAGCGCCTCCTCTATATCACCAGTTTCCAGCATTTGCCGCTCAGTATCGGCGTAATGCCCCCAAATCCCCGCGTAACAATCGGCTTGCAGCTCCAATTTTACCGAGAGCGCATTAGCCTGCTCTTTTGAACTTTGTTGCTGCGCTTGGGTAACTTTTGCAGAGGTTCCCAACAGGGTTTGTACGTGGTGCCCTACTTCGTGCGCGATAACATAAGCTTGCGCAAAATCACCCGGCGCACCCAATTTATTTTTCATGTCCTCATAAAACGCCAAATCGATGTAGAGCTTGTTATCTCCCGGGCAATAAAACGGCCCCATCGCCGATTGCGCATGACCGCAGGCTGAATTAACAGCACCACGAAACAACACCAGTCGCGGCTCTTGATAAGTCGCCCCCATTTGGCTGAATAACTGATGCCAAGTGGATTCGGTATCGCCCAACACTACCGCAACAAACTCTGCCATTTCCTGATCTTTGGGCGTTAGCTCTTGTGAGTTTTGGCCTACTGAACCGGGCGGCGCGACTAATTGCAGTAAATCAATGCCCATAAATTTAGCGCCGAAATACACCAGCACACCAATTATTAATAACGTGCGCCCCGTTTTAGTCCGCAACAGAAATGGCAAAATTCTGCCCACTGCACCTATCCCACCCATCGCCATTGATGGCGGGCTGGCACTGCGCATATCTTCAATATTGTCACTGCGACGACCTTGCTTCCAACGCATGATTTATTCCCTCGAAGTTGAGCTTAAATAGACTGATAAATAATTAAATTAACAGCAAAATGAACAATCGAATGTACGTTGAACTACAGAGTTGTGCACAGTTCAGTGTTATACATAGTTAAATCAATTCAAAGCGAGATACTATAAGGCTCAGTATTAACCTGCGTCAGATAATCGCCGCCGCTTGTTCACCATCATAGTGCCGGTTGCTGTACCAATACCATCATCACAACACTTTATTTCAAGCAATAATTTCGTAAAAAAACAGGAGTTTTTATGTCTACAAGCCCCTTGGCTGGCCACCTTTTACCCGCACACCTCTTGGTAGATCTGCCCCAGTTAATCGATGCCTATTACAGCAATAAGCCGGATGTCGGCATTCCTGAACAACGCGTCAGCTTTGGCACCTCGGGTCATCGCGGTTCATCGTTCAACACCAGCTTCAATGAAAACCATGTGTTAGCGATCAGCCAGGCAATTTGCGACTACCGTAAACAGGCAGGAATCACCGGCCCGCTGTATGTCGGCATAGATACACGCACTTTCCGAGCCAGCACAAATCAGTGCGGTCGAAGTGCTCGCTGCCAATGGCATTGAGATTATGCTCGCCAAAGACGGCGAATACACACCGACTCCTGCTATTTCCCATGCGATCCTCACTTACAACCGCGGCCGCACATCAGGCTTGGCCGACGGTATAGTCATTACTCCATCGCACAACCCACCGGACAATGGCGGCTTCAAATACAACCCACCCAACGGTGGCCCTGCAGACAGCGACATCACTAATTGGATGCAAGCTCGCGCCAATGAATTGCTTGAAAATAATTTGCGCGATGTAAAGCGCGTTGATTATCTCCACGCAATTAAATTAGCGACCACACACCATCACGATTACGTCCACAATTACGTAAAAGATTTAATTAACGTGGTGGATATGGAAGCGATTCGTGGTGCAAATGTACACATGGGCGCTGATCCTCTCGGCGGCGCGGGCGTAAATTATTGGAGTGCTATAGCCGATCATTACCAATTGAATTTAAAAGTACTCAACACTGCTGTTGATAAAACCTTTTCGTTTATGACGGCAGATTGGGACGGAAAAATCCGTATGGATCCATCATCCGCTTACACCATGCAAGGCATGGTTGAGCGTCGCAATTTATTTGATGTCGCCTTTGCCTGCGATGCCGACCATGACCGTCATGGCATTGTTGCACCGAGCTGCGGCTTGTTGCCGCCGAATCATTATCTCGCTGTGGCGATTGAATATTTATTCCAAAATCGCCCGCAATGGCGCGCTGATACCGCAATCGGAAAAACCGTTGTAAGCAGTGCGATGATTGATAAAGTCGCCAAAAAAATTGGCCGTCGTTTATATGAAGTTCCCGTCGGCTTTAAATGGTTTGCGCCGGGTTTATTTGATGGCTCCCTCGGTTTTGGTGGCGAAGAAAGTGCAGGCGCTTCTTTCTTGCGTATCGATGGCAGCGTATGGACGACAGATAAAGACGGCATTATTCCTTCACTGCTCGCTGCCGAAATTAAAGCGAAAACCGGCCGCGACCCTGGCGAATGCTACAAACTGCTCGCTGATGAATTTGGCCATGCCGCAGAAGCCCGAGTAGAAGCACCAGCCAATACGGCGCAGAAAAAAGCGCTGTCAAAATTATCGCCCGAACAAATTACTTCCACTGAATTAGCGGGCGATAAAATCGACACCATTTTGACTAACGCACCGGGCAATAACGCGAGCTTTGGTGGCATTAAGGTGATGAGCAAAAACGGTTGGTTTGCAGCGCGCCCATCAGGCACAGAAGAAATCTATAAAATTTATGCGGAGAGTTTTAAAGGTAAGGAGCATTTGCAACAATTAATTGCGGAAGCGCAAGTGATTGTGGATAAAGCGATTTCGTAAAAAATATCTACTCGTATATAAAAACGCCCGGCAATGCCGGGCGTTTTTATTTTTGTTGTTATGTGTTCGGCAACGGAATCCAATCTATTTCTCCCGGAACCATCGTAAAGCCACCGTTAGTCCAGCGCTCACCAGCCGCACGTACTTTTTCACGGGACGATGCAACAAAGTTCCACAAAATAAATCGCTCACCCGCTAAAGGTTCACCGCCCAGTAACATAATATTTGCACCACTCACGGTAGCGATCACCGAATCTTTATCCAGCACAGCCATGTGAAATTCCGGCACCAACTCACCATTTACCGTAACGTTTCCCCAAACCACATAAATTGCTAATTCTTGTTGCGGAAAATCAGGGGAATACTGTGTATCAGTACCCAGGGCAATATCAAGATAGGTGGTTACACTCGCCGTTTTAACGGGTGATTCAATATCGAATGCTTTGCCGATAAGTACTTGAACACTCATATTCGGCAAGTTGATCGATGGGATAACCTCAGCAGGATAATGTGCAAAAGACGGTTCGCAATCTTCAACCTCAGTTGGAAGCGCCAACCATATCTGGATTCCTTCTACACTCGTGTTTTGTTCGCGCACATCATCCGGCAAACGTTCGGAATGCACTATTCCATTACCCGCCGTCATTAAATTAATTGCACCAGGTTCAATACGCTGATGAAAACCCAAACTGTCTTTGTGCATCATGGCGCCGGAAAATAAATAGGTGACCGTCGCCAAACCAATATGCGGATGCTGGCGCACATCACCCGCCGTTGTGCCTGCTTCAAAATGGGCAGGCCCCATGTGATCGACAAAAATAAAAGGACCAACACGCTGTTGTAAACGCGATGGCAACAAGCGTTTTACGGTAAAGCCAATATCTTGCACACGCGGAGGGATTAATAACGTCATTGGAATTTCCCCTAACCCGTAGGATTATGGTTGATGAAGCGTAGTGATATTGATAGTGGCATGAGACAACAATTTATGAATTGGGCACTTTTCAATAATACCTAACAGTTGTTGTTTCTGCTCATCACTTAAACTACCGACAAAGTGGATATTCAATGCAAGGTTGTATTCACCACTTTTTTCTTTACTACTATCGCGTTCAATATCGATATTAATGCCATCCAACGGCATACCGCGACGTTTTGCATACATACTCAACGTAATCGCAGTGCAGGCTGCAAGGGATGAATCCAACAACCCATGAGGATCTGGTGCGGTATCTTCACCGCCGATACTGGTATCCACATCGGCAAATAACTCATGGGTATCAACGCTAATACGCTGGCGATAAGTTCCCGATGTGTCTTTTTGTAATTTAATCATTTACTTGCACGACCTCACTTTTTACGCCTCTTTTTATTGCGAATCGATTTTCGCATCGGCTTACAACTTGAGTAGCTCCTTCAATGCATTCGGATCATAACCGTGCAACACTTCGCCGCGAACAACTACTACTGGGATGCCGCTACCGTGCAGTTGATCATACTGCGCTTTGCCTTCAGACGATTTTTCAATATCGTATTCAACATAAGCGATGTTGTGTTGCTTGAAAAAATCGCGCGTCTTTTTGCAGTAACCGCACCACTCAGTCGCGTACAAAACAATCCCTTCCGGATGTTGCGCCGAAAAATCGGGCGGAGGACTAAATTCATCGCGCAATTTATTCCAATTAAAGAAAATACCCAGTGCGACAACTATGAGTAGATATTTTTTCATGTTTTAGATCCGACAATTCAAGGGTAAATCTTTCAATTCCAGATCAGTACGATTCTCGCCAACTGCTTGCATCCCCGCCGGCACTGCCGCTTTACCGCAAATCCATGAAACAGGGCTTTCCGGTGAACCTTTTACCATTACTGGTTGGATGCTTAATGTTTTGTTTTTGATGTTAGGGTGCGCCTTGTTGCCAAAATGCAAATGAAAAGCGCCTTCTTTTAAATCGATGCGATCCACATAGTTACCGAGCAATTTATCGGCAGCGGGAATACCCGCTTCTTTATTATCTTTGAGAAAAACCAACGCACTTTTGTGATAAAAAGCGACCAGCTTTTTGTAATCCTCAACCAATTCCATAGATTCAACCACTTGCTTGCGCGCAATGGTTGGATCGGGCGATGGCATAGCGATCATTGCTAGTATCGCGATAATCGCAATCACCACCAGCATTTCTATTAAGGTAAAACCTTTGTTTGTCTTCACACAGGTCTCGCTCAATTAACGAATAAATTTCGCTGCATACCAGCAGCTCGCATTCAATTCATAGCCCTGCTCTTTTGCCCACTTGAGGCCAGCACGCACCAGTTTTTCTGCCAAGCCTTTACCACGAAATTCAGGTGGTACAAAGGTGCTATTAAAATCGATAGCGGGTTTCTCCCCATTATTGAATAATCGATACGCCAATAGCGCTTCACTGCCTTCATGCAAAATCACAAACCGATGTTCATCGGGTAAATGCTGGACGTCTGTCATTCGCGTTCCTCATTGGTTTTTATCGAGTTTATGCTCTGCTTCAGTCTAGATTACAGCATAAAAAAAATCCCCGTAGGGGGGATTTTTAGTCATCACCGCTACGTTTTTACTGACTATTTTATTTTACGAATACCGACCGCTTCACGCACTTTTTGCAACAGTGGTTGGCTGTGGGCGCGGGCTTTTGCCGCACCTTTTTGCAACACTTCTTCAATATGAGCAGGGTTTGCCAGTAAAGTTTCGTATTTTTCACGCGCTTCGCCCAACTGGCCATTAATCAATTCAAATAGCTGGCGCTTTGCTTCGCCCCAGGCAACACCCTCTGCAAATTGCTGACGCATCTGCGAGGTTTGTTCTGGGGTAGCAAATGCTTGCCAAATCTGGAATACGGGCGAAGTGTCTGGATCTTTTGCCTGCCCCGGTTCCAGTAAGTTGGTGAGGATTTTATTGATCGATTTTTTCAGTTGTTTTTCCGGCAAAAATAACGGGATGGTATTGCCGTAACTTTTACTCATTTTGCGGCCATCCAAACCTTGTAAAACCGCATTGACGTTGTCATCCACTTGCGCTTCCGGCAATACAAAATGCTCGCCGTAGTGATGGTTGAAACGCGCAGCAATATCGCGCGCCATTTCAATATGTTGGATCTGATCGCGGCCGACCGGCACTTTGTTGGCGTTAAACATCAAAATATCGGCGGCCATTAAAATGGGGTATGAATACAAGCCCATAGTGATGCCGAAATCGGGATCATCACCAGCTTCCAAATTTGCATCGACAGACGCTTTGTAGGCGTGCGCACGGTTCATCAACCCTTTCGCGGCCATACAGGTGAGCGTCCAACACAATTCGGGAATTTCTGGAACATCGGATTGGCGATAAAAAATTGCGTTGTCAGTATCCAAACCCAAGGCCAGCCAGGTGGCGGCAATTTCACGGGTGGATTGATGAACCAAGTCCGGGTCTTGGCATTTAATTAATGCATGGAAATCGGCTAAGAAATAAAAGGATTGTACGTTCGCACTTTGGCTCGCCTGAATCGCCGGACGAATAGCGCCTACGTAGTTACCAAGATGGGGAGTGCCGGTGGTGGTGATGCCCGTTAAAACGCGTTGTTTGCTCATGTTGCCCTGTCTGTAATCGCTAAAAATCAGGGCGCCATCATACAGGCAAGCCGCAAAAATTTGCAGCTCGCCAGCCGTGCGATATTACAAGCCTGCGTAGTAACGCGCAGAGTCACGCAGGATACAGCTATCGAATCCGGCTTGGGTTAGCAGGTGCGAAGCTACATCACAGCGGCGGCCGGAATCGTCGGTAATCACATAGATTACCGAGCTATCCAGATTTTTGAGGCTGTTGCGCAATTGATTGAGCGGTATGTTGCGGCTATCTGGAACTGCCTGAGCGCGGCGCTCGAGCGGTAAACGTACATCCAGAATTTGGTAAGGGGGAAGCTCAGCAGCACGGGCTTTCAACTCCTCTGCGCTCACGTATTTAAGCACTGGTTCTTGCAGTAATTCGCGGAAATCCGTTTTATCCAAGCGCATCACTTTGCCTGGTGTAATCATTTTTACCGTGGCGTTGCGCGTGGTATCGCCCACTAGTGCTTCTTCACCGAAATAATGACCGGGGCGAAGTGCCGCTAAAATTTTGCCTGCGGTATCCAACACCATCGCACTGCCGGATTCCAACACATAAAAGTAATCGCCGCGCTCACCCTGCTTGATCACCATTTCATCGGCTTGTACTTTCTGCGCCTTGAAGCGAATAAATAACTGACGAATGTTGGCGGGCGGCAAACGGCTAAACAGTGGCGACTGCAGTAACGATGACATCCAGTCGCTATCATCGTGCAAGCTAACGCCCGAAATGTCTGCCTCTTCGTCGCTGGACTCACTCCAGGCGAGCACCAAATCGAGGTAATCGCTATCAACCGAGAGCAGAGTTACATCGGATTTGGCAACGGCTGAGACTTGCGTTGGCTGGGTAATATTGAGCGGCGAACGCCGTGATTCGCTAGCAGGATTAATGGTATTTACTTGAAAGCTGGAGTCAATGAGATCGACTGTGCCGCTCACAAGATACACTTTTTCGGGAAATGGGCGGCCTCGCTTAAAGATGATCGCCCCTTTGGCAATTTCCCGCAGTGCCGCTTTCTCGGCAACTTGCATCAGATATTCGTGATTAAGGGTGTTAAAGGGCGCAAAAGACGCGAGTACATCAAGGCTAATCGCCATTTTTCGACTCCACTAAGCTCTAATCAGGGTCACATAACGCTAATCAAAATGGGTTCATTTTGGTTATCGATAAAATATTAAAACGATTTTTATTAGAGAAATAGGCGCGAGTATAAACAGCCGATGCTTATAGGGGGCAGACTTGTCGTCAGGATTAGTACTGGTTCACAGCAAAACTGCGAGCGGCTGCACCTTCGTCAGAAGAATACAACCGCTCGGCCAAAAAAGCTTGATCAAAATATAAACACAGCAAACTACGAACGCGAAATTAATGCAATAGGTGCTTTGGCGTAATTAAAAAACTCAACGGCTGCTTTGTAGAGGTACCAACCATCACAAGCACCCGCCAATTCACGGATGGAATGCATAGCAAAGGTCGGTGAGCCAACATCAATCGTTTTCACGCCCACTTCCGACGCCACTACCGGCCCTATTGTGCTACCACAACCCATATCTGTTCGCGCAACAAATGCTTGCACGGGAACCGATGCCTTTTCACATAACAAGCGAAAGAAGGCGCTGGTTTCGCTGGTAGTCGCATAACGCTGGTTAGCGTTGACCTTGATGACAGGGCCGCGATTTAGCAAGGGGCCATGGTTTTCATCGTGTCTGTCCATAAAGTTGGGGTGAATACCGTGGGCGTTATCCGCCGATATCATCATCGAACGTTCGATTACACGCACACGGGTATCTACGTCAGGCATCAGCCGCTCAAGAAATTGCTCCAACATTGGCCCCTTGGCACCACAACAAGAGGCACTGCCTACCTCTTCATGATCGGTACAAATGAGCAGGCTCGATACTTCATCATCTGCTTCAAGTAACGATTGCAACCCTATGAAACAACTTAATAAATTATCTAATCTTGCACTGGCGATAAAGTCATGTTCAAGGCCAATCATCGCGGGCGGCTGGGTATCATAAAGGCTGATTTCGTAATCCAGCACCTGCTTAATCGCCAGTTGCGGCTGCTGGCGCAAAAGCTCCGCGTGTAATAAACCCCGAAAATCCGGCAAGGTCACCTCTTCGTCGGGCAGCTGCAGCAGCAGTGGGACTATATCTTTTTGGGCGTTGATGGAGCGGGCATTATTGGCTTCACGATCCAGATGGATAGCAAGGCTCGGCACCGCTGCAACCGGCCGCACAAAATCTATCAACGCGCTGGCGATTTGATCCGTTTCATCGCGATAGGTAACGCGCCCTGCCATGGATAAATCGCGGTCATACCAAGGAGCCAATAAAGCGCCGCCGTAGACCTCTACCCCCAATTGAAAGTAGCCGCGTCGATTTAGCTCGGGGCGCGGTTTAACTTTCAAACACGGGCTATCGGTATGCGCGCCCAGTATGCGGATACCGCTTTCCAGCAGCGGAGATTTACCGTACACAAACGCTATTATCGATGAATCGTTGCGCGTCACAAGATAGCGATTACCTGCTTCAAGCTGCCAACTATCACCTTCATACAACGGAATGAATCCCGCCGCCAACAAGCGTGCGGCGATGTTTTTGGTGGCATGAAAGGGTGTAGGTGATGCTTGGAGGAACTCGAGCAAACCGGTGTTGAAGTCAACCAAAGAACGAGAGGCCGTCATAATAAACTCACCAAAATCTAGTTGGGATTACGAATACGTTGGCGTTTTTGCCAGGAGATAGTGTCACGCAAATAGACTGGTTCTGCATCGAGCACGTTAATCGCACCGCCAGCCGACCAGACTTGAGCGGCGATTAATACCATATCTTCAGCGCGAGGCTGCGCATCTACCACCAGGTTCGCTGCTGCCAAGACCTGCATGGCGGGATAATGCCACCCCGGACCGACAGCGATGAACTGCCCTACCAAGGATTGAATAATGTCCTGTTCGGATAACAACTCAGGCTTCATGACAAACTCAGCGCACAGCGGCGCGACGACATCGCCGTCACGCGTAAAAAGCCCCCAGTAAACTTCATCCATTCGTGCATCTAAGGCTACTAAAATAGGATGCTGGGTGTCGGGATTAGCGCGGTAATAGCCCAAAGCCATAGCCGCCAGAGTCGATACGGGAATCACCGGCAACTGCGCACCGAATGACAAGCCCTGCACTATTCCCATACAGATACGCAAACCGGTAAACGAACCTGGCCCGCGACCAAAGGCAATAGCATCCAAGTCACGCAGTTTGAGGTTATTACTCTGTAACAACTCATCTACCATGGGCAACAGCCGCTGAGTATGGCTTTTAGCAGCCAGTTCGAACTGGGCACTTAACTGGCCATCTGCACAAAGCGCAACTGAGCAAGCATCAGTAGAAGAATCCAAGGCGAGAATCAAGCTCATAGAAAAACACGGTATAAAGTGGCAAAAAAAGGAAAACATCAGACAAAAAAATAGGCTCCGTAGAGCCTATTTTTTCTGTATTAACAGAATTAACCCAACACAGTCAGCAATTGCTGGCGGATGGAATCAACACTGCCAATACCGCTAATACGGGTATAGGTAGGTACTTTTGCTGCGCCAGACGAGGCTAAACCTTGATAAAACCCTACCAAGGGCTCGGTTTGATTGTGATACACACCCAAGCGCTTACGCACAGTTTCTTCGGTATCATCAGGGCGTTGAATGAGTGGTTCACTGGTCAAATCATCGTGACCAGCCACTTTCGGCGAATTATGGATCACGTGATATACCCGCCCAGAGGCTTCATGTACACGACGGCCACTTAAACGAGAGACAATTTCTTCATCGGGCACATGAATTTCAATCACGTGGTCGATATCAACTCCAGCATCGAGCAGCGCTTCGGCTTGAGGAATGGTGCGCGGAAAACCATCAAACAAAAAACCATTATTGCAGTCACTTGACGCTATACGTTCTTTTACCAAGGAGATAATCAAATCATCTGGCACCAATCCGCCAGCAGCCATCACATCTTTTGCTTGCAGGCCTAAAGAAGTACCTGCTTTTACCGCTGCACGTAACATATCACCAGTGGAGATTTGCGGAATGCCAAACTTCTCCATGATTAGTTGCGCCTGAGTACCCTTACCTGCACCGGGCGCGCCCAACAATATCACTCTCATCTCGGATTGCTCCTCAGCATTATTTTTATCGGGTCAAATGGGCAATCCCCCTGACCTCGAAAATTGGCACAAAATGCCCAACACAAGAGCCGATAAGATACACGCCCATGGCATCAATCACAATATGCCGGTTGAGCCTCTTCCTAGAAAAGTGCCAGATGACGCCGATTTTTAATACATCAAGAGGCCAAAATAAAGATTTTTGTGAAACCCATCCTAAGTTTATTGCTGTGATAACACTTTCATCCTAGAATGCATTTATCTAAAACCGCTATCCAGGATTACTCATGGCCAAGTCAGTCGAACTCGATGAATATGACCGCAAGATCTTGCGCGCCCTACAGGAAAATGCCGATTATTCAATGGCAGACTTAGGCAACATGATTGGCCTATCCCATACGCCGTGCTGGCGCCGCCTTAAACGGCTCGAAGTGGAAGGTGTTATTCGTGGCAAAGTGACCTTGCTCGATCCCAAATTACTTAACTTAGGGGTGACAGTTCACGCCTACATCACGATTAAAAATCATGATGCTCCATCTCTCGAAGCCTTTGAAGAAATGGTGCAGGCGATACCCGAAGTGGTGGAATGCTATTCCACCAGCGGTGAAAAAGATTATGTCTTGCGGGTCGTGGTTGAGAGCGTTGAGCACTATGAGCGGTTAATGAAACAAACCCTGATTCACTTACCCAATATTGGCTCAATCAATTCTGCGTTTGCATTGAAACAAGTAAAATTTACTACGCAGTTGCCCATTTAAATGTTTACCCCACATATCAATAGTCAGTAGCACACGACCTTAGGAACAACATTAGGATCAATAAATGGATACCCTGATCACATTGATAATTGCGGGGGCGGCTTGTTTATTGTGGGAATGGTGGCGCCGTAGGATAGCGCCACAAAAGACGGAGGAGTTAATCGATGGCGCCGACGAAATTGAGGAAGTGGTGACAGAGATTCAGGAGCTACAGCAACGCCTGAGTGACTCGATAAGCCAAGATGATTACCACGAAGCGATATCCATCAGCGAGCGCATGCTGGTGCTGTCAGACAACCATTTCGGCGATGATCCAGAAATTATATTGCCGGTGCTAACCGCGCTATCCAACTTTCACCATATCGCCAATCAACCATTAAAGGCGATGCCCTATTTAGAGCGCAGCATCCCCTTGCGCGAGCAGTTTCCTGCACTGCATGCTGATCAGGCGGATGCTCTCGGCCAATTGGCAGACCTGCATATCAAAGCAGGCGCAAAGCGTGAAGCTCAACCCCTGCTTCGTAAAGAAATTCAGCTTCGCCGCCAGCACAACCCATCCAGTGAGATGCTGTTGCGCGCTCAAATGAAGATTCTATCGCTTAATCTGGACGAGCCCGCAATAGCCGGACCTTTGCGTCTCGATATCATGGCAACGGCGAACAAGTTGGATAAAGAACTTCTGGCTGATCTGGCAAGTGAAACCAACACCCTCCTAAAAGACGCTCTGCACGACGGCCGCCTAAAGGACGCATGGTCAGTAGCGGAGCACGCCGCACTACTATCCACAGTGGCGTATGGACCAAAACATGAATCTACCTACGTATGCCGTGGCAATCTGGCGGAAATGTTGCGCCGGAACCGCCGCCTCGAAGAGGCTGAAGTACAGTTCCTCGAGCTTATAGACGAGGAAGAAAAACGCACTAACGGTGCGGAAGGTCTGCGTGTCGCCTACAACAACCTGGCCCTGCTTTATGACGAATGCGGCAGAGCAGAGGAAGCAGCGAAATTGCGCGAAAGGCAGATGGCGCTGCTGCAGGGCGATGACGTGAGCACAGCATCGCGCTTCAACGCATTCAACAATTTTGCAGTCAGTCAATCATCGAGGCGAGATGAAGCGGCTGCAGCGCTAAGCTATGCAGAGGCACTCGCTTTATCGCCGGAAGGTGATGACATAGATCCGCAACTATGGGCAGATACACTGAACAATTATGCGATCACACTGGTAAATCTTAAGCGACTACCAGAAGCGGGGCGCATGTACCGAAAGGTATTGGAACGTAAGAAGGCGGGTTTGGATATTCCGATGCTAACAATAGCGGGGAGCTTCAACGGACTGGGCATAGTATTCGAGCAGCTCGGCAAGCTGGCGCAAGCGCAAGATATGTTTGAGCGAGCACTGGCACTCAAGGAGCGGCACCTTTCGCCAGAAGACTCGTCGCTGGAAACTGCACACCATAATCTCGGCTCTATCTATGCACAACGTGGCGATATTAAAAACGCCACAAAAATGGCACAGCGTGTGATTGCTAGCCGCGAAAAACGGTTAGGCAAGGATCATCCGGAAACATTACAAGCCCGTAATAACCTGGCCACAGTCACCCTGGAGCCACAGATCCCGGCACCATCAAAAGCAGCGACACGAGACGACTTGGATGTACTGATGGTAAATACCATAGGTGGGGCGCTATTTCGCTATGCAACCTACGATTTTGGACGGGTCCGCGACGAGAGCGTCAGTATGGTACTGGTGCCGGAGGCACAGGCTCTCAGCCTTCAATATAAGCTGGCGCTTACCCTCCCGCATGGCTGGCGCTGTTTTATAGGTTCTACTCGCTGGCTGGGTGACGAAAAACATGATGGTATGGCCGAGCTGGTCGTATGCAAGGCAACATCACAATTCGACTGCCTGCGCATAGCGCGCACCGATGCAGTGAATCATGATCTTGACACTGATGACATTATCAAGGTTCTACAGGATTACGATCAGCGATTCGGCATACGCATCTATAGTGCAGAAACCGACTCGGTCGGCTTCACACTATTGCGCATGCCGCAAGACCTGGACGCGTTTGCACAGGAACTGCTGGACTTCTGCATGGATTTGGAGGACACAGATCTAATCAAGCAGATGATTACCTCATCTGGTAGTAAAGTGGAACTCTGGTGGGACTGATCCACTCAATCAAACTTTGAATTGCATCAGTAATTGGCGCAGCTGGATCGACAACTCATTCAAGCGCTGACTTTCCACTGCAGTTTTGGATGCCCCCTCGGCGGTATTCATCGCCAGCGAATTAATTTGCACCAAATTTCGATCAATCTCGGAGGTAACTGAACTCTGCTCTTCTGCAGCCGTGGCGATTTGCAATGTCATATCTGAAATCTGTTTAACTGCTGTACCAATACCGGTAAGTGACTGCCCTGCTTCAGTCGCCGATGTGACAGCTTCCGATGTCATAGTCGAGCTGCTACCCATAGCATCGACAGCGTGTTGCACACCTTGCTGCAACTTACTCAACATACCCTGAATGTCTTCGGTCGATTTTTGTGTGCGACTTGCAAGAGTTCGCACTTCATCAGCAACTACCGCAAAACCACGCCCTTGTTCACCCGCGCGCGCCGCTTCAATCGCCGCATTAAGCGCGAGTAAATTTGTTTGTTCAGCAACGCCACGAATAACATCTATTACAGAGGTGACATTCTTCGCCTCGCCTTCCAACCGCAGCATAAAATCAGCAGTTTCACTGATACGAACAGCCAAACTCTGCACCCGCTCAACCGCCAAATGAATACGCTCCTGACCACGATCAGTAATCGTGGTTGCTTCGCGGGTATTTTGGGCAGTGTTACTCGTATTGCGGGCAACCTCCTGAATCGCCATGGTTAATTCATTTACCGCCGTAACCACCATGGTGATTGCATGACACTGATCGTCAGCAGCGCGTTGGCTGGTGCTGGATACTACCAATAATGATTCGGCTGTTTTTGAAACCTCAGCTGCATTGACTAATACACTGCCAATAATGCGCTGCAACTTTTCAATAAACATATTTACATGCGTAGCAAGTTCGCCCAGCTCATCGTTAGTATTTACTGGCAAGCGAACAGTTAAGTCGCCATCGCCTTCAGCAATATTTTGGATGCGATGACTGATTTGACGCACCTGATTCGCAACCAGTATTGGCAGGAAATACGCCGCCAGCAGACTTACCAAGGTTCCTACAATAGCCAATGCCAACAATTTGGTAGCACTACTTTCTTGATTTTCATCTATCTCAGCAGTGAATTTATCGACATCGACTAATCGGCTTTCTTGTAATTGATCAATGTAATCGCGTAGATGTTCAAATGCCTCTGAGGCGCTGCCATAAGATTTTTCTTGCGCTGCTGCACGGCTCGCGTCGTCAGACAAACGCGCAGCACTAATGACTTGGGCAGCTTGGATTTTCCAGGCATCGTAACGGCGGGTAAATTCTTCGCGCTCGGCCGGAGTGGAGGTATTTGAAATGTCGAGTGATTGATAAACACGATCCTGCGCTTGCTTGGCATTATCGCTTTGCTCGGTAAATAATTCTTGATGTGTGGCAACGTCTAATTGCAGTAGCGCTCGCTCAGCGAGCATCGCTTGATATAAATCCCGGTCAGCTTGAATAAGCAATTGAATTTCCGGCAAATTGACCTTGGCGATAGTTGCTGCATTATCGCCAAGCATTTTGCTCGTACTGATTGCACGTAACCCCATGTACATCACCACAGCAACTAATAGCAGCAATGGAAGGGTGAGTTTCCAGCGTAAACTTAATCCTTGATACCAGCCGAACATGGCAAACCTCATCGTTAATTTTCGTTTGTGTTATATCAGGTAGTAAATCTGATATAACACAAGTCTAGTAACGATTCTGGATTTTGCTACGGCAAGGATTTTTAATACCTAACCCCGTATTAACGATTTATAAGAGACACAGTAGAAAACCAATCGTTGGCGGCCTATTTTTCACTAACCTGCGCATTCTTTTTAACGATGGCTTTAACACCAATTTTGCGCACGCTATTGCCTTCTACTTCTGCAATCGTCCAGAGCATTCCACTCCACTCTACTTTGTCACCAATTACCGGCTTGCCGCCCACTAGCTGCTTGATCAAGTCACTCAAGGTTTTATGATGCTCAAAACCTTTCATATCCAGTGCATAAAGCATTGCCAAATCACGCAATTCTGCATCGCCCTGAATAATGAAGTCGCCAAAGAAACTTAAGTCCAACATGCGCTTGGGTGCTTCGCTAAACAATTTTCCCAGTGACGGCAAATCCTGTTCATGGCCGATCACACACAAAATATCGCCCGCCATTAAACGCGTACTACCCGAGGGGTGGAATAATTCCCTATCGCGAAAAAGCGCAGCGATGCGGGTATTTTCAGGCATGTGCAATTCACGTAAGGCAGCACCAATGCACCATTTTTCTGCGCCCAGTTTATAAATAAAGAGCTCCCATTGACTGGTGACATGAATCTCTAAACCGGCGCGCGAAATGGGAGAAGGTACGGCAGGAACTACCACGTTGGCCAATTTAGCCGCAAAACCCAGTGTGGTGCCTTGCACCAATAGGGAAACCAGCACGATAAAGAAGGCAACATTGAAAAAGAGCTGCGCGTTTTCCAACCCCGCCATAAGCGGAAATACGGCAAGAATAACGGGCACCGCACCGCGCAATCCCACCCAGGAAATAAACGTTCGCTCTTTCAAATTAAAACTGCGAAATGGCAGCAACCCAATAAACACCGATAAAGGACGCGCAAATAAAATCATCCAAAGTGATAACAACAGCGCTGGCACAGCAATCGGCAAGAGTTCGCTTGGCGTCAACAATAACCCCAGCACAAGGAACATCCCAATTTGACTTAGCCATGCAAGCCCATCAAACATATGCAAGATGCCGTGCCGATTACGGATCGGACGATTGCCGATTAACAATCCACACACGTAGACCGTGAGAATACCGCTGCCACCGATCGCACCAGAAATCGCATAGAGCATGATGCCGCCGCTAACGGCCAATAACGGATACAAACCGCCTGCAATATCCAAGCGATTAATTAACTGCAACAACAACCAACCACCACTTAAACCCAGCACAATACCAATGCCAAATTGCTGCACCAAGCTGGCCAATACCGACCAACTAAAGCTGGTTTCCCCCGCCGCCAACATGGCAATCATGGTCACCGTCAGAAACATCGCCATCGGGTCATTGCTGCCCGATTCAATTTCCAAGGTCGAGCCAACCCGCTCATTCAAACCTTTGCCATTGAGTAAATTAAATACCACCGCCGCGTCAGTAGAGCCGACGATTGCACCAATCAACAACCCTTCCATCAAGGTGAGATCAAATAACCAAGCGGCAGCGACACCTGTCAAACCCGCTGTAATCAACACTCCCACAGTCGCAAGCGACAGAGCAGGCCAAAGTGCAACGCGAAAAGTTGCCGCACGGGTACGCATACCGCCGTCAAGCAAAATAATCGCCAACGCCAGGTTACTCACCAGGTAAGCGGTTGAGTAGTCACTAAAAGCAATGCCACCGGGGCCATCCACTCCCGCAAGCATTCCCACTGCGAGGAATATCACCAAAATCGGCACACCCACACGGGCGGAAATAGAACTCAGCAAGATACTGGCGGCCACCAATAGGGCCCCCACCAAGAGAATATTATTGATAGTAACTGCGTCCAAAACATGACCCTTCTAAAGAAATTCAATAAAAACAAGTACTAACCTTGGGGGGATTGTAACCCGATGGTGCCCAAGCCTGTCAAAAGCATTACTGTTAACAATCAGTAACGCCTATATCTACAAAAAAAATAGCAGCACCAGATTTGCGCAACAGCGCCAAACAAATCCAGCTATAATTCGCGCCATAATCCTTACCTATAAGTTGTACCCACATGCTCAATAAAGATGCCCTGCAACAACTCTCGCAATTAAAGTCCGCTATCGCCGTTACCAAAGATATCGCCCAAGGTTTGGTGCGCACTACCACCAAACGTTTTGGCTTTCTTATTCTCGATGATGGACGCGAAGCCTTTATCGACCCTGATCAAATGATGCGTGTATTGCCCGATGACCGCGTCGAAGCGGAAATCAATACCAACAGCAAAGGTCAGTTCGAAGCGAAATTGATCAGTTTGATAAAACCAGGTTTGAAAGAATTTGTTGGTCGCTACGTCAATAAAGGCACTACCGATTTTGTAGAACCCGATGTAAATAATTTCAATCGCTGGTTATTTATTCCGCCGCAAGAACGTAAAGGTTACAAGGTTGGCGATTTAATCCATTGTGAAGTTTCACGCCATCCTTTTAATAGTGAAGGAAAAACCCAAATTCACATCCTCAATCGCATCGGCACCTTAGAAGAACCGGGTGTAGAGGGGCGCTACAGCATCGCCAAATTCCAGATTCCGTTTGAATGGCAACCTGCCGCACAAAATCAGGCTGGTGGAATTAATTGGTCACCGCTTGTTTTTGAAAATGGTGAGTTGGATTTAACTCACCTGCCCTTCGTAACAATCGATTCCGAAAACACCCGCGATATGGACGATGCGATTTATATTGCGCCCAATGAAAGCGGCTGGGAATTAATTACCGCCATTGCCGACCCCAGCAAACATATTAGTTTCGATAGTCCGCTCGAACAATCTGCGCGCGCGCGCGCGAGCACGCTGTATTTATTGGGCCAAACCGTCACTATGTTGCCGGTGGATTTATCGCACGATACTTATTCATTAGTACCGGAACAAAAACGCCCTGCGCTAGTGTGCCGTATGCAAATTTTGCGCGACGGTACTATTAGCGCATATGAATTTGCCGAGGCGCAAATCCGGTCGCATCATAAACTCAGCTATCAAGGTGTATTCGATGCCTTGATGAGTACCGGCGAATCGCCACTGGCAGCACCGACTTACATCCACGACATGCTCGTCGAATTAAAAGGTTTTGCGCAAGCGCGCGCGCAGTATCGTCAAGCTAATACATTGGTGATGGAAGAACGCCCGGATTATTCGTTTATTCTCAACGACCAGAGAAAAATTGATCATGTAGAAAAACGCGAGCGTAATATCGCGCATCGCATGATCGAAGAAGCCATGTTAGTCACCAACATCTGTGCTGGCGAATTATTTTTACAGCATCCCGGTTACGGTATTTTTTCCAGCCATATTGGTTTTCGCCCCGAACGTATCAATGATGCCGTTGCACTGATTCAAGAAGATCGCCCGGATTTAATTATTGGTGATTTGACCCAATTGGATAGCTTCCAAAAAATATTTAGCGAACTGCGTTCAAATCCAACTGGCAATCCTGTCAGCGCAAGCCTGCACTCTTTATTACAACGCATGTTGCAAGCAGGCTCACTCACCTTTGAGCCTATCCCGCATTTTGGTTTGGGTTTTAAAGCCTACGCGATGGTGACCTCGCCAATTCGTCGCTATAACGATCTGTTTAACCATCTCGCAATTAAACGCATTCTGCGCGGCTTACCAGCAGAAAATGTGGGCGATAAAAAACAATTTGCTGAACAACTGCAAAACCAACTTAATACTGGCCGTCAAGCCTGTCGCTACGCAGAATCCTGGCTCGGCTGCCAATATGCGAAGCAGCATATTGGCAGCGTGCACCCCGCTAATATCGGTTTGGTTAATTCATTCGGTATCGGCGTAAAAATGGAAGATTGGGGTTTAGAAGGCTACGCCTTGCTAGCGCCCAAAGAGAGCGATATTAAAGCGCAGTTTGATTCGCGCCGCCTGAGTCTGACCATTGAAGGTAATACTTATAAATTGGATGAAAAAGTATTTGTGCTTATCAATGACGTTGATGTCGATAAACGTAAAATCAGTTTGGAATTAGTAAGCGAAGAAACTGCACAGCGCTTGAGTGCGTGGCTGTAAAGTTCAGAAAACCGCAGTGAATTAAGGAGTGAGTGATGGCAAAAAAATACTGGCTATTTAAAGCGGAACCACACATTTACGGTATCGAGCATCTCGCGGCTGCGCCAAACAAAACCGGCCGCTGGGATGGTATTCGCAACTACCAAGCCCGTAATTTTTTACGCGATCAAGTTGCATTAAATGATGAAGTATTTATTTATCACAGCAGCTGCAAAAACGTCGGCATAGTCGGCACCGCAAAAATTGTAAAACCCGCCTACCCCGATCCAACACAATTTAATCCTGAAAGCGATTACTACGATCCAAAATCCACGCAAGAAAAACCACGCTGGGTCTCGGTGGATATTACACTCACCAATATATTTCCAAGATTAATCTCGCTAGCTGAAATAAAAACGCAACCGCAATTGGAAAATATGGTGCTGGTAAAACAGAGCCGACTATCGACGCAGCCAGTAACCGAGAATGAGTGGAAAATAATTAAGGAATTACTGTAATTATTTTACGTCGAACCTACTCATCCGCCATCCGATCTTGCGCCTTGCTCACACCGGTTTCCGGCTCATCCATTTCATCGGAATCATCTACACCAGAATCATCGCCGTCCTCTTCATCCTCTTCCAACGTGCCTTCATTCTGCTGGCTTTCTTCGATCAATATCGCTTCCGGTGTTTGGATGCCGATGTGGTAGGCAGCAAATCCAGGCAGCACCACTTGATCCAATGCCATGCCGATAATGCGACCGTTATAAGGGGATTTAATCGTGGTGCGCGCGTTGGTGATCGGGTCAGTTACTGTGCCTAGAACATCCTCTTCTTTAACACGTTGCCCGAGCGTAGCTTTGCTAAATAAAATTCCGCTTTGATTGGCGCGCACCCAAGCTGAGCGATAATAAACGGGAGCGATGCGCGTCCACCGTTGTTGTTTACCGTACATGCCTGTTTTTGCAAGCAAAGTATTAATCGCCCTGACGCCCTCTTCTACTACTTCGCGCTGCATCGCCATTGGTTCACCCGCCTCAAGCGTTACGGCAGGAATACCGGCGCGCACGGCGGCAGCGCGCAAAGAATTTGGATTACCGCGACCGTTAAGCACAGCAATTACACCAAAATTTTGTGCAAGCCGCGCGACATTTTCATCTGCCAAATCCGCACGCAATTGTGGCAAATTAGTGCGATGAAATGAGCCGGTATGCAAATCCACCAGCGAGTCGCAATGCATAATTATTTTGGTAAAAAATGAATGCGCCAAACGCGATGCTGAACTGCCGTGAGTATTACCGGGAAAATAGCGGTTCCAATCGCGGCGATCCGGCAAATAACGCGAATTGCGGCGGAAGCCCATAATATTGGCTACCGGCACGCCGATAATGGTGCCCGTCAACTTGGTTGGGTCTATATCAAAAACGACTCGGCGAACCATTTCAATTCCATTTAATTCATCGCCATGAACTGCTCCGGTTAAACAAAGCGTTTTACCCGGCGTCGAACCGTTGACAACAATAATGGGGGTCTCCTCACTAAAGCCACCTACGGCTGTTTCAGAATTCCACGTCAAGCGTACAGCGGTGCCAGGCTTCACTTCTGTATCCAAAATAAATTTGGAGAGTGATAGCGGCTCAACCCGCGCCACTGCTACAGCACCGCCACCAACCGTGTTTGGTAAGTCGACATCCAGTGATGAGCTAAATGATGAAGTAGCTACAGCCAAATCACTAACAGAAGAAGAAAAATGTGCTGACGAAACCTCGCTTGATAACGCAGAGGCAACTGATGAAGCTGATGCAGAAGAAACCTCAACTGCAGAAACCGGCACAGCACCAATCGATGAAGCTTGAGTATTATCGATAACAGCAGGAAGGCTGCTAACAAGCGGGGCTGCAGCAGAAGAGGGTTCTGTTTGTGCAGAGACAGAAAATACAAAAAAGAAAGAGAGAACAAAAAGCAACGTGGATAAAATACTGCTGATTCGATCTTGAAGGTTGATTCCAGACGTGTGGCGCATATTATCGGCGTCTCGTTGTATTTGTTGCCTTATTAGAGAATAACTCACAACCATAAACAAACACGCACATCCCTGTGCCACTAAAAAATCCTATAAAACTTATTCCCATTCGATCGTTGCGGGCGGTTTGCTTGACACATCGTAGCAGACGCGCGACACACCGGAGATTTCATTGATAATCCGGCCAGACACTTTTTCTAACAAATCGTAAGGTAAATGCGCCCAACGTGCAGTCATAAAGTCTATGGTTTCAACGGCGCGCAATGAAATCACCCACTCGTAACGACGACCATCCCCCACTACACCAACCGATTTAACCGGCAGGAACACAGCAAATGCTTGTGAGGTTTTGTGATACCAGCCCGAGGCATGTAACTCTTCCAAAAAGATAGCGTCGGCTTCACGCAAAATATCGGCATATTCTTTTTTCACTTCACCAAGAATGCGCACACCCAAACCCGGGCCCGGGAACGGATGGCGATAGACCATATCGTACGGTAAACCCAATTCCAAACCGATTTTGCGCACTTCGTCTTTAAACAATTCGCGCAGTGGTTCAACCAACTTGAACGCCATATCGTCTGGCAAACCGCCAACATTATGATGCGATTTAATCACGTGCGCCTTGCCGGTTTTGGCAGCGGCAGATTCAATCACATCAGGATAAATCGTGCCTTGCGCCAACCACTTAACATCTTTGAGCTTAGTCGCTTCTGCATCAAACACATCGATAAAAGTGCCACCGATCAATTTACGTTTTTTCTCGGGATCATTTTCGCCTTTCAATTTATTTAAAAATTGATCTTGCGCATCAGCACGGATGACCGTTACGCCCATATTTTTGGCGAACATATCCATTACCTGGTCGCCTTCATTTTTGCGCAGCAACCCGTTATCGACAAACACGCAAGTGAGCTGTGAACCAATTGCCTTGTGCAGCAGAGCAGCAACTACAGATGAATCCACACCACCCGAAAGACCGAGCAACACTTTGTCGGTACCAACTTGGTCACGCACTTTTTGAATTGCATCTTCAACGATATTCGCTGGCGTCCATAGTGGCTCGCAGCCACAGATATTTAAAATAAAATGTTCGTAAATACGCTGGCCTTGCAGAGTGTGGGTCACTTCCGGATGGAATTGTACGCCGTAGAATTTTTTAGCTTCGTCATACATGCCCGCGATCGGGCATGATGGAGTTGATGCGAGGATTTCAAAACCCGCTGGCATTTTGGTCACTTTATCGCCGTGACTCATCCACACATCCAACAGGGCACTGCCATCGTGGTCAACGTGATCTTTAATATCCTTAAAGATTGCGCTTTCACCCAATACTTTAATTTGCGCATAACCAAATTCACGAATGTTTGAACCTTCAACCGCGCCGCCCATTTGCTCGGCCATGGTTTGCATGCCATAGCAAATACCAAAAACAGGAACACCCAAATCAAATACCGCTTGCGGCGCGCGGGGTGAGTTGGCCTCATGAACTGATTCAGGACCGCCTGCCAAAATAATTCCTTTAGGATTGTATGCGCGAATTTCTTCGTCGCTCATATCCCAAGCGCGGATTTCAGAGAAGACACCAATCTCGCGCACACGGCGCGCAATCAATTGGGTGTACTGCGAACCGAAATCGAGAATAAGGATTCGCTGTGCGTGAATATCGTGAGACATGCTGGTTCCTGCTCAAAAAGTAGAATAAAAAATAACAAAAAGAAAAAACGAAAAATGAATTCTGTTTAAACGAAAAACTCGGGCATTACCCGAGTTTTTTGTTAGCGCTGCACCACCCGGTGATTAACGCCCGCCACCTATAGGATAGTTGGGCGCTTCTTTGGTGATCTGCACATCATGCACATGGCTTTCGCCCATACCGGCAGAGGTTACACGGACAAATTCAGGCTTGGTACGCATGGCTTCCAGATCCGGACAACCGGTGTAGCCCATTGCCGAACGCACACCGCCCATCATTTGATGCACGATGGCGGTCAATGAACCTTTGTATGGCACGCGGCCTTCAATACCTTCGGGTACAAGTTTCTCTGCACCTTGACTGGCATCTTGAAAATAACGGTCGCTTGAACCAGAGGTTTGCGCCATCGCACCCAATGAACCCATACCGCGATAAGCTTTATAAGTACGGCCTTGGAACAATTCAACTTCGCCCGGTGCCTCTTCAGTACCGGCAAACATGGAGCCCATCATTACGGCGTGAGCACCAGCAACAATTGCTTTAGCGATATCGCCAGAGTAGCGGATACCACCATCTGCGATAGCCGGTACGCCGGTACCTTTCAGTGCAGCAACCACGTTGGCGATTGCAGAAATTTGCGGAACACCGACACCACTCACGATACGGGTAGTACAAATTGAGCCTGGACCGATACCCACTTTTACAGCATCTGCACCGGCCTCAACCAACGCAAGCGCCGCAGCACCAGTGGCGATATTGCCGCCGATCACTTGCACGTCGGGATACTTGGTTTTGATCGCACGCACACGATCCAATACATTTTTAGAATGGCCGTGGGCGGTATCAACTACCAACACATCCACACCGGCTTCAACCAAGGCATCAACGCGGGCATCGGTATCGCGGCTGGTACCAACACTCGCACCAACACGCAAACGACCCTCGGGATCTTTACAAGCAGTGGGGTATTTTTCAGCCTTGTTCATATCTTTAACGGTAATCAAGCCGGTCAGTTCGAATGCATCGTTAACAACCAATACTTTTTCGATACGGTGTTTGTGCAGAAGATTGCGTACTTCTTCAGCGGTAAAACCTTCTTTAACAGTAACCAACTGCTCTTTCGGCGTCATGATGCTGGAAACGCTGGCGTCCAGATTAGTTTCAAAGCGCACGTCGCGGCCAGTCACAATACCGACCAAATCGCCATTGCTCAGCACCGGTACGCCGGAAATATTGTTTTTGCGAGTCAGCGCGATCAAATCGCGGATGGTAGCGCTTGAGTCGATAGTAATAGGATCTTTCACCACACCGGCTTCGAATTTTTTCACCGCACGCACTTCGGCAGCTTGCTGCTCGATGGTCATGCTTTTGTGGATGATGCCGATACCGCCTTCTTGTGCGATAGCAATCGCCAGACGCGCTTCAGTAACGGTGTCCATGGCGGCGGAGATCAGCGGGATATTCAATTGAATTTTGCGCGTCACCTGGGTTTTCAGGGACACGTCTTTGGGGGTCACATCGGAATAACCGGGCACCAGCAGAACATCGTCAAACGTGAGGGCTTCTTCAGCAATCCGCAACATACCAACCAACCTCAAAGCAGGGGAAAAATAAACGCGAAATTATAGCGACTTGGGCGTCTCGGGTAAACCAAAAACCACAATATCTAGTGTTTAAGGGCAAAGCTGAGGCTATACCCTCGGGCCATCATCCCCTAGAATGCACCCATGACTACCGATCTGTTTAGCAAAACCCCCGAGCGCGAAATCTTCAGTGTCAGCCAGCTTAATCGCCAGGCGCGGCAACTATTGGAGACTCATCTGCCACTGTTATGGGTAGAGGGCGAGCTTTCCAACGTTTCCATCCCCTCCTCAGGCCACTGGTATTTCACTCTTAAAGATGACCAGGCGCAGGTGCGCTGCTGTATGTTCCGCAACCGCAATATGCTGGTGCGCTTCAAGCCGCAACAGGGGCAACACGTCTTATTGCGGGCCCGAGTCAGCCTTTATGAAGGACGTGGCGATTACCAAATTATCGCCGAACACATGGAAGAAGCTGGTAGCGGCGCCCTACAACGCGCGTTTGATGAGCTCAAACACAAGCTGGCGCAAGAGGGATTGTTTAACGAGGCGCATAAAAAAGCCCTGCCCAGCCTGCCCAAACATATCGGCGTTATTACATCTCCCACAGGCGCGGCGATTCACGATGTGTTGAGCGTACTGGAACGACGTTTTCCCGGTATTCCAGTGACGGTCATTCCCGTTGCCGTACAAGGCAAAGAATCAGCACCACAAATCGTCAAAGCCATAGATCTCGCCAACCGCGCCGGTTTGTTTGATGTACTACTGCTCACTCGGGGCGGTGGTTCGATGGAGGACCTCTGGTCATTTAACGAAGAGATAGTCGCCCGCGCGATCTTTAATAGCGAATTACCTATTGTCAGTGCCGTTGGCCACGAAGTGGATTTCACCATCGCCGACTTTGTCGCTGACCTGCGCGCACCTACGCCCTCGGCTGCTGCTGAGATTCTTGTGCCCGACGCCGATGACTGGCTGGATAAATTTATCGGTTTTGAAATGCTGCTTGAAGAAGCCATGCTGCGCCGACTCCAGCAATGGCAACGACACTTACACAACCTGCGCCAGCGCTTACGCCATCCGCGTGAGCGGTTGGAACAGCAGTCGCAGCGGCTGGATAATCTCGAACTGCGCCTGAAAAATCACATCAAACATCTTCTGAACGATTTTAAAAGTCGCATCCGGCAATTGGAGATTCGCCAGCAGCCGCATCATCCGCAAGTCCGCTTGCAACAACTTAAAGAGCGCGTCGCAGCACATCACCAACGCTTGCAAACTGCGCAACTCCGGTTGATCGAGCGCAAACAACAAGCTTTCAGCGAAGCGGCGCGCATGCTTAATACCCTCAGCCCGCTGAATACGCTTGATCGCGGTTATGCCCTGGTTACCGATGTGGCAACACAGAAAGTCATTGCCCGCAGCGATCAGGTAAAACCCGGCACTGCGGTTAATGCGCGCGTTGCCCAAGGGGAATTTGTATGCCGGGTGGAATCGATCACCAAGTAAACGGTGATTATTCTGATCGTTGAAAACTGTTAGATAGATTGCGAACTGAATGAGTGGCCAGTATATTGGCCACTTTCTTGTCGGGGCGCCCTGGCAGTCGATGACTGTACGGGGGCTGAGATGGGCTCGGCCCAACCCGTAGAACCTGAACAGGCTAATACCTGCGGAGGGAACAAGGTGCTTATAGCTGCGGCTATTCCCTGCCCTCCGCCTCAAAATCCCGAGGCAATGTGACCAACCACAAGCTCCCCCAAACAATTGCTATCGCCGGTGCCGGTTTGCTCGGGCGTTTGCTCGCATGGCAATTACAACGCGCCGGAATCAATATCACCTTATTTGAGGCGGGTAGCTTTACCCCGGATACACCACAAACTATTCGCGCTGCGGCGTTTACTGCTGCCGGTATGGTTGCTCCCCTAAGCGAAGCGGTTGTGTCCGACGAAGGTGTTTATCGCATGGGTATTTTTGCACTCCAGCAATGGCCAATGTGGATTGCACAATTACCCGCCACCGAAGCGCCGCTGTTTTTTAATAACGGCAGCCTTGTGGTTGCGCATCAGCAAGATACGAGCGAACTGGAACAATTTGAACGCGAGCTTGGATTTGTATTGCCAGGCTGCAAGGGTTATCAACACGTTAACCAACACGAAATTCACCAGCTCGAACCCGATTTGCACTCCAACTTTCATAGCGGACTTTTCCTGAGCGAAGAAGGCCATGTGAACAACCGTGAGTTTTTGCGTTTAATTGGCGATGAGTTAATCAGTCAGGGAATCACCGTTCGCGAACACACCCCAGTTGATGTATTTCCCGGAAAAATCGTTACCGAAAACGGTGAGGAAAATTTTGATTTGGTGATTGACTGCCGTGGATTGGGTGCCAAAAAACAGTTACGCAATTTGCGCGGTGTGCGCGGTGAAACATTGCATGTAGAAACCAAAGAGATTCACTTACAGCGCCCAGTGCGTTTGATGCATCCGCGCTATCAGCTGTACGTGGTACCCAAACCCAATCACCGTTTTATTATCGGCGCGACCCAAATCGAAAGTGAAGATCGCTCGCCAGTGACCATCCAATCCAATCTGGAATTAAGCAGCGCGCTTTACACACTGTCACCCGCGTTTGCTGAAGCGCGCATTATTGAAATGGATACCAATCTACGCCCCGCTTTTATGGATAACTTACCAAAAGTGACCATTACCGATGGATTGATTACCGCAAACGGATTATTTCGCCACGGCTATTTATTAGCACCGGCGGTGGTTGAAAATGTGCTCGCGCATATCCTCAAAAAACCAGAACCCATTTTTTCTGCACTGCTGAACCATCACTAAAAAGCACGAGCTTATGACAATTGAACTGAGTGTAAACAACGAAAGTAAATCACTGGCAGCCAATACGCTGCTCAGCGATGCACTGCAAGCCTGGGGCTATGGCGATAGTAAAATCGCCGTGGCTATCAATGGCGAATTTGTACCCCGCTCAACTTATACTGAGCGCGAATTAGTGAATGGCGATCAAATTGATATCGTCAAACCGGTTGGTGGAGGTTGATATGAGTTACAACGAACCCGAAAAAGATTTCACTCTCTACGGCGAAACTTTTTCCAGCCGATTTTTATTAGGCACTGCGCTTTACGCATCGCCGCAATTAATGCGCGATGCCATTATTCAATCGCGCTGTGAAATCGTTACCCTCGGCCTGCGCCGCCAAAATCCGGCAAATCGCGATGGCGATGCGATTTGGCAATATATCCAGGAAAGCGGTTGCCGCTTGCTACCCAATACGGCGGGCTGTAAATCAGTGAAAGAAGCGGTGACACTTGCAGAGATGTCGCGCGAAATTTTTAATACCGATTGGATCAAACTGGAAGTCGTTGGTGATGATTACAATTTACAACCCGACCCGTTTGGTTTGGTTGAAGCATCGGAAATCCTGATCAAAAAGGGTTTTAAAGTATTACCTTATTGCACCGATGATTTAATCCTGTGCAAACGTTTGCTGGACGTTGGCTGCGAAGTGCTCATGCCTTGGGGCGCACCCATCGGTACCGGCCAAGGTTTATTAAATCGCTACAGCTTGCGTACACTGCGCGAGCGCATTAAAGATGTGCCGATGATTATCGATGCAGGGCTAGGCGCCCCATCGCAAGCAGCAGAAGCGATGGAAATGGGTTTTGACGGGATTTTATTAAATACAGCCGTAGCCAAGGCGCTGAATCCACCCATGATGGCAGAAGCTTTTGGTGATGCAATTGATGCCGGGAGAAAAGCCTATAAAGCGGGGCTCATGCAAAAGCGCCAAACTGCCAGCCCTAGCACACCAACAATTGGCCAACCGTTTTGGCACCAGCAGTAGCTGAATTAGAAAGCAAGCGTACTAGAAAATCAGGAATGCGGCGGTGTATTGTAATGCCCGCCGTTAATTTAATTAATAAGTCCGCTAATTTTTGCAAAACCTTCCTGTAAACGCCGGGTAATTTTTGGATCTTTACCCTCTCCCGAGGAAATATACATTTGCATCATTCGGCTCAACCGCTGCAAGTGAAAGGCCATTTCCTGCTGTAATAAGGATGCATCTGCAATTACTTTATTCATTTCAACGCCCTGCTCGCCTGCCATGGATTCAAGCGACTCACGCAAATCGTCTTTAAATAACATACTCCCTTTAAACGTTGTAGCCACATGCAGCATCACGTTTTGGAGTGCATGTAATTTACGATCACCATGCGTATAACCTACCGATGTTAAACAATCTCGTAAATGTGCAAACCAATTCTGTAAATGCACATTTTGCTGCAACATGCGCTCAGCAAATTCAGGCACACCGCTTCCGTCAACAACATTCGCAAGCGGAAGCTCGCTGCGTAAAATCATAGCAGCCACTATGTCACAGCTGCGATATAAATAAGCAGCACGGTTCATTTCCAACACGGGAATGACTTCGCGCCAGCGACGCCCTTGTGCTTTAAAACGATGAAAATAAATACCGACTATCGCATCGGCAACCGCGAGAATTTGACCGGGAATGGAGAGTTCACTTTCCACTTTTGCCAAAGGATAGCCCGTACCATCACAGCGCTCATGATGCTCACTCACCGCTATAACTATTACCGATGATAAACCCGGAACATCAGACAAAATTTTACTGGATATATCAACATGGCTTTGTATATGAAGCCAATCATCAGCGGTCAATTCATCGGTTTTATTAAGGATTTGCGGATCAAGATGCAGCATGCCGATATCGTGGGTAATTGCCGCCCAAAAAATCTCGCGAGCCTCCTGTGCTGGCAAGCGCATTTCTTGTGCGATATACAGCGACCAGAGGCTCACGCTAAGAGTTCGCTGGTATAAATCATTCATTTGCGCTGCCATCACCGTCAAAAATTGTTGCACTAAAGGCAAGCTCGACAGCAGCGCGCAAACGGGTTCAAGTGAACTTAAAGGATGCTTACGCTCAGCCAGGGACTGAAAATATTCGGTAGAGCGGATAATGTCGAGCAGGTGCTGCAATAAATCTTCAGCACTAATGAGTTGTTGAATATGGATGGAATTAGCGAGAGGCCTGGCGAGCATTTTATTCTTTAAAAGCGAGATACTTTTTTGATCAAGCAAAGTAGATTGGGGGAGTAATAACTCACCGTCCAAAGCAAAAATGTCATCGGCTACGACAACCGGATTAGTCCGGGATAATAAGGCAAGGTAATCAGCATAGACGCCCACCTGCAATGGATTCCACACAGACTCTTTACTACCCATCATTAATGACTTTTCATGCGACATACCCAAAACCATGCAAACTAACGGCGACCATGCCCATAGCACCAAGTGTAGATGAAATTTGCACAAGCACCGCCGCTACCTGGTCGGTTAAATAAGAACACTAACCAACAGATAAACAACGCAATAACAACGGCAATATTTGACATGGAGTGATTGAAACATGGTTAACAGAGGGACAGCTTCGTTATGACCCAAATTCTGAACTGTTATTTAACCCGCCCGCCTTCCCCAGCCGGTGCGCAAACAATAATTCAAAATCTGCGGCAACCATGCCTCGGGTTTTGGCGGGGGAGAAAAACCGGGAATGACACTCGATGTGTAAATTTTTGGCCGCAACAGGTAGCTGCCAACAATTTCCAGAATGGCACAAGCACCCGGACTCAAACCCTCTTCAATGGGGTTATCGCTTGCAAGAATTTTTTCAAGCGTCAGTTTATCAATATAACGGGGCTGCTGCGGTGGCTGCTTTCCATTGGCGAGCATGCAGTAACGGATAAATTCACACAGCTCACCGATTGAGGGAGCATTATCGCCCGCTGCAATACTCCAGACCCTGGCCTCAGCAGGATGTTCTATTAGTAATTTAACCAAAACTATAGCGGTGTAATCGGTAGGCAGCATATCCAGTTGTCCGTCTGGCGAGCCGGGTAAACTTGTACAAGCGCCGCGACAAAAGGCATCCATAAGCATATGGCTTTCTAAAAAATGGTGAACATAACCATCTTCGGCGCGACCCTGCAACAACGCCAATCGATAAACATCCACAGGCAAACCAGAAGCCAACACCAATTGCTCCGCTTCGTATTTTGTTTGTTCATAGGCATTATTAAATTCGCCCGAGGGCTCTGCATTTTCTGGCAACTTTCCTTGTCGAGTGCCAACCACGTAGAGCGTAGAAACATGCCCAACAGTTTGTAAGGCTGGACAGCTTTGCGCGAACTCAATGATGCGCTGGGTACCACCGACGTTGATTGCATAGGCATCTTCATAGAGGGCATCAAATCGTATGTGCGCTGCCGAGTGCAGTATATGAGTTACCGTTGCGGCAATCGGTTGTAGTATTTCTGCCGCGATAGAAAACCGGGGTGCTAACAAGTCGCCTTCGACAAAATCAAATAAGGGTCCAAGCGATGCCTGATCATTGTATAGATTGTGGCGAGCGACGAATGTATTCCAACGCTCGGCGGCAGATTGTGTCGCAGTACCCCTGATTAAACAGGTAACACGCTCGACTCGACTATCGTTGCGCAGACACCGCAATACTTCGAGGCCAACACTGCCAGTCGCACCAGTTAGGAATAAATGCATATCAAATCCAGATTGTGAAAAACTAAGTTGCGTTTTTTCGCAGTCGCACTGCAGGTGATGCATCGGCGCAATACTGTTTGCGCATCAATACCAGTACGTCGCGCAACGCAGTCATGTAGCCGTTTATCTCGACATTCGCAAAACCTTCTTGCTCATAAGCTCGCGCAATTAAAACATGCGCAGATTCCAATTTATAAAATGGAATAGCCGGGGCGAAGTGATGCTCCGCGTGCCGATTGAGGCCATTGAAAAACAGGCGTCCAATCAGATTGGTTTTTATCGTGCGCGCGCTTATGTATTGAGTATCAAGCGTTGATGCCAGTGAACCCCACAAACCATAATGCTCCATATGGTTGCGAAACTGATGCAACACACCGACCAGGCGCTCGTGAATAAACCAGGCAATTAAAAAGCCAAGCAACCCCTGCCAGCCCTGCCCCCAAAAAGCACCCGTGCCCATCAATACAATGACTGTGACAATACCGAATAAATCAACAATAAATGCACGCCGCAACGCTGGTATGTGCCAACGTTTAAAAACCGCCAACAGGATGTTGTGAGCAAGGCCCGCTGCACCGGTAATAAACATCGCCAACCACAATTGATTACGCAAGCGTGCGCGATGCCAGGGAGAACGCGCCCAATCTGCTGCGAGTGGTGAGATGCGTTCCGGATCATCAAGATCGTTGCCACTCTGTTGGTGATGCATAAGATGCACGTATTTGTATGCACCAATCGGCCATGCAATTGGCCAACTGATCAAACGTCCAACAAATTCGTCTAACCATGAAAGACCCGTCAACCTGTGGTGCAACGCATCGTGGCTAAGCGAAATCAAGCTCGCAAAGCACAGCCCTGCAATAACCGTGGCAAGAATAAAAATTCCGTATTCCTGAGCCACCCAGGCTTGGCATGCCCACCACCAAAGCAAACCCTGCAGCGGTAAGCGTATAAGCAAATGCAAGGCGCCAGGCCAAGGCGAAATCCGTTTTAACTCGCGCAGCTCGGCATGGAGTTTGAGGCGCCCTGCTTTACTCAGACCAAGGTCAGGCAACGTGCTCATTTGCCTAGCCTTTAGCGACAATGGCCGTCTGCAACAGATCAGCTAACCCTTGAATATCTTTGATGCTGGAAAGCTCTTGCCGCGGAACGCGCACGCCTAACTCACGCATACTGCACGACACCACTTCCACCATATCCAGACTACTTGCGCCCAAGTCTTTCATTGAAACATTGGGAGTAACTTTTTCCTCGTCAATATCCGGGCAGATATCGATAAGGTGTTTTTTTATTACTGCAAAAATATCGTCATTCGCCATGCTTTTTCTCCTCATTCCAGATGATTTTGCCTTTGGCACGAGCGCGTTCAGCAATTCCCATCAAGTTATCAAAAAATTGAAAACCTCTATCTACCATAATAACCTGACCACCAATGGCATCACACAAGCCACTACCCAATGCAAACACTACGTTGCCAATTTCTTCTGGTGTGGTGTAGCAATCTTCAAAACCACCCAGAGCCTCCAGGTACTCATGAAAGTCTTTACCAAAGGTCGCATCAAATGATTCGGTGCGCACCAGGCGGGAGCGCACTACATTCACGCGCGAACCTTCCTCAAGCAGGCGAAAATTCATGTAACGACACATGGTTTCCAGCACCGCCTTGGAGACTGCGACAAAGTCATAGTTCATAAAAAAACTGTCGGGCCCATCACTGGATAAACCAAAAATATAAGCGGGGTAAGCACCGAATTTTTTGTGGATCAAATCGGTGTAATTCCACAGTGGCCAGGCTGAATAATCCAGGCTGCGAAACAGCGACCGCTTGTTGTATTCGTCAAGTCCACTCGTGCGTTGCGCAAAGGCAACATTGGAAATAAACACATCTATCTTGTTAAATTTTTCTGCCACTGCATTAAGCAATAATTCGGTGTCGCCATCATTGATAACATCAGCTTCAATCAGCATTGGCTCCGGCGCGCCTATAGCGGCAAATTTTGCCCGCACCTGCTCCATATCCGCAGTGCCCCAGCGATAGGTGAGAATCGTGTCGGCGCCGTATTTGGCGTACGCCAAGGCGCACGCGAGACCGATGCCCATGGTGCCTCCGGTTACCAATACCACTTTTCCGGACTGATCAATCATGGTGTGCCCCACTGTGAGATGTCGAGATTGTTAAAACTGATTTCGTGCATTAACGATTCCTGAGTGATTGCCGCTTCATAGGCTTGTCGTTTTGGCAGGGACAACACCCGCTTCAAACGACATAAATTCGCGCGCGATTTTTCAGAGATTGCGCGTGCTAAAACCAGCGCATGCTGGCGCACTTCATGCCTCGGTAACACTGCGTTGATTCCACTCGTTTTAGCGTAACGCTTGCCACGCCAGAGATCAGCGGTGTAAAGCATTTCGTGCGCGATAGCGGGACCGAACGTATATTCCAATAGCGTTGTAGTGCCCATTCCCGGGGTAAAACCCATTGCCATAAAATTGGCTCCGTAGCGACTTTCTTCAGCTATCACCGTTAAATCACAGGACAGCAGTAACGCAAAGCCGCCCCCTATGGCGTGCCCCTCGGCCACTGCAATAACCGGCATAGGTAAGCCCATCAGACGACGGCCTAATATTAATTCGGTAGGCGCCAATTTTCCGGCCGCTATATCTTGCAAAGCTTCTTTGGTTGCGCCCGTTGAAAAATATTCCGGCAGTCCAGTAAGTAAAACCACACTGCAATTTTGATCCTGGCTGAGCGTATCGACTGCGGCTAAAAATGCCGAAGCAAAAGCCGGCGACATGCCATTTTTTCCCGCGCTGTCACACATCGCCATTTCGACAATGCCATCCTCCAGAGGCTTCAACGCCACGTAATCTGGATTCAGGATTGGCGTATGCGCCACTTCATCCCACTTCATGCTTCAGTCTCGCGCTGGTGTGATGTGTGGCGATGCCAGTGCCGCTAATGCATCGGATACTTCTGGCGCGAGCATCGCGTTCAGCGATACTTGTGTTGCTTCTTCAAGCGCAGCACGCAGCGTTTGTACATGTGTCGGATGGCCCTTGATCGCCGCCACACCCAGTGGCGCGGCGCGCTGCAGTTTGCGGATGTGACGTTGCAGCACTTGTTCAACCATTGCTTGCTCACACCACAGATCAACCAAACCCAACTGCTTGGCCTCGGCTGCATCAATACTTTCGCAAAGAAGTGCTAACCGGCGTGCTTTTTGGGGAGCCAGTCGCTCCTGTAATACTGCGAATACAATCGCCGGATAAAAACTGTGGAGCGCTTCAGGCAAACCAAATCGCGCTTGCGAACTTGCGAGGACAAGATCGCAGGCCGCGGCTAGTCCGACGCCGCCACCAAAAGCTCCGCCCTCAACTAGCGCGATTACCACACAAGGACAGGTGCGCACCGTGAGCAATAAGTCGGCATAAGCTCGCAGCCCTGATTGCAACAGTGACGCATCTTGATGGGCAGCCAGATTTAAATCCATTCCCGCGCAAAAAGTTTCTGAAGTCCCGCGCAAGACCGCAACATCACCCGGACGCAACGAGCCAATTTTATCGCTTAACAGCGTAATTTCCGGCAAACGTAAAGTGGCCGGTACCTCAATAAAAACAGTCCCGGTTTTTTTATCGAGGCCAGGTTTTTTTTCGCTGCTTTGCGCGTCTTCGCCAGCATTATCCTGATCATTGGCTGTGGTAATTTTTTTCACTGTCAGCTCCATTCGTACAGGCGTATATGTTCGCTGGCGCCGCGGAAACATAATTTTTTTTGCCCCTTATACGCAGTCGTATACCAATTGCGAAAGCCCGACAAATTCACTTCAAAATCGCCCTTATCAATATGGTCGAGGCGCGCGCCCTCAGCCGCTTCATATTCTGCCAAGGTTAAATTAAGCCGGGCATCCAGCAGACCCGGCAAATCAGCTTGCAGTGCACTTTGCTTCGCGCTCTTACCAAAACAGCCGCTGTAAAATTCGCCCGTTGATCCTGAACCGTAGGAGTAAATGCCTACCCGATTTTCACTCGGGAAATCATCGCCATTTGAAGAGATTTCTCCCGCCAGGGTGAGCAAGGAAATAAATACGCTACCGGCATAGGTGCCGCCCATTCGTCGATTAAAACCAAGCGATGGTAAGACGCGTTCTTCATAATCTTTGGCTACGATTTTGGCATTGAAATCTGGCAAGCTACGCATCACTGCCCGATGCGCCCGGCGAGTTATTCCGCCAAACGGTGCGTGATAAATTTGCCGGGGAAACCATGATTGTATGGCCTGTAAATTTGCCAGTGCAATGCCACGCTTGGCGTCGACTTTTTCGCAATAGCGCTTAAAAGCTGTATCAACCGCATCTATGTAGGACAGTAAACTGGTCTCACTATGACCCGCTTCGACGCGTGAGGTTGGTCTAATTAAATCCGATACTTCGTGCGTAAAAAGCCCTGACAACCCGCGATCTATATGAAAAAAATCCGCGTCTCTTGATAGCAACATCGCTACCGCGCCAGCACCCATCACAAATTCGTAAGGGCGATTAAAATGGGCGCGACTTTGATCAGTGCAAATTACCAACGCCTTATCACCCTCTTCCGCTTCAGCATGCAACCAGGCGAGGGCGAGATTGAGTGCACCGGAGCCGCCATAGCAGGCATGTTTCACTTCAAGGTTACGACAGTCGTCCGGCAAATCTAAATAGCGTTGAACCCAGGTCGAAAGCGCCTTCTCTTGATCGGGCGCACTCTCTGACGCAACCAACAATAATTTAACGGAGCGCCTGTCTTCATCGTTCAATAAATCGCGCGCAGCATTCACTGCCATGGTCACCGGGTCTTCCCAGGGCGGATTAACCGAGCGCTCGGTTATCATCATGTCGCCACAGACTTCCGCGACATTACCACCGCGCGCTTCCACCAGGCTGTGCATATCCATCGCCATACTGCAGGGATAGACGCGCATTTTTTCAATTCCGATCCTGCCCATCAGGGTGCCCAATCCAAGCCGCCGGAGACTTTTACCGTCTCGCCGTTGATGTAACCCGCAGCATCACTTAACAGGAACAACATCGTCTGCGCCAATTCCTCCAATTTGCCCAAGCGGCGCAATGGGCAAAATTTATTTGCGTAATCAACCAGACCTTCACTCATGGTGTCGCGCGTCATATCGGTAGCAAAATAAGCGGGTGCGACCACATTGGTGGTAATGCCTTTAGCGCCGTATTCTTTTGCCAGTGCAGTCGCCATGCCAATAAGCCCCGCTTTGCTCGCTGCATATGCCACCTGCCCGGTCGCACCGCCGGCAATAATCGATGAAACGAATAAAATGCGCCCCCAACGATTAGCGACCAGCTCGGGCAAAAACGCCCGGCAAACATAAAATGCGCCAGACAAATTAGTATCTATTACCCGGCTCCAATCGGCATCCGTGAGTGAATAGGCCAAGCCGTTCAAGCTCACTCCGGCGTTCGGCACTACCGCATCAATGCCATTGAAGTGATCAAGTACTTCATCCGCTACTGTATCCACGGCTTTGGAGTCGCGCACATCCAACGCCCACGCGCGTATCACCGCATCAGGGTTAATTTCCCTGGCAAGCGCTATTGTGTCGTCGGCAGCTTGGGAGTTGCTGACGTAGCTAAACGCAACCTGCCACCCTTGCCTGATCGATTCCAGCACTACTGCCTGACCAATGCCGCGCGAGCCGCCGGAAATAAAAACTGTGCGAGGAGATTTCATTGCATTAACCACCAATCATTACTTCAAATAAAGAAACTGAAATTAATGTCTCTTGCCGATAAACCTGCCCGAGCGCCTTAAAGGTCCAACCATCGTCATCAAACACTTGCGTCAAGATAGTAAGTTCATCACCGGGCTTGGCTTCGTTGATAAAACTCGCATCGTGAATTCGAATAAGTCGCACGGGCGCCGGGGTGATTGCGTCGATCCCGCTCGCTTTTTCCAACTGTTGCAGCCCGGCGAAACACAGCGCATGTTGGCCGGTCATTTCCACGAGTAGTACCCCCGGATACACTGGCGCCCCAGGAAAGTGTCCGCTGAACATAGGATCATCCGCCGCTAACGTCCGCCGCCCGACCAGGCGCCCTGCCTGCTGGTCATGCGCAAGGATTTGCTCTACTAACAGGAAGTTACCTCTATGTGGTAACAACCGTTCGATCAGGTCGCTCGAGTAGTTCACTTTTTCGGATAGGCTGTCCGGATCAAACAAGGGCGCGCGGCGCGCCATTTTTATCTGCTGTTCAGTGAGCGAGCGCATAACGTATTTCCTCCATCCGCTGGCTAAATGTCACTGCCTGATCTTTAGCGCCGGATGAAACATCAACCGCGAATACGCGTTGCGGAGCAATCCATTTGCGGCTGAGCATGCGCGTCAAAATTTGCAATGGACCAACTTCCACAAACACCGGGTCACCGTAGCGAACCACCATCGCGTCTATGGTTTCGCGCCACTTTACCGGTTGCCAAACATGCCGCGCGAGGCAATCAATGATGTCGGTCGAGTGCGTTACTGCCACGGGTTTCGCATCGACATTAGGCCAATAACCTGCAGCCGGAATTTGCCAGGTCGCACTTTCCAACGCTGGCCGAAAAGCGTCCGCAACCGGTGCAAACAGCGGCACATGCATGGGAATACGCTGCTCAATAATTTGCCCGGTGATGAAGTATTCATCCAGGGCCAGGGCCAGAACACGATCAACTGCCGCCGCTGTTCCCGCGATAACATTTTGCGTGGGGCTATTCATATTAGCGACCGCGACCGCACGCGCATCGCCCAGGGCTTCGCGCACTTGCGCGCACAATGCCTCTAATTCTTCCAGGCTGAGAGGAAACATCGCCGCCATTACCCCCGCTGGTCCGGCATCGTAGCAACGCCCGCGTGACGCGACCAAGGATCGCGCGGCATCGACCGGGAGCGCACCTATAGCAACACAATGTGAGTATTCGCCAAGACTCAAACCTGCCGAAGCCTGTTCGTGCAAACCGGCCGCGCGCACCAATTGCAACCAGGCTTGCGTCACTTCAAACACAGCGAGTTGAATTTCCAGATTGTCTGTAAAGGCGGCATCGAATGGGCGACCGATTTGTGCTTCAACATTGGCGAGTGCTTGCGCAGCAAGGTGGGGATCAACTATCGCCAGGCGCTCAAACATAAAAGGATCGCGTGAGCTTTGCCCGGGGAAAATAAAAATGAGAGGGCGGGCACTCATAGCCTTGTCGCCCCTAAAATACCTGCGGCACGCATAGGCTCAACGACAACGTTTTTAATGTGCAAGATTGCCTCATCAAGATCTTCACGTGTATGCGCCGCAGTGACCGCAATACGAATACGCACCCGATCCTCTGGCACGGCGGGATAATCCACCGGCGCCACATAGAGCCCGAGAGCCATGAGTTGACGGACACTTTCGAACAAAATATCGCGGCGATTTGCAAAAATAATGGGAATAATCCAGCTTTCGCTGTAACCAATATCTAACCCAAGTCGTTGCAGGGATTGCCGCATATAGCTTGCGTTTTCAATTAATTTTTTGCGGCGCACTGAATCTTTTCGTATCAGCTGCACGGCTTTTAAAATGCCCGCTACAGTAGCCGGCGGCAAAGCTCCGGAAAAAACATAGGGGTGGCTGTAGTAACGCAGGTAATCAATCAAGGCTTTATCCGCTGAAATAAAACCGCCCACCATACTCAGCGCTTTGGAGAAGGTACCCATAAACACGCGCACGCGCTGCTGTTCACCTTGTCGCTCTGTTGTTCCACCACCGCCCTCGCCATCGGCAAATACTGAGTGAGCTTCATCGACAACGATACCAACCCCGTGTTTGTCGGCCACATCCAGCAGTGTGGTCAGGGGGGCAAAATCACCATCCATGGAATACAAACCATCAATGATCACGCAGCGCCGACTGCCATTAAAGCGCGTTAATACCTCATTCAGGGAAGCGGGATCGTTATGCGAGAAGGTCACAAGCTTTGCGCCCGATAAACGCACGCCATCCATCCAGGACATATGCGCCTTTTCATCAAGAATCGCCACGTCGCCCCGGTGCAAGAGCGCGATACACAGGCCAATCGCCGCCGCAAAACCGCTGGTAAACAATAAAGTATCTTGCTTGCCTGTCATTGCACTGAGCTCGTCTTGCAATTGCGCATGTACCGATGTCATGCCCGACATTAAGGGCACGCCAGCTGAACCATTGCCCCACTGCGCCAAGGCTTCCTGTTGCGCGGCAATGACCTCAGGATGCGAAGCCAAACCGAGGTAATCAAGCGATGCAACGTTAAGCACTTTGTGGGGAGTGCCACCAACGGCGAGTTCAGTGCGCGTACCTACCATGGTCGCCAGGCGGCGCTCCATCAACGCATGATAGTCACGCGCGTCACTGCGCCACCGGGTAAATTCAGGCATAACCGCGAGCGGGTCTGAATCGTGCCCCATGTAAAAATCGCCGAGGGACATTGTTGTCGGATCGCTGGTTTTCGGATCGCAGCCTAATGATTCGCTCATCTTAGTCATCCCCCAGACAAAGCGTTTGTCCACGCACTATATCGAGAAAGCCTGAGGTTAAGGCTTGCGCCACATCAGCCGCGCGTTGATGCCCGAGCGGGGTATCGGAATAGGCAACCAAATTGATACTTATGGGTTCATACAATAAATGTGAGGTTACATATCCTATGATCGATCCCATCGCTGCATTTACCGCAGCAAAATCTTCATTCGTTGTTTTTGGAAAAAATCCGATCGCGTAGCGCGGGATACCGCCGCCGCTTTTGCGACAGGATTGAATGGTCTCTACCAAACTAAAAGCGCAAGCCAAACTTTCCCGGGCGGTCATGCCTTCACGCTGCAAACCTACCAACAAGGCCTCGGGCACAGAACTCAAGTCTGTAAGAAGTTGCGTTTCGCTGGTGGCAGCCTTAACTAGCTGCAAAGGCGGGAGCAGAGTACCGGCGAGGAAGATGGAATTCGCAGCGCTGCTCACGCTTGTAACTCCTGCAAATTCGTTAAATCCTGCAGCAAAGGTAATGTCGCAATAAAATTATCGAAAAACGACGAACCTTTGTCGGCGCAGAGCACTTGACCGTTGAGGCCATCCATAAGTCCACTGCATAAAGCAACGGTTGCATGACCGACATCCTGCGAGCTAACGCGAAACCAGGCAAATCGTTGCGTAAGTAATTGATGTATCTCGGCCGAAAATATTTGCTCTAGACTCGCAGTATCCACTTGCCTGGTGCGCAAACCAAAAATGCGCCCGCCAGCTTTGCAAAGATTAGGGGCAATTGCCGCGAGCAATGCTTCCAGCGCCGCTTTTGATGCAGCCACATAATCGTAACCGGGATAAAAGTGATCAGGGCCGTCAGATGACATACACACCGTAGCGCGCGGGGGCTTACCGAATAGAGCTGCAATTTCCTGTAAATAATGCTGCGTTGGCCAAACACTGTAATCCAGGCTTTTTTGCAAATCCCGCAGACGCAATGCATCAAAACCAGTGCCTCGGGCGGCTATACAAACATTGCTGATAAAAATATCCAAATGACCAAACTGTTGGTGAATCTGGTTCAGTAAAGATTTCGTATCCTCTGGACTGGTTACATCAGCCTCTATGAGCACTGGCTGCGGTAACCCCGCCTGTTCAAATAACGCATTCAGTTCTGCCTGAGGCACGCTGCCCCACCGATGCGTTAATACGATCTGTGCGCCCTGCGCAGCTAACGCCAAGCCAGCCGCAAGACCAATCCCCCGGGTTCCTCCCGTTACCAGCGCGAGCTGCCCGTGAAGACTAAACACGTTCAAGCTTCTGCCAGAGAGCGCAACAATTGATACCGCCGAAACCAAAGGAATTCTTTAGGAAAATTCGCGTTTGATGGAGCACGGAACTGTTCGCGCACACATTTAAATCCACTTCGGGATCAAGTTGGTCAATATTAATAGAGGGGTGCAATCGGCCGTGTTGCATTTGCAAGAGCGCGGCAATCGTCTCGACAACTGGCGCCGACCAACAGGTGTGGCCCAACATGGACTTGGGTGCATTGATGAATAAATTTTTGGCGTGGCTGCCAAACACTTCCTTAATAGCGCGTAACTCCGCGACATCTCCCTGTGGTGTCGAGGTTGCGTGAGCACTGACAAAATCAACTTGTTCCGGAGCGATATTCGCTTCCTGCAGCAAGCGTCTAACCGTGGCAACTTGACCTTCGGTAGACGGGTTGGGCATGTGATTGGCATCAGACATGGCAACGCAGCCGAGCACTTCGCCGTAGATTCTTGCACCGCGCGCTACGGCGTGATCATAATTTTCCAATATCAGAGTACCCGCTCCGTGCGAGGGCACAAAGCCTTCACGTCGCAGGTCATAAGGCCGACTGGCCAACTCCGGGGTATCGTTGAAACTATTGGTTGTAATCGCGTTAAGCAGGGCCATGGCATGTAAGCCCATCGGCGAAAACTCCAATGCGGCGCCCGTTACTACCGCGACATCGTGGCCATGATAGCGAATCTCATCGATACCGCTGCGCAAGGCAATATTGGCACTGGCGCAGGCGCCACCCAATGTATAACTGGCACCGCGACTGCCTAACACTTCACTTATCGACGAGGCATGATCAGTGTCAAGATCGAGCAAGGCAGCTTGGGCATCGATCCAATCCGGCTCACTTTCCATGAACGTTTTATGATTGGTCAGGAGATAATTTTCGTTCAGGTTGTGACCCGCCAACAAGGTTGCACACCGGGTCATATCGCGATCAAAACTCAAGCCGGCGTTTAGCCATGCATCGATACTTGTCAGCACTGAAAGGCGTGTCGACCAGGGAGCACCACGCATTAATTTGCGCGCGCGCGCAAAATTAGCGTCGGGAATCACGCCTTCAAACGAAGCCAAACGCGCCTTTGCATCGTAGTCAGATAAGTCGCCTCCCACCTTGGAATAAACTCGCGAATCATTAAAAAACTGCCACCGCTTTATTCCAGACTTACCCGCAATTAAATTTTCATAAAAGCCTGCAAGCGAATCGCCCAAGGGCGATATCACGCTCATTCCCGTAACTACGACTCGCTTCATGACCACATCTCCAGAGGCCGAATAACAAGCAACAGTCGCCGAATTTATCAGGCTGGCATTGTAAGTTGCAATCGCAAGCTATTTTATTCAGGAAGAAAATCGATAGGCCCAAGCGGCGGAACACCCCCCCGTTAGTAGATAAATAGATAGCCAAATCCAAGTAAAGATCCTGCTTTAATAAGTACTTACATCCCGTCGATATCAATAACCGAACGGCGCAATATCACTATTTTGAGCTGGTATATATCGATATATCGCATCGCCTATACTGCCGTTAGAACAGAATATTCTAATTAAGTAAAAATAATATTAGGAAGTCGCGCAGCGTTTTATGTTTTAAAAGCGCGATCTTTTTGATCGAGCAAAGCAGATTGTGTAAGTAATACTTTTATAAATTATTAGATCACCAATCGCCACAACCATACGCTGACAAAGCCTATCAGCAAACTGTAACCGACTAATGACGAAGAAAAACGCGGCACTAAATTATGGCTTACCGCTAAAACCCCCGCTGAAATCATCGCCGGCATAGCAGCCTCCAATATCACCACTTGGGCAACCAAACCTTCGATACCAAACAACCACAAACCTAAATGAGCAAGCGCCGGTGAAACTAGCAGAATGTAAAATAATCCCAGCAAGAATGGCGATAGATACTCAGGGCTTAACGTCAAACGCCACTGCAAACCAACCGCGACCATTACTACAGGAACAAGCGTGGCTGAAATTCGTGCGAGCGCTGCCGCCAACCAATCCGGGTAGACAAATGCACTCGCTGCAAACGCCAAAATCAGTGCGATAAACGGTGGGAAAATGACAATACTGCGCAAAATTTTTACCGCAGAAGTCGAGCCGGATGAGTAGTAACAGGCAACCACAATCCCATAAGTATTTAAGGCTAAAAAGGTACCGAGCTGATCGTAAAGAATCGCATAAGGAATCGCTGTAGAACCTAAATGCGCTTCAATAAGCGGAATCCCGACAAATCCTGTATTACCCAAGGGAACTAACAACATTAGCGCACCAGTTAATGCGCGTGACCATTTCATCACCCGCGCCGTAAACCAGGTCAACACCGCACTGAATAACATAATCGCCCAAGCCGCAACAACCGGAATTAACGCTTCACGACCAAAAGAAAGCTTGGGAATCTCCGCCAGAATTAACGCGGGTAACGCAATATAAATGACGTAGAGATTTAAGGTCGATGCGGCATTTTCAGGAAACCGTTTGGTTCGCTGTAACAACAAACCAATGATTAGAGCGATACCAACAACGGCAATATTTGACATGAAGACTCTACTGAAAATACTACGCACGCAATTCGTGCAGCATTGTTAAAAAATATAAGCTTCGCAAAAAATGTGCGTTGTTATAAATGAAGAAAAGTAAACTAAGACTAATTTTTAGTCACCCAATTGTGCCCCCAGAAGATCGAGACTGCAACGATATACAACGTCACTCAAAGGACTAAAAAACCATAAAAAAACCCGCATTTCTGCGGGTTTTTGAACGTTCTTAGATAGTACTAAACTTGAAGATGGTGCCCGAGGCCGGACTTGAACCGGCACGACCAAAAGATCGACAGATTTTAAATCTGTTGTGTCTACCGATTTCACCACTCGGGCGGAGTGCTTTTACGTCGGTACGTAAAAGGGTAAAAATGGAGGCGCGATCCGGAGTCGAACCGGACTAGCTGGATTTGCAATCCAGAGCATAACCGCTTTGCTATCGCGCCATTTCGAGAGGGCGCAATTCTAACGGACTCATTTTGAAAATCCTAGTCTTTTATCCGCGTCGCAGAAAGGTTTTTGAGGAGTTGACTAAATGCTGTGCAGGTCGATCAAAAAGCGTTATTGATCAGGTGATTCAGGCAAAAGATATGGCCAAGCAGCACGCAGGTAAAGAATCATTGACCACAATGTAAGTACAGCAGCACCTGCTAATGCAATAAATCCCAGTGGAAGCAACAGGGAGATATTCGTCAACAACACAATGATGGCTGTCATTTGCAAAGTGGTTTTAATCTTGCCAATACTGGATACCGCCACGCTTGCCCGCTGCCCCAAGCCAGCCATCCATTCACGCAGTGCAGAGATAACGATTTCGCGCCCGACAATTACGGCAGTGGCCGCAACAAACCACGCCGAATCGTGATGCAAAGTGATTAGCAACAACAATGCGATAACCACCATTAACTTGTCCGCTACCGGATCAAGAAAGGCACCAAAGGGAGTTGTCTGATTATATTTGCGGGCAACATAGCCATCAGCCCAATCGGTAATGGCGGCAATACTGAAAATCAGTGAAGAGACAATGTGAGCCCAACCAAAGGGTAAATAGAAGACCACTACGAAGAGCGGGATTAGAAAAATCCGCGTCAAGGTGAGTTGGTTGGCAAGGGTCATAGGCAGATCCAGAGAAAGCTTGGCGTATTTCGATATGTCATCAATCGGGCGCGATAATACACCAGCAGCGCCCTATTAACACCCTTTGGCTATATAGACGACAGCAGTCGAGTATATCTGGTTACCAATTAATCGTTATGGAAAAAAGCATAAATCTCTTCTGCCAGCCGCTGGCTTATGCTATTTACCCGCGCAAGATCGTTGATACTCGCATTTTGCACTTCGTGCAAACCACCAAAATGGCGTAACAATTCACGGCGACGATTAGCGCCAATGCCAGGGATATCTTCCAAGGTTGATGTCTTGCGTTTTTTATCGCGCCGTTGTTTATGGCCGGTAATAGCAAAACGGTGTGATTCATCACGGATATGTTGTATTAAATGCAAAGCGGGTGAATCACCCGGCAATACAATTTCTGCGCCTGTCTCGCCATCGAATAGCGTTTCAAAACCGGCTTTGCGTGTTGTGCCTTTTGCGACACCAATCAATTGCACGCCTTGCACACCCAATTCGGTAAGTACCTCTATCGCTTTGCCCAACTGCCCCTTGCCACCGTCAATCAATAAAATATCGGGTAATTTGCCTTCACCATTTTGCAAGCGTGTATAGCGTCGCGTTAGCGCTTGCTCCATTGCGGCATAGTCATCGCCAGGAGTAATGCCATCAATATTGAAGCGACGATAATCGGATTTGAGTGGGCCGTTAGTGTCAAACACAACGCAGCTGGCAACGGTAAGCTCACCGCTACTGTGACTGATATCAAAGCATTCTAGTCGCTGCGGCGTTTCATCCAGATTAAGTGCTTCTTGCAAAGCGACAAAACGATCAAGCGAATTCTTTTTATTATTAATGTGCGCGATCAAATTCTGTTGCGCTGCCGTTGCCGCCATTTGCAACCATTGCGCGCGATGGCTGCGCACCTGATGATTGATCAACACCTGCCGCCCTACTGACTGCTGCAAAGCTGCGCTGATTAACTCCACCTCATCCAACACTTCACTCACAATCAATTCGCGCGGAATTTCGCGACCACTGCTGGCAAGATAAAACTGCGGAATAAATTCGGCAAGAATTTCTGCGGCGGTTTCAGCCAGAGTTGATGAAGGATAAAAACTGCGGCTACCGAGTATTCGGCCCTGCCGAATAAATAATACGTGCACACAAATCGCCGATGCACGCATTTCTGCCGCGATTACATCGATATCTCCATTACCCTCTTCAATCACTTGTTGCGACTGCACCGTACGCAGTGCGGTAATTTGATCGCGATAATCGGCTGCTTTTTCAAAAGCTAACTGCTGTGAAGCAACATCCATTTTATCTGCCAGCTCACCTAACAATTTGTCGGCATTGCCAGTCAAAAATAAACTGGTGTGATACACATCTGTTTTGTAATCTGCAGGCGAAATAAGGTCTACGCAAGGCGCAGTGCAACGCTTGATTTGATATTGCAAACAGGGACGAGTGCGATTTTTAAAAACACTGTCTTCACATTGGCGCACACGAAAAGTTTTTTGCAGGAAGTGCAGGCTTTCTTTTACTGCGCCAACATTGGGAAAAGGCCCAAAATAATCTCCGCGCTTTTTCTTGGCTCCACGATGAAACGAAATTCGCGGATAATCCTCACCACTGGAAATAAAAATATAGGGATAGGACTTATCGTCGCGCAACAAAATATTGTATGGCGGACGATTGGATTTAATCAGATTTTGTTCAAGGATCAGTGCTTCAGTTTCACTCGCCGTAACTGTCACTTCGATGCGTGTAATGCGCGTTACTAACGCTTGGGTTTTGGTCGTTAATCCCGATTTACGGAAATAGCTCGCCAGCCGCGCCTTCAGGTTTTTGGCTTTACCGACATACAGAATTGCTCCGTCACCACCAAACATTTGGTAGATGCCGGGCTGTTGGGTAGTGTTAGCTAAAAAACGGGAGTGATCAAAAAGATCAGCGCTGTCGTGCGTCATCAGAAAAATATCGGCTTAAATGAATGTGAAGCAGCCCTTTATACGACTGCTTCCGGATCAAGAAGATTGTGTTTCACAGCCAAGAGAGTCAATTCAACATCGCTATTGATATCCAACTTTTCAAAAATACGGTAGCGATAAGAATTAACGGTTTTAGGGCTTACGCAAAAGGTATTGGCAATGTCGTTTACTTTTTGACCATTAGCAATCAGCATCGCAGTTTGTAGCTCGCGCTGGGACAGCTTTTCGAACGGTGATTCCTGACTCCCATTACCCGAAAAAGTCCTAAGCGCAAGTTGTTGTGCGATGCTATTACTCATGTACAAATCGCCGCGAATCACTTTATTGATTGCATCAGTAATCTCAGCGAATTCCGCACCTTTAGTTACATAACCTACTGCACCTGCTTGCATCAACCGCGTTGGATAAACGTCGTCATCACATGCAGTCACCGCAATAATTTTGATAACTGGATTTACAGTTAATAGTTTTTTTGTTGCTTCAAGGCCACCCATTCCGGGCATTTTTACATCCATCAGCACAACATCAGGCTTCAAAATACGCGCCTTGGTTAATGCCTCTTCACCACTTTTGGCTTCCCCGACCACATGATAACCGTCTACATCGGCCAGCATGCGCACTATTCCCATGCGAACTAGATCGTGATCATCGACTACGAGAATCTTTGTCAAACTAGCCCCCAATCCGAAACCGGATATAAAACATTGTTGTTATAACTACCAAAAAACTGCTGGCACATTTTTAATGATTGTAGTTAGACTCCAAGCAAACTACCACCATTTAATGTGCAGTTTAAGCAACCTTAAATGCCAATAAATGCTTATCGTGCTGTTTTTATTACCTTTTGAAAAATAACGACAAAATTGATCAGGTAGTTTTAGCATTAATGACAATTCGGTTATGTCCCGATCTAACGTTAAGGATAAATACGCGGTTCCATTTCGAGCATGACACCAAATCGTTCGAAAACAGATTGCTGAATTAACGTCGCCAATTCCAACACTACTGCCCCAGATAACTTATCGGGATTGGTGAGTACCAACGCCTGCTGGGTATGTACGGCTGCACCACCTTCCACCCTACCCCGCCAACCAGCTTGATCAATTAGCCAAGCAGCCGCCAATTTCACCCAATTAGTTGCAGCAGGATAAGCAACAATTGCCGGGTTTGCTTCCTTCAAGGCTTCAAATTGTAATTTGTCGATAATCGGATTTTTAAAAAAGCTACCCACATTGGGAATAATCGCCGGATCAGGCAATTTGGTTTGACGAATATCAATAACTGCCGCACTGACGTGCTGGGGCGTAATCTCTGTTTCGACGATATCGGCAAGTGCCGCCCGTAACGCGGGGTAAGTTAGGTTCAGCTGTGGCTGTTTACGCAAGCGAAACGTCACCGCTGTAATCACGTATTGGTCTTTGAGTGACTGCTTAAAAATACTGTCCCGATAACCAAACTGGCAACTTTCATTAGTAAAGTTCACCGACAAGCCAGAACGAATATTGAGCGCCGATAGTTCAGTCACTAATTCTTTGATCTCCACCCCATAGGCACCAATATTTTGGATGGGTGCAGCACCAACACTGCCCGGAATCAGTGATAAATTTTCCAGCCCGTAGAGCGCATTATCAAGCGAATACTCCACCAGCTGATGCCAGTTTTCACCAGCCGCTACTTTCAACCAGACGAACTCATCATTTTCATTAACCACTTCCTTGCCCTGGGATTTTATTTGCACCACTAAACCGCAAAAATCAGCGCGTAATACAATATTGCTACCCCCGCCCAATAACAGCAGCGGCAAATTTTCAGTGCGTGCAAACGCGAGTGCATCACGCAATTCATCATCCGTTTTTATGCTGACAAAATATTGCGCCAGCGCAGGAACAGCGAGCGTATTAAATTTTTGCAAGTTGAAATGGGGCAAAAAAAGTGGCACAGCAGTTTTACCTGATTGATTGAAAATTTTTCGGCTTTTATAACGATTTAATGAATGAATTGCTGCGAATGTGATTTAACAATCCCTGAGCGGCGTCTTCAACCAAATCCAACACCAACTCAAAATCATCTTTACCGCCATGATAAGGATCGGGCACTTCGCAATAATCAACGCGTGAACCAAACTCCAGAAATAACCCCAAATGCCCAGTATAGGTCGATGGTTTCATACGCTGCAAATCCATCAAATTGGATTGATCCATCGCCAATACATAATCAAATTTAGAAAAATCATGCGTTTTCACTTGGCGGGCACGTAATACCGACAAGTCATAACCACGCTGACGCGCTGCGATAACCGTACGTGAATCAGGCGCTTTGCCGATATGCCAAGCACCGGTTCCCGCTGAATCTACCAGAATTTTTTGCTCCAACTTATTACGCACAAGCAGCTCACGAAAAATGCCATCCGCCGTTGGCGAGCGGCAAATATTACCCAGACAAACAAATAACACTTTAATCATTTTGCATTCACTATATTTAATTTTCCAAAATTGCTTTTACGCGCAACAAATCCGCTTCGGTATCGACACCGCCTGGTACCGCGGCGCAGGCTTCAGCGATATGAATCGCTTCGCCATTAGCCAATACCCGTAATTGTTCAAGTGACTCAAGCTGCTCAAGCTGCGCTTGTGGCCAAGTGATAAATCGATTGAGCAGTGCTACACGATAAGCATAAATACCAATATGACGCTGCGCTGGGAAATTATCCGGTAAACTAATGGTATCAGGCTTTGCAAAATGATCGCGCGGCCAAGGGATAGGCGCACGGCTAAAATACAAGGCTTTACCTGCGTGATCGGCAACTACTTTGACGATATTGGGGTTACGAAAATCATCCAAGCTGTGAATAGGCTCGCTTAATGTCGCAACGCTCGCGTAATTATTCGCCGCTAGATTAGCAGCGACTTGATTGATTACTGCCGGAGGGATCAACGGCTCATCACCTTGCACATTCACTACAATAGCCGTCGCGTCCAAACCCAATTGCGCTGCCACTTCCTGCAATCGATCAGTACCGGAATTATGCGTAGCAGATGTCATGCACACGCGCGCACCAAAGGATTTGGCAACGGCTTCGATGCGTGCATCGTCGGTGGCAATAATGACCTGCGCCGCTGCGCTTTCACACGCACGTTCATAGACATGCTGAATCATCGGTTTGCCTGCAATTTCTTTTAATGGTTTTGCGGGCAAGCGTGTAGAGGCATAACGAGCTGGAATAACGACATAAAAACTCATGATGGGATTCCGTCAAATAAAGTCTATTTTGATTTGAAAATGGTTTTTTTCTGCGCACAAATCCGCTCCAGTTTTTGCTGGAATGCCTGCAAGAAACTATCGGGTAGGCTGGCAGTAATCGGTAAGTAAAACCAATGTGACTGCGCGAATGAGCGACATTTAACAGCGTCTTTTTCCGTCATCACTACCGGTAAAGTATTCGCAAACTGCAGATCACTTTCAGTATAGGCATGATGATCAGGAAACGCGTGCAACTCTGCAGCAATACCCAATTGGGTTAAGGTATTGAGGAAGCGCTGGGGATTGCCAATGCCAGCGACTGCATTTACCTGCACCGAATTAAATTCAGCAGCGGAAATTTTTTCACCAGATTGAAGATTGATTAAATCCTGTGTGCAGATCTGCATAGGTACATAAAATAAATCTTCCAAGCCGGGCAATACAAAATTATCGGCGGGCGAATTCACTACCACCCAATCAACCGTTTTCAGTCGCGCCTTGGGTTCGCGCAAGGGACCAACTGGTAGACGCCAGCCGTTACCCAAACCGCGCTGGCCATCGACGACAGCAATTTCAATATCGCGCCCTAATCGGTAATGCTGCAAACCATCATCACTCAATAAAATATCGCAATTTTGGTCTTCCAATATGCGCGCGGTCGCAACGCGATCCGGCCCCACACAGACGGCACAACCGGTTTGCTGGTGGATGGTTACCGGCTCGTCACCGGCTTCCGCAGCTGTAGTTACGGCGGTTAATAGATAAGGATAGTGGTTCGCGTTGCCACCATAGCCACGACTAATTACACCGGGAGTAAACCCTTGCTGCTGAAGCCATTTCACCAGTGCAATTAACAAAGGGGTTTTACCGGTGCCGCCCACGGAAATATTACCCACCACCACTACGGGGGTAACCAAGCGCTTTTGTGTATAACGTTGAATCCAGTAACGACGAAAATAAGCGAGCGGAATAAAAACCGCCAATAGGGGCAGCAGCAAAAATGTCCAGACACGCTTACCGTACCAAGCCGCCAGCCAAGGGTTGTGTGAGTTTGCCGAATTGGACGAGATCGGCAATTGTTTTTCGGGGGAGTTCAAATAACGATCCTGTAAAAATCGATCTTGGAAAAAAGAGACACTATAAAAATAAGAAGGACTTTTGCATCGGGATACAAAAGTCCTTTGGGTTGCGAAGCTGGGTGGGATTGTAACCGAGTCGCTAGTCTTTTTCAGGTTCTGGCTGGCGGGTGGTGATGCTCAAATGGGCAAACCCCAGCTGACCGGCGGCATCCATGGCTTGCACGACTGCTTGATGTGGGGTTTTGGCGTCGGCGGTAATTACCAATGGCGCCTTGTTATTGCCCCCGGATGTTTTATCGAGCGCCGACTTCAAGGTCTCAATTTTACTGTTTACTAAAGCTTGGCCGTTAACGGAATAACTACCATCGGTGCTGATCAAGATCTCGATCTGCTCGGGCAGTTCTGTATTTTGTTCACCCACAGCCTCAGGCAAATCCACCGTTAAGTGTGTTTCTTTGGTGAAGGTAGTGGAAACCATAAAAAAGATTAGCAGTAAAAACACCACATCGATCAGTGGTGTCAAATTAATGCCCTCATCTTCTGTTTTTTGGCGACGAAATTTCACGTTGCGACCCCGCGCCAGTTAAACCAGTTTCACATCGACACGACGGTCGCTGTGCAGTGCATCGACCAATTTAATGGCTTCTTCTTCCATTGTGACGACGATGGAATCGATGCGGCGCTGAAAAAACTTGTGGCTGATGGTTGCAGGAATCGCAACAACCAATCCGCCCACCGTAGTGTACAAAGCTACCGAAATACCGCCCGCCAACGCGCCGGTACTGCCGGAGCCTTGCATCATAATCGCATTAAATACTTCAATCATGCCGAGCACTGTACCCAACAAACCTAGCAAGGGAGCAATGTTGGCGACCGTACCAAGAACACTTACATAGCGCTCAAGTTCGTGAATTACCTGACTCGCGGCTTCCTGAACTGAATCTTTCATGACTTCGCGACCATGTTTGGAATTACTCAAACCAGCGGCGAGAATTTGACCCAGGGGGGACGACTGTTTGAGTTCACGCAGTTTGGTGGCATCGAGCTGGTTATTTTTAATCCAACTCCATACCTGTGCCAGTAAAGTTTTGGGGGCAATTTTGGCGGGATTGAGCGTCCAATAACGCTCGGCGCTGATTGCAATCACAATCAATGAACAGACCAAAATTGGCCACATCAAAATACCGCCAGCTAAAAAAATCTCAAACACAGATGCTTCCTCTTATTGTACGAATCAGTTGAGCGCATGGCTCTATGTCGCGGCGTACATTACCACAAGAACAGGCGATTGCCATGGGGCAGAATGGTTTGTCTGCAAATGTGTGAAGAAGTTGCAGCAGCATCCGATTTTCATATCGCTAATCAAACCAATAGCGCTGATTGAACGTTCTATATTCATGCAGCGTTTGTAATCGAGCCTGATTCCACTCAATTACGGTAGCACCTGATTCCGCAGTATTGATCTCTCGGCTGCCGATCGCCTGAAAACGTTTACGGACATCCTTGTGCGGATGTCCATGCTGACTGCGATAACCGGCGGAATACACAACTATATTTGGCTGCATATTATTCACGAAACCCACACCAGAGGATGTGCGGCTGCCATGATGAGCAGCTAACAAAAGCGTTATTTTTCCAGGTAATTGATTATTGCGCAGCAACTGATTTTCAACGGATGTTTCAATATCGCCCGGCAATAAAATATGTTGCTCGCCATAGCTGATTAACAAAACACAGGAATGATTATTAGCATTGGCACCTGTTAACTGCGGAAATTGTAGAAATTGAAATCGCACAGATTGCCACTGCCATGCAGGCACCTGATGGCAATTTTGTGTTTCATTTGCGCTGGCTATTTTTTGCGAAATTTTTTCCGGTTGACCGGCGAATAATTGCTCAACCGATATTTTTTCCATCAATCCAGTTAACCCGCCTGCATGATCCATATCCCCATGGCTCAGGACTAATCGATCAATGTGATTAATTCCCTGTGCATATAAATAAGGTACGACTATGCCGCTGCCTGCATCAAAATTGTCGGTGTATTTAGGGCCGGTATCGTATACCAAAGTTTGCTTCCCCACTTGTGCAACTACCGCAGTGCCTTGCCCTACATCCAATATGCTTAGCTTTAAATCGGGCTGATTCGGCGGCGCAATAAGAAAACTCAGGCTAGCACCTAACAACAAACCGCAATAACCCAACAGGTGCGGAAATAAACCTTTAGGCATTAACAACACGCAACAACTTAAACCAATTAATAAGGCTAACGATGGGCTAAACGCAACTATGGGGCTTGACCATGAACCACCAATAGCGAGAAGCCCGTCTAAAAATAATTTTAATCCTTCTAAAAACCAACCCGCGCCACCTAATAAAACATCGCTGGCGTCAGCAAATAAACTGCGTAGAACAGCACTGACTAATAACAGTGGCACGACCAAGAAAGTAATTAACGGAATTGCAACACCATTAGCGATAGGAGCAACCAGTGAGACGCTACTGACTAATAAACTAAGTGGTACTAATAAGCCGATAAACATTACCCACTGTGAGCGGATAAAACCAGCAACCATAGAGGCCGCGCCGTAGCCCGCCCAAGGCTCTGCATTTTTCTTTGCAATCAAGCGACCAGAAAAATAAATCAACAGGAGTGCAACAGCACCAAAGGACAACCAAAACCCCATATCCAAAGCGGCCAATGGATCTATCACTACCACCAAAGCAAGCGCAAAACAGAAGATATCGGAAACATTAATGCTGCGTCGCCCTAAACAGGCGAGATAAAAAACGACCAGCATGATGAGCGTGCGCACCGTGGGAATATTAAAACCGGCGAGCGCCGAATAAAAACTTGCGCAAGCAATTGCCGACCACCACGCAATCATTAATGCAGGGCAACGATGCCACGCCAGCTGAATACATTTACCCAACCAAAGACCAACATAAAAGCCAAAAATCGCGAGAAAGCCGACATGCAAACCGGAAATGGCAATTAAATGACTGGTGCCCGTCTGTTGCATGCGAGTCCATTGGTTTTTATCGACCCAGGCCGAATCACCAATGAGCAAGGCGATCAGAATGCCGCGCTCGCTGCTCTTGCTGTGCGCAAGTATCCACTGCTGTAGTTGGTGACGCTGCTGATTGACCCAATCATCCACATTGAAAGGTTTTACTACCGCCATGCTCTGCTGATTATTGCGATGCTCAACCACATATCCAGTTGCACCTATGCCTTGGCGCAACAACCAGGCTTGATAATCAAAACCCGCCGGATTGACGAAACCACGTGGGCGCTTTAACCGCACGCGCAGCTGCCACTTGTCACCAATAACGAGCAAAGGAAGATCAGGTGCAGCACCACCATTACGTTGATATTGATACCAGCTCAGTTGAAGCTTGGCAGGAAACTGGTCCGCAGGAATCACCTCACCGGTAGTAGTCGCGGCAGAATCGACACGCAAATTGAACCGCAAGCGCTGCGCATCTCGCTCCGGCAAGCCTTGGATGCGCCCAGTGACAATCAGGTCTTTGCCCACCAAGTCATCATTCAACTGCATGGCAAGTAAGCTATACCCTGAGTAAGTACCCCAAGCCAAACCAAGCGATAACGCGAACCAATACCGCGCTTTTCTCCAGCGCCAGCACAAGACCAAAACTGGGAATAAAAGAAATAAGCTCCATAAAGGAGGCAATTGAGGGGCAAAACTAACGGCAATGACACCGAGGGAAAACAACAATAACGCGAAGGGCATGGCGATAATCCTTTAATACCGGCAGTTACATGGAATGCAACCTCTGGCGAGTTCCTTGTCATCAGATTGACGCGCAGCTTATGGCATCCTTGGGCAACAGACAAGCAAGCCACTCGATATGTCTCACATCAGCAGATCGCATAGTCTTCATGGTCATTTAAAGGCATAATGCCGGTTCATTTTCGGCAGTACACTGGTTTTAAGCATGGCGCGTAATCTACTAAAACGGTTTATTCCCACCCCCGCTGCAATCAAAAGCAACCCAGCCCTGCAATTTTTGGGGGATTTACTGCATGACCCCAACCTGTTTCACTTAAACCGCCACTCAGTTTCAGTCGCATTTTTTTGGGGGCTACTTATTGCTCTCCTGCCTATTCCCGGACAAATGCCTGTTGCAGCAGGGGCTGCTTTGCTATTCCGCTGTAATCTGCCTATCACTGTCGCGCTGACCTGGATTACCAATCCGCTCACCATGCCATTTTTCTTTTTTATCACCTACCAAGTCGGCAGCCTTATCCTGCAATCACAACCACTGATGGTCGAGCCAGAACTCACTTGGGACTGGCTGGCGAATGAATTCGGCCATTTGTGGAAACCGCTGCTGGCTGGATCGGTGTTGACCGGTTTGATTTTTGGCGGACTAGGCTACTTTGGGATGCAATTCTATTGGCGCTGGCACGTGAACCATAATTGGAAAAAGCGCCAAAAAAATCGCGCAGAAAAAGCAGCAGAAGAGCAAAAATAAAATGAATAAAAAAGCCCGCATATCGCGGGCTTTTTTATTCAACAAGCAGCGGATTACTTACGAAATCCTGGCGGTAATACACCGCCAGGAGCTGCGCCGCCAGGCATCATTCCGCCGATACCACGCATCATTTTCTGCATGCCACCACCTTTCATTTTGCCCATCATTTTTGCCATTTGTTTGTATTGTTTTAACAAACGATTGAGATCCTGAATTTGTGTTCCCGATCCAGCAGTGATGCGGCGTTTGCGTGAACCACTCAAATCATCGGGGTTACGGCGCTCTTCTGGAGTCATGGAGTTAATGATCGCCTCCATGGTTTTAAACTGTTTGCCCATGTTAGAACTCTGTGCCATTTGCGCCACGTTACCAAGGCCGGGCAACTTATCCAGCATGGAGGTTAAACCACCCATGTTTTGCATTTGTTGCAATTGATCACGCAAATCTTCCAGATCAAATTTTTGACCTTTGGTGACCTTCTTGATCAGCTTTTCCGCTTTTTCTTTATCGATTGTGCGCTCAGCTTGTTCAATCAGCGAAAGCACATCACCCATACCTAAAATACGCGAGGCAATACGGTCGGGGTGGAATGGTTCGAGCGCATCAACTTTCTCGCCCATACCTAAAAATTTAATTGGCTTGCCGGTGATATGGCGCACGGAAAGTGCCGCACCACCGCGCGCATCACCGTCGGCTTTGGTAAGAATTACACCGGTCAATGGCAACGCATCGTTAAATGCTTTGGCGGTATTCACCGCATCCTGACCAATCATCGCGTCGATAACAAACAGGGTTTCAATCGGGTTAATCGCTGCATGAAGATCTTTGATTTCGGTCATCAAGTCTTCATCGATATGCAGACGACCTGCGGTATCGACGATCAACACATCAAAAAATTGTTTTTTAGCGTGATCAATAGCGTTACGTGCGATATCGAGCGGTTTTTGGTCGCCAGTCGATGGGTAACATTCCACACCCACTTCTGCCGCCAATGTTTGCAGCTGTTGGATAGCCGCCGGACGATACACGTCCGCACTCACCACCAAAACTTTTTTCTTTTCACGTTCTTTTAAGAAGCGCGCCAATTTGGCAACTGAGGTCGTCTTACCAGCACCTTGTAAACCAGCCATTAACACGATGGCTGGTGGCTGCTGGGCAAGATTCAGCGATTCATTGGCTTGCCCCATAGTGGCGATCAACTCAGCTTCAACAATCTTGATGAATTGCTGACCGGGATTCAGCGCCTTGCTAATCTGTTGCCCAAGGGCGCGGCTGCGCACCTGGTCGATAAATACTTTGACAACTGGCAGAGCAACATCGGCCTCCAGTAACGCCTTACGCACATCGCGCAACGCATCTTTAATATTGTCTTCACTGAGGCGCGCCTTGCCGGTGATGCTGCGCAGCGTGTGGGATAAACGGTCGGTTAGATTCTCAAACATAGCCTGTCTCAAACAAACGGTTGATTCGCGGTGGACTAAACCTTGTAGATTACACCAAGGCCAGCCCATAAAAAGTGGCGGCGATTATACCCCCAAAGCCAGCGTAATAGGTGCAATCTCCTTCAGAATCAACATGCAAATCACCATAGGCTTAATAAGTACACTTCTCATCTACCCTTCTCTTTAAGGGTACCTTGTGACACACTTGCGACCTTGGTTTAGCCTATGAAAACAGCCTACGGATCAGCTCTATCAGTATGATAACCCTAAGTGCCAACCTGATTGCCATTCTTATTTATACTGCCGCCGCACTTTATTTTGGCAGCCAATTTGTGCGTCAAAAATCATTTCAACCATCGCAGTTACTGGGGATAGCTACCTTGGGGCTCATCGCTCACGGCATAGGAATCTATGGTCTTAGCGTCAACGGAAACAGTTTTAATTTCAGCGTATTCTCTGCGTTTTCGCTCATCTTTTGGCTCGTAAATGCAATTGTTCTGGTTAGCAGCTTAAAAAAAGAACTGCACAATTTATTTTTATTATTGTTCCCACTCTCGGCAATTGCCGTGTTGGTTTCTATTATTGCCACTAATCCTGACTGGCAACATTCCCTTAGTTACACAATTGCTGCACACGTTATTCCCGCCCTGCTCGCCTATAGCTTGCTCACAATCGCAAGCCTGCAAGCCTTGATTCTGGCCTATCAAAACCATGCCTTAAAGAACAAAAGTCGCATCGCCAATGCACGCCTTTTACCACCGCTGCAAACAATGGAATCACTTTTATTTGAGTTTCTGTGGGTGGGTGAAGCTTTACTGACGCTGGCGATACTGTCTGGATTTTATTTTTTGGAAGATATGTTTGCACAACATCTCGTACATAAAACAGTGTTCGCTCTGAGCGCCTGGTTTATTTATGCCTTATTACTCTGGGGCCGATATCAAATGGGATGGCGAGGCAATAAAGCCATTCGCTGGGCATTGGCGGGCTTTATTTGTTTGATGTTGGCCTACTTCGGTAGCAGGCTTGTACTCGAAGTTATCTTGCAGCGGGTATAAACCTTTCTAATCCCGCTTTACTTCCTGACTATCATTGTTCTGATGTTTTATATCATCTTTTATATCAGCGTTTGTGCTGGGATAAGTATTTTCACCTCGTCTCATTAGTTTACGCAGCAACCAACCTAACAATGCAGCAAGCCCAATTAGACCAACTAAAAAAACAAGAATAACAAGTAAATAACCGCCTAAATCTTCCCAATCCAAACCCCATCCATATACCGCCAGCATTAAAAAGCTGAAACCAGCAATCAGGTTTATACCTAAACCACGGTGTTTAAATAATCTTCTCAAGAACATAAGGATCCGGTGTTATACATGCGTCATATCGTTACAAGCGGCAAGCAGAATCAAGCTAACATGAGTTTTGCAATCAAATAGGCAAGAGCAAATCCTGACAACGCCATTACTTTTACCAACACGCTTTTTTGAATTGCAGATAAAAACTGAAAGCGTGGATGCTTGGCAACAATTAATTGCGATAGCACATAAATCAATAAAAAAGCGCCCGCCCAATGGAGCGCATATTGGTCAAATAATTCTGATTTCATAGTCGCTCACTTACTCAAACGGATTCACGGCGCCACTGCGTGGTGCCATCGCGCGAGTCTTCCAGAACCACACCTCCGGCGAGCAACTCTTTGCGAATCTCGTCTGCACGTGCATATTGTTTGTCTTTTTTGGCTTGGATACGCTCAGCAATCAATCGCTCAACATCGTCAGCTGCAATTTGATCTGCACTACCTGCCTGCAAAAACACTTCAGGATTTTCTTGCAATACACCCAGAATTAATCCCAATGCTTTCAACTGCTCGGCAAGATTTTTGGCCAGTTCAGGATTGCTTTTAGCATTATTTAAATCGCGCACCAAATCAAACATGCCGGCTAAGGCAACACGAGTATTGAAGTCATCACTCATGGCTTCAACAAAGTCTTTGTAATAAGCGCTATCTGCCATCTCAGTCAAAGGTATTGGCACCACATCAGCATAATCGCGCAGAGCGCCATAAAAACGATCCAAACCTGCACGCGCTTCAATAAGATTATCTTCTGCGTAATTAATTGGACTGCGGTAATGACTACTAATCAGAAAAAACCGAACCACTTCTGGCTGATATTTTTCCAATACATCGCGAATGGTAAAAAAATTGTTTAACGATTTAGACATTTTCTCGCCGTCAACACGCAGTGGCGCAACATGCATCCAGTAATTTACATATTGATGCCCGTTAGCGGCCTCACTTTGAGCAATTTCATTTTCATGATGGGGGAACTGCAAATCGGCACCACCGCCATGAATATCGACGTGATCGCCACAGCATTTTTTAGCCATAGCAGAACACTCAATATGCCAACCCGGGCGGCCATTACCCCAAGGTGATGGCCATGAAGGCTCACCTGCCTTTGCCGCCTTCCACAACACAAAGTCGCGCGGATCTTCTTTTACATCACCGACTTCAATGCGTGCACCGGCAAGTAATTCATCAATATTTTTATCGGAAAGTTTTCCGTATCCTGAAAAGCTGGTTACCCGATAATAAACATCGCCATTGCTAGCTGCATAGGCATGCCCTTTGTTAATCAAAGTATTGGTTAACTCAAGGATAGGATCAATAAATTCTGTTGCACGCGGCTCAATACTTGGAGGCAAAATACCCAGTCGTTTTTCATCGTCATGCATAGCATCGATAAAACGCGCGGTCAGTTCATCATATTTTTCATTGAGCTCGTTGGCGCGACGAATAATTTTATCGTCTATATCGGTAATATTATGCACGTAGTTAAGATCCCAGCCCTGACTACGCAGAAATCTGGCGATCACATCAAATGCAATCGATGTGCGTGCGTGCCCTATATGGCAGTAGTCATATACGGTGATGCCACAGACATACATAGAAATCTTGCCGGGGATAATCGGTTTGAAAATTTCTTTTTGGCGTTTGAGGGTGTTGTATATCTGCAGCATGTTATTCCTGATCTTCTATTTTGCCGAAGCTGTCTTTTAAACTGATTGTACGGTTGAATACCGGTTTTTCTGCGGTGGTGTATTTGCTATCCAAACAAAAATAACCTTGACGTTCAAATTGGTAGCTATTGCCAACGGCTGCATTGGCCAAACTGAGCTCCGCTTTACAGCCCTGCAGAATTTCCAAACTATCAGGGTTAATGCAATCAAGGAAATTCTTACCACCGGCATCCGGCGCTTCATCGGTAAATAAACGGTTGTACAAACGCACTTCGCAATCGAGATTGTTCGTTGCCGACACCCAATGAATAACCCCCTTGGGTTTTACGCCGTCTGCCGGGTCTTTACCCAATGTGCCTTCAATAATACGTGCGCGCACTTCAATGACATTACCAGCAGCATCTTTAATAGCTTCATCGGCTTCAATCACATAAGCACCACGCAAACGAACGCGCTTGCCCGTCACCAAACGTTTGTATTTTTTGTTGGCTTCTTCGCGAAAATCTTCTTGCTCAATAAATACAGTTTGCGTAAACGGAATGGTGCGATCACCTAAATCATCGCGATTGGGATGATTGTGTACAGTCAAGGTTTCTACTTGTTCAGCAGGATAATTAGTGAGCGTCACTTTTAACGGCTTCAGCACACACATAGCGCGCGGGGCATTTTTATCCAAATCATCACGCACACAAAATTCCAGCACACCAACATCCACGATGCTGTCAGAACGGGTAACGCCGATACGCTCACAAAAATCGCGCAATGCTGCCGGTGTAAAACCACGGCGGCGCATACCGGAAATAGTTGGCATGCGTGGATCATTCCAACCATCAACATGATTTTCATCGACCAATTGTTTTAATTTGCGCTTACTGGTTACTGAATAATTAATATTTAATCGCGCAAACTCATATTGACGTGGCACTACAGGCACTGGCAGGTTTTGGATAAACCAGTCATATAGAGGTTTATGGTCTTCAAATTCCAAGGTGCAGATGGAATGAGTAATTCCTTCCAATGCATCGCTTTGTCCGTGAGCAAAATCGTATGAAGGATAAATGCACCACTTGTCACCGGTTTGATGGTGATGGGCTTTTTTAATGCGATAGATAATGGGATCGCGCAAATTAATATTGGGCGATGACATATCGATTTTTGCACGCAATGAGCACGCGCCTTCTGCAAATGCGCCCGCGCGCATTCTTTCAAACAGCGTAAGATTTTCTTCTACACTGCGCTCGCGAAAAGGACTATTTTTACCAGCCTCTACCAAAGTCCCACGGTATTCACGCATTTGTTCTGCAGTTAAATCGCAGACAAACGCTAATCCATTGTTAATCAGATGAATGGCCCATGCGTGCAGCTGATCAAAATAATCCGAGGTGTAGCGTACGGCGCCGTCCCATTTAAAACCTAGCCATTCAACATCTTGTTTAATGGAGTTGACGAATTCTTCACTTTCTTTTTCAGGGTTGGTATCGTCAAAACGCAAATTGCAGGCGCCGCCGAACTCATCAGCCATACCAAAATTCAGGCAGATAGATTTAGCGTGGCCAATGTGCAGATAGCCATTCGGCTCAGGTGGAAAACGGGTAACGATTTGTTTATGCAGCCCCTGCTCCAAATCTTTGCGAATAATTTGTTGGATAAAGTGCAAAGGTTTAGCTTTTACTTCTGTGCTGCCAGTATCTGCAGTACCAATCGCTGAATGATTGTCGCTCATGGGATAAATAAATCCGTTAGGTGTGATCTTAGATCAAGGGTGGTCATCGAGAATGGAGGCTATTGTACTGAGTCGAGGGAGCTTTTCATACCGTGAAAAAGAGCGCATAACGCGCGAAAAACACTCAATCGCCCGTTGCAGGTGGTGGGGCTGCGCGGTAATCGTTCCGCCGGTTCAACTGATAGCGTCTGACGGCCTGATTGTGTGCATCCAGAGTATCGGAAAACTCGCTGGTGCCATCACCTTTGGCGACAAAATAGAGTGCCCTGCCCGGCGCCGGATTGAGCACCGCCTTGATTGAAGCTGCACTGGGCAGCGATATTGGCGTGGGTGGTAACCCAGCAATTACATAAGTGTTATAAACCGTTGGCTCTTCAAGATTTTTGCGGGTAATACGTCCTTTGTAACTGTCGCCCATGCCGTAAATTACCGTTGGGTCAGTCTGCAGTTTCATGCCCTGCTGCAAACGACGGACAAATACACCCGCAATTTGATCTCGTTCGCTGTGATGCCCTGTTTCACGCTCGACAATGGAAGCCATAATCAATGCTTCATAGGTATTTTTGTAGGGTAAATTAGGTGCGCGCTTTTCCCACTCAGAATCAAGTAGTGTTTGCATTTTACGATAGGCGTTTTGCAAAATTTCTATATCAGGTGTATTACGACTGAAAGTATATGTGTCTGGAAAGATCCATCCTTCGAGATGCTTAATGGGTAATCCGAGTAATGCCAGTTGCTCAGCATTGGTCTTTTCATAAAGTTGGTGTTGGATGCTGTCATTTTTCGCCAGCACATCAAAGGCTTGCTTAACAGTCCATCCCTCTACAAATGTCACTTGATATAAAACCACATCACCTTTAATAAGTTTTTGGAGCAAGGTTTTCGGTGTTGTGCCTTGCGGGAAAAAATACTCACCTGCGTGCACTTTATTAGCATCATTAAAACGCGCATACAAGCGTAACAAACGTGGATGACTTAGTATGCCCATAGCACCCAAATCATTTGCCAAGTGGCTCAAGGAGTGGCCCTGCTTTAATTCATAAGTATAGCCTTGCTCAGTAATTTGCAGCGGCGCAGCCAACCAGGCTTGTATATAAATCCATGCAGAGACTGCGGCCAACAATCCCGCAAAAAAAATTGCGGCAGCTAACAACAGCAGCTTTATCTTCAACGATATTTTTTTGCTCATGATGTGTCGCTGTCACTCATCTAAAAGTTGTGCAAGATGTTGCTGTAATGTGTGAGTGATCTTATGCCCACTAAAACTATATTGCGAGGTAATCATCGACTGACGATCATCCACCAGCAAATTCACTGGCCAAATACCATAGACACTATTGCATAAAAATATTTCATCGGCAGCCAGCAAAAAATCCAATTCCATATCGACCGTGCGGGATATCAGCTCAGCTGCAGGTGCCAATTTTTCAAGCATGATTCTACGCATCACTCCCGCAACTCCGGCAGAAGATAAATCGGGTGTAAAAAGCTGATTATTTGTAATCACAAATACATTACTAACTGTTGCTTCAATTACCTTGCCGTATGTGTCCAGTAATAAACCCTCAGCGAATTCATCCTGCCATTCTGCACGCGCGAGAATATGTTCCAAGCGATTGAGATGTTTCATTCCAGCAAGATGTTCGGAACACGCGAGACGCAAGTCGCATATACGCACCGAAACACCAGCGCGATAATTATCGGTACGCAATTCACTGCCAGGAAAGATGCCAATGCAGTATGTTGGTACAGCATTATCAGGGAGGCGATAGCCCCGTCCACCAACACCGCGAGTCACTGTAATTTTTATCACTGCCTGCGCAATAGCCGCATCATGGAGATACGCCAGCATGAAATCGAGATATTGAGTTAATAAATTTTCATCGAGCTGGATTTTTAATCGCGTAGCACTGTGCAATAACCGCTCTCGATGGTAGATCCAAAGCGGGATAGAGCCCTGACTATAACGGCAGGTTTCAAATACGCCATCTCCATAGGCAAAACCCCGATCAAGCGGCGATATGGCCGCACCGAGTACACCGTTAACACTGATTAGGGGGAAATTAATTGACATAGGCGGGAGTCTATACAAAAACGCCGGACTGTCTCCAGTCCGGCGCCATTTTTTAACTCAAAATAAACAAGAATTACAACTTACGGAAAACCAAAGAGCCGTTAGTGCCTCCAAATCCAAAGGAGTTGGACAATACCGCATCAATTTTGCGTTCTTGCGCCGTGTGCGGCACCAGATTGAGACCTGCGCATGAATCTTCCGGATTATCCAGATTGATCGTTGGTGGTGCAATTTGATCGCGAATCGCCAGCACACTGAATATCGCCTCAACGGCTCCCGCAGCACCCAACAAGTGGCCAATCATGGATTTGGTTGAACTCACTGCAACCTGCGCCGCGGCAACACCCATAACCGACTTAACCGCCTGACACTCAGCCTTATCGCCAGCCGGAGTAGAGGTTCCGTGCGCGTTGATGTAATGAATCAGCTCTGGTGATATACCCGCATCCAGAATTGCATTGCGCATAGACGCGGCTGCACCTGAGCCATCTTCTGGTGGAGAGGTCATGTGATAAGCATCGCCGCTCATACCAAAGCCAATCAACTCAGCGTAAATTTTTGCACCGCGTTTTTTCGCGTGCTCATAGTCTTCCAGCACCAATACACCTGCGCCATCGCCGAGTACAAAACCGTCTCGGTCTTTATCCCAAGGGCGGCTTGCGGCTTGTGGATTGTCGTTGCGAGTTGATAGCGCACGGGCAGCAGCAAAACCACCTAATCCCAATGGCGTGGTCGCCATCTCGGCACCACCGGCCACCATCACATCAGCATCACCGTATTGGATCATACGTGCGGCAAAACCAATGCTATGCGTTCCTGTAGTACACGCAGTGGTAATGGCGATATTAGGGCCACGCAATCCAAACATGATCGACAGGTTGCCTGAAATCATATTGATAATAGCGCTGGGCACAAAAAATGGGGATATACGGCGCGGACCCTTGTGTTCAAGGGTCGATGAACCTTCTTCAATAGTTCCGATACCACCAATACCCGAACCAATCGACACACCAATGCGCCCAGCATTGGCCTCAGTAATCTCCAGCCCCGAATCGCGAATCGCCTGAATACCGGCAACCATTCCGTATTGGATAAACGGGTCCATTTTGCGCGCTTCTTTGCCGGGGAAATAATCATCCACCACCAAACCTTTCACCGATGCACTAAATTGCGTGGTAAAAGCCGATGCATCAAAGTGGGAAATTGTTGCCACGCCACTTTTCCCGTTGACAATGCCATGCCAAGTATCTGCAACGGTATTACCCAGTGAACTGATCATACCCAGACCAGTAACTACAACTCTTCTACGCGACACGATTGAGGTTCTCCTGCGAAGGATGATTGAGCGCAAAAAGCAACGCTCCAATTATCTTGATGATTCGTAAGAAATCGGAAACTACGATTAGACAATGCCTTGTGGCAAAAGAAAAAGCCGTACTATTTTGCAATAATACGGCTTTTCGAAAACAGGTATCAGCTGCCAGTCAAATCACACCAAGCAGGCAAATTATGCCAAGTTGGCATTGATGTAATCGATAGCTAATTGAACAGTAGTGATTTTCTCGGCTTCTTCATCCGGAATCTCAGTTTCGAATTCTTCTTCGAGAGCCATTACCAACTCTACGGTATCCAAAGAATCAGCGCCCAGATCTTCGACGAAAGAAGCTTCGTTTTTAACTTCGTCTTCTTTCACACCCAGTTGCTCAGCAACGATCTTTTTTACGCGTTCTTCAATGCTACTCATGATGTTATGTAACTCCTAGTGGTTATATGTTCGAAACACCTGACAGTTCAAGCCAAAAATCGGTTGGGCCGAGCGTTCCGGTCAAAATCGTCGCGCATTTTACATCGATTTTAAGGTTGTTGTAATGCCAAGTGATGAAATTCTTTGTATTTTTGAAAATAACTTATAAAAAACAATAAGTTATATTGAAAAATCACGACATGTACATGCCGCCATTGACATGAATTGTCTCTCCGCTGATGTAAGCACCCGCATCACTGGCAAGGAAAACAACAACAGAGGCTATCTCTTCAGGTGCACCAAGACGCCCCAACGGAATGCGCGATAAGAGCTGCTGCTTTTGCTCTTCGGGTAAAACCTTGGTCATGTCTGTATCGATAAAACCCGGCGCAACCGTATTCACGGTGATATTACGCGAGCCAACTTCTGCTGCCAGAGAGCGCGCAAAACCGGCAACACCGGCTTTAGTCGCCGCATAGTTGGATTGCCCTGGATTACCCATAGCACCCACAACCGAACTGATATTGATAATACGCCCCCAACGAGCTTTCATCATGCCGCGCAATACGCCTTTACTCAAACGGTAAACGGCACTCAGGTTAGTGTTGATAACATCAAACCACTCTTCATCGCTCATGCGCATTAATAAATTATCTTTAGTGATGCCAGCATTGTTAACCAGAATTGCAGGTGCGCCAAATTCTTCACCCACTTCTTTCAGCAAAACCGCGACAGAATCAGCATCAGTCACGTTCAACACTTTACCAACACCGCGAATACCCGATTCAGTAAAACGCGCAGAAATTTTTTCTGCACCTGAGGCGCTGGTTGCAGTGCCGATCACAACTGCACCCGCCTTACCCAGCTGTTCAGCAATTGCTGCACCAATACCGCGGCTGGCACCAGTAACCAACGCCACTTTATCGTTAAGGTTCATCATTTGTCGTTCCCTTATCAAAAAACTAAAAACAGATACAAAACTAAAACAAAAATCAATTACACAAAGCTCGTTAAAGCCACCTGCAACTCTTCTGGTTTTTCAACCGAAGTCACCGTTAATTCAGCATTGATGCGCTTATTCAAACCGGAAAGCACCTTGCCAGGACCACACTCCAACGTGAAGGTAATTCCTTTTCCTACCATAGTATTAACGCACTCAACCCAGCGAACAGGGCTATAAATTTGTTCAATCATTAATGCTTTTATTTTTTCAGGATTCGCTTCCACGTCTGCTGTCACATTGTGTACCACTGGAATTTTAGGCGCAGAAAAAACAGTTGCGGTAATTTGCTCCGCCAAACGCTCTGCTGCAGGGCGCATCAATTCAGTGTGAAACGGAGCACTCACCGGCAAAGGCAATGCACGCTTTGCACCAGCGTCTTTGCAGAGCACGCTAGCGCGCTCCACTGCTGCCGCAGTGCCCGCGATAACAACTTGCCCAGGTGAATTAAAATTCACTGCTGCAACCACTTCGCCCTGCTCTGCTTTTTTGCAAGCATCTAAAATCAACGCATCATCAAGACCGATAATTGCCGCCATAGCCCCTTGCCCTGCAGGCACAGCCTCTTGCATAAATTTTCCGCGTTGTTGCACCAATTTTACAGCATCTTTAAATGCAATCACGCCAGCACATACCAACGCTGACCATTCACCCAAACTGTGGCCAGCCATGAGTGCAGGCTGGGCACCATTTTTTTCTTGCCACGCACGCCATACTGCAACACTTGCGGTTAACAACAACGGTTGCGTGCGTTCGGTTAAATTAATTTCATCTTGCGCACCAGTTTGCACTAACGCCCACAAATCATATCCCAGAACACCTGATGCCTCAGCAAAAGTTTTCTCCACTATCGGAAACTCAGCCGCCAATTCAGCCAGCATGCCAATTTTTTGCGAACCCTGACCAGGAAATACAAAAGCAAGATGTTGATTAGTCATAATGATTAAACGCTTCTCTTTTTGGGGAACATTAATTTTTTCGAAAAATGTAGCTTTTACTGAACATTAGTGATGCTGTTCAGCTTCACATAATACCTGATGAATTCGAGTAGGTACCTGCTGGATAATTTGTTCGCGCGCCACATTGAGCGCTTGCAAAAATGCTTTTTTATCTGCACTACCGTGACTTTTGATGACCGTTTTTTGCAAACCCAAGAAACTCGCACCATTATATAGCGCCGGATCCAACTCGTGCTGCAAACGCTTGAGCAGCGGCCACATAAATAGACTCAACAGTCTATTGAATACATTTTGCTTTACGATTTTTAAAATTTTATTGGTGACAAATCGCGCAACTCCTTCACTGGCTTTTAATGCTACATTGCCGTGAAAACCATCGCAGACAATAACATCTACCGCACCACTAAAAATGCCATTCGCTTCAACAAAACCAACATAATTAATACGTTTGTCAGCCTGCAGAAGTAATTGCGCCGCTTGTAATATATCAGTCCCTTTTTTCTGTTCGGTGCCAATATTTAATAGCGCAACACGCGGAGCTACATCATTTGACACGCGGGCCAGCACGCTCCCCATCAATGCAAACTGGTGGAGATATTCAGGAGAACAATTAATATTAGCGCCCAAATCCAATAAGTAGGTATTTCCTGCTTCCACTGGCATGGATTTACAGATAGCCGGACGCTCGATAGCTGGAAAAGTTTTAATTAGATATTTTGCCATAGCTAACAAGGCGCCTGTATTACCTGCACTAACGCAGGCATCGGCATCATTGTTGCGCAATAAATCCAGTGCAATCCACATCGAGGAATTTTTTTTCTGGCGTAATGCCAGCAAAGGGTCATCATGCATGCTAACCACATCGGTCGCATGCACCAGCGTAATCCGCTCATGTAAATTTTTGGATTTGGGAAGCAAAGAAAGAAGCTGGGCTTCATTGCCGACTAGCAGCAAATCCACATCCGGGAATTGAGTTACAAATTTTTGCGAGGCTGAAATAGCAACGCGGGGACCTAAGTCCCCGCTCATAGCGTCAACCGCTATTCGAATTCTTGCCGACAAGATGCAGTGGTCTTGAGTAAATAATTACTCGTCGCTGCCCTTATCAATCACTTTACGGCCGCGATAGAAACCATCAGCGGTCACGTGGTGACGTATGTGTTTCTCACCGCTAGTAGCGTCAACTGACAAGGTTGGACCGGTCAGGGCATCGTGTGAACGACGCATGTCACGCTTGGAACGAGATTTTTTGTTTTGTTGAACTGCCATGGTTTGCTCCTATTTACTTACTCGTTGGAACCGAGGCGCCTCAGGATTTCGGCGAGCTCTTTAGTTGTTCCAACACCTGAAATGGGTTTTTCTCTCTCTTTACCTCAACCGGTTTGCCACTCGAATAGAGCTTGCTATCGATACAAGGCTCTTCGTGATAAGCAACGGCAGGTAAACTTAACAACAGTTCTTCTTCGATCATATCGTAGAGATCTGCTATTCCCTCACCCGCAATCCAAGGCTCAAAGTGTGGCGGCAATTTATTTGCCCCCTCTTCGTCCCATACAATTCCGAGTGAGATATTACTTTGAACAGGTACTGTTACTGGTTCCAGGCAACGCTGACAAATTAACGATAATTCAGCATTTGCAGTCCCAACAACGACCTTTTTCTTCTCCTCACTAATCTTAAATTCAAGTTTTACTTGAATTTCTCCACCTGAGTTTTCTGTTGCCTCAGTAACACGAGGCAGATCAGAAGCAGCAATATAACCCTCTAAAACAACGCCGTGCTGGGCGAATTTTCGGGGGTCACCCTGCCGAGGCAGAACTTTATTAGAAGGGGTCTTAAACATAAGCGCGCCATAATAGGGATATCACCCCGCAGTGTCAAAGAAAAACTAGTGAAATAGCGCTATTTAGTGGCTTGGGGGTAGAATCGCCCCCTTATTTAGCGTTTTCTCTCAGTAAAAATGCGACCAACTTATGATAAAACCGAAAATTCTACTTGCTTCGAGCTCCGCTTATCGCCGCCAGTTACTACAAAAACTGGGATTGGCTTTTGAGTGGGCAAGCCCGGATATAGATGAAAGTCATCAGCTAGACGAGAGCCCCGCACAGCTAGTGCACAGGCTCGCCGAAACCAAAGCTCGCCACCTTGCAAGCACTTATCCGAACCACATGATTATCGGCTCAGACCAAGTTGCAGTAATTGACGATCAAATTCTCGGTAAGCCCCACACCCACACCGCAGCTTTTGCCCAGCTCAGTAGCTTTCGCCGACGCGAAGTCACATTTTTGACAGGCTTATGCTTATTTAATCCAGCAGCGAATCGCATCCAAACAAGTGTCGAAGTTTATCAAGTCAGATTTCGCAACTTATCTGATGAGCAAATAGATAACTACCTGCAACGCGAGCAGCCCTACGATTGCGCCGGTAGCTTTAAATCAGAGGGATTAGGGATTTGCTTGTTTGAAAAATTTGAGGGCGATGACCCCAATACATTAATCGGTTTACCACTGATTGCCCTTACGCGCATGCTAGCAAATGAAGGGATAGACCCACTCGATCAACCTACCAGCTTTTTCCACGCAAGCAACTGATCAAAATGATCAAGACATAGCTCAGGCTGATAGCTGTGTAAGCGGTCAATATGGTGGGCGCCATAGCTGACCGCAATACGCGGCATATCAATAAGACGCGCCATTTCCATATCGTATTCAGTGTCACCAATCATTACCGCCTCACCTGCATCAACACCAAATTCAAGCAGCAGCTCTTGCAGCATTAACGGATCAGGCTTGGAAGCTGTTTCATCGGCGCAACGGGTAGCGTGAAAAAAATCAGCCACGCCCAATACACCAAAAATACGATCTAATCCCTTGCGACTTTTTCCTGTAGCAATAGTCAATGTATGCCCATCAGTCTTAAGGTACTCAAGCGTATCCATAACACCGGGGAAAAAATCTGATGGGCGCATCTCATCCAGAGATAAAAAATGGGTCGCATATGCATCACGCAAAAGTTGTCGACCAGACAATTCTACATCAGGATACAAACGGTGGATCGCCTCGGGCAAACCCAACCCGATAATGTTATGGATATGATGATCATCCAGAGGCATCCAACCCATATCTTGTGCAGCGAGCTGCATAGCTTTGGTAATTTTGGCTTTTGAGTCACTAAGGGTGCCATCCCAATCGAAGATAAACAGCAATTACTTTCTCCAAAACACAGAACAACTAAATAGCAGACAACTTGCTCAAGGGGATTGCCAAATCAGGGAGCAAGGGAGCCTCCACATTTGTCACCTCGTTGGATTCAGGCAAGTAAAACGAAAGCGCAGATGCATGCAGAAACAACCGTTTTATTCCCTGTTCGCGCATCGCCGCATTGATTTCATCATTACCGTATTTTTCATCACCCACAAGGACATGCCCAGCGTACTGAGCATGTACCCGAATCTGGTGAGTCCGGCCAGTAATGGGCCGCGCCTCTATCAAACTAAAACCATCAAACCGCCGCAACACTTTAAACTCGGTCAAACTGGGCTTGCCTTCAGGATGAACACGTACCACCCGCTCACCGCCTGCCACTTCCGTTTTTAATAGGGGCGCACTGACTTGATGGATGCGCTTGGACCAATCGCCAATCACTAACGCTTGATACACCTTGGTAATACCACCTGCGCCAGCTGATTTTTCACGCAAAGCCGCTTGCAAATGACGTAAATAGCTACGCTTTTTCGCCACCATGATGCAACCCGACGTATCGCGATCAAGGCGATGTACCAACTCCAAATGACGCGATTCAGGGCGCATCTGCCGCAGAGTCTCTATCAATCCGAGAGTGATTCCGCTACCACCATGCACAGCAAGGCCAGGCGGCTTGTTAATAACCAGCAATCCATCATCCTCAAATAAAATCGACTTGGCCAACAGCGACATCATTTGATGACTCGCCTTAGCCTCTGTTCCCGCCTCAGCCGTCCTAATGGGCGGAACCCGAACGGAATCGCCCGCCATTAATTTGTATTCAGGCTTGATCCTTCCTTTATTAACACGCACCTCTCCTTTGCGAATAACGTTATAAATTTTCGATTTGGGCACCCCTTTAAGGCGTGCAATCAAAAAATTATCCAACCGTTGACCAGCTTGATCTTCATCAATAGACAGAATCATCACCTGAGCAAAAGAAGAAGATTCAACAGACTGGGAATTGTTTTCAGAGGGTATTTTCATACCAGCTATGATACCCGATACCACCGGATAACCGAACCAGCCAGCCGCTCGGCAGAGCTAAAAACTTATGTAAATCACTGATTTAATTGCCGCATATAAGGAGAGATGCTATATTCAGACGGCTGATACAGGCTGGTTTCCGGATCGCGCGCAAAAGACAGGTGCATCATTAGGAAATACCGCTGACAGCAAGAGCGCCAGCTTCAATACATAATGAACGTATAAAGCTCCCGCTCTTGATGACACTGACAACGGTAGAACGCGAGCCAAGCTTGCCAACTACCCTAACAATTGCGTCAACCAACGTTGCACTCATTGTTAACACTGTTTTTGTTTTGCTGAGCTCAAGAAAGCTCTATTTGTAAATTCCGGATGACAGCGTCGCACGCGATGCATAGCCTTATCCGATGCTAATTTTGCAGGTTGCCAATTTAATCTTGTGGTTTAACTGTTAAAGCTAACCGCCTGATTGAGAAGCCGATTTGAAGATCGATTATCTTCAAACTGACACTCGATCAACCGAGATCAATTAATGAACAACCCGGTCGCAACAGGATGGAATACCGCCTTGACCGAGCACCACAATAAGCACTACAAATAGGAAAGCTGGGATCCCCCGGCGTACATGAATGAGCCAAATGGGTCATCTGGTCACTAGAAGGCTAGTTATTGCAGACGCTGTAAAGCGATCACACTGCACTAAGCCGACAGATATACTCCACCAACCGCTAGTGCGAGCCCTTGATCAACCGGGTAGCGCATTAGTCCACCAGGTTGCGCAAAACACTTCCATGTTGACCTTGATTGTCGCGTCAGTATGACGCTTCAAACAATTAGGTAACACATGAAAAGAATGCTCATTAATGCAACCCAGCCTGAAGAGTTGCGCGTAGCACTGGTCGATGGTCAATGGCTTTACGATCTGGACATTGAAAACCGCAATCGCGAACAAAAAAAATCCAATATATATAAAGGCCGCATCACCCGCGTAGAACCAAGCCTCGAAGCAGCATTTGTTGACTACGGCGCAGAGCGCCACGGCTTTCTACCACTAAAAGAAATCTCCCGCGAATACTTCACCAAAAACTCTGGCGACTCAGACGGCCGCATTAAAATCAAAGATGTGCTGAAAGAAGGCACTGAAGTGATTGTGCAAATCGATAAAGAAGAGCGTGGCAACAAAGGTGCCGCCCTCACTACCTTTATCAGCCTTGCCGGCCGTTATTTGGTATTGATGCCCAACAACCCAAGAGCTGGTGGCATTTCCCGCCGCATCGAAGGTGAAGACCGTGCCGAACTGAAAGATGCTCTCGGCGAAGTGGAAGTACCAAACGGCATGGGCGTAATTATCCGCACCGCTGGTGTTGGCCGCAGCTCTGAGGAATTGCAATGGGATCTCAACTATCTGCTTCAACTATGGGAGTCCATAGCGACGGCAGCAAAGACTTCACCAGCACCTGCATTTTTATTCCAGGAAAGTAACGTAATTATTCGTGCAATCCGCGACTATTTACGTCAAGACGTCGGCGAAGTAATTGTCGACAACCAAGAAGCATTTGACCTGGCTGCAGGATTCATCCAGCAGGTAATGCCAAACTACCGCAGTAAAGTAAAACTGTATAAGGACGACATTCCGCTATTCAACCGTTACCAGATTGAGTCTCAAATTGAAACCGCGTTCCAACGCGAAGTTAAATTGCCATCCGGCGGCTCAATTGTTATTGATGCTACCGAAGCATTGGTTGCCATCGACATCAACTCCTCGCGCGCCACTAAGGGCGGCGACATCGAGGAAACCGCACTGCAAACCAATCTGGAAGCAGCAGATGAAATTGCGCGCCAATTACGCTTACGCGATATGGGTGGCCTGATTGTTATCGACTTTATCGATATGCAACCCGTACGCAATCAACGCGAAGTTGAAAACCGTGTGCGCGATGCGTTGATGATGGATAGAGCGCGCGTACAAATCGGTCGCATCTCTCGCTTTGGCCTGATGGAAATGTCACGCCAACGCCTGCGTCCATCACTGGGCGAAACCCACTCAAAAATCTGCCCACGCTGCGATGGCGTCGGCAACATTCGTGGCACCCGCTCTCTGGCATTGTCGATTCTGCGGTTGGTTGAAGACGAAGCGCAAAAAGAGCGCAGCGCAGAAATTCGCGCCATTTGCCCGGTATCTGTAGCCACTTATCTATTGAATGAAAAACGCAAAACCATCTCTAGCATCGAATCGCGCAACAATACTCGCGTGGTAATTGTACCTAGCGCCGAATTGATGACACCGCACTTTGAAGTCCAACGCTTGCGCGACGATGATGAAGGCACTCTGGAGACCAGCTACAAAATAGTTGCCCATACCGACGAAGCCAAAGCTGACGAAGAAGACTTTAAGGCCAAACCCATTAATGCACCCAAGCCGATCGTTCAACCCAGCAGCCCAAGCCAACCAGCACCAGAGCCGGCAAAAAAACCTGGCCTGTTAGCACGCCTGCTCGGCTCAATTACCGGCATTTTTGGCGGTGAGAAAAACGAAGAGAGTAAGGGCAAACGCGAACAAAAACGTGACGCTCGCCGTACTCCAAGTCGCAACAACAACCGTCGCGATGGCCGCAATAACCGTCGCGATAAAGACCGCAAGGAAGACCGGGAATTAATTGACAATCTAGAGCATCGTCCCGCAGGTGAAACAAAACCAGCACGCGATCAAGATAAGCGTGAAAACGGTAGAGATGGCGAAAAGCGCGACAACTTCAGCCGCGACAATAATGAGCAGCGCAGACCGCGCAATAATCGCGACCAGCAACGCGAACAACAACCACGCGACGCACAAACAGGTGATGATGAACAACCGCGCCAACCACGCAATCGCAACCAACGCAATGAACGTGACAATAGCCGTCGCCAAACGGTCAAAGAAGAGCCTATTGTAATTGCCGAAACAGCGATAAGCAATGAAGCAACAATAAGCACTTCAGATGATGGCGATGATCAACGCCCATCAAAGCGCCCCGCTGGCCGCCGTACTCGTTCGCAACAACGCCGCCGAACTCGACATGAGAGCGAAGGTGCAGAAGGCGAAGGCATTGCACCATCCAGTATTATGGAGCGAGAAGATGCAGCATCCGAGGCATCCACTCAACCCAAAGTGCTAAGTGAATCCGCATTGCTGGCACAACAAATCTCTGCTGCTATAGCCGAGCATACTCAGCAGGTTCAAGCCCCAAAAGTTGAGCCAGAAACTGAAGCAAAAGAAAATGTGTCAACTATTGAAACCCCAGACACAGCTATCACGGAGGTTACAGCCAATACCTTTGCCAAGCCGATTGAACCTTCAATCGAAATAGCAGCCACAGACAGTACAATAGAAGATGCGCCTGCGGCCACCACACCAAACTTAACGCCAACGATGCAAGAAACCAATACCAAAGCCTCTATTGCTGAGTCTGTGGCGAATGTGGAAATTGAAACATCGGAAAGAAAGACAATTACCGAAGTGAATCTTGCTCCTCCCGCAAGGGCGAGCAATGACCCTCGTAAAGCACCAAAACCGGTAAGTCAGGTAAGCATTATTACTGAAACTATTGAAAGCCAAGCATCCCGCGCACTGGATACTAGTTTACCGCCTAGCGTTGATCACAACCCTCGCCCATTAACTAGGCCGACAAATGATCCTCGTTTAAATAAACGCACCACTAACGAGTAATTATTTTTCAATACAAAAAACAAATAGGCCGAATTGGAAACAATTCGGCTTTTTTATATTCAGCCATCTGGGTTAGAAAAAATTAAGTGCCATATTTAGCTATAAAAATAGTGTTTTCCACTTGCCCAATAAAAAAAGCTATGTATAATTTGCCGCACTCGGAAGGGTGGCAGAGTGGTTTAATGCACCGGTCTTGAAAACCGGCGTAGGTGCGAGCCTACCCAGGGTTCAAATCCCTGCCCTTCCGCCATATATAAAGGCGCTAGATAAATCTAGCGCCTTTTTTATTTATTGTTCGTTTAATTTTCCCCAATGAAACACCTTCAACTTTTTCTGGTCAAATCTTACGCTTTCAAACCCTACACGAAATATGCAAAATATTAAGTAAATTCGTAATAGCTTGGCTTTGCGGTTGCTTATTTGTATTATCGCCCCAAAGTACTAATACTATTTCAGAAATTATTAATGGAGGGTCTTATGCAAGAACTTTATAACGTTCAAACAACACAAGCACTAACTCAAACTGAAACCAGCAAAGTACTACGCAATACTTATATGCTGCTCGGGTTAACATTGGCATTCAGCGCACTTACTGCAGGCGCCTCTATGGCAATCGGACTTGGTCACGGCGCAGGCTTAGTGATGAGCTTGATAGCTATGGCTCTTATCTGGTTTGTATTGCCAAGAACAGCTAATTCAGCCACTGGCCTTCTGGTTGTTTTCGCATTCACTGGTTTGATCGGCGCTGGCCTAGGTCCAATTCTTAATAGATACCTCAGCATGGAAAATGGATCAACAATAATTATGCAAGCCCTTGGTGGAACAGCTGTGGTTTTTGTTGGCTTATCTGCTTACGTATTAACCACACGCAAAAACTTTAATTTCCTTGGCGGATTTGTTGCAGTTGGCATGATGGTAATGCTTGCCGTAATGGTGTTCTTGTTAGGTGCATCTCTATTCGGTTACCAATTTTCAGGTTTGCAGTTGGCATTCTCTGCAGGAATCGTTTTATTAATGTCAGCACTGATCCTCTACCAAACCAGTGAAATTATTCACGGCGGTGAAACCAACTATATTATGGCGACGACCAGCCTTTTCCTTTCTATCGTTAATTTGTTCACAAGCTTACTTCACTTGCTTGGGGTAACTAGCGACGAGTAATTGCTGATTTAGAACACTATCAAGGCTCCCTTTGTGGAGCCTTATTTTTTGGATCGCACAATATTATGATTTTTTCATTAGCTGTTTATGCTGCACCCTACTCTAGCCAAGCGAGCTACAGTGCTTATCAATTTGCAGTAGCATTGCTGAATCAAGGTCATAATTTACATCGTGTATTTTTTTATCAGGATGGCGTCCACAACTCGACAAATTTGGCGGCACCACCTCAAGATGAATTTAATTTACAGCGTGCATGGCAACATTTAGCTAACAGTCACAATCTTGATCTTGTCGTCTGTATCGCAGCCGCCTTAAGGCGCGGAATACTCGACGATGGGGAAGCGAAGCGCTACAACAAGCCATCACACAATCTCGCAGAGGGATTTTCAATTAGTGGTTTGGGGCAATTAGTAGAAGCTGCTGCTGTATCTGACAGATTAATTAGTTTCGGCCATTGAGATGAGCAAAAAAATATTACTTGTCAGTCGCCATGCTCCTTATGGCAATAGTACAGCGAGAGAAGCGATAGATATGGCGCTAGCCACTTCTGTTTATGATCAAGATATAAGCATACTGTTTATGGATGATGGCATTTTTCAATTACTTCGAAATCAACACAGCCAGCTGATCGATCAAAAAAATATAGCATCTATACTTACTGCATTATCTCTCTATGGAATAGAGAATATTTACGTACATCAGGAGTCACTGGACGATAGAACAATAAAAATCAATGAACTTATCCTTGATGGCTTGCAATCACTAAACAATAAGGATGTGGGCAACTTACTGAGCCAACAGGATCAACTCCTGAGTTTTTGATATGAGCACACTACATACTATCAATAAGTCACCTTATACGCATAAAGCACTCTCTTCTTGCTTAAAAGTATGCATAGATAATGATGGAATACTACTGCTAGAAGATGGCGTATTCGGAATAATACCTTCAGCCCCTGGTGCAGAAGAATTACAGATATTAATTAGCCGCGGGATTAAAGTTTTTGCCCTAATAAATGATGTGAAGGCACGCGGCTTGGAAGAAAAATCAGCTCCAGATATCATATTCATAGATTACAACGCATTCGTACAATTAACACTTGATCATCGCTGTGTACAAAGCTGGTATTGAAATGCAAGTTAATATCGATGGGCGCGGCATTGAAGTGGACAACGATGGATATTTGGTCGATCTCAATCAGTGGGACAACGAAGTAGCCAGAGAGCTTGCAGAACAAGAAAATATTTCCCTCACACCAGCTCACTGGGAAATTATTAATTTGCTTCGAGACTTTTATCGCGAGTTTGAGATGTCACCTGCAATGCGCGCACTCGTAAAATATACTGAAAAAAAACTTGGCTCAGAAAAGGGAAAAAGCATTTATTTATTGCAACTTTTCCCCCCTAGCCCAGCAAAAATAGCTAGCAAGATTGCTGGTTTACCACGACCAACAAACTGCTTGTAATGATTAAAATTACAGCTTGTTCTTATCAAAATAGTCCTTAGTTAATTTAATGACTACAGGACTTAAAAGTAGCAACGCAACCAAATTCGGAATTGCCATAAGCGCATTAAGCGTATCTGCCAACAACCAAACAAAATCCAATTGAAATACAGCGCCACCAAATACAGCTAATACCCAAAGTATACGGAAAGGAATCACTGTTTTACGGCCAGCTAAATATATCCAACACTTTTCACCGTAATAACTCCAACCTAAAATAGTTGTAAACGTAAAGATCAACAGGGCAATCGCCAACAAATAACCACCTACGCCAGGTAAAGCGGTTTCGTACGCTGCTGCCGATAAACTGGCTCCCTTTTCTCCACTCGTCCAAACACCTGAGCAAATAATAGTTAGCCCAGTCATGCTACAAATAATGATGGTATCGATAAATGTACCTATCATACCGATCAATCCTGAGCGAACCGGACTATTTGTGGTTCCAGCGGCCTGAGCAATACCACCAGTCCCCAATCCAGCTTCATTTGAGAAGATTCCACGTGCAACACCATACTGCATAGCCATCATCACCGCAGCGCCAGCAAAACCGCCGGTGGCAGCCGAAGGGGTAAATGCATGCGTGAAGATGAGTGTAAAAGCAGCAGGAATACGGTCAATATATATACCTAAAACAACCAATGACATGATCACATAACCGACACACATAAAAGGAACCAACGAGCTAGATACTTTAGCGATACGCTGAATCCCACCTAAAATTACCAAAGCAACAATTATTGTTGTCACTAGACCCGTGATCCATCGCTCAATATGAAATGTGGACTCCAATACCTCAGCCATGCTATTGGATTGCACCATATTACCAATACCAAAACCGGCCAAACCACCAAAAATAGCAAATGTAAAACCCAACCACGCCCAAGACTTGCCCAATCCATTTTTGATGGCGTACATAGGGCCACCGCAATACTCACCATGTTCATCCTTCTCACGATAATGTACAGCAAGCACAATCTCCGCATATTTTGTAGCCATACCAACCAGCGCTGTGCACCACATCCAAAACAAAGCTCCTGGGCCTCCTAGAAAGATTGCAGTAGCAACACCGGCAATATTGCCTGTACCTACAGTCGCAGAAAGGCAGGTCATTAATGCTTGAAATGGGCTTACATCTCCAGTAGATGCATCACCTTTTATTCTACCGCCCCACATCAAGCGAAAACCCGTCAGAATCTGGAGCAGTGGCATTCCCTTCAGCATCACCATCAAAAATAAACCAGTACCCAGAATAAGGATAAGCATGGGCACACCCCAGACCACACCATTTAACCAAGCCACGTAATGATGAATAAGCTCCATAAGAACTCCGCATAAATATTCGAGTGGAAAATCAGCGCGCACAAAAAAGGGGCCTAAGCCCCTTCTGGTTTTTTTTAGCTGTTAGGCTGCATCAATAGTTTTGATGGTGCCCTTTGGCAGTACCGCGTGAACAGCTACCTTTTGAAACTTGAGCTCAACACTATTGCCAGTTTCGATGACAACATAATTGTCATCGACTTTCAGAATTTTACCCAGCATACCACTGGTCATTATCACTTCATCGCCTTTAGCCAAAGCAGAAACCAAATTTTGGTGCTCTTTCTGGCGTTTACGCTGAGGGCGAATGATAAGCAGGTACATGAACAGGAACATGCCTCCAAACATCAACAAAGTAATCATCGGATTGCTTTGTGTTGCTGGTGCCGTTTGAGCCTGAGCCATTGCGGATGCTATAAAGAAACTCATGAAACTAACCTCGTAGAATAAAGAGCGCTAACTCTACCTGTTTTAAAAGAGGCAGGCAATTAACACTCTCTAATCAAGAGGTTGCACAGGATAATGCAGCTAAGCGTAATCGCGGAACAACTTCCTGAAAACACTTGGAGACAAGCTTGTCCAGCGTTTGAAGGCATTGGTGAAACTAGTGCGATCTGAAAAATCCAAAGCCTTGGAAACAGTATCGACACTCATATGTTCATCAATCAGATATTTGATCGCATAATGAAAGCGCAATACATCACGTAACTGCGCAAAATTGGCGGTCTGTTGCTGCAAACGGCGCTGCAAGGTTCTTTTGGAGAGTTTTAAATCTTCGGCAATTCGATCAATAGAAAGGTCATCGCGACCGACTCTTTGTTTAAGAGCGTCGATCACTCGTGCAGATACCCCTTCGAATTTAGGGATATCCGCCATGGCAAGATATTCTTCGTAGGATCTTACCTCAGATCCTTCAAATGAATTTTCAGAAAAATGTTCGCTGTTACGGTAAATTCGCTGTAATTGGATCATCCAGGCGTCTCCTTTGCCAATTAAGGGCGTTTATGAAATCAATCAGGAGTGTGTTCCTAGCAACAAAACAAGAGTTGCAACTTTTAATGCGCCATCCGTGAATCAATGAAGCTACACTCAGCTAATAGGGATTATAGACGAACTATTTTTGAATCAAAGTGAAATGAGTATAAATTCCACGCAAAACATAAGTTTTTTATCACAAGTAATTATATTAAAGATGGTTTAAATGCCATCCCGTAAAACACTGAGCACTTCTTGATCATGCGTTTTAGTGTTCACCTTATCAATAATATGTTTTAACCTTCCTTCCTTATCGATAATAAAACTAGTGCGCAATACTCCCATAAACTCACGCCCCATAAATTTCTTAAGTCCCCACACCCCATATTTATCTGCAAGCGCATGCTCTTCGTCGGATAGTAAATCAAAATTCAAATCGTATTTATCGATAAACTTTTGCAGCTTTGGTGGCGCGTCAGGACTAACACCGAGCACAATCGTTTCTAATGCATCGAATTGTGCATGCGTATCCCTGATACCACAGGCTTGCACCGTACAACCAGGTGTAGAAGCTTTGGGATAGAAATACAAAACTACATTCTTTTTGCCTTTGTAATTTTTTAGCGAAATATCAACATTGGCTTGATTTTTAAGAGTGAACACAGGGGCGAGATTGCCAATTTTTGGGAAAGTCATTTCTCTATATCTCAGATAACTAATTCGATTTTACCAACATGCATTGTCAGTAGATTAATGTAGCAAAATCACTTATCTACTCCAAATGCACCAAAGAGCGCATCCTTTTCTTCAGGAGTAACAGTGTTCCCAGCATCTACTGATTTAGCAGGAGGACCTTTCACACAATTGCGTCCAGCATGTTTAGCCTGATACAGCCAAACATCAACACGTTCTAAAAATCCTTCAGGACTATCGCTATGGCTCCCACGATACTCATCGACACCTAAACTGGCAGTTATAGTTATCATTGCTTGATCATGAGTTAAAGGAGTGTTTGCTATTATCTCGCGTAAACGTTCAGCAACATTCAGTGCCTGTCTAAGATCAGTGCTAGGCAATAAAACCACGAACTCTTCACCACCAAAACGACACGCAAAATCCAGCTTACGAATGGTCAGCCCAATCAATTGTGCAATATGGGATAGCGCCCTATTGCCGAGTTCATGCCCCCAGCGATCATTAAAACCTTTGAAATGATCTATATCTAAAATGATGAGTGACAGAGGTTGGAACGAGCGGCTTGCACGCTCCATTTCGAGCGGCAGCGCATCGGAGAAAAACCGAAAATTATAAAGTCCGGTTAGCGCATCCGTACGTACCTGCTCTTTAAGCAAATCCACTTCTTGCCGCAAAGTTTGTAGCTCTTGGATGAATTGACATGGGGCATCACCAAGCGGGCAAGACGGAGCAGGGAAATCAGGCGGCGATGCAGGAGAATCCATAACGTTGCTTTTGTAGAAAGATAAAATTATTGTTCCAAGTCTAGACGAAACAAGAGTCCATAACCAGAAACCATTTTTCGCCTTAAACCAATAAAAAAGCCGTGAAATCACGGCCATTCCTAAAATCAATCGCGATAAATTTTTAACAAGTCATTATAGTAATCAATTCGCCTATCACGCAGATAAGGCCACATGCGGCGCACCTGCTCACTGCGCTGCAGATCGATGGCAACCACTGTGGTCTGCTCCTTATCAATATCCGCGTTAAACAGAAATTCCCCTTGCGGCCCAACAACAAAACTACTACCCCAGAAAAGTAATCCCGCCCCACCGGCAGGATCTGGTTCATGCCCCACGCGATTCACGCTGATTACGGGTAAACCATTGGCAATGGCATGTGCGCGCTGTACTGTAATCCAGGCATCTCGTTGACGCTGTTGCTCACTTTCATTTTCTTCTGGATGCCAACCAATTGCTGTTGGATAAATTAGCAACTCGGCACCCGCCATCGCCATCAAGCGCGCCGCTTCCGGAAACCATTGATCCCAGCAAACAAGTATTCCCAGTTTTCCGACAGAAGTTTGGATCGGCTGGAAACCCAAGTCACCCGGAGTGAAATAGAATTTTTCGTAAAAGCCCGGATCATCAGGAATATGCATTTTGCGATATTTTCCTGCAATGCTGCCATCACGTTCGATTACCACTGCGGTATTGTGATACAAGCCGACAGCGCGTTTTTCAAATAATGAGGCAACAATAACGATACCCAGCTCTTGTGCAAGGGCGCTTAATGCTTGTGTACTTGATCCAGGAATGGTTTCTGCCAAATCAAAATATGCTGCAATTTCCTGCTGGCAAAAATACAAGCCACGATGTAATTCCTGCAGCACCACTAATTGCGCCCCCTGCTCTGCAGCAATTCGAATTTGCGCGATAGACTTTGCAAAGTTATCAGCTATATCAGCAGTACAGGATTGTTGCACGACACCTACGTGTAAAATATTCGGCGCTGCATTTTGTGTGGCAATAGTATTTTGCATTAAATTTGCTCCAGTACACCCTCAGGCAATTGCATGGTGATGCAGTGTAAACTACCACCACGCTCTATAAGAGTTAAACAGGGAATGCCAAAAATTTCATAACCCGGGAAGGCTTGGGATACGACTTCCAGTGCATCTTCATCCATTGGCAAACCATAAATAGGTACAAGTACCGCTTCATTGATAATTAAAAAGTTAGCGTAGGTTGATGGCAACCGAGCATCGCTTTCATCACCCAATACAGCACCGGCCCAAGGCAATGGCAGCAAGCGATAGGGTTCACCTTCTGCATTGGTAAATGATTGTAACTGCTCCTCCATTTTTTTAAGCTCAGCATAATGCTCGTCTTGTTCGTCATCGCAGACGGTATACACAATAGTGTTATTAGGGCACAAGCGCGCAAGTGTATCTATGTGACCATCAGTATCGTCGCCGGCAAGATAACCATGATCCAACCAGTTAATTTTTTTCACACCAAATGCGACGATCAAACGCGCTTCAATATCTGCTTTGGATAAGTTTGGATTTCGATTTTTATTCAATAAACAAGATGATGTTGTCAGCAAGGTACCCTGCCCGTCTGATTCAATAGAACCACCTTCCAACACCCAATCCTGAACTTCAATAGTTGCAAAAGGAAATGCCTTTTGCGCGAACAACTGTTGCGGAATTTGATTATCGAGATCATGTGGATACTTATTTCCCCAACCGTTAAATTGAAAATCCAGCAATTTAAAACCATCCGGTGTTTCGACTGTCAGCGGACCATGATCGCGAGCCCAACTGTCGTCACTAGCGCAGGGATACAAGTGAATATATTCTAATGGCGCCCCCATAGCCTCAAGACGGGAACGAACTTCATCAATCTCTGCTTCAGGCACGGCAATCACAACATCAGCATAATCACAAATGACAGTCGCCAAGGCTTCATACAGCTCAACCACATCATCCAAAATCCAATCCCATAAAGAATTTTTATGCGGCCATGTTAGCAACACGGCATCTTGTGGTTCCCATTCAGCAGGTAAACGTTGGCTTGACATAAAATTTCCTCATTAAGATGCAAAATGGCCAGTTATAAGCTGGCCATTATAAACAAAGCGAATGACGCAATGAATTAGCGAGGTGAAATAGTCTCCTGCGCTGGCAGAGAAATAACGGCCTCCTCACCTTCAGCAGAAGTCTCCGGCGACGTTTTTTGTGCTTTTTTTACCGCTGGCTCGCCTACCTGTAAAATTGCAGCGATTACACGTGTGCTAATTTGCTCACCTGCCGCAATAGACACATGCAGTTGAATATAATGGCGCCCTTCAGCACTGATATTGAGCGTCAATGGCAGTAAATATTCGCCGCCTTCCTGCAGCACAAACTCAAATTCTTGTTTAGGCGATATTATCGTCACTCCATCATCGATTGAAGCAACAACCGCCATTTTTCCCGACTGGCTGGATGATAATAATTGCAGCTCATATTCATATATACCAGGTGCAGCTGCATATAAAGGCTGGGAATTTTTTAAACTAACGGCCGCACCTGGTTTTGAGTGTAATTTTTTTTCATGAGCCAGCTCACCGTTTTTCGCAGGTGAATCAGTGTCTGATCCCGCTTTCGCTTCACTAACTACTTCCGTTGAGGGCACCACAGTAGCCGCCGGATCAGGCCTGGACTCACATGCATGAAGACCGGATAACATTACCCCTGCGAAAAAAATTTTTATTCCCCTTACAAAAAAGGTATTCAACATTGAGCGCTCCACTTAATTTATTAGCTCTGCTCTCACCTCAAAACAGGCTGTGATTTTTTCACTGTCATCAAAACTTCTCGCTCTGTCATCAACGAGCTCTACTACATAGGTGCCTGCTTGCAAGGATAGTGACAGACTTTCCTGATCGACCGCCGTACCCTCCGCATAATCTAACAAAACACCCCGGCTATAAAGATAGATATCCGGATCTGCCTCTCCAGAATCGGCACCTGATTTTTGAGCCACTATGCGATAGTTAGCTGCATTAGGCACATCAAAAAGCAAAAATTGTGCTACTGCCAATTTGTTGAAGCTGCCAAACCAATTCGTACTACACACGTTAACAGGTGTGCCATGAACTGAAAGATTGCTGTACAGGGGTAAACTGCCGGAATAACCGCCGCTATTGCTTTCACCCTCAGCAAAAGCGTTAGTTATTGAAATATTTTGCTCCAATAATAAATCATTGAAATATGCCGCCTGTGTCTGATTAACGTTACGCAATACATCCGCAAATACAAAAATAGATGTCATCGCAATATTGGCAGCGTATTCTTCAGAGTTAACGATGCTAAAAATGTCCGCAAAATTTCGCTCACTTTTTCCACTGCTGCTAATATAAAAATTGTAGAGCACTGATTGCACAGATGCCTCTGAATACCAGCCACGCACATCATTGTTTTTTTGGCTGATATTATTAAAAAAACCCTCCGCTTGCCGTACTCCACTTGCATCGCGATAATCAGGATCATCTAACATCATCGCTGAGAAGGCATTAGCAAAACCTTCCGACATGGCAACACGGATATCCAATTTATCGTCATACATGTGATTGCCGCCAATACTATCCGAGCGTGAAAATGCTCGTTCAAGATAATGCCCCCACTCATGCAAAATGACATGGCGATCATATTCATCGGTGTCATTATTTTCATCGCCCAAAATGTAAATTGCCGAATCACTGTAAAAACTGGTGCCAATTTCACCTAAGGTAAGCTCGCCATCTGCTGCTTTATTATCAGTGCTCCAACGCAATTCCAATGCAGGAAAGTTCGAGTTGTTTCCCGCCGCCACTACTTTATCAGCGCCAATTAAAACGGAGTCTAAAATGGCAAAGGGCGCCGCGACACGCGGCTGCGTATAGCCAGTGCCAGACCAACCGGATGCAGCATGCAAATCGCGGATTGCCGTTGTTTCAGTCGCTGCGGTCAAGCTGCCGTCCATCACATATAAACTATTTGCACTGGTATTATCGGTAACGCGAAAGTTCCATGTTGGCAATTGCGTGCGCAATAGCTGCGCTTTTGCCCGCACCTTTACGAGTTTGTTGTACTCGACACTGAAACTATAATTACCAAGATTGTCGCTATTAGTGGTAGCCACCACCCGGTTACTCGCGTCGAGTAATTCGATCACTAAACCACGACCTGCTTTTTTCATACTGGCCGAATAATTCAAGCCCACCTGATTGTCATTATGCGGAATAAAATCGTAGGTCACTGTGCCGCTTAACGTAATAACGCCAGCTGCTAAGGAGCTGACTGCAGATGAAGACTCAGAAGAAAAGCTCAATGACGATACTGGTTGGTTGTTTTTTGGGGCAGGGTTAGATGAACCGCCACCACAGGCAAGTAGGAGCATGCAATAACACAAAAGCAGAGCACGCACACCGTAAATTGCCACAGGAAAAGTCACTGTTGTTGTAATTTTTATCCTCACTTTACTTATACCTTCTATTAACAATTTCACCCGTACGTGTCGAGTAAACGCGGATTACCATAAGCATAGATAACATACGCAACGAACACAAAAAGAGACTATCAACCAGTAACCGCTGGCGCCTATAATGGCCGCCTAACTAGTGGAGGTTCCATGCTAAAAATTCTGGTCTTAGCCGTCTTAATCACGCTGATTATTATTGGTAGCGCCCGCTACAAAAAAATGAACCCCGCACAAAAACGCAACGCCTTATGGCGCATGGGAACAGGCATATTTCTCGGTGTACTGGTTCTATTAGTCGTTTTTGGAAAAATGCATTGGATCGGCGCAGCACTGGGTGCATTAATTCCATTTGCGCGTAACGCCTATGGATTGATTAACCAAGTGCTGCCAATTTGGCTAAAGCGTAAAAATGCACAACAGACTACGCATTCCCAAGAGCCACCCAAACCGGCACCAATCCCTATGGCTATTCAAGAAGCTTTAGACGTATTAGGTTTATCTGGCGACATCTCCAAAGGTGAGATAAGTGAATCTATGATTCAAGATGCGCACCGCCGCTTAATTCAAAAACTTCATCCAGATCGCGGTGGCAATGATTATCTAGCTGCAAAAATTAACCAAGCACGCGACCAGTTATTGGAAAAAATTAACAGCTAGTTGCCACACCTTGCAACAATAGATGTATGTAACGCCCTAGTGAACGATAAGGCTCCTGCTGAGAAAATTCCAACTCCAATTCCAACAATATATGAGGTTCACGCTCGCGGTGTTCTTCATTAAAAATATAATCGTGAAAAACACGAATACCACTGTGACTCAATACTTGTAGCGGCAACCCAGAAATCCAGCCCAACACTTGCTTTGGCTCCAGTGGATTGATGGGCGTTAAACTGCCCCGCGAACCACCATAATCTTTACTACTTATTTTCTTGAAATTAGTGCGCAGTAAATTTTTGTAAATTAACGAATGAACATTATAAAATGTAAGCGACAAATAACCTTGCGGCTTAAGATAAGCCAGTAAACACGGTAATAATGAGTCAGGCTCCTGCATCCATTCCATTACCGCATGGCAAATCACAAAATCGAATTGATGATCTGACAAATGTTGCGGCAAATCCTGTATCGCACAGTGGATTAATTCTACGCGATCTCCGATCCCTAACTGTTCGACTTGTTCCTGCGCCAGTTTGAGCATTTCCGCAGAAATATCGCAAATCACCACATTGTGGCCAGCCTGCGCCAACTGCAATGAAAACTGCCCTTGACCGCCGCCCGCATCGAGCACTCTCCAACTCCCGGCAGCGGTATTAAATGGAACAATAGGTAGGTGAGCGGCGCAATCACGTTCCAAGACCGCTAGCCGAATGTCACCTTTTAATCCACCGTAAATATTTTTTTTAAAGCGTTTGGCAAGATCATCAAAATTGCGATCCTGACCGGTCGATTCTTTTGCCATATAATTCTCTGCATCTACCCAACAATTACCACAGTGATATGAATTCATCGAACCACTGGTTTGTCTATATGATCCGCACAAGCGATGCGCAAGTCTACACCGGTATTACGACTGATATGGCTCGCCGTTGGCGTGAACATGCATCGGGTAAAGCGGGCGCGCGCTATTTTCGCGGACGAACTCCAGTACAACTTTGCTACTTGGAAGCAGATCACGATCGATCCAGCGCCAGCCAGCGCGAATACGCGATTAAATCATTAACAGCCACAGTAAAAAAACAACTTATTAGCGATCAATTAGTGCGCACACAAGCACTTATTACCCTGCATAAACTGCAGGAGATTCCGCATTGTTAAGTACATCGCCGACCAAGCGCCCTATTTGCCTTAACTGCAATAGACCAGCTCGAAACTGCATCTGCGCCCTGATCAGACCTATATCCAATCAAGTAGATGTTCTTATCCTGCAACATACCGATGAAGCACCGAATGCAAAAAACACCGCAGGTTTATTACACCTGAGCTTACAAAACTGCCGTCTTCACATCGGCGAAGTATTCACTGCAACGGAGTTACACAGCTGGTTATTTTCCGATCAAAAGCAACCTTTACTGCTCTATCCCGATATACCCGAGTACAAAGCCCTTGGCTTGGCAGAACCAGCTCCCGCATTAACATTGATCCAATACAAACCCGAACAATTACGCTTGGTAGTAATAGATGGAACCTGGCGCAAAAGCCGAAAAATGATCTACCTGAACCCTACATTGCAAACCCTGCCGCGCCTCTCCTTGATGGACACGCCCGCATCCCTATACAACATCCGTAAAGCACATAGCGAAAATCAGCTTTCCACGCTGGAAGCAAGTTGTTACGCTCTACAGCAACTTGAACAGCAGCAGTTTCGCTATGCTCCCCTACTCACCGCAATGAGTCTGTTCGTTACACAACAAAGTGCTTTTGTTCCTGGGAAAAACTCCCCAGGAAATGCTCCCTTAATAAACCCATTTGCTCCCGACGAGAGAAATCCACATTTATGAGTTATCCAACGTTTGAATTACTACGCAGCCAAACTATCGACGCATTAAAACTTCGGGTTGAAGAATATCGCCATAGAGTCACCGGCGCACAACATATTCACTTGGCTGCCGACAACAATGAAAACGTTTTTCTCGTCGCATTGCGCACTGTGCCGCACGATTCCACCGGTGTCGCCCATATATTGGAACATACCGCGCTTTGTGGCAGCCAAAAATATCCGGTGCGCGACCCCTTTTTTATGATGGTGCGCCGCTCACTCAATACTTTTATGAACGCATTCACCAGCTCTGACTGGACCGCCTATCCGTTTGCCAGCCAGAATCAAAAAGATTTTAATAATTTGCTCGATGTCTATTTGGATGCAGTATTTTTTTCGCGCTTGGACGAATTGGATTTTGCACAAGAAGGTCATCGCGTCGAGTTTGCAGAAGCCGATAACCCCGACTCAGATTTGGTTTTTAAAGGCGTGGTATTTAATGAAATGAAAGGTGCGATGAGCTCAGTCTCGTCGCAGGTGTGGCATACCCTGTGTAAATATCTTTACCCTGTTACGACTTATCACTACAACAGTGGCGGCGAGCCAGAAGATATCCCCAATTTAACCTACCAACAGCTGCAAGATTTTTATCGTACTCACTATCACCCTAGTAATGCGATATTTATGACCTACGGTGATATTCCGGCAGCAGTTCACCAAGAAAAATTCGAAGCTCAAGCGTTAAGTAAATTTAAAAAATTGGATGAAATCATCGCCGTGGGTGATGAAAAACGCTATCACGCACCCGTTGCCGTAGAAGAAGCTTATCCACTTGATGAAAATGACGCTGAAGACATCGAACATAAAAATCATGTCGTAGTTGCCTGGCTATTAGGTAAAACTACTAATCTTGATGAATCGCTGGAAACCCAATTAATTTCCAATATTTTACTCGACAACAGCGCATCACCATTACAGCAAGCATTGGAAACCAGCGAACTTGGCCAAGCTCCTTCACCATTATGTGGCTTGGATGATTCATCGCGTGAAATGGCATTTGTGTGCGGCCTTGAAGGTTGCGCATTAGAAGACGCTGCAAAAGTCGAAGCGATGATTTTAGACATCATGAAAAAAGTCGCTACCGAAGGTGTACCGCAAGAGCAAATTGAGGCGTCGTTACACCAGCTTGAACTTTCGCAGCGCGAAGTCGGTGGCGATGGATACCCCTATGGCCTGCAATTGATTTTGACTGGCTTAACGTCTGCCACTCATCGCGGCGACCCTATCGCATTATTGGATATGGATGCCGCACTGGAAAATTTACGTCGCAAAACCGAAAACCCGCAATTTATTCAAGAAACCGTGCGCAAATGGTTGCTGGATAATCCGCATCGCGTGCGCCTGACCATGCGCCCGGATTTGCAAATGGGTAAACGTATTCAAGCCGCTGAAATTGCACGCCTCGCGCAATTAAAAACTAGCTTAAGCGATGAGGAAAAACAAACCATCATTGCACGCACGCACGCATTACAAGAGCGCCAGTTACAACAAGACGATGAAAGTATTCTACCCAAAGTAGGCTTGGAAGATATTCCCGCGAATTTACATTACACACCCGGTAGCGATGAGCATTTTCACAATTTCCCATTGCGCCGTTACAGCGCTGGCACCAACGGTTTGGTGTATCAGCAAATTACCTGCAAATTACCTGCACTCACTGATGCACAAATATCGTTACTGCCTTACTACAGTATTTGCATCACCGAGTTAGGCGCAGGTGACAAAGATTATTTAGCCACGCAACGCTGGCAAGCAGAAGTTGTCGGTTCAATTCATGCATTCAGCAGTATTCGCGGCGCGGGTGATGATGTACAAAAAATCGATGCTTATTTAACCCTCTCATCCAAAGCATTGAGCCGCAATAGCGCGGCAATGAATGATTTGATGAAGAACACATTACTCGATGTGCGTTTCGATGAGTTAGATCGCATACGGGAATTAATTGCGCAAAATCGCGCGCGCCGCGAGCAAAGCATTACCGGCCATGGTCACAGTCTGGCAATGACTGCAGCTTGTGCGGGCATGAGCCCAGCCGCAAAAGTGTCGCATCAATTGGGTGGACTGGAAGGAATTGCTGCGGTAAAAACGTTGGACAACTCCCTCGACGATACAAGCAATCTCGCTGATTTTGCAGCACAACTACAGACAATTCATCAATTGGTATTGCAAGCACCAAAACAATTTTTAATTGTGGGTGAGCAGGAGCATTTGGATAACTATCGTAATGATTTACAAGCACGCTGGCCGAACGAAGCAAACCACGCCGCATTCAACGCTTTTGATCTTGCACCGGTAAATGAAACCATTCGCGAAGCCTGGATCACCAATACTCAAGTGAATTTCTGCGCAAAAGCCTATGCAACAGTGCCGAGTGAACACCCGGATGCTGCTGCACTTACCGTACTCGGCGGATTTTTGCGTAATGGATTTTTGCATCGCGCGATTCGTGAACAAGGTGGCGCATACGGCGGCGGCGCGAGTCAGGACAGCAACAGCGCCTCATTCCGCTTTTATTCCTATCGCGATCCACGCTTAAGTGAAACGTTAAAAGATTTTGATGATTCTTTGGTATGGCTACAAGAAACCGATCATCAATGGCAAGCGGTTGAGGAAGCGATTCTCGGTGTTATCGGCAGTATCGATAAACCCGGCTCGCCAGCAGGCGAAGCAAAATCCACTTATCAAGCAGAGTTGTTTGGTCGTACACGCGAAAAGCGCGAATTATTTCGCAACCGTGTATTGGCGGTTTCTGTTGCTGATCTTAAGCGCGTCGCCAACACCTATTTAGTGCCAGAACAAGCCAGCATCGCATTGGTCACGCACAATGGCCACAAAGAACTGGCTGAAAAAATGGGGCTTACACTTAAGACCTGTTAATTTATAAAGGGCAATGAATGTGGCGGGGAGCATAGTTTTGCCCCGGCCACATAGTTTTCCCACTTAAAGTCCTCTAGTATTGGCGGACAATGATTGCGAAATAATCTGCCGATGCTTGCCCATACTTATGACCATCAGCCCACTGGAATATAGCGCGGCGTCCCATCCGGGATTAATGCGTGACAATAATGAAGACTGCTTTCTTAGTCGGCCTGAACAAGGCCTTTGGCTAGTCGCCGATGGTATGGGTGGACATGAAGCAGGCGAAGTAGCTAGTGCCCTGGTGCGCGATACGATTGAACGCGAAACGAAAAATAATCCCAATATCTCCCTACTCGATTCAATTCAACAGGCCCACGCCACGATTCTCACATCTGCCGCACAAGGCATAGGTGCGCCCGGCATGGGGTCTACTGTTGTCGCACTTAAAAGCAACTCAGAGAAATATCAAGTCGCTTGGGTTGGCGACAGCCGTGCTTATCTGTGGACACCATCGCATGGCGGTGGCCGCTTGGAACAACTGAGTGTTGATCACTCCTATGTACAGATGCTGGTGGAGACCGGCGCGATCCGCCCGGAGGATGCCGAATTCCACCCCGAGAAAAATATTATTACCCAATGCTTGGGTATGCAGGAACTAGCGCAAGTTCGCGTAGATGTTGTTGAACACCAGTGGCAAAAAGACCAATGGATTTTATTGTGTAGCGATGGCTTGACCGACGAAATAAATGACAAAGCGATTAGCCAAATTTTAAGTGAAGCGCAGGATTGCTTAGCCGCCGTCGATCAATTGCTCCATGCCGCACTCACCAACGGCGGCCGCGACAATATTACCCTGCAAATTATTGAATCGCCTCTGCGCGAAAACTACACGGCTAAAGGGTTCGCACAATGGGTGCCCTATTTAACCGGCAAAGCACAATTAGATGCCTGGATTTTTGGCGCATCACTCGTTTTGTTGTTAAGCCTATTATTGTATGTAATGAATCTTTAACGATCACAAATAACACTGAATGGCGTCAGGAAATAAACTGAACATTTTATAAGACACTGATTTTTTATGGCCATGCATATTCCCGGCTATCGGGTGATAAGAAAAATTAACCAAGGTGGGATGTCCACAGTTTACCTCGCGATTCAAATCAGCGTGGGGCGTGTTGTTGCATTAAAAGTAATGAATCCACAACTGAATAATGACCCTGCTTTTAGCGAACGTTTTCAGCGCGAGGCAACGATTGTCGGGCAACTATCGCATCCGAATATTGTGGCGATTTACGATATTGGTCGTCATGAAGATTTAAATTACATCGCCATGGATTATTTACCTAACGGCTCAGTGCACGACAAAATGGGCGTAGGACTCAGTGGCGAAGAAGTACTGCGTATTACGCGCGAAATCGCCAGTGCACTTGATCACGCACATGACAAAGGCTACATCCATCGCGATATTAAACCGGAAAATATTTTATTCCGCGCCGACAACTCGGCCGTGCTATCAGATTTTGGCGTTGCCCGCGGGCTCGCAACCAACTCGCGCATGACGCATGTGGGTACAGTGGTCGGCACACCACATTACATGAGCCCCGAACAAACCAAAGGCAACACCGCTGATGGCCGCTCTGACCTTTACAGTTTAGGCGTAGTCTTCTACGAAATGCTCACCGGCACATTACCCTATCAAGGCGATGAAGCCGTCACAATTGCGCTTAAACATATCAGCGCACCTATACCAAAATTGCCCATGCAATATTTGGCTTACCAAAAAATTCTAGAGAAATTATTAGCTAAAGATCCCGAACAGCGCTTTCAACGTGGAGGCGATTTAATCGGCGCGATTGAAGAACTGGAAAAAAATTATCGCACGCCAAGAGCAACCACACCGCATCATGTAGATTTAACCGTTATCAATTTGGCTCGAGCCTTAGTATCGGCCAGCTATAATGCTGTGCGCTGGCGATGGAATAAAATACGTGCGATACGCTGGAACCCTAAGCGCGGTTTTTATTCCCAGCCCTCCTCTAAAATCACCGAGATATTTTTTAACGAACAGCAAGCACCTGCACTGACCCAGCGCGTCGAAACAAAAACACAAGTTCATCAAAAAATGAGTAAAAAGAATGCCGCATTAGCCAAGCTTGGCGTAGTGACGAGCCTTCTGGTCTTGAGCTGGTGTTGTTTCAGCATTTGGTATGCGTCGTCTAAAACACTGACCGAGCAGACGTCCATTATCGGAAAACTGGCACTGGCAACGGCAGAAATTTTTGTCGCAATGCCCAGCGAAAAATCGCCTCCTGTGGTGACAGAAACTATTGCCACAATCAGTTCGAGCAATGCACAAGCTAGCAGTGTCGCCGCAGTAGAAACAACCACACTGACTGAAACATCAAGCGACGCGTCAAATAGTGATATTGCACTCGCACCCATAGATATGGCGAGCACAGTAACGGCGAGCAGCAGCGATCAATCTATAACTGCAGAATCATCCAGCAGCGCAGCCACTTTAATCACGTACGCACTCACCGTGAAAACAACTCCCAGTGATGCGCGAGTGCGCATATTGAATATTCCCGAGCGCTATCAACCGGGAATTCCATTACCTGTCGGCCGCTATCATATTGAAATTAGTAAAATGGGCTTCGATATGCAACGCACCTGGGTTGATATTATCGATCAAGATCTCGCGCCTGAATTTTCATTAACCGAAAGCATTGCACCGGGTGCTGAAATTAGCAGCCAAGTAATTACCTCCATTAAAACTGAAGGCCCGGAAATGATCAGCATTGCCACCGGCAGTTTTTTTATGGGCAATAAAAATGATCCAGTCAGTATGCCGGTGCACAAAGTTACTATTAACAAACCCTTCGCAATCAGCAAATTCGAAATTACATTCGAAGATTACGATATGTTTGCCCAAGCGACCAAACGCCAATTGCCGAGCGATAACCGCTGGGGGCGCGGCAATCGCCCTGTCATTAATGTGAGCTTTAACGATGCCCGTGCATACGCTAATTGGCTAAGCGAAACGACAGGCAAAAAATATCGCCTGCCAACCGAATCCGAATGGGAATATGTCGCACGCGCAGAAGCCAATTCATTATTTTGGTGGGGCGATGATGTAAAAGACGCAAGCGGCCGCGCAAATTGTCGCCGTGGTTGCAACAGTAAATTCTCTGGCTTGTTCGGCGCAAAAACTGCACCTGTGGGCAGCTATCCTGCAAATGGTTTTGGTATCTATGATACGGCGGGAAATGTGTCTGAATGGGTAGAAGATTGTTATGCAGAGAACTACACCTTGCACCCGAAAAATGGTCAGGCGATGGTAGTTAAAAACTGTGACTCACATGTCGTGCGTGGCGGCTCAGCCAAAGACAATGCCGAGCGCCTTGCCAACCACATTCGCGATTATCATCGCACCGATATTTTTGATGTGCACTTGGGTTTCCGCGTAGTGATGGAATTGAAATAATCCATCACTACCGAATGTGGTTATTGATTAGCGCGAACCAACACCGCGACAAACATAGTATCCGAATCCAATTCCGGTACGCCTAAAATGCGCTGTGATTGAACGCTAAACTCTGGATACTGTTGCACAAACCATTCAATTTGCTGCTCATTTTCACTCACCTGCCAACTGCAAGTGGCATACACCAAGTGCCCACCTGCCCTTACCGCAGGTGCGGCATTGGTAAGCAACTGTCGCTGCAATTGAATTAATTCATTGGTGTCATTAGCATCAAAACGCCAGCGAGCGTCCGGGTTCCGGCGCCAGGTTCCGGCAGAGCTGCAGGGTGCATCAATCAACACCCAATCAAACCCGCGTTGCTGCGCAATTTCTTTTGGTAAACGCAGTGGTTCCAAACCAGTCCAAGTAAAAGCGCGCACATTAAAAATGTCGGCGCGTTTCACGCGGCGTTTTAATTCATCCAATTTGTATTCATGTAAATCCGTTGCAACCAGCGCGCCTTTGTTATTCATTTGCGCTCCAATGGCGAGCGTTTTGCCGCCCGCACCGGCGCAAGCATCCCAGACTTTTTGGCCAGGTTTTACCGCGACGGTTAATGCAATCTGCTGGCTGGCAATATCTTGAATTTCAATTGCGCCGCTTTTGTATTCATCCGTTGAATGAACACCCAGACCACCGCGTGCTGATAAGCGCTGCTGATCATCAAGCTGCGCTTTTACGCCTTGGCGCTGCAAGCTATCGCACACATCAACAACATCCGCATTTTTTTGCACACGCAACCAGAGCGGCGGTGTGGTGACTTGTTGCTGGATAAAATGCTGCAGGGTTTTGTCATCCCAATTGCTCGCCGTTTTGCGTGCAACTAATAAATCTGCCCATTGCGGACGCAAGCCGTACCACAATAAATAGATGTGCATATTGTTGGGCTTAGCTTGCGCAGCGAACTGGTTAAAAAATTTGCGGCGCTCTTCTGCATCGCGCAATTGCGCCTGATTTTTTTTCGGTTGATCGCCATTCACACGCAATTGAATCCAATACCAAAACGACACGGGCACTATCGCTTGGATGTCGCGATGCTGCCATTCCAAATCCCATTGCAGCCAATCAATGGCCGTATCCTGATTGCGATAAGCAAACTCCAGCGCCGTCGCCAATTGCTGAAAGCGCAGCGCAGAAAACATCGCAAGACTCAATGATGCGCTTTCTACCGCTTCCGGTTCGGCATTGGGGGCAAAGGTTTTGGGCGCTTTGAATTTGTTGTGCTTTTTGATCTCATCATACTCAGGCATGGAGGTCGGCCCTGAGTGAGCATATTGGCGCACGGTATTTTTTAGCCACTTATCCAGCGGCATGCTGCCCGCCACCTCTAGCCATGCACGCCAGAGCGGCACCAAGCGGGAATCTTCATACTGGGCGGCAGAAGCGGTTTGTTTGGGGGACGATGGAGGAGTTTGCATAGAGAGCGCCACAATTGGGATCGGGATCGGGAAGATCCAACAAGTGGCGCATTCTACCAGTGATAGGAGTGCCTTGGCAGCTTAACACTCAGGCGGGTAATTTTTTGTTTAGTTGTTTGCGCGAATAGGTCACGAAGTTTACAACTACATAAATCAATGCTTCAGGAGACACTTCAATGGCTCAACTTACCCGCCGTGAACTAATCAAAACATTTGGCGCACTCAGTATCGCCGCCGGTGCCGCGCCATTATTTGCCAGCCCTGCACCAAAAAAACGGATTGGTGTTGCACTCGTGGGGCTTGGTTATTACAGCCGCGATTTACTCGCACCCGCGCTGCAACTCACGCAACATTGTTATCTCGCTGGAATTGTGACTGGCTCACCCGAAAAAATTCCCGTGTGGCAAAAACAATACGGCTTACTTGATTACAACATTTACAATTACAACAACATGCACCAGCTCGCCAATAATCCTGATATCGATGTGATTTATGTCGTCACACCAACGGGGACGCACAAAAAATTCACAGAAATTGCAGCCAATGCGGGCAAACATGTGTGGTGCGAAAAGCCCATGGCGATGAATGAAAAAGAATGCCAATCCATGATTAATGTATGCAAAAAAAATAAAGTGCAGTTAACGATTGGCTATCGCATGCAACACGAACCCAACACGCAACGCATCATTCAGTTCGCCAAAGAAAAACCCTACGGAAAAATCCAAACGATTACCGCCGAAGCTGGCTACAACAGTGGCAGTGCAGGATACAGTTGGCGTGCCGACCCAACACTCGGCGGCGGCGCCATGTACGATATGGGAGTCTATCCACTTAATGCCGCACGCTACACCGCTGGCGAAGAACCCATCGCCGTTACCGCAAAAATGGCAAGTACACGCGAGCTTTATAAAAATGTTGATGAGACAACCGAATTTGAATTGGAGTTTGCCAGTGGTACGCGCGCAAAATGCGCGACAAGTTATGCACGCTCAATGAATTCGTTACGCGCCGATTGTGAAAAAGGCTGGTACGAATTAAATCCATTCCAATCTTATTCAGGAGTACAAGGCAAGACCAGCGACGGCATTCAACTCGCGCCATCACCTGCAAATCAACAAGCACAACAAATGGACAATGATGCACTCGCGATTTTAAATAAATCGCCGATTCTTGTTCCCGGTGAAGAAGGCATGAAAGATATTGTGATTCTGGAAGCAATATTTAAAGCAGCGAAAGAAGGAAAACGTATTACTTTGTAAGCAAGGAGTTTTAATGACCCCGCACTCTCAAGCTCCACTTGGGAGTGACTACAACCCTAATTAAAACACCTGTGCCATACGTGACTGAAACCAAACAATCACCGGAAACGCCGCAGGCCAAATCCAGAAAAAACGATTTAATCCAAACAGACACGCATTGGCCAAATGAAATAGCGCCGCAATACCGAGCGCAACAATTAATAGTATTTGGTTCAACAATGCCAACGGAAACAATAACTCAAACACCATCACTGACCATGACATTGCCCGCAGCACCTGGGGTCGTCCAGCCCACAAGCGCGCATTCTCACTCACCGGATATGCGCTCAATGCAAATACCTGCTGCAATGCGCTTCCACTACGCCATTCAGGGCTAACCACTTTTACCCAACCAGATTGAAAATAAGAAAGAATTAATTGCACCGCCAAATAACCCAATGCAATTTCCTGCCAATAACGCGTTGGCGCCACATGCGACAACCATAAACACAGCAGCACCAACACAGTCATAGTGTCGCTGCCACCATTGTACGGCCCCTGAAAACGCCGGATTAATATTACCGCTGTCACCAGTAATGCAGATTCAACCAACAGGGGTTGCAAACCCAACATCAATAAAATCGCCAAACCTGCACGAATAAATCCCAATGTTTTTTCTGGTTGCAATCCACGCACGAACTCCAAACTCTGCTGAAAAATTGCAAAGCCTAAAATAATCTCAGCCAAACGAACGGCAAGCTCTAGCGTCATTGCTTATCACCTGCATCCAGCAATGCAAAATGCCTGGAGACAAACACAACATCATCACGCACCTGCCCTGCTTCAACCTCTAATGCGCGAATACGAAATACCAAATAGTGAAATGCACCATCGACAACTATTTCCTTGTTCAAAACAGCAACTACTAACCGCTGGCCAATTTCCCGCTCGCGAAATTCCGAATAACCTTCAAACAAATGTTCCGTACAGGTATTGATGTACAAACGCTCATTCCACAATGGATTGTGAAATAACTGTTGTAGACCAAGTGGGAAGTTGATTTTTTTAGGTGAAGGACGAAATGGTAACCACTCTTGTGGTGCGGAATTTTTATCTACAGCAAAGCCCACCTCGATACGCGGCGATGGGCCGATGCAGCTAAAGAAGCGCCAGGAGGGGAAAAGAATGGGGAGGAGAAGCTTTATCATTAAAAAATTAAATCGCCTTTTTCTTCAACTTTTCAATCTCATCCCGCAACTTAGCAGCAACTTCAAATTCCAAATCTTTCGCGGCTTGGAACATTTGTTTCTCCATTAACTCGATCGTTTTCCAAATATCTTTTGGATTTACATCGACGTTATATTTACCCGAACGTTCAGCGATGGCCATGGCTTTATTGCGTGCACTCCGGCCGCCAGCGCCGGGGGCGACTGAGCCTTCCAGAATATCGGCGATGCTTTTGTTGATGCCTTTGGGAGTGATTCCGTGTTTGAGATTGTGCGCGACTTGTTTTTCGCGGCGGCGATCTGTTTCTTCAATCGCGCGCTGCATTGAACCGGTAATGCGATCCGCATAGAGAATGGCCTTACCATTGAGGTTCCGCGCTGCGCGGCCAATGGTTTGTATAAGTGCACGGTCTGAACGCAAGAAGCCTTCTTTGTCCGCATCTAAAATTGCCACTAACGATACTTCCGGGATATCCAAACCTTCACGTAGCAAGTTAATACCAACCAGCACATCAAATTGGCCTAAGCGTAAATCGCGAATAATTTCTATGCGCTCAACTGTGTCAATATCTGAGTGCAAATAGCGAATGCGGATACCGTGTTCTGCTAGGTATTCGGTGAGGTCTTCTGCCATACGTTTGGTAAGTACTGTAATTAATACGCGATCACCGTTTACAACACGCAAACGAATTTCAGAGAGCACATCATCCACTTGCGTAGTCGCTGGACGAATTTCAATTTGCGGATCAATCAAACCCGTTGGTCGCACTACTTGCTCTACTACTTGCCCTTGATGTTCAGCTTCGTATTTTCCGGGCGTCGCTGACACCATAATCATTTGCGGGGCGATGCGCTCCCATTCATCAAAACGCATCGGGCGATTATCCAATGCAGATGGCAAACGAAAACCGTATTCGACTAGCGTTTCTTTACGTGATCGGTCGCCTTTATACATAGCGCCGATTTGCGGAATAGTCACATGGCTTTCGTCGATAACTAATAACGCGTCTGCGGGTAAATAATCAAATAATGTCGGCGGAGCATCGCCGGAATTGCGGCCCGATAAATAGCGGGAATAGTTTTCGATGCCATTGCAATAACCTAATTCCTGCATCATTTCCAAATCGTAACGGGTGCGCTGTTCCAAGCGCTGCGCTTCGACGAGCTTGTTATTTTCACGCAGGTATTCCAAACGCGTGCGCAACTCCTCTTTGATGTTTTCAATCGCATCAAGAATTTGTTCGCGTGGTGTTACATAATGCGATTTTGGATAAACAGTAAAGCGCGGCACTTTTTGCAGGACTTCACCAGTGAGCGGATCGAAAATAGAAATCTGTTCAACTTCATCGTCAAACAATTCCACACGCACCGCTTCAATATCCGAATCAGCGGGATAGATATCAATCACATCGCCGCGCACACGATAAGTCGCGCGCGAAAATTCCATATCATTGCGGGTGTATTGCAATTCAGCGAGGCGGCGCAAAATTTGGCGCTGATCAATTTTGTCGCCGCGTACTATGTGCAGCAACATTTTCATATAGGCTTCGGGGTCACCCAAACCGTAGATCGCGGAAACGGAGGCGATGATGATGGCGTCTTTCCGCTCCAACAACGCTTTGGTTGCAGACAGGCGCATTTGCTCGATGTGTTCGTTTACTGCGGAATCTTTTTCAATAAAGGTATCGGACGAAGGCACATAGGCTTCGGGCTGATAATAATCGTAATAAGAGACGAAATATTCCACCGCGTTATTGGGGAAAAATTCTTTGAACTCACCATAGAGTTGCGCCGCCAGCGTTTTGTTGTGCGCCATAATCAGTGTGGGGCGCTGCACTTGAGCAATCACATTGGCGATGGTGAAAGTTTTGCCCGAACCCGTCACACCCAACAGGGTTTGATGCGCTAGCCCCGCTTCTATGCCATGCACAAGCCCTGCAATGGCAGTGGGTTGATCGCCTGCAGGCGCAAATTCACTATTTACAACAAATTGCTTGGACATAAGAACTCAATAATGAATAAAAAAAGGATTGTAACTAATCCGGAGAGAATGACGGAGTCCATTCGGCGATAAACTATCTTACGCATAACAAGTCACAGTAAATACTAGCTAGACTTGAAGACCACACAGCCTAATCCCGGCCACTGACAACTTGTGTCAGCAGCGCTCTTCACCCAAGGAGAACTATATGAGCGAGTTCCGTACCGAACACGACAGCATGGGCGAGGTACAAGTGCCCAAAACCGCGCTCTACGGCGCCCAAACCCAACGCGCGCTCGACAACTTTGTCATCAGCAGCCTCACCCTGCCCCCGCGTTTTATCCACGCCGTAGTCCATATCAAAAAAGCCGCTGCCCTCACCAATCGTGAACTTGGGCTGTTAGATGAAGACATCGCCTGGGCGATTTGTGCCGCTTGCGACAGCATAGTCGCAGGGCATTATGTAGATCAGTTCCCGGTGGATGTATTCCAAACAGGTTCGGGCACCAGCACCAACATGAATGTGAACGAGGTAATCGCTCATATTGCCAGCGAACTGGCTGGCCAAAAAGTGCATGCCAACGACCATGTCAATATGAGCCAAAGCAGTAATGATACGATTCCCAGCGCAATCCATGTCAGCGCTGCGCTCGCCCTCAAGCAGCAACTGTTTCCCGCATTGGAAGAATTGCACACCAGTTTACTCGGCAAAGCAGAAGCGCTGGGTGATATAGTCAAAACTGGCCGCACCCATTTAATGGACGCAATGCCGGTGACTTTTGGACAAGAAATTAATGGTTGGGCAAGTCAGATTGAAAGCAATTACGTGCGTTTACAAATGGCTCTACCGCAATTGTTGTGTTTAGCACAAGGCGGCACAGCAGTGGGCACTGGTATTAATGCCCATGCAGAATTTGCTGAAAAATTTGCTGAACATTTAAGTGAAGCAGCGGGCTTGTTATTTGCACCGGCAGATAATTTTTTTGCACTAATGAGTGCGCAGGATACGTCAGTTGCAATCTCCGGCCAATTAAAAACACTCGCCGTGAGTTTAATGAAAGTCGCCAACGATTTGCGCTGGATGAATTCCGGCCCACTCGCGGGCTTGGCAGAAATCAGTTTAAAACCACTGCAACCCGGCTCATCGATTATGCCCGGCAAAGTCAATCCGGTCATTCCCGAAGCGGTGACAATGGTGTGCGCGCAAGTGATGGGGAACGATGTCAGTATCGGCATCGCCGGGCAATCCGGTAATTTTCAATTGAATGTGATGCTACCGCTGATTGCTTACAACTTATTGCAATCGATTGAATTGCTCAGTAATGCGAGTAAAGAATTGGCTGAAAAAACTATCGCCACTTTCACCGTCAATCACACTAACCTGCAAAAAACACTCGCACAAAATCCGATTCTGGTCACCGCATTGAATCCGATTATTGGCTATGAAAAAGCCGCAGCAGTTGCGAAGAAAGCCTATAAAGACGGCCGCGCAATTATCGATGTAGCATTGGAAGAAACTGATTTGAGCCGCGAAGAGCTAGAGCAATTATTAAACCCTGAAAAATTAACGCGTGGCGGCCTGTAATCGGGCTATCACCCATCGATTTAACGAGAACATCACACAATGGATTTTGCTGTAGAGACGTTGTTGTTTTTATTTTTTGCCGCTGCCGTTGCAGGTTTTATGGATACGCTCGCTGGCGGTGGTGGTTTGATCACCGTTCCTGCACTGGTTGTATCGGGTATTCCGCCGCTGGCGGCCTTAGGCACAAACAAACTGCAAAGTAGTTTTGGTTCAGGTACGGCGAGCTTCTTATTATTTAAACGCAAAAAAATCCACTGGCAAGAATTGCGCCCCATGATGATTGCTGCATTTATCGGCTCTGTTATAGGCACGGTGATTGTGCAATTTATTGATGCCAAGGTGTTGGGGTTTATGATCCCAGTGGTACTGATGATGATTGCCGTTTACTTTATTACCGCGCCCTACTTAAAACTCGAATCAACTGAACCGAGAATATCAGGAAAGGTTTATCAAAAAACTGTGCTGCCGATTATTGGTATTTACGACGGAATGTTCGGCCCCGGCACAGGATCTTTCTTAGCAGTTGCGGGAGTTAGTTTACGTGGATTGGAATTAATCAAAGCTACTGCAATTGCCAAACCCCTCAACTTCGCCACCAATATTGCATCTTTAATTGTTTTTATCTTTGCAGGTCAAATTGTATGGCTTGCCGGATTTGCAATGATTATCGGGCAGATGCTCGGCGCCTGGTTTGGATCACATTACTTATTTAAGGTGAACCCAAAAGTGTTGCGGATACTGATTGTTACAATTTGTTTGATCATGTTAGGGCAGTATTGGTACAAGCAGATATTGTAGTTTGCTATTTCTAATGAATATTCAACACATGACTAACCAATCAGGCCTTCATTATGATATTAAGCAAGGCAGCTATCATTTTTTCATCCGCTCTACTCTGCGCCTGCGTAGTAACACCTAAAAAAGTTGCAACTTACGATGAAAAATGCAAAGTGGCTATGCAAAAAATTGAATTAACCGCAGAACAAACTGAAATATTTAATGATATGTATTGCAGCAATGACGACTGCGAGTTGGATTTTGTGGGTGATATTGCAAGTGCTGTTTTCACCACAAGTGTCAGCGCAATAGTATCCGGATCCATTGCACTGGTAGGTAACACAATTTATTGGCTGGAATTACAAGGTGAATGTCCACAGGATGCTCACACAGAACAAGCTAAATCCTGATTTTATTATTTACATCCCGGTTCGCTGCAATCGGACGCTCATCAATAACTGTCCTGCCCGATTTTGCCATGCGATCATAAAGCACCACATGCACCGTAGCAGCGAGATTCATGCAACCAATTGTCGGAATATAAACGACATGCTGACAGTGATCTAACAATTCTTTTTTTATCGAGCCATCTTCAGGTCCAAAAATATAATAGGCGTTAGCGGGATGCACAAAATCCATTAGCGGTGTTGCACCTTCGATTAATTCGATGGCAACCAGCGTGGCATCTTGTGGAATATCATCCAATAAATTCTCTACACCCACTAACGCAATTTTATTACCTGCATTTTTTGTATCGGTTGCAAATTTCTGCGCACGCTCAAAACGTACTCCGCTGTAAAAAACAGTAGCAGCTTCATAACAGCCAGCTGCACGCATCACCATACCAACATTGGCAGGGCTTTTAGGGTTAACCAAACCAATGTGGGCTGATTTTTTATTCATAACAAAACCTGATAAATCCAGTGACAATAAAACGCTGCGGCTGGCTGCTGAATTTCAATTATTTTTCAAAATAAGTATAACCCCGTAGACCTTCAGAATAGGCAGCAAGCATTTTCTGGCGATCCGCCAAGGTAATTAAGCCATCGCGCACGGCGTGCTCAGCCGTTTGACGGAATTGTTCGTAGAGAACATCCGGATCATATTCCACGTAAGTCAACACGTCAGCAATGCTATCGCCATGCAATTCATGCACGAAATCAATACTGCCATTGGAATTTATACGCACGCTGGCGACATTGGTATCGCCAAACAAATTGTGCAAATCCCCCAATGTTTCCTGATAAGCGCCGACCAAAAACACGCCAAGGTAATATTCTTCACCCACCTTCATGGGATGTAACGCAAGAGTGCTGGATTCACCTTCCGGATTGGCAAATTTTTGCAGCTTGCCATCGCAGTCGCAGGTTAAATCAGCAATGATCGCCTGGCGGGTTGGCTCTTCATTTAACCGATGAATTGGCATTACCGGAAAAACTTGCCCGATTGCCCATGAATCTGGCAGAGATTGAAACACACTGAAATTACCGTAATAAATATCAGCTAGAAATTGCGGCAAACCTTCTAACTCAATAGGAATACGTTTCATTTTGGGTAAAAGCGCGGCAATTTTTTGCAACCCGGCCCAGTAAATATTTTCTCCTAATACTCGATGACGCAAGTTGATAGTACCCAGATTAAATAAATCACGAATCTTATCGCGATAATAAATAACGTCGTTGTATGACTCCTGCGCATTATCAAGATTAATTCCATTGAGCGTATGCCATAAATTAGTAATCATGTCATGGCAATTTGCGGGAAATTCGGTAGGCAAATCTGTAGGTTCAAACTGAGTGACATCCAAAATATTAAATAACAATACCGCCATGTGTGCGACTGTTGCTCGGCCTGACTCGGTAACAATAGTCGGATGTGAAATACCGTGGGCATCCAAACTTTCCTTAATCGATTCCACCACATCAATACAATATTCTTGCACGGAATAATTACGACTGTGACCATTGGTGCTGCAAGTGCCATCATAATCAATTGCCAAACCGCCACCTAAATCCAAAAAACCGAGCGGTGCGCCCTCGCCCACTAATTCAATATAATAACGGCAAGCTTCTAATGCACCATCGCGAATACTGCGGATGTTAGGAATTTGCGAGCCCAAATGAAAATGCAGCAGTTGAAAGCAGTGCAGCAAATTCGCATCGCGCAGCGTATCTATTACCGTAACCAGCTCATTGGTATTTAACCCAAATAAACTACGGTCGCCACTATCGGCACTCCAGTGCCCTTCAACTTTTGTGGACAGTTTCAATCGCACCCCAATCAATGGCTCTATGCCAAGTGCGCGACTGCGTTCAATTACAAACTGTAACTCCGTGAGTGTTTCCAATACAAAAAAACATTTAAAGCCCAATTTGCGCGCTTGCAAGCCAAGCGAAATAAATTCGGCATCTTTATAGCCATTGCAAATAATGACACTTTCACGATTCTTAATAGTGGCCAAGGCAATCATCAATTCTGCTTTACTGCCCGCTTCAAGCCCATGATTGTAGCGCTCACCAAAACGAGCGATTTCGGCAATGACATGACTTTGCTGATTGACTTTAATTGGAAAGGCACCGCGATATTGACCTCGATAACCCGTTGCTGCTATCGCTTGCGCAAACGAATCATTCAAAATGCTGATGCGCGAATCCACAATATTTTCAACGCGCAATAGCGCGGGCATTTGTAAACCGCGCTGTTGTAATCCATCGACAATTTCCATTAGCGATACATTAACTTCGCCATTGGGCATCGGTGCACGCACCACAACGTCACCTTGGGGCGAAACGCCAAAGTAACCGCTGCTCCACTCATCGATGCCATAGAGTTCAGCAGAATCGCGCGCAGTCCAGGATGTTGTTTCTTTTACTGTATTCACGATAAATCCACCCTTTAAAATTAAGTACCCTACTGTTTAACGTTCTGCTGCAAATAACGGATTAATACACCCATATTATTAATATAAGCGCCGGTAGATATTCCTATCACCGGATCCTCTACCGGGTAAGGTGAAGTATCCCATGCATCACCGACCATAGTAGCAGCATAATTATTGTTAACCTTGCTTACCGGTGCTGCGCCTTTGTAAACATTGGTAGTGTAATAAAGCGGTGTCGCCCAGTAACCTTGCTTGTTCAGCTTCGCCACCAATTCGGTAGCTTGCTCTGTAACATTTTGTGCTGTGGATATTTTTTGCGCACGAAAATTTAAATCTGACACACTCACTTTGCCCAGTGTGAAATAGCGTGGTAGTTCGATATTGCTCATCGCCTTTAGCGGAGAGTTTGCAAGCGCCTCTTCTGGCTTGAGCGCGAGCGCAGCCTGATAAGCATCTCGCAATTTAACCACATCAATCATGCTTGCTGATTTATAGTGCGCGAGCATGTTACCGGGTATGTAATCCACATAATATTCGCCATTGCTTACATTGGCGCCTCGCCTGTGCGTAAACAAGGGTTTGTTAGTACCCAATTCGAGAAAAGATGGATGACTACGCCCTTCGTACTCTGGTTTAGCGGATAATTTTAAACTCTCTAACCAAGCAAGCGCCTCGGGAATGCGCGCCAGAAACTTTGTCTCTCCAGTCATACGATAAAATTTAATCAGCTGCTGAATATTTTCAGCTGTGGTGGGCGTATGCAAGGATTTAGGTTCATAGGAGCGCGCACCTGCTGGTGTTAATTCAGTTGTATACTGTAATGCCCAACCCGGTTGCGGTTGCCCCATTTGAGTCACTAAAAAACTATTCATCGCGCGAATAACCGGCTCACGCGCGCGCGCCTCCCCCAGAACTTGATAACACATTAACAAGAAATCAATATTCTCGGCAGCAACATCATCATTGAAGGTAATAAAAGAGGAATAATCTTCATGATCTTCGTAAGGGTGATTATGCATCAAGGGAAAACGCTGTGGCCAACCACCACTGGGATATTGGCTGTCCAACATAAACTGAATGGCTTTATCGAGTGCAGGGCGATATTTGGGATCAAGTTTTTCAACGTATAGGCGCAGCAAGAATTTTGCAGCTTCCGCCGTACCGACATCATCAAAAGTAGCGTTGCCGTAATAGTGTTGAAATTCTTCCAAGCGCCAAGCGTTTTTACCAATGGTTGCATACCACTCTTTAAGTGCTGCTTCACCGCCAAAATCAGCAACATAATTCCAACCGCCGCTAGGGTGTTGAGCGTAGATAATTGCTCCCGCGACACGCTCTGCCGCTGCGTAATAGAATTCATCGCCAGTAGCGTGATAGGCATCGAGAAATAAATGTCCAACACTTGATGTGCCCGGTGGTTGCATCCAAATCATAGAGCGACGCGCTTCAAGCTCACCCCATTGACGAGAAAAATCCGGTAGATATGACCAAACAAAACCACCGCGATAACTCACCTTATCCAACATAAATTGGCTGGCGATTTTCATGGTGATTTGTGTTTGCTCGAGTGTAGGAGCAGCTGCTGCAGCATTAATGCAGCTGGAGTAGAAAAAAATAAAATTGATTAAAAATAAAGAAATAATGCGCATAGCCACTCGCTGTTTTTTTAGATGCTTAATTGTGGAAATAATCCTTTGATTCCACCGGCAATAAACTCTATTGCAATCGCCACAAGCAACAAGCCCATTACTCTGGTAGACATAACAATACTGCGCTTGCTCAGGTGTTCGCTAAACCAGGGCAAAAATTTAAAGCAGAGCAGTAATGAAGCGCTGACTAACAAAATACACAGGGTAATAGACAAGTAATGTGTCACCGAATTGGACTGGTGCGCATAAACAATTACTGCACTCATGGCACCGGGACCAGCGAGGAGTGGCATAGTAAGGGGGACAAGCGCGATGGTCTCATCTTGTGCTGCTTCGATATCTGCAGATGTATGACCGCGCGATTGCAACATGCCCAAGCCCATCAATAATAAGATCACACCGCCAGCGCAACGAAAGGCATCGATACTGATGCCAAATGCCCAAAGTATCCACTCGCCAAATAATAAGGCCACCATTAACGCAAAAAATACTGATACAACCGTGAGGCGAGCGGTTTTGTGCCGCTGCTCTTTGCTCTGATGCACCGTGAGTGCGATAAATACAGGAATCGCGCCGAGGGGATCGACAATCGCTAACAGGCCGATCAGGAATTTGGTGTATTCGGTAATTTCGAGCATGCTTTATCTCTTTCGCTGTTTGTCGCTAAGTCTAGGCTGGATTTAGAGAAATAAAAAAGGCGATCCGAAGATCGCCTTTTTTATTTCACCGAGTGGAAATTACCAGCCAGTGATTTCTTTCAGTGCTTTACCGATATCGGCCAAGCTCTTAACAGTTTTAACGCCAGCGTCTTCCAGTGCAGCAAATTTCTCATCAGCAGTACCTTTACCACCAGAAATAATCGCACCAGCGTGACCCATGCGCTTACCAGCAGGTGCAGTAACACCGGCGATGTAAGACACAACAGGTTTGGTCACGTTAGCTTTGATGTACGCAGCCGCTTCTTCTTCCGCAGAACCACCGATCTCACCGATCATTACGATCGCTTCGGTTTGTGGGTCGGCTTGGAACAACTTCAAAATGTCGATGAAGTTGGAGCCTGGGATTGGGTCACCACCAATACCTACGCAAGTAGATTGGCCAAAACCGTAGTCAGTAGTTTGCTTAACAGCTTCATAAGTCAAAGTACCTGAACGCGATACGATACCGACTTTACCTGGCTTGTGGATGTGGCCTGGCATGATGCCGATTTTGCATTCGCCCGGAGTAATAACACCTGGACAGTTAGGGCCAATCAAACGCACGCCCAATTCGTCACACTTCACTTTTGCGTCAAGCATATCGAGAGTTGGGATACCTTCGGTAATACACACGATCAACTTGATGCCACCGTTAGCCGCTTCAAGGATTGAGTCTTTACAGAAAGCAGCTGGAACGTAGATTACTGATGCAGTTGCGCCAGTAACTTCTACCGCTTCAGCAACAGTGTTAAACACTGGCAGGCCAAGGTGAGTTTGACCACCTTTACCTGGAGTTACGCCACCAACCATTTTGGTGCCATAAGCAATCGCTTGTTCGGAGTGGAAAGTACCTTGCGCACCGGTGAAACCCTGGCAGATTACTTTGGTATCTTTGTTAATTAAAACGCTCATTTCATCACCCCTTATTGATTCGCAGCAGCTGCAACAACTTTCTTGGCAGCGCCAGTCAAGTCGGTATCGGCAATAATGTTCAAGCCGCTTTCGCCCAACACTTTTGCACCCAATTCAGCATTGTTACCTTGCAGACGAACAACAACAGGTACTTTTACGCCTACTTCTTTAACTGCACCGATTACGCCTTCTGCAATCATGTCGCAACGTACGATACCGCCAAAGATGTTGATGAATACGGCTTTAACCGCGTCATCTGACAAAATGATTTTGAACGCTTCAACCACACGCTCCTTAGTTGCACCACCACCTACGTCAAGGAAGTTAGCCGGTTGGCCACCGTGCAATTTAACGATGTCCATGGTACCCATCGCCAAACCAGCGCCGTTTACCATACAACCGATATCACCACCAAGTGCAACGTAGTTCAATTCCCAAGCAGCGGCATGAGCTTCACGCGCGTCTTCTTGTGATGGATCTTGCATTGCTTTCAATTCAGGGTGACGGTACAGAGCGTTGCCGTCAATTACCAACTTGGCATCCAAGCAGTGCAAGTCGCCAGCAGGAGTGATAACCAATGGGTTAACTTCCAACAGAGCCAAATCTTTTTCTTTAAACAATTGCGCAAGACCCAAGAAAATCTTTACGAATTGATTGATTTGCTTGCCTTCCAAACCAAGTTTGAAAGCCAGATCGCGCCCCTGGAATGGCTGAGCGCCAACCAGTGGATCAACAGCAACTTTTAAAATCTTTTCTGGAGTTTCGTGCGCCACTTTCTCGATCTCTACACCACCTTCGGTAGAGGCCATAAACACGATGCGACGGCTGGAACGATCAACTACAGCGCCTAAATACAATTCTTTGGCGATGTCGGTGCAGGTTTCAACCAAAATGCGACTTACTGGCTGACCTTTCTCATCAGTTTGATAAGTCACCAGATTCTTTCCCAACCACTTTTCAGCAAAAGCGCGGATTTCTTCTTTGGTCTTAACCAGCTTTACGCCGCCCGCTTTACCGCGGCCACCAGCGTGAACCTGAGCTTTAACGACGAATACATCACCGCCGATTTGATCCGCAGCAGCAACAGCCTCTTCAACAGTCGCAGCAGCAATGCCTTTAGAAACAGGCAAACCATATTGGGCAAACAGCTGCTTACCCTGATACTCGTGCAAATTCATGGTGTAGTTCCATTTGACGATGGTTGGACATGCAATTATCGATAGACATGCCAACTGGGTTATCGATGGAGGCAGACCTTATGAGTCTACCCCCGCTTAAAAAACGAGGACTCTATGGTTCTCTTAACGCTTCTTCTTGTTGGCTATGTGGATGGCATGACCATGCACCGCCAATGCTGCTTCGTGGATAGCTTCAGACAAGGTTGGGTGACCAAACACCATCATGCCTAAATCTTCCGCACTGGAACCGAATTCCATTGCAATCGCCACTTGCTGAACTAAATCTGCAGCACTTGGGCCAACAATGTGGGCACCAAGAATACGATCAGTTACGGCGTGAGCAATAATTTTTACCAGACCTTGAGTTTCGTTGGCGGCCATTGCGCGGCCAGAAGCTGCGAATGGGAAAGTGCCGACATTGTAAGGCTCTCCTGATGCTTTTACTTGTTCTTCGGTCTTACCAACCGAGGCAACTTCTGGATGGGTATAAATTACGTTAGGAATGATATCGTAATTGATTTGTGATTTTTGGCCAGCGATGCGCTCGGCAACCATCACACCTTCTTCAGAGCCTTTGTGCGCAAGCATAGGGCCGCGTACTACGTCACCAATTGCCCATACACCCGGTGCATTAGTTTCGCATTGTTCGTTTACAAAAATAAAACCACGCTCATCCAGATTTACGCCACTGTCAGCAGCCAAAAGATTTTCAGTGAATGGGCGACGACCAACACAAACGATCAACTTATCAAACGTTTCTTGCTGCTCTTTCCCTTCTTTATCGAGGTAAGTCACAGTGACTTCTTTTCCATTGACTTTGGTTCCAGTCACACGGGAACTAGTGCGAATATCCAAACCCTGTTTAGTGAGGATTTTTTGAGTTTCTTTAGCGATTTGCTGATCCATAATCGCAAGGAAGCTATCTAACGCTTCTAACACAACTACTTTAGAGCCAACACGATTCCATACAGAACCTAACTCCAGGCCAATAACACCAGCACCAATCACACCCAAACGTGCTGGAACTGATTGGAATTCTAACGCACCGGTAGAGTTGACAATGACATCGTTATCAACCGAAGCGACTGGAATATTAATCGGATTAGAACCTGAGGCGAGAATAACGTTGGTTGCTTCGATAACAGATACATTGCCTTCAAAATCGGTTACTTCAACTTTGCGTCCAGCAAGTAATTTGCCTGTACCGAAAACACTGGTAACACCATTCGCTTTAAACAGTGCAGCAATACCACCCGTCAAATTTTTAACGATCTGCGCTTTGCGTGCGATCATGGAAGGAACATTAATTTCTACACCACTGGTAGTGATACCGTGCACAGCAAAATCGTCTTTAGCTTCGTGGTATTTGTAAGAGCTATCTAACAATGCTTTTGATGGAATACAGCCAACATTCAAGCAAGTACCGCCATTGACGCCCTTGCCTTCTTCATTGCGCCATTTTTCAACACAAGCGGTTTTCAATCCCAACTGTGCAGCGCGAATTGCAGCAACATAACCTGCAGGGCCAGAACCTATGACTACCACATCAAATTTTTCAGACATATCAATGTTCCTAAATTATTAACTGTCGGCTACAACCTTGTGAGCAATAACCCTTCACATAAAAAAACGCTCTTAGGTTGCCAAGAGCGTTTCGAAAAGCAGCTTAAATTTCTAACAAAATACGCGCGGGGTCTTCCAGCAAATCTTTGATCGCAACAAGAAATTGCACAGCTTCTTTGCCATCAAGCAAACGGTGATCGTATGACAACGCCAGATACATCATTGGCAAAATTTCTACTTTGCCATTCACGGCCATTGGGCGCTCCTGGATTTTGTGCATACCCAGAATTGCTGACTGAGGTAAATTCAAAATTGGAGTCGATAACAATGAGCCAAACACGCCGCCGTTGGTAATAGTGAAAGTGCCTCCGGTCATCTCTTCAATGCCAAGTTTGCCATCACGCGCACGCAAACCAAAATCGCGAATAGTATTTTCGATGGTTGCCAAACTCATATTTTCAGCATTACGCAATACTGGAACCACCAAACCTTTTTCAGTTGATACAGCAACGCCGATATCCTGATAGCCGTGGTAAACAACATCATTATTGTCGATAGACGCATTTACAACCGGGAAACGACGCAGCGCTTCAGCAGCGGCTTTTACAAAGAAACTCATAAAGCCCAAACGTGAACCGTTGTGGGTTTTTTCGAATTGATCTTTGTATTTTGCGCGCAGCGCCATCACCGGCCCCATGTTCACTTCATTAAAAGTAGTGAGCATTGCAGTAGTGCTGGATGCCTCAAGCAGACGCTCGGCAATACGCTTGCGCAACCGAGTCATAGGTACACGTTTTTCAACACGATCACCTACCGCTTCAATTGCAGCGGCAGGCGACCCTGCGGCTGCCGGCGCAGCAGCTGGCTTAGCAACAGGTGCTGATTTCAGATGGCTAGCCACATCTTCTTTCAACACGCGACCATCTTTGCCTGAGCCGGAAACTGCAGCAGTGTTTACATTATTTTCTTCCGCTAATTTACGGGCAGCTGGATTAACTGGTTTATCTACAGCAGTAGCGCTGGCAACTGGAGCAGGTGCTGAAGCAACTGCCGCAGGAGCGCCCGCGGCACCTTCAACAAAGCGCGCAATAACTTCATTGCTCAATATGGTTTCGCCTTCGCCTTTAATAATTTCAGCGATGCTGCCATCGGCAGGTGCAACAACTTCCAACACAACTTTGTCGGTTTCAATATCAACAATCAACTCATCGCGCTTGACGGCTTCACCTGGTTTTTTGTGCCAGGTTGCTATCGTGCCATCGGCAACGGATTCAGGGAAGGTAGGGGCTTTGATTTCGATACTCATGCTATTCCATCTCTCTGTAGCGCTAGGATTATTTGATCAGTTCAATCAGTTAGTCAAAGCACTCACACAGTGAGCGCTTTATTTACGAAACGTTTTTCTTCTTCAAGGTGCGCAGACATATAACCGCCCGCTGGTGCTGCTGATGGATCACGGCCAACATAATCCAAATACACGTTCAAACCAAACAAGTCATGTACGACATGACGCATATGATGCTGGCTGCTATACCAAGCCCCTTGGTTCATCGGCTCTTCCTGACACCAAAACACGTCTTTAACACCAGTGAATGGAGCCATTGCCGCCTTCAATTCTTCTTCAGGAAAAGGATACAACTGCTCCAAACGAATTAGGGCAACATTTTCTTGCTTACGTGCAGTCCGCTCTTCGAGCAAGGTGTAGTACACCTTGCCGCTACACAGCACAATACGCTCAACTTTTACTGGGTCAACACTGTTATCTGCAATCACATTTTGGAAGCTGCCATTAGCCAATTCCTCCAGTGTTGATGTTGCCAATTTATGGCGCAGTAAAGATTTAGGACTCATAACCACTAAAGGGCGACGCATCGGGCGAATTGCCTGACGACGTAACATGTGGAATACCTGTGCTGGTGTAGTAGGAACACAAACTTGAATATTGTGTTCCGCACACAACTGCATAAAGCGCTCAAGGCGTGCAGAAGAGTGCTCTGGCCCTTGGCCTTCATATCCGTGCGGCAACAACATAGTCAGGCCACACAAACGACCCCACTTGTGTTCACCGCTGGTGATAAATTGGTCGATAACTACTTGGGCACCGTTAGCAAAATCACCAAACTGCGCTTCCCAAATCACCAAGCCTGTAGGTGACGTGGTTGAATATCCGTATTCAAACGCCAACACAGCTTCTTCTGATAAATAAGAATCAAATAGTTCAAATGATGGCTGGTTAGGCAGCATATTTGCCAAGGGCACGTAGGCTGAACCGTCTTTCTGGCTATGAATAACTGCATGACGATGAGAGAAGGTGCCACGGCCAACATCTTGACCAGTCATCCTCACTTGAAAGCCCTGCTCAACCAAGGTCGCATACGCCAATGTTTCTGCCATACCCCAGTTTAAAGGTAAAGCGCCACCTGCCATTTTGCGACGGTCTTCGTAAATTTTTTCAACTTGCTTTTGCAGCACAATTCCATCAGGAATTTCGCACATTTTATTGGCTGCTGCTTGCAGAGTTTTGAGTTCACACCCCGTGTTTGCTGGTGTTATCCAATCGTGGCCGATATAGGGAGACCAATCCACGAATAAACTGCGATCAGGCTCACTCACCAATCCACTAGCAACATTTTCGCCGCGATCAAGTGCTGCGCGATACGTAGTAGTCATGTTGTCTGCGGCAGCTTGATCAAGCAGATTTTCTGCAATCAATTTATCAGCATAAAGTGTGCGCGTAGTTTTGAGGCTACGGATGATTTGATACATCAGTGGCTGTGTTGCAGAGGGCTCATCGGTTTCATTATGGCCACGGCGGCGATAACAGACCAAATCGATTACTACATCTTTCTTAAATTCATAGCGGTAATCTACTGCTAGCTGCGCAACAAACAATACCGCCTCAGGATCATCACCATTCACATGGAAAATCGGCGTTTCGATCATTTTGGCAACGTCGGTGCAATACTCTGTTGAGCGGGCATCTTCACGTTTGTTAGTGGTAAAACCAACCTGGTTGTTAATCACAATATGAAGGGTACCACCAGTGCCGTAAGCGCGGGTCTGGGACATTTGGAATGTCTCCATCACTACACCTTGACCAGCGAACGCGGCGTCACCGTGAACAACAATAGGAACTACTTTTGCGCCAGTTTTGTCGCTGCGGCGATCTTGACGAGCACGCACTGAGCCTTCCACTACAGGCGACACAATCTCTAAATGCGATGGGTTAAACGCCATCGCCATATGCAACTCACCACCGGGTGTCATCAAGTTAGAAGAGAAACCTGAGTGATACTTCACATCACCCGATGTTTTCAATGAGCGTTTGCCGTCAAACTCGGCAAACAATTCAGCAGGACTCTTACCAAATACATTAATCAAGGTGTTGAGGCGCCCACGGTGCGCCATGCCCAGCACAATCTCTTTTGCACCGTAAGTACCAGAGCGTTTCACTAAGGTATCAACCAGCGGAATAAAGCTTTCACCACCTTCAAGACCGAAACGTTTAGTGCCTGGGTATTTACTATCCAGATGACGCTCAAGACCTTCCGCAGCAGTTAAGCGCTCAAGCAAAGCAAGGCGCTGCTCTTTAGTGAACTCCGGGTTGGAGCGCACGCTTTCAAGGCGCTGCTGTAACCACTGTTTTTCAGCAAGTGGCGTGATGTGCATAATCTCGGCACCGATATGACCGCAATAGGTCTTTTCCAGTGCATCAATAATGTCGCGCAATGTTGCCTGCGTTTTACCGATATATAAGTTACCGGTATTGAATACAGTATCCAGATCAGCATTAGTTAAACCATGGAAACCCAGCTCCAAATCAGCGACGGGATCGCGCTGCATTATCCCCAAGGGATCAAGCTGGGCTTTCTGATGACCGCGAAAGCGATAAGAACTGATGAGCTGCAGCACTTTGATTTGCTTTTGTTCGTGTTCAGCGCTAACTGAACCACCAGTAACAGCAACGGTACGCACGCGGGATTTACCCAATTGTTCAAATTGAGCACGAATGACCGAATGGGGAGTATCTTGGGTCAGTACACCGTTGACACGGGGTAGCTGATCAAAATAGTTGCGCCATTCTTCAGGAACGGCATTAGGATTATGTAAATACGAGTCGTAGAGTTCTTCGACGTAAGCAGCGTTCCCACCAGAGATATGAGACGTACTCCAAAATTGCGCCATAATGCTGTCTTGCATTCCACTCACCTTAATCATTGGGGACTCAGGCATCCCCTGCTATCAACTAGCGGTTAGCTACTAAACGCTTTCAACTTGTGATTAAAAGCGCCGCTTTTAAGTTGTCGTAACACCGGGTTACAACAAACAGTTTTTCAACCCAGCGAGTATCAAAGCACTCACTTTGTCATCAAATTTTTGCTCGCTTCAGATACAGAAAAGCGCCACCTTAGGTAGCGCTCTGTAACAACATATTGCGAATATGGCCGATAGCTCGTGTCGGGTTCAGCCCTTTGGGACAAACCGCAACACAGTTTTGGATACCATGGCAACGGAATACGCTGAAAGGATCGTCCAAATTGGCCAGTCGTTTCTCGGTCGCCAAATCACGGCTATCTGCCAGGAAACGATACGCCTGTAACAAACCAGCCGGGCCGATAAACTTATCAGGGTTCCACCAGAAAGATGGACAGCTGGTTGAGCAGCAGGCGCAGAGTATACACTCATAAAGGCCGTCGAGTTTCTCGCGATCTGCCGGTGATTGCAAACGTTCAATCGCAGGTGCGGGAGTGTCGTTTTGCAAGTAAGGCTCAATTTTCTTGTATTGGTCATAAAACTGGGTCATATCGACCACCAGATCGCGAATCACTGGCAAACCAGGCAATGGGCGCAAAATCAAGGTATTGTTTTTGATGCATTCAGAAATTGGCTTGATGCAGGCCAATCCGTTTTTGCCATTGATATTCATCCCATCAGAGCCGCAAACACCTTCGCGGCAAGAGCGGCGATAGGCAAGACTTTCGTCCTGGGCTTTGAGCAATTCCAATACATCCAACACCATCAAATCTTTACCCTGAGTATCTAACTCATAGGTCTTCATATAAGGCGCATTATCTGTGTCAGGGTTGTAGCGATAAACTTGTACTTTCAACATAATTTTTCTCCCGATTACCCTATGCTGTGATTAATAGGTACGTTTTTTGGGTTGGAAAGCTTCCATAGTGCGCGGTTTGAAATTTACCGCACGCTTGCCAACACGCTTATCAACGGGGAAATACATGGAGTGACACAACCAATTGATATCGTCACGATCTTCAAAGTCATCGCGCGCATGAGCGCCACGTGACTCTTTGCGCTCTTCCGCAGCAATCGCAGTTGCTTCCGCCACTTCAAGCAGATTTTGCAATTCCAAGGCTTCGATACGAGCAGTATTGAACGCATTACTCTTATCAGTAATAGACACGTTTTCAATACGCTTACGCAGTTCAGCCAGCTGCTGGATGCCCTTCTGCATAAACTCGCCTTTGCGGAATACACCGAAGTAGTTTTGCATAATGGTCTGCAGCTCTTTGCGCAGAACTGACGCACTTTCGCCACTGGTAGATGTATTAATTTTGTTCAGACGCGCCATGGCTTTGTCGATATCAGCCTGAGTAGCATCGCGATGATCGATCCCCTCACGCAATGCTTTCTCAATATACAAACCTGCCGCGCGACCGAACACCACCAAATCGAGCAATGAGTTACCGCCCAAGCGGTTAGCGCCGTGTACCGATACGCAAGCTACTTCGCCACAGGCAAACAAACCTTCGATTACAACATCACTGCCATTGGCATCAACACTCAATGCCTGACCATTCACGTTGGTGGGAATACCACCCATCATGTAGTGGCAGGTTGGAACTACAGGAATAGGAGCATACACAGGATCTACGTGCGCAAAAGTACGCGATAATTCGCAGATACCGGGCAACTTGCTTTCCAAAACTTCTTCACCCAAGTGATCGAGTTTAAGCAGTACGTGATCTTTATTCGGACCTACACCGCGACCAGCAATAATTTCCTGGATCATGGAACGGGCTACTACATCGCGACCAGCAAGGTCTTTAGCGTTAGGAGCGTAGCGCTCCATAAAACGCTCGCCATCGGAATTGATCAGATAACCGCCCTCACCGCGACAACCTTCAGTCACCAGTACACCAGCACCTGCGATACCAGTTGGGTGGAACTGCCACATTTCTATATCTTGTACCGGGAAGCCAGCACGTAAAGCCATACCAACACCGTCACCGGTATTGATGTGCGCATTGGTGGTAGAAGCGTATATGCGTCCTGCACCACCAGTAGCCAATACAGTTGCCTTGGCTTTTACGTAAACCGTTTCACCATCTTCGATATTGATGGCGATAACACCTACCACAACACCATCTTCATTTTTTACCAGATCAACAGCAAACCATTCATTCAGGAATACAGTTTTACTTTTGAGATTGCCTTGATAAAGAGTGTGCAATAACGCATGGCCAGTACGATCTGCTGCTGCGCATGTACGTGCTGCCTGTGTTGGATTATCAGGGCCTTTCGACTGACCACCAAATGGACGCTGATAAATACGCCCTTCTTCAGTACGCGAGAACGGCAAACCCATGTGCTCCAATTCAAATACAGCCTCTGGGCCGACAGAACACATGTACTCAATCGCATCCTGGTCACCGATATAGTCGGAACCTTTGATGGTGTCATACATATGCCAGCGCCAATCATCATTTGGATCAGCACTGGCAATCGCACAGGTAATGCCGCCTTGGGCAGATACCGTGTGCGAACGCGTGGGGAATACTTTAGTAATTACTGCTGTTTTGTAACCGGATTGTGCCAATTGCAAGGCTGCGCGCATACCCGCACCGCCGCCGCCAATCACAATACCGTCAAAAGAAATCGTGCGCATAGTAGCCATTAGTTAACACCCCAAATTACCTGAACACCCCAAACCAGATAGGTAACTGCAACAGCACCCAGAATTATCTGTGCGAATATACGTAAGACTGTCGCTTTGGCGCCTAATAAACGGGTAGTTAAATAGTCGGTCAGTACTGCCCACAAACCGATCCACGCATGAGATATAAAAGAAAGAAGAGTGACAAAGGTAAAAACGCGCATCCACAATTGATTGTATAGGGACTGCCACTGCTCGAAGGTTAATTCAGGATTCAATGCCAAATAGACAACGATAAAAATGGTGTAGGCCGCCATAACGGCACCACCAACGCGTTGGATTAGCCAATCATAAAGGCCACTGCGACCAAAACTGGTTACTGAAGTTACCATACCCACACCCCCGCCAATACGATCAGTACGATGGCAACAAACAGCGCAATTTTGGCGCCGGTTTGACCACCTTTGAGAGACTCACCAATACCGAAATCCATAATCAGATGACGGATACCCGCCACCATGTGATATGCCAAACCAGCCAATACCGCCCAAAGGACAAATTGGCATACAGGGTTTGCAGCGAAATCACCAATGCTATTAAAACCTTCTTGCGAATCAAGACTGGCATCAAGCATCCATAAAAGGACAGCTACGCCTGCAAAAAGGAAAACGCCAGAGGCACGATGAAGAATGGAAACGTAAGCGGTGATGGGGAGTTTAATAGTCGCTATATCTAGGTTGACAGGTCTTTTCTTGTTCACGGTCTATCTCACCTTTATGCCCATCGCGGGCAGGTTGAAGAATAAGCGCTTCATTTCTTATCATTTAAAAATGACCTTAAATGAAACACGCCCTGCAAGTCGCGCAGCATTATAGAGACTGAAGTCTTGAAATACAAACTAAAAGCCGCGCCAAACCGCCCTCACAAGCGAGGCGCGACAAAACCTTCTACATTTAACGAGCTTTTTACACAACACTCTGATTTTATTGAAATAAATTAATAAAAACGCCCTTCAATCGAGCACTGACCACTATCACGCCCCACCTGAGTGCAAGCGATCATGAAGGATTTTAGGCACCGCACAAAATACAACCGCCCCACACCAGAATGACGCGAAAAATATTAAAAAAGATATGCTAAATCGCGTTACAGAGACGCCAAAAACTTTCGCCTTAACAATTAAGTCATCTATAATGCCCGTCGAAAACACAGTGTCGGACCACCATAAGAAGCCGACCAGCACAAGAAATATAGTCGGCTATGACGCTATTAAAAGTAGAGCTACCCTGCACTACCTACCGTTTTTATCAGTTGAGTAGAGCGAAACATGCTTCTCTCTATCCTTTAGTCTTAATCAGTAAGCACAGGAGTCAGTAATGACTGACAAGAAAGCACATCTCAAGATTGATGGCATTGATTCGACGATTGAACTTCCTATTTATGCCAGCACTATCGGACCTGACGTTATCGACGTTACCAGTATTACCAAGAATGGCTTTTTCACGTTTGACCCAGGCTTTATGTCCACCGCCTCATGTGAATCCGCTATTACATTTATTGATGGCGATGAAGGTGTGTTACTCCACCGCGGCTATCCGATAGAACAACTTGCTGTCTCCTCTGATTATCTCGAAACCTGCTACCTCTTATTAAATGGCGAGTTGCCAACTGCAAGCCAGAAAGAAGAATTTACTGCCGCCATCAAGAAACACTCCGTTGTAGACCCCTCAATCGCCAACATCATTAAAAGCTTCAAACGCGAATCCCATCCTATGGCGATTCTGTGCAGCGCTGTTGCTGCATTGGCTGCGGTTTACAACGATGAAATTGATATTACCGACGAAGCAAGCCGTAAACTGACCGCCTACCGCCTGATTGGCCAGATGCCCACACTCTCGGCAATGGTTTACAAACATCGCCAAGGCGAAGAGTTTATCGCCCCCGATAACAGCCTCAGTTACGCCGAAAACTACCTGAACATGACTTTTGGCACCGCAGGCAAAGCGCCTAATGTGAGCAAAACGATTGCAAAAGCCATGGATCGCATTTTTGTATTGCATGCTGACCATGAACAAAACGCATCAACCTCTACCGTGCGCTTGTCCGGGTCATCAGGCACCAACCCATTTGCTGCCATCGCTGCTGGCATTTCGACATTGTGGGGCCCGGCACATGGCGGCGCTAACGAAGCAGTATTGGAAATGCTGGAAGAAATTGGCACCGTTGAAAATATCGAAGCTTGCGTAGCGCGCGCCAAAGACAAGACCTCTGGTTTCCGTCTGATGGGCTTTGGCCACCGCGTATACAAAAACTTTGACCCACGCGCCAAAGTAATGAAGCAGACGTGTGACGAAGTATTGGCCGAACTGGGATTGGAAAACGATCCGCTGTTGGCGATTGCAAAGCGTCTTGAGCAGATCGCACTGGAAGACCCTTACTTCATTTCCAAAAAACTTTACCCGAACGTGGACTTCTACTCGGGCATCATCATGAAAGCGATTGGCATTCCTACCGAAATGTTTACCGTGATTTTTGCTTTGGGTCGCGCAGTAGGTTGGTATTCACACTGGGATGAAATGGTAAGTGGCTCATATAAAATTGGCCGCCCACGCCAACAATACACTGGCAGCCCAAAACGTGATTACCCTAAAAAATAATTGTGTTTAACTGCTTTAAGTGAAAAAGCCGCAGTTCATCTGCGGCTTTTTTTATTTAAATTATGCAAAGTAAATATCAGAGACAAATAAAAAGCCCTTGCGTTGGCAAGAGCTTAATAAGAAATACCTTTTTACACTCACGATCAGAAATTAAAAATTCCAATCAGCCATCACCCAGAATTTTTCAGTGTCCGTTACTCTGGTGGCTGCATCACCCATTGCATATTGTGCGTATTTCGCCGTCCACACTACCGCACCGGTCTTTTTGCTTAAACTAAAATCGATTTCATCGCCATAGTCTGCACCATTAACATCGGCATCAAATTTATGATAACTCAATAGCGCTTGCGCACCTGCAAAGGTAACACCCAGATTTACATATTTATCTTCCAAGCCATCTCTAGGTGTAGTTAAGAATTTATCCGCCCAACCATTGAAAGCGTGCAAAGTTGCTAAAGGCGTTGCAAAACCATAAGCACCGTCATCGGAACCTAATACTTCATAACCCAAACCAAAACTGAAACGAGAAACAGTATAAGTTCCTTCAGCCAGCATATACTCAGCCTCATAAGCCTGATTTAAACCAGCATCGGTTTGCATGGCATATTCGAGATTGTAAGTAAGCATTTCCCCTACCGCTCCTTGCCAACGCACACCATAGGTATCACTGGAAAGGCCGTACTGTGCAATAGGGTTCTCTACATCAAGCAAATAGGAGTAACCAATTAATTTACCGGCATCAATACCGGTATAGCTCGCGTTTAACACATGACTATTCATGTTCAAATCGCCCAATGCCGCATTGTCTTCACCAAAAACACGATTCACATTTTTAATGTAGGCATAAGTAAAATTAGTGTAGCGAATCGCTTTATTGGTAAATGAAACACCATCATAAGTCTGCTCGTTCTGGCGCCAACCGACGTTGCCAATAAAACGAGAATTGTCAAGAATCAAACGCTGGCGTCCGTATTTGATTTGATTATTAAATGTCGTGTAGGAAACAAAGCCTTGATTCAACTCAGTGCCGATGGGATCAGCAATTACGGCACTGGTTACATTTTGTGGATCATTTGCTGCGGTGCGATAATCTACATCATTGGTCATCTCACTGACGTTATCCATTTCTGCGGTAAAACCAAACCCGTTCCATGCACCCGACTGATAGGATAAACGCGATCGGGTAGTCCAGGCATCTGCTGTTCTTTCACCGGTAGTAACTCCCGCTGTATTAATAATATCTTCTGTCACGTCTTCATAACGTGTGCGGAAGTTGACCTTAATCACACTGCCTTGCTGCATGGATTCAGTAAACGTTTTTGCAGAAACACCTGGAGCAGCACACAACAATGAACTTACCGCAGCAACAAGAAGATGAATGGTATTTTTTTGCATGGAACCTTCTCCAAAGATTTTCATAAATGTGTGTAGATCATTTGCGCCACGTCGAAAAAATCCGAAAATGAAATTTATATTTTGTTATGCACTAAAAAAGCTTCTTGTAATTTATGGGCATAACACTGTGGCGACTGAAATCCATTAGAGCAAGGCTTATGCCAATTGATTTTCTAAACCAACTTTTAAGGAATAATCTATTATTAATCAAAGAGATATAAAACCACGAAAAAAGCGACAATAAAAAAGTCTATTTTTTTGATTGCCCTTTTATAGGGACATAATATTTTTTAACGCGCCAATTAAATTCAACTGCAAAAAATTTAATGCGCGATATAGGCACACAAAAATGCACGCCTGTTTTTTGTTTCGCACAAATTTAAGGCACCACAAATATTGCAGCCCTTTTAAAGTCAATTTGCAGACACAAAAAAGCCGCACAAGTAATTGTGCGGCTTGCGAATTAACATGCTGTGAATGGTTAACTTATACGAACACTAGCGCCCTCTGCCATCTCTTTTTCTATGCGCACTTGTGCGAAAGTTACATCCAATGTGTTGTTGGATACTAATGTAAATGGCTCAAGAATCAGTGCAAATAACTCTTGCGGTGTACGTTTCAAACCAAAGTCAGTACCGGCATCTGGATAGCACTTCAAATCAACTGTCACCGTTTTCCAACCAGCGCCGGCAATGCTGGTGAGCTCTTTAGTGATATCCACCTGTGAATAGCAGGATGGGCCACACCCAATGCGCACCCATGCATTGCCAGTGGGTGCGGCATCGACTTTGATATCAAACACCAGCGAAGAATCTGAATCATAGTAATCGCTCAATACCTGGCGATTGAGCGTAGATATGGCAACCAAACCTTCGCCTTCACCATTCCATACTGCGCGGCGTGCGTCTTCCTGCACATCGCGGTCTACGCAACTGACGGTAAGCGTTGAAACACTAGCAATATTGCCATTGAGATTGGTGCGATCATTATTTTTACCTTCCAAAATAATGCCGTAAGTACCCATGGGGCGACGATTGAATAGTTCCAACACCTTCGAGCTAGCCTCAAAAGTGATCCCCTCTTCCGAAAGTTCATCCCCTAAAGTATCGGTATCGCCATAATGCAAACCAAAGCCATAGGCGAACAAAGGATCGTAATTTTCATCGCCGATATTTAATGTACCTTGATCTGGCGACTTAGGCCAAGAGAACGCCAAAGACCCTTTAACAGGATAATTAATTTGATTGTCGGCATTTTTGAATATCACATCAGCAACACCCGCACCTTCAGTTCCAGGCTGCCAAATCACAGCAAAGGCGTTCGAGGCGTTGAGCTCGCGATTAATCCACATGGGCCGACCGGTAACAAATAAAGCCACCACAGGAATACCTTGGGATTTTAATTTTTTGAGTAATTCCAAGTCACTGGTATCGCCCGCTTTAAGCAGTTGATATTGGATATCGCCCTGCATTTCTGCATAGGGATCTTCACCAAAAATAACGATGGCAACATCCGGTTTTTGAGCATAGGAACCATCAACACTCAAAGTCACTGTGCCGCCCGCGCTGGCTACAGCATCCTGAATTCCTGTCCACAAGGTTGTCGCACCGGGGAAATCAGCCATGGTATTACCGGTGCCCTGCCAGTTCACTGACCAACCACCTGTTTGCTTGCTGATATTGTCCGCACCATCGCCTGCAACCAGAATATTCGCCTTGGCCGACAGAGGCAGAATATTGTTTTTATTTTTTAGCAATACTATGGATTCGCGCACCGCCTGACGAGCAACAGCACGATGTTCAGGCGCGCCAAGCAATTCATCTTTACCCGCTAATGGACGCGTTGATGGAAGACCTTTCCCCCACAGATTCGCGCGCAATTTAACTCGTAGGATACGGCGCACCGCATCATCGACCCGCGCCATAGGAATAACGCCCGTGCGCGCTTGTTCAAAAGTATTGTTGTACAGCTCTTTCCAGTTTGGATCGGGCACCATATAAATATCCAGGCCGGCATTAATGGCCTGCGGGCAATTCAATACTGTCGCGCCCGCCACAAATCCGTGACCATTCCAATCGCCCACGACTAAACCATCAAAACCCATTTGGCCTTTCAACACATCGGTCAGCAAATAGCGATGGCCATGCATATGCTCACCATGCCAGCTATTAAAAGAAGCCATCACACTTTGCACACCGGCTTCGATTGCGCTGTAGTAACCCGCCGCATGAATACGGCAAAGCGTTTCTTCATCATCAAGGCAGTTACCACGGTCGATACCGTTGTGCGTCCCACCATCGGCGATAAAGTGTTTGGCAGTAGAAATAACGCGATACCTGGAAAGAAAATCCGAGTCTTGCGCATCACCTTGGAGACCTTCAACCATCATGCCCGCATACTCGCGCACAAGATCAGGGTGTTCAGAATACGATTCGTAAGTGCGTCCCCAGCGATCATCACGCGCAACCGCAACAGTTGGCGAAAAATCCCAATCCAATCCTGTCACTGCAATCTCAGTAGCCGTAATACGGCCAATTTCTTTAATCAAATCAGGATTGCGTGCCGCACCAAGTGCAATATTGTGTGGGAATAAGGTCGCACCAACGATATTACCTACGCCATGAACTGCATCTGTGCCCCACATAATGGGAATAGCCACTTTTCCATCGCTGGTGTCCATCGATGCTTGATAATAAGCATCGGCAATCGCCAACCAATCAGCCGCTTTTGAATAGCGATTGCCATTAGGTACCGAACCGCCACCATTTAATACCGAGCCAATGTGATAATCCTTAACATCCTGCGGCGTAAGGTGGCGGATTTCTGGCTGGATTATTTGCCCCACCTTTTCCTCAAGACTTAATTGCGCCAGCAATTCGTCGATTTTCGCTTCTAGCGTTGGATCTTTTTTCACTTTGCTGGTGATAGTGGGCCACTGCACGTTTGCAACCTCCTTAAGGGGTCTAGCTAAAATATGTACTAATTATGAGTAAGCCCGCAGGCAAAACACGACCGAAAAAGCCCCATTCAAAACGATTCCCAGCAATAGATGAGCAGCTCAACTTGCTTACCCTCATAACATCCAAGTCAGAATCGTTTAAAAATAGCAGCAGTTGGAATAAATGGCAGAAAGTTCCTTGATACCTACCCTGAACATTAATTCAATCAGGTTACTTGTGCGGAGAACTCATCATTGAGCGTCTATGTGACAACGTTTCTCTTGTCTATGCAGCCCACCGATACAGTCATCGCCGCTTTCAAGCTGGCGCAAACTACTATTAGCTGACAGCGCTGTCAATAATACAACAAGAAGGCTTTATTTAAAGCAACCAATAACCCAAATAATCACCTTTATCGATCTGATCGAGAGTCAAAAATCCCCTCAAAGCACCACCAATGTGCATACAAAAACAATCAGCTGCATTTATTATTAGGCCGCTAAAAGTGAATTTCCGTCACTGGAGTTTAATGTTATTCTCCCCCCACTATTACTTTCCCACTATCTATAACTATTTGATCTTCTTTATAAAAGAAGTTGAGGAGTCGCATGAGCCTACTATTGGTAGCAGATATCGGAGGCACTAATGGCCGCTTTGGCTTGGTTGAATTCGATGCAGAAGACATTGGCGCAAACGGCCAGATCAACTATACCGCTGAGCGCCAAATAACACTCAGGTGTGCTAATTATGCCGACATGGCCACTATGATCAAAGCCTGCTGCGCCGAGTTTGGAATTAACGTGCCTGCCTACGGGTGCCTGGCAATTGCAGGCCCGATTGAAAATGGCCAAGCAGCCATGACTAACCTCAATTGGAAGTTTTCAATTGATGGCCTGCGCGATCAATTAGGAATGAAAACCCTGCACGTGATCAACGATTTCGCCGCACTCGCCTATGCAGTTCCTTTTCTGCCAGACAACGAATTAGTCACGCTTTATGAATCCAACCAATCTAATGCGGAAGCACCGATTGTAGTGATGGGGCCAGGCACTGGTTTTGGTATGGCAGCACTGGTTCCTAGCCAACATAATTGGAAAATTATCCCCACTGAAGGTGGTCACGCGAGTTTCGCACCGACAAATGAAAAAGAGCTCGCTATCAAATCATTTTTATTAAAAGAACAAAATCACGTATCCGTTGAAAATATTCTGTCTGGCGGTGGCTTGGTGACAATTTATCGCGCACTTGCGCACATCTCAGGCACCGAGGCGCAAGCTTACACACCAGCCGATGTCAGCACCAAAGGCTTGGCCAATGAAGACGCTCTTTGTCGCGAAGCCGTACTGACGTTCTGCGATGTATTAGGTGAAGTTGCAGGCGATAAAGCACTTTCCGTTGGTGCCCGTGGTGGTGTCGTTATTGGCGGAGGGCTCACTCCTAAATTGATGGACTTGCTGCCCGAGTCGCACTTTCTTGAGCGCTACAAAAACAAAGGCCCAATGGCCGGATATGTTAGCGATATTTCGATTCGCTTGATTGTTAATGATAAAGCCGCACTAGTGGGCTCCGCAGCTTGGCTGATTCATAACACACCCGAATTAAAAGCTAGCTAAATCCTCCCAGTTTCGCGCGAAAAAAATGCACCTCCGGGTGCATTTTTTTCGCGCCATGATTTCAGTAGAGAGTAACAATACCTAATGCTTATCCTTCGATTTAATCAAAGGCCCGGTAGATTCACGAACAATAATGCTTGAGCTCAGCATACTTGCTGGCAATTGAATTTCGCGCCCTTTTAATTGTTTGAGTAACAAATCAGTCGCCTTTTTTGCCATCTGCCGAATCGGCTGGCGAATGGTTGTCAGCGCTGGCCAAATCTGGTGCGCAACCGGCGTATCATCAAACCCGGCTACCGATAACTGCGCTGGAATTTTAATGCCCATTTGATGTGCGACCATCATTACACCTGCAGCCATATCATCGTTCGCAGCAAAAATAACGGTTGGTCGCGGGGCATCGGCCAATAATTTTTTCGCACACAGCTCGCCCGACTCAAACGAGTTATCGCCCTGCTCGACCAAGCTTTTTACCAGCGGTAAATCATTTTCTACCAATGCAGCTTTATACCCTTCATAACGCAATGACATAGCGCGATGATCCGGGTGGCCACAGATAAATCCGATCTGTGTATGACCCAATGCGATAAGTTGGCAGGTCATATCGTAAGACGCTTCTTCATCGTTAGTTTCAACGTAGGGCGATGCTGATTTATTTTCAGTGGGTGCCACGCGCACAAAGGGAATATTCATTTTTTTAAGTAAATTAATCACGTTCATATTATCGGACAACGGCGGCGTCAACATCACGCCATCAACACGCTTTTCCAAAATCAAATCAGTTACTTCATTAATAAGATTGGGATCGCGATGAATAGCTGGATGCACCAATAATTCGTAACGCTGCGGGCGGCAGATTTCCAACACCCCTTCCTGAATATCCAACACATAGTGCGCACTGGGATGGCCGTAAATAAGACCTAACAAATAAGAGCGGTTGCCAGCCAAACTACGCGCTGATTGATTAGGGCGATAATCCAATGCACTGATTGCAGCCTCGACTTTTTCACGGGTGGCGGGGCGAACATTAGGTTCGTTATTGACAACACGCGACACCGTTTTCATAGATACGCCCGCCAGAGCGGCGACGTCATCAATGGTTGCTTTTGCCACAGGACTTACCTCAATGTTAATTTTTATCGTTATCAAACTTGCGCAAGTGATTGTAAACCCGGAACAAACAATGTGACAGCCTTATGGGCTTGGATTATATTACCGCGCGCTTGGCGCAGGCTTTTAATCGGCAATCGTCAATTTAAGACCACGACAAAAACAGACACTACCTATAACAACGAGCATAACAAAGAGGCAACACATGAAATCACCCGCTAGATACGGCCCTGCTTATGCAGCGGTGACCACACTATTTTTTGCATGGGGGTTTATTACCTCACTGATCGACCCACTTGTCGCAGCGGTGAAAGGTATTTTTAGCCTGACCGATGTGCAAGCTCAGCTCAGCGCCTTCGCTTTTTTTATCGCTTACGGTGTAATGAGTTTTCCCGCAGCCGCACTTTTGTCGCGCTTCAAATCAGTACCGACGATCATGATCGCGCTCACCACCATGATCGGTGGCTGTTTATTAATGCTCGTCGCGGCCAATATTCAAAACTACAGTTTGGTTCTCGGTGGCCTGTTTGTATTGGCCGGCGGAATCACCGCCCTGCAAGTAGCTGCCAACCCACTGGCTGCAGCCTTAGGTTCGCCAGAAGGTAGCCACTTCCGTCTGACCTTCAGCCAAGCCTTTAATAGTTTGGGTACATTTATTGGCCCGATTATCGGCGCCTCTATGTTTCTGGAAGGGATCGAAGTTAAACCCGGCATGGAAGTGACTGAAGCGGCGCGTGCAGAAGCTTTGGCAGGTATCGACGCTGCGTATTTCTGGCTGTCAGGCATGATTGCTGCGCTGCTGGTGTTTTTCTTTTTGAGCCGCAAACTGGTTGGTGAAGCAGCGCCGGATGCATCAAACGAAGTTGCACGTCGCGGTGTTTTTTCTATGTTGGCAGAAGCTACCCAATCCAAATGGGCACTGTTGGGCGGCATGGCAATTTTTCTTTATGTTGGAGCAGAGGTAGCGATTGGAACTCAAATGGCGTTTTTCCTTAACGCAGATTCCATTTGGGGTCAATCAGATGCCGCATTCACTTTTCCACTGATTAGCTGGTTATTCACTTCCGACGGCATTCCTGGTATTTCACTGCAAGAAGCGGCGGCAATTACCGCGATCTATTGGGGCGGCGCCATGGTAGGCCGTTTGATTGGTTCAGCGTTGTTAGCCAAAGTGAATGCTGCTTTGTTGCTCGCCGTATTTACCGGCGGTGCTGCACTCATGTGTTTGTATGTGTTTGCCGTAGGTGGAATAAGCGCAGGCTTTGTTGCCTTGGCAATCGGCCTGTTCAACTCAATTATGTTCCCGGTCATTTTCAGTCTGACGCTCGAACGCTCCACCGCCAGTTCTGAAGCCACCTCAGGCTTTTTATGTACCGCGATTATCGGCGGCGCATTTGTACCGCTGTTAGTAGGTTTGGTTTCAGGCCACTCAAGTTACATCACCGCATTTATCGTACCTGCGGCGTGCTACTTGATTTTGTGCTGGTTCGCATTGAGCGCGCGTAAAGTTCAGGCGACTAATGCCGCCCCTAAAACAGTAAGCAATCACTAAAAAAATGGCGGGCGCCATTCATCAATGTCGCCCGCCTATTGAATCAATTTTCTTCGCAATTATTCCCAACGGCTTTTGCGCTGCTCGTCATTATCTTTAGCCGCCACCCAGTTTTCCTTCCCGTCTCCGCCCAGTTCTTTTTTCCAGAATGGTGCTTGGGTTTTTAAAAAATCCATTAAAAATTCTGCAGCTTGAAATGCGTGTTCGCGATGAGCACTGGTAACCCCCACAAACACAATTTGCTCGCCCAGATTCAATTCCCCAATACGATGAATAATTCGCGCAGCCACTAATTCCCAACGTACTTTTGCTTCTGCCAAAATGTGCTGCAAAATATTTTCCGTCATACCCGGATAATGTTCGAGTGACATACTTTTTACTTGCTGACCATCATTCATATCGCGCACACGTCCGACAAAAAATACCACCGCACCTGCCGCCGTATCGCCAGAAATTAATTCAGCGTATTCGCGCCCAACCTCAAAATCTTGCGTTTGCACCATAATCGAAAATGACATATTAACCGCCAGTAACCGGCGGAAAAAATGCTACTTCATCGCCTGATTTTATGGTTACGTCCGCTTTTGCATATTCGTGATTTACCGCAACCAGAAGTTTGTTATTGAAAAGAAACCGCGCCCAGTCAGCATGAGTAACCACCAGGTGCTGCTTCAAGGCCTCAATGGTGGTGATGCCACCGTCAGCAACCTGCAGCTCAGCAGTTCCCAATTGCTCGCGTAGCTGTGCGAGAAATAACACACGGATCATTGTTCACCTACCTCTCTGCGATAATGGCCCCGACGGCCGCCGGATTTTTCCAGCAAACAAATCTGTTCAATTACCATTTCCATATCGACGGCCTTACACATATCGTAAATTGTTAATGCAGCGATACTCGCTGCAGTGAGCGCTTCCATCTCTACACCGGTTTGCCCTGTGAGTTTGCAATAACTGGTAATTTCTACAGCGGAATGCAGATCGTCAATCGCAAAATCTACCGCAACTTTACTCAGTGCTAATGGATGGCACAATGGAATTAAATCGGCACATTTTTTTGCGGCCTGAATTCCAGCGATACGCGCTACCGCCAGAACATCGCCTTTTTTTAGACTGTTTGCTTTAATTTGTTCCAGCGTTTCCGGCTTCATTAATACCCGTGCAAATGCACGCGCCTCTCTCAAACTGGCCGATTTTTCCGAGACATCCACCATACTGGCATGCCCATTGGAATCAATATGGGTTAGTGACATAAATAACTCGCCTGACGTATGAGCCACACTTTACCGTGCAGCAGGAAGTAAATATCGCTATCATAAAACACCTGTCGGCTATGGCCGCACTTTTATTTCCCTCGCTGCAGAATTCCACACGTTAATGACTTCATCACAACCGCTTGATCGCCGCTTTACCCTTGCTCCTATGATGGAGTGGTCAACCTCTGATTGCCGTACTTTTTGGCGCCTACTGACTAAAAAGGCCGTGCTCTATACCGAGATGGTCACCACTGGCGCACTTTTGCATGGCGATAAATCCCGCTTTCTGGATTACAACGCCTGCGAGCATCCACTCGCGCTGCAATTGGGTGGAAGCGATCCTGTCGCGCTTGCAGAATGCGCTCGCATTGCCGAGGGCTGGGGTTACGATGAGGTCAATCTCAATTGTGGTTGCCCGAGTGATCGCGTCCAAAACGGCATGATTGGCGCCTGTTTGATGGCAGAGCCGCAACTGGTTGCCGATTGTATCGCCGCAATGCAAAACGCCGTGAAAATCCCCGTCACCGTCAAACACCGCATCGGTATTGACGATATGGAAGACTATGAGGGTTTAGTAAAGTTTGTCAGCACTATCGCCGAAACCGGCTGTCACACATTTATCGTACACGCGCGCAAAGCTTGGTTAAAAGGCCTGAGCCCCAAAGAAAATCGCGAAGTAGCGCACTTGCAGTACGATAAGGTCTATCAGCTAAAACACGATTTCCCGCACTTGAATATCATCATCAATGGCGGCATAACAACGCTAGAGCAAAGCAAAAACCTGCTGACTCATGTTGATGGAGTAATGATTGGCCGTGAAGCCTATAGCAACCCTTATTTACTCGCGCAGGTCGATCAACAGATTTATGGTATTGATAATCCCGTAGTGACTCGCGATGAGGTAATGCAAAAATTCATGCTGTATTGTACCGAAGAGCTGGCCAAAGGGACTCGCCTTAACCACCTTACCCGTCATATTCTAGGACTTTACCAAGGGTTGCCTGGTGCCCGTCAATTTCGCCGAATTATCAGTGAGCAAGCCCACAAAACCAATGCTGGAATTGAGGTTCTTGAACGCGCCCTTGCTGCATTAAATGAGTTACCATTAGCAAACACGTCCGGTGTTATCGATGGTTAACACCCTAGGCAATATTGAATTATCTGTTTATAAAAAATGACTGCTTTTCTCATAAAGTCATAACGACTATAATATATCTGACGGCAATAAAACGAAGATTAACCACTTGTACTTTCAGAGATAGGATTACCACTGTGACTAGTAAACTTGAACAACTGAAAAAATTTACCGATGTTGTTGCCGATACCGGCGACATTGAAGCCATCCGCTTGTACAAACCGCTGGATGCTACCACTAACCCATCGCTGGTATATAAAGCAGCACAAATGCCGCAATACCAGGATCTGCTGACTGCATCAATCAATGCCAGTAAAGGTATTGCCAACAGTGCGCAACAACTAAGCGCTGCCGGTGATCATTTAGCGGTAGGCATTGGTTTGGAAATTTTGAAAATTGTTCCCGGTCGTATTTCAACCGAGGTCGACGCGCGTTTGTCGTTTGACACAAAAGCCTCTATCGCCAAAGCTCACGAATTAATTAGCTTGTATGAAAAAGGTGGCGTAGACAAATCACGCGTGTTGATCAAACTGGCCTCTACTTGGGAAGGAATTCGCGCAGCTGAAGTGCTGGAGAAGGAAGGCATTAACTGTAACCTTACCCTGCTGTTTGGCTTCAACCAAGCCGCTGCCTGCGCTGATGCGGGCGTGTTTTTGATTTCCCCCTTTGTTGGTCGTATTTTGGATTGGTACAAAGCCAACACCGATAAAAAAGAATACACCGCTGAAGAAGATCCGGGCGTAGTGTCTGTGCACCAGATTTATAATTATTACAAACAGAATGACTACAAAACTGTCGTGATGGGCGCAAGCTTCCGTAATCTCGGCGAGATTGAAGCGTTAGCAGGTTGTGACCGTTTGACTATCAGCCCGCAGTTGTTGCAAGAATTAGAGCAGGATAAGGGCGAACTTAAACGCGTACTTTCACCTGACACTCCAGGTGAAACAATTGCCAAGCGCATCGAAACAGAAACCAGTTTCCGTTTCGGTTTAAACCAGGATGCTATGGCGACCGAGAAATTGGCTGAAGGTATTCGTGGTTTTGTTAAAGACCAGATCAATCTTGAGAATTTGTTGAAAGCTCGTGCTCAGTAAACTATCACGCTTTATCGAACGTCACCTGCAGCCTGCAGGTGACGCGTCGCCCACCCTTTCTGATCACCAAAAACAATTGGCGGTTGCCGCATTGTTAGTTGAAGTAGCAATGGCTGACCATCAGTTCTCCGAGGTGGAAGTAGATAATCTCGGCGTGATTCTCGAACGTAAGTTCTCTTTGTCGATTGATGAGCTTGCTGAGCTAATTAGTCTCGCCAAAAACGAAACTAATCGTGCCACGTCACTACATCAGTTTACCCAGCTTATTAATCAGTATTGCAGCTCAGAGGAGAAATTTAATCTACTGAAAGCCATGTGGGAAATGGCCTATGCTGATGGGGATTTGGATAAATACGAGGACTATATTATTCGCAAAGTAGCTGATTTAATTTATGTACCACATACCGAATTTATTCGCGCCAAAAGCGTAGTAAAAGCGAGCCTATTAACGGCAGATAATTTGTAACAGCCAAGCAGAAGAATATCTCAGCAATTTTCCAACATATTGACCAAATTGCGGAAAGTATCGGCGTTACTCGCGTTTAGTCCCATCAAAATCTTGTGTGCTTCCAATACTTTTTCTTTCACTTCCTGCTCATTACAATTAATGCAGTTAAGCGGTTGCGCAGCTAATACAGGCGCATTGAGCTTATCAACAATGGTGAAAATATCACCAAAGCCCATGGTCTGCAAAATACGCTGAATACTGGGGTTGCTCGCCAAAATCACTGGTGTAATGCCTCGCCGCTCTTGACCCAGAATAGAAATCTTTGCCATCAAACCCAATGTGGTGCTGTCGATAGCTTCTGCATCAGAGAGATCAAATAATACTGATGTAAAATTCTCACTCTTAAACATAGCATCAATGAATTGATCGAACGAAACACATAATGTCAGGCGCACATCACCCAGCATTTTGATTACATAAACCCCGTTGTGATCGGCAACTAAAATCTGGCCGGTTTTCATCAGATAATACCTCGAGCGATGGACAAGACTGCAATGTCATCCGGGTTATCGCGAATTTCTTTTATAACTAAAGTATTACAGACAGAATCCAAACTGCCACTGCTTGAAGCGATTAGTTGTAACAACTGTGCCTCTTTGTCCTGTAATCCTTCTGGTGGCAAGTTTTCCAGTACACCGTCAGAAAAGCAGACTAACGCAAACTTCTCAGGCAACTGACGCTCATAAACCTCCCAACTGACTTCTTTGAATATTCCAACCGGCTTACCACGCCCAGTTAAATACTCCGCACCTGCATCGGTGAGTAGAATAGGCATAGGTAAATGGCCTGCCACCACATAATGCATTTTGTGGGTGTGGGTATCGATCACTCCAACAAAAAGTGTCAGATGATGACTTAAGCGCGTCTCATGCAGTTCGCGATTGATCTGCCGCAGCATAAGGTCAGCGCCTTGTGCGAATGAGTGCTCATCACCGAACAACCCTTCTTCACGCACCATGCGGCTAACTAGATGCTTAAGCCAAATAGTCACAAATGCTGAAGATGCACCGTGCCCTGAAACATCGGCCAGATAAAATGCGAGATAGCGTTTTTTAATGTGGGCGTAATCGACAAAGTCGCCACTGAGAAATAGAGATGGAACTATGGTGTGAGCTGCTGTGTAGCCATCTTCGGTGGTGAAACCCGAAGGCATCAACCGACGCTGCACCCTTCGCCCAGCGATATGGTCACGCTCAAGTACACGCAAGTTTTCTTTTAGCTCACGATTGGCATCTTCTAATTGCGTTCGATAGCGTTGGTTTTCTTCTTCCAATTCCTGCTGATCGAGCACTTTGTTGATTGAATGAACCAGTACTTCCAAGTCTATCAAGGGTTTTATCAAATAATCGCGTGCGCCCAACCGCAGCGCCGTCACCACATCATTCATAACGCCAGCGCCTGAAACAACAATAACGGGTAGCGAAGGATGACGATCATGCAATATTTGTAACAGCTGCAAGCCATCGCTATTGGGCATGCGCAAGTCGGTAATAATGAGATCAGGAAGGCTGAGGTCGGGATTGGCAAGTAAATCAAGTGCGGCAGTGGTATCGGCAGCAAAACGGACAGAAAAGCCGCTATCCGTCAGATAAGTCACAATACTCTGGCGGACATGGGCATCGTCATCGATGATAAGCAGCTTGCGGCTTCCGGGTGTCATCTTCTGCTCGGGCTTTTATGAATACATTAGTGGATAGGTAATCGATAAGGCGCGCAACACTACTCCTTCACCCTAAAGAGCGCAAGCCATTGCCACTAAAGCTTCCCTACTTCGATAAATAGATTTTGAAGGATTGGTGATGCTTTTCCAGAGGACAACCATACCGCAAACCTATCCCCTTATTTGGGCTTATTACGATTCTTATCACGCTCTGCCTTACGGCGCATATCAATCAGTTGACGCTGGGTCATTTTACTTTTGCGCTCGGAATAGGGATTTTCGTTATTGCGGAATTCGATTTTGATGGGTGTGCCATGCAAATCGAGTACGCGACGAAATGTCTTTTCCAAATACTTGTTGTAATGACTGGGAATATCGTTTGTTTGGTTGCCATGGATCACAATGATCGGCGGATTATGTCCACCCGGATGCGCGTAGCGTAGCTTGATCCGGCGCCCTTGAATCATGGGTGGCTGATGTTCACGCACGGCATCCTGCAGAATGCGAGTAAGGAAGTTGGTACTGAATTTGTCGGTTGCAGACTGATAGGCTAACTCAATCGACTTGTACAGATTACCCACTCCAGTCCCGTGTAACGCGGAAATAAAATGGATAGTGGCAAAATCCACAAAACGCAGGCGACGCTCAATTTCGCTTTTTACGTACTGCTTGTGCGCATCATCCAGACCGTCCCACTTATTCAGTGCGATCACCAAGGCGCGGCCGGCCTCGATAGTTGTGCCCATCAAATGCAAGTCTTGCTCTACCACGCCTTCGCTGGCATCCATCACCAAGACGACGACATTGGCATCTGCAATAGCCTGCATGGTTTTGACGATAGAAAATTTCTCTACCATCAAATCAATATTTTTACGGCGGCGAACACCAGCGGTATCGATGATGGTGTAAGGCTTATCAAAACGGGTGTAATTAATATAAGTACTATCACGAGTAGTGCCCGGCTCGTCGTAAACCACTACTCGCTCCTCACCCAACATGCGGTTTACCAAGGTTGATTTACCTACATTGGGACGCCCAACAATGGCAATCTTAATGCCCTTAGCTTCTTCCGGTTGATAGTCCTCCGGCAACTCGGGTATCGCAGCAAGCACTTCTTCCATCAATGATCTAACACCGCGACCATGGCTTGCGGTGGTTGGGTGAACCTCACCAAGACCCAGCTCATAGAAGGGTGCCAATGCGATATCTGGATCCATACCATCAATCTTGTTTGCGACCACATACGTCTTTTTATTGTTAACACGCAGATGCTTGGCGATCATTTCATCGGCAGGGTTCAAACCAGCGCGACTATCTACAATAAATAGCACTATGTCTGCTTCTTGAATTGCCAGCAGCGACTGCCCTGCCATCATGCTGTCAATGCCCTCTTCTTCACCGCTGATCCCACCGGTATCAATCACGATAAAACGGCGATTTTCCAGCACTCCTTCACCGTATTTACGGTCGCGGGTCAAACCGGGATAGTCAGCCACCAAAGCATCGCGCGATTGGGTGAGACGATTAAAGAGTGTGGATTTACCCACATTTGGGCGACCAACAAGTGCTATTACGGGGATTATCATAAAAGTATCAATTGAGATAAAAAATCATAGGTAATGCAGCAACTTTTACTGCATAAATTCAAATACGCTAAAAACAAAACCAGCCGCTGTGAAGTTTACCTTATTAAATCCAGGTAAATTCAAGCGGCTGGCTCTAGCTGTTAATTAAGCTTAGAAACTATTCGTCCTTTTCTGCCCGATAAGCGATCAATTTACCGCCATTGGTAAATACGTAAAGTATTTCCCCGTCGGTCAACATAGGTGCTCTTGCGCCCTTTCTATCGACTCTGACACGAGCAGCAAACTCGCCGTCAGTTTGATTCAGTACGTGCATATAACCCTTGAAATCGACAACGGCAACGTAATCACCAAATACCTGCGGACCATTCAAACCGCGGCGCAACATTTTGTCGTTACTCCACAGTTGCTCCCCAGTAGTAGAGTTGTAAGCCACCACTTTCCCGTCAGCATGTGCCACAAAAAGTTTGTCGGAGGAGAGTGCTAAATTTTCGCTGGTAGAGCCGTCTTGCCCCCAAAGGGGCTTGCCAGTGCCGCGCGCTAAAGCACTAATACGGCCTTGATAAGTACCGACATAAATCACACCATCATTAATTAAAGGACTGGAATGAATATCAACCATACGCTCCAATTCGGATCGACCTTTAGGTGATGCAATACGTTGCTCCCATAAGATCAAACCATTAGTGGGATTAAACGCCATCATACGACCATTGGAAAAACCAGTATAAATAGCAGTATCGGTGACTATGGGCGACGGAGTGCCACGCAATGTCAACACGGGCGGCGGACTATCGTAAAACCACAACTGCTCGCCAGTTTTTGCATCTAACGCAAACAATTTTCCATTTACCGTTTGAGTGGCAACAACATTGCCATTAGTGCGCGGAGCAGAAACCACTTCACCTGGTAATTGTTTGCGCCATAGTTCATCACCCGTATCTTTGGATAAAGCCATTACTTCGCCCGCATAGGTTGCCACCAGCAACAAACCATTTTCAGCGGCAATACCACCAACGATTTCGCGGTTAGGATCGCTGGCAACAAAAAAACTCTTTAACCAAGCCCACGCACCCTGCTCTGCTTTATTAACTTTGCGTGTCCACAGTTTCTTACCAGTTTTGTTGTCCATCGCAACAACTAAACCTTCATAATCTACTGCATAGATGGCATCGCCATCCAATGCCGGTGTGAGGCTACTAAAACCTTTGTTTTGACCTTCGCCTATGCCGCGGCTCCATACTTTATCGAGATCCAGGGTCTCTTTAAAATCGACCAACTCCAGCGGCTCGTTACCGGTTTTTTTGCTGAACCAGGAACAGCCAGACATAGCGAATGCACAAAGCAATACCAAGCAGCTCAAGTGCCTCACAGAGACTTGCATCATTGAGCCTTCTCCTCAGCCGAAGCTGCAGGTACAGAATTATCTACTTTCAAATCATCCACTTTCATTTGCAATAACATAAAACGCTCTTGTTGTTGAGGATCTGTTGCAGCCAATGCTTTTTCATAAGCAGTGTGTGCTGCAGCTAAATCACCTTGCAATTTAAGAATATCACCACGGGCTTCTGCGTATTCTGAAGTGAAGGCAGCAGCAGGCTCTGGTGAAAGTTGTGCTAAAGCATCAGCATAGGCTTTCTGCGCGGTTAATACTCGGGCCAAACGCAAACGTGCTAACTGCTCAGTTGCGGCCTCGGGTTCGGCAGACAAAATCCATTTAAGTTCATTTACAGCAACATCTAATTTGTTATCTTCCACGGCCAATTTCGCCAGAAAAAAAGCACCACTGTGCGCGTACATACTTTTACTATTGCCATCTTTCAGCTCACCAGCAAGGTGGGTGATGGTCGCCTTATCGGAATCACTCAATGCCTTTCCCGGTTCAGCATTAGCAAGCTTGAGCAATTGCTCATACACTTCTGAAGCTTTTTCAGCTTTTTGACGTTTTTGGTCTTGCCACGCGCTATAACCAAAATAACCAACCACCGCTAATAATACGGCGATAACCACAGCTCTGCCGTAGTCCTTCCACCAGCGCTTTAATACTTCTAACTGCTCTTCTTCTGAAAGATGTACGCTCACAATTGACTCCTGTAGACCTTAGCGCAATGCGCAAAAAAGGAAATAATTAAAAAATAAACCGTTATTTTTTTACTCGAAAAACCACTTACTCAAGCGCCTGTAAATAAACAATTGCTTCATCAAAACCTAGCGTTTGCTGCTCGATTTCTTCGCGCAAAAATTTGATTGTTACCTTACCTGCACCAGCTTCATCTTCACCTAAAATAAGCGCTATATCAGCACCGCATTTATCCGCTTTCTTCAGCTGATTTTTAAAATTGCCACCACCACAATTGGTTAACAATCTAACAAAAGGCAACTCATCGCGAATACGTTCAGCAAATTGCATTGCCACTGACTGCACGTTACCTACAGCAACCAAATAAACATCTGCTTGCTGATCCAATCCTTCGGGTACGGCATCAACGGCTTGCAACAATAAAACTAACCGTTCAAGACCAATTCCAAATCCAACCGCAGGAGTTGTTTTTCCGCCCAATTGCTCAACCAGACCATCATAGCGGCCACCAGCACAAACTGTGCTCTGAGCGCCCAATTTGTCGGTCACCCATTCGAACGCCGTTTTACCATAATAATCGAGGCCGCGCACCAAACGAGGATTAATCTGATAACGAATATCAGCAGCATCAAGAAGAGATTTCAAACCCTCGAAGTGCGTACGCGACTCGTCATCCAAGTAATCTAAAAATATTGGTGCAGCATCGAGCAGTGCTTGAGTATTGGCATCTTTGGAATCAAGAATACGCATTGGATTGGTTGAGAGACGGCGCTTGCTGTCTTCATCCAACTGATCCTGCAAATTATTTAAATAGGTTACCAATGCATTTTTGTATGCAGCACGTGCCTCGGTACTGCCAAGTGAGTTGATTTGCAGCTGTACGTGTTCTGCTACACCAAGATCGCGCAGAATACGCGCACTTAGCACCAATACCTCAGCATCAATATCTGGTCCTTGAATCCCAAAAGTTTCCACACCTATTTGATGAAATTGGCGATAGCGGCCTTTTTGTGGCCGCTCATGGCGAAACATTGGGCCCATATACCAGAGGCGCTGGGTTTGGTTATAAAGCAAACCATTTTCTTCGCACGCACGAACACAACAAGCCGTACCTTCAGGGCGGAGAGTAAGGCTGTCACCATTGCGATCCGCAAAGGTATACATTTCTTTCTCAACGATATCGGTAACTTCACCGATAGAACGTTTAAATAATTCTGTTGATTCTACAATCGGAAAACGAATTTCCTGATAACCGTAACGCACCAAAATATCGGTAACGACGTCTTCAACGTATTGCCATAACGGTGAGTCTGCCGGCAGCAGATCATTCATACCGCGAATTGCTTGTATTTTTTTCACTTTCAAACCTTAATTGTTACACGCGAAAAGCAATTAACCTTTAGCAATAATATTTTTAGCGTCGGCATCCATTTGTGCTTGTTTTTGCACTGCTTTAGCACGGATCAAACGCTCAAGATTATCAACCAAATTTTCATTGGTTAATTTTTGATTGGGCACGCCATCAATATAAATTAAATTGCTTGGTGTTCCGCCAGCAAGCCCAAGATCAGCCTCTTTGGCTTCACCTGGCCCGTTCACCACACAACCAATAACAGCAACATCCAAAGGAACAGTAATATCCTCCACCCGCTGTTCAAGATCGTTCATAGTTTTGATCACATCAAAATTCTGCCGTGAACAACTTGGACAAGCGATAAAGTTCACACCTTTACTCCGCAAGCGCAAACTGCGCAGCATATCCCAACCCACTTTAATTTCTTCAACCGGATCAGCCGCGAGGGAAACACGTATCGTATCGCCGATACCATCCATCAACAGAGCACCCAAACCAATTGAAGATTTTACTGTACCCGAGCGCAACCCACCGGCTTCTGTAATACCTAGATGCAATGGCTGTTCAATTAGTGTGGCGAGTTTGCGATAGGCAGCAACCGCCATAAATACATCAGATGCTTTTACACTGACTTTAAAATTCTGGAAATTTAACGAGTCGAGAATTTCAACATGGCGCAACGCTGACTCCACTAACGCATCTGGTGTAGGCTCGCCATATTTTTTTTGTATATCCTTTTCAAGTGAACCTGCATTCACACCAATCCGAATTGGAATATTTAAATCACGTGCTTTATCGACAACTGCTTTGATACGTTTTTCGCGTCCAATATTACCCGGATTTATACGCAGACAATCCACACCCAAATCAGCAACACGCAACGCAATACGATAATCAAAATGAATATCGGCGACTAAGGGAATGCTTACTAATTTACGTATTTGACCGAATGCTTCAGCAGCTGCCATTGAAGGTACAGATACCCGAATAATATCGGCACCCGCCAATTGGATACGACGAATCTGCTCTACCGTTGCAGCCACATCGGTAGTTTCAGTGTTGGTCATACTCTGTACTGAAATAGGTGCATCGCCACCTACGGGAACATTACCCACCATAATCTGGCGAGATTTACGACGCTTTATTGGAGACTCGCAATGCATATATATTCCTGATCTATTTTACGAGATTACTCGCGAGTGGATTCGCCCACTTTTATCGACAATACTTTAGTGCCCAACGCAGGCACTATAGAAACGTTAATGCCGTTTAATTCTATTTTGGCGGCCGATGAATTACCGAGTATCACATCAAACGGCGCCCTGCCCTGTAGCTGCAAACGACTACCCGGCGGTTGCAAATCAGCAACTAACACGTCACCTCGCGCATCGCTAACCTCCAGCCAACACTCCTCTGTGAATGCGAGGTCAATTTTATCCAGAAGATTAGAAGTTGTTTGTTGTTGTGGTGACGGCATCAGCGAAGAAGGTGATGAGCTCGTTGCCGACGACTGCGCAGCACCCGATGAGCTTGCACCCTGCATCACAGTAATTGAAGTATCCAACACAGTATTGGATTGCATGCCATCCAATACTGGTACTGATGTAACAGCAGCACTACTGACCGACGCTTGGCCTACACTCGATTGATTCGTTATTTGAATATCTAATGCAGCATCCATCGACGACAAAACTGGCGCAGACCTGTCATAGCTAGACTGTTGACGATTATCAAAAAACCAAATGGAAATTAGCCACAGCATTAACAAGGCTGCCAATACCAACGCGGCAAATTGCCATAAAGGTTTATGAGCAGATTCAACCCGGCGAGGTAATTTTTCTTCAACTAGCCCATGCGTTTGTGCATGTCGATCATATGCAGCCAATACCTGCGCCACATCAAGTTTCACAAAGCTCGCGTAAGAGCGCAAATAGCCACGAGTAAACGTATCGGAACTCATATGACGATAATCGTCTGACTCAAGTGCGCGCACTTTTGTCAGTGTCATATACAAATCTTTAGCCACCTCTTCCTGACTTAAACCCGCACGTTCACGCGCCCAGACTAATAAATTACCTGGCGAAAGTTCGCGAAAACGATTGTCGTCTATAGATTTTTTTTCGTCGTCAGATGCCATTGAAAGCCCGTAATATTAATATCGTTTGCTGTCTTACATCATCGTCTGCTTGTATTCCAAATATTCTCTGGAATAGGGAAAGCGATTTTTTAATACCAACAAATAACTGGCCTCTTTATCCTTGTTGCCAAACACTCGTTCTAATCGAATACCAAGTAGCAGAGCACGTGCAGACTGCTGGCCTAATGCTTGATAGCGATCTAAATTCTTCTTTGCTTCCGCATATTCCTGCTTTTGGAAACTCAAATCTGCCAATTCAATATGAGGATCAGCGATTCCCCGATCTAATACCGCCGCATGCTCGAAGGCCGCCTTAGCACGCTCGGTCTTACCGAGCGATAATGCTGTCCGGCCTACATTTACCAAGGCCGACGCTCTTCCATCATAATCAAGATCGCTTGCGGCTAATTCAAATTGTATAAGCGCCTCTTCGTAACGCTTTGCGCCGAATAGAAATACACCGTAATTATTATTCGCCAACGTAAAGTTCTTTTTACGTTTAATCGCCTTTTTGAAGGTTTCTTCCGCCAATGCGGGTTCACCTTCCAATTGATACAGGCGCGCCATAGCTTCCATTGCATCAGCAGAGTTCTTATCAATCTCCGATGCTTTGCGCAGATGATGACGCGCAGACTCGCGATTACCCTTATCTATGTATCCTTGCGCCAACTTAATATGTAACTCCAACGATTTGGATTTATCAATTTGACGAGTTGCCTTTCCAGTACCACTTTTGTTATCTGACACACAACCAGCGAGAATCACGACAGCAACAACAGACATCAGGGTTAATTTCAGCAATCTTTTTAAATTATTCATTTGCATCATTCACACCTTTTTATATTTGGAATTATTGGCTAACAAATTTTACCGCTTGTTCTTCATCAAACTTTGCACGATGGCGCTCGCTGCGACGAGTAACATCATTTACCTGACCAGCTAATTGACCACAAGCCGCATCTATGTCTTCACCACGAGTTGTACGCACAGTAGTTATATAGCCCTCTTCCATCAAAATATCCTGGAATTTACGCAAGGCGTTATTGCTCACACGTTTGTAATTAGACAAATTAAATGGGTTAAATGGAATAAGATTAATCTTGACTGGGACATCACGTAGGAGCACAGCCAATTCACGGGCATGATGAGGGCGATCATTAACTTGATCTATCAAGGTATATTCAATGGTAATTTTGCGATGTGTATCAGGCATTGCCTCGATGTAGCGTTTGGCAGAATCCAGCAACATTGCAATCGGATATTTACGATTGATTGGTACCAATTCATTGCGCAATTCATCGTTGGGTGCGTGCAACGAAATGGCAAGACACGCATCGGTATATTGGCTCAATCGATCCAACTGTGGCACCACACCAGAAGTGCTCAAGGTCACGCGGCGCTTGGAAATTCCGTAAGCATTGTCGTGCATCATGAGATTCATGGAATCGACAACGTTATCGAAATTGAGTAATGGTTCGCCCATCCCCATCATCACTACATTGGTGACGCTGCGCGGGCCATTAGCCTGCAGTTGACCAAATGACTTTGCCGCAATCCACACTTGGCCAATAATTTCTGCTGCCGTTAAATCGCGATTAAACCCCTGCTTGCCGGTTGCGCAAAAACTGCAATCCAATGAGCAGCCAACTTGCGATGAAACACAAAGTGTGCCGCGATCACCATCAGGAATATAAACGGTTTCGATAACATTATTGCCGCTGACACGAATTAAAAACTTCCGAGTGCCATCGGTTGAATCAAATTGTTGCACCACTTCCGGCAAACGAATTTCGGCAATATTTTTTAATTTTGCACGCAAATCTTTGCTGACGTTGGTCATATCATCAAAGTTGTCAGCGCCAAGCTGGTGGATCCATTTCATCACCTGAATAGCGCGAAATTTTTTCTCGCCAATCGACTCAAAAAATGCCACCAGTTTTGCTTCTGGCAAGCCCAACAGGTTCATTTTGGCAGAGCCCTCTGCAACCTCCACGATAGTGGGAGAAGTGGAACTGGAAACATCAGTCATGGCTCTATACCTAGTGAACTACGTTGGGAACAACAGTGAATAAATCTAATTAACGAATAACAACTTCGTTGCTGGCAAAGAAATAAGCGATTTCACGCGCAGCAGAAATTGGGGAATCTGAACCGTGTACAGCGTTAGCATCAATGGCTTCTGCGAAATCTGCACGGATAGTACCTGGAGCAGCCTTGGCTGGGTCAGTAGCGCCCATAAGTTCACGGTTAGCAGCAATGGCATTTTCACCAGACAGCGCTTGCACAACTACAGGGCCAGATGTCATAAAATCAACCAAGCCATCAAAAAATGGACGGCCTTTGTGCTCAGCATAAAAACCTTCTGCCTGGGCGCGGCTCAACAGAATCATGCGCTGGGCAACGATCTTGAGACCAGCCTTTTCAAAACGGGCGACGATCTCACCGATATGGTTCTTGCTAACAGCATCGGGTTTGATAATGGATAAGGTTTGTTCAACAGCCATGAAATGCTCCAAATGCGATTTTCCGGTTACTGCAGGCTCGGTTTTCACCGCCAAAAGCGGATTCCATACCTACAAAATACAAAACCCGCGAATTATACGCGGGTTTACACTATTTTTATATCCTAGCTATTTGATTAATAAACAAAATCAGCTAGAGAGCCAGATCCAATGCACCGCTTGATAAAGATCGACTTAGTTAGTCTGGCTGGCACGATCCTGGATACGCCTCACCATCGCCTTAAGACCATTCCCTCTGGTGGAACTTAGATGCTGCAGAAGATCAAGCTGGGTGAAATAGGCATCTATATCAAAGGCAAGGATTTCTCCAGGAGTTTTGCCATTAAAGGCGGCTAGCACCACGCCCAACAGCCCTTTAACGATAAACGCATCACTATCCGCTTGGAAAAACAGTTTGCCAGAGCGCCACTCATCAACCAGCCATACTTGGCTCTGGCAGCCACGAACCAGATATTCATCAGTACGCAAACTGGCATCCATCTCCGGCAACTCCCTGCCCAGATCGATAATATATTTGTAGCGCTCTTCCCAGTTATCAAAAAAACCGAGGCTGTCGATAATGTCATCGACGGTCACATCTATACCAAATTGGGTCATCAAACTTCTCAATATAGGATCATCAATAGAACATGCCGGTTTGCAGTTGGGCTTCTTCGCTCATCATATGGCGCTGCCAAGGCGGATCAAACACCAGTTCGACCTTTACTGTTTTAACATTGGGTACCTTGCGCACCCGATATTCAACATCACCCACTAAAACTGGCCCCATGCCGCAAGCAGGTGCAGTCAAGGTCATTTGGATGTTCACTTGCTTTGCCGCCTGATCAACCTTGACACTATAAATCAACCCAAGATTAACCAAATCTACGGGGATCTCAGGATCGAACACAGTGCCCAGTGCTTGCCAGACCTGCTCTTCGACAATCTGGTCATTGGCAGGCTCAGGGAAGCTTATGGTTTCGGATTCAAGCCCAAGCAAATGCGCATCAGTACCATCTACCCTCACCATCTGGCCATGATAGGTCAGCGTGTAATTGCCACCCAAAGCTTGGGTAATAGTGACAAAAGTTCCTTCGGGGATAGTGAGCGGAGTGCCGTCAGGGACACGCCGCGCCGGACAATCCGCCTGGGCTACCACCATACGTCTTTCAGACATAGTCATTCTCTACGCAAAGCGCCTTAGTTAACGCTAAAACTTTCACCGCAACCGCAATAATCTTTAACGCGCGGATTGTTGAATTTAAGCTGGCGATTAACGCCTTCAGTGACGTAATCAATTTCAGTGCCGCTCACAACTGACAGGCTGCTCGAATCAACCAACAATTCAACACCACTCTCCAGTTGCATATGTACATCATCCGCTTTGGCTTCATTGACCAAATCCACAACGTACATCCAGCCAGTGCAGCCACTTTGTTTTACGCTCAAGCGCACTGCTTTGGCATCTTTAGCAGAGCCCAATTGCCGCTTAAAGTGTTCAGCAGCCGTCGAGGTGACCTGCACGGGTTGCCGCGGATCAAATGATGCGATGCTCATAGCAGTCTCCAGGGTTAACTCATCGCTCGTTAGAGCATTACAAATTTCTCGTTACAGCAACTTTCGTCAAAACATTTTTCGCTACAACACTTTTTTTACAACAAAAAGGTTTTCGCCTTTTCAATCGCAGCAAATAAGCGATCAACCTCAGCAAAGGTGTTATAAAAACTGAAACTCGCCCGCACGGTGCCGGGAATTCCAAACTGATCCATAATCGGTTGAGCACAGTGATTACCCGTCCGCACGGCAATACCCTGCTTATCTAATAAGACACCCACATCAGCCGGATGTGCACCTTCGAGCAAAAAACTCATTACTGAGGTTTTCTCTGCAGCAGTACCCACTAATTTCAAGCCAGCAGTTGCGCGCGCTTTTTCCTCGGCATAATTTAACAGTGCCTGCTCATGCGCAGCTGCGGCAGTGCGGTCAATTGAATTCAAATAATCAACCGCCGCACCCAAACCTACAGCGCCCGCGATATCAGGTGTACCCGCTTCAAATTTGTAGGGCAATTGATTAAACGTCGCGCCCGCAAAAGAAACAGTTTCAATCATCTCACCACCACCCTGATAGGGAGGCATGTCGTTAAGCAAATCTTCTTTACCGTACAACACGCCCAAGCCTGTCGGGCCAAAGAGTTTATGTGCGGAAAACACATAAAAATCGCAATTAAGTTTTTGTACATCAACCGCCCAATGGCTCACAGCTTGCGCACCATCAACCAATATCCGTGCACCCACTGCATGCGCGAGCGCAATCATTTTTTCGATCGGATTAATCGTACCCATCGCGTTTGATACATGACCTACAGCGACCATTTTTACCTGTGCGTCCAACATACTCTCGAATGCCAGCATATTAATACTGCCATTGGCATCAACGGGAATTGGCTCAACTTTCGCACCAGTTAATTGGGCGATTAACTGCCAGGGCACAATATTGGAGTGATGCTCCATTGCCGATACAAGAATACGATCACCCGGCTGCAAATTGGTTTTACCCCAAGAAGCTGCAACCAAATTAATGCTCTCGGTTGTGCCGCGCGTCCAGATAATTTGTTTAGCTGCTGGTGCATTCAAAAACTGGGCAACTTTTTCCCGAGCAGCTTCAAATTTTACGGTAGCACGATCAGCCAACGTATGAGCACCGCGATGAACATTACTGTTGTCATTGCGATAGTAATTGCTGATTGCATCAATCACTGCATTGGGTTTTTGAGTGGTGGCTGCGTTGTCGAGATATACCAATGGCTGCCCATTTACCTGTTGGTGCAAAATAGGAAAATCAGCGCGGATTTTTTCCACATCAAAATGCAACACATCAACATCAACCAATGGCTTAGTCATCTACAAGCTCCGCTAATGCGCTCGCAGCAATCAAACTATTATCGCGACCAAAGAGTTTCGCCAAACGCGGCTGCAAATAATCGTGCACCACGGGTTGCGCAATTTGCTCCAGCAATTCATTGATAAAACCAAAGCTCAGCATTACATCAGCTTCCGCGCGTGAAAGGCCACGGCTCTGCAAATAATAGCGCGCGTTGGTATTCAACTGGCTAATCGTCGCACCGTGAGCGCACTTCACATCGTCAGCGTAAATTTCCAACTCCGGCTTGGTATTAATTTCAGCCTTGTTAGACGTCAGCATGTTTTTATTGCTTAATTCAGCCAAGGTTTTTTGCGCATCCTGATGGATATAAATGCGACCATTAAAAATCGCCTGCGCGGAATCACTCACAATACCGCGAAATACTTCATTCGATTTACAGTGCGGAACCCAGTGACAAATATTGGTGTGATAATCCACAACCTGTTGGTTGCGCGGCAGATAAATTCCCTGCAAATCCAGCTCTGCGCCCGGACCGCGATGATTTAATTGATAATCCACACGCATCAAGCTTGAGCCCAATGCCAACGCAAAACCACGCAGACGGGCATTACGCTGTAAATCCACATGCACCGCACCTATGTGCAGCGCATGCTCTTCTTCCAGATTCAAGCGGTAGTGATGCAAATTGGCATTATCACCAACGTGAATTTCAGTCAGCGAATTGACGAAACCATTTTGCGCATCAGTGCTGGAAAAATAGTGCTCCACAATGTCAGCACGTGAATTTTCATCAAGCACAATCAATACACGCTGGTTGTTCACCGCTTTCACAGCCGTGACAACATTGACAATATAAACCGGTTTTTCCAACTGTTGATTGCGCGGAACATGAATCAACACGCCATCATCGAGCCAAGCATTATTCAATGTGGCAAACAAATGCTGCTCGCCTTCAACAATCTTGCCCAGATACTGTTTAATAATCGCCTGTTGTTCTGCATTGGCTTGCGAGAAATGCACAACAGATTCCGGTAATTTACTTGAATGGGCAGGATCAAAAACCCCATTAATAAATACCAACCGAATAGCATCTAGCGGAATTAGTTCACTCTGCAAGGATTTATCCAGAGTCTGGTTTGCAGTTGCACCCCAGGTATACAAAATGGTTTTATGCAAACCCTGCATCGGCGTATATTTCCAATGCTCGGTTTTACGCGTTGGCCAGGGTTGTGCCAACCAATCATCAGTTGCCTTATTGCGCAACCCTTCCAGCCAGGTCAATGGTTGCTGCTGCGCAGTGAGTCGTATCGCTTGATGTTGAAAATCACTCATGCTTATACAGCCTCGTTTTCAAGCCAGGCATAGCCTTTTTCTTCCAGCTCCAGCGCCAACTCTTTACCGCCGGTCTTAACAATGCGGCCATTGGCAAGCACGTGTACATAATCCGGCACTATGTAATCCAGTAAGCGCTGGTAGTGAGTTACCACGATAAAACTGCGCTCGGGAGAACGCATTGCATTCACACCATTGGCAACCACTTGTAATGCATCAATATCCAAACCCGAGTCAGTTTCATCGAGAATGCACAGGCTCGGCTCAAGCAACATCATTTGCATAATTTCGTTGCGTTTCTTTTCTCCGCCAGAAAAGCCTTCGTTAACGCCTCGCTTTAAAAAAGCTTGTTCAAGATTAACGCGCTTACTGGTCTCACGCGCGAGCTTCATAAACTCAACCGCGGACAACTCTGGTTGACCATGATGCTTACGCTTGGCATCGACCGACGCTTTTAAAAATTCCATATTGCTTACGCCGGGAATCTCTACCGGATATTGGAACGCGAGAAACAAACCTTCACGCGCACGCTCTTCAATTTCCAGTTCAAACAAATCCTTGCCATTAAACTCAACGCTACCGCCAGTCACTTCAAAACCTTCACGACCCGACAACACATTACCCAATGTACTTTTGCCCGCACCGTTTGGCCCCATAATGGCGTGAACTTCGCCGGGTTTGACAGTCAGACTTAAACCTTTAAGAATCTCTTTCTCTTCAACACGGGCAAACAAATCAGTAATGCGTAACATAAATTTTTTAGTCCGATAATTTTCTAACACGGTAAGTTCAAATTTTTTGTAATCTTGGTGATAAGTACTCTTCTGCGCTTATCCCACAGAGCCTTCCAGACTTACTTCCAATAACTTGCCAGCCTCAACGGCAAACTCCATTGGCAGCTCTTTAAATACTTCGCGACAAAAACCATTCACAATCATGGAAACGGCTTTTTCCGCATCTAGGCCGCGCTGTTGGCAGAGGAACATTTGGTCTTCACTCACTTTTGAGGTGGTGGCCTCGTGCTCAATCACAGCGCTCGGGTTTTTGCTTTCGATATAAGGGAATGTATGTGCGCCGCATTTATCGCCGATCAACAGCGAATCACATTGAGTGTAATTACGCGCGCCTTCCGCTCCAGGATTTATACGCACTAAACCGCGATAGGCATTGGAGCTTTTGCCCGCTGAAATCCCTTTGGCGATAATCGTTGAGCGGGTATTTTTGCCGATATGGATCATCTTGGTGCCGGTATCGGCTTGCTGGTAATTATTGGTCAGCGCAACGGAATAAAATTCACCGACGCTGTTATCACCACGCAAAATACAACTCGGGTATTTCCAGGTCACCGCCGAACCGGTTTCAACCTGCGTCCAGGAAATCTTGGCATTCGTGTGACAAACACCACGCTTGGTCACAAAGTTGTAAATACCACCCTTGCCTTCTTCGTTACCGGGATACCAGTTTTGTACGGTGGAATATTTGATTTCCGCATTGTCGAGTGCGATTAATTCAACCACGGCGGCATGCAACTGGTTTTCATCGCGCATAGGCGCAGTGCAACCTTCGAGATAACTCACGTGCGAACCTTCATCCGCAATAATTAACGTGCGCTCGAATTGACCAGTATTTTGTTCGTTGATACGGAAGTAAGTAGACAACTCCATCGGGCAGCGCACGCCTTTAGGGATATACACAAAGGAGCCGTCGGAAAACACAGCGCAATTGAGCGCAGCGTAGTAATTGTCTTTTTGCGGCACAACCGAGCCGATATATTTTTTCACCAGCTCGGGATACTTATGTACCGCTTCGCTGATCGAACAAAAAATAACACCCACTTCAAATAATTTTTCGCGGAACGTAGTTACTACTGATACAGAATCAAATACCACATCCATTGCCACGCCCGCGAGTGCCGCTTGCTCATGCAAAGGAATGCCTAGTTTTTCATAGGTGCGCAATAATTCCGGATCAACCTCATCCAAACTTTTGGGTTTTTCATCCATTGATTTGGGCGCCGAATAATAGGATACCGCTTGGAAATCGATATCTTCGTATTTGACATGTGCCCATTCCGGCTCGGTCATTTCTAGCCAAGCTTGATAGGCCTTTAACCGCCACTCAAGTAACCAATCGGGTTCATTTTTTTTCGCCGAAATAAAACGAATAACATCTTCATTCAACCCTGGTGGCAGGGTTTCTGAATCGATGGTGGTATGAAAACCCGCCGCGTATTCTTTTTTAATGAGATGTTCGACTTGTTCAGACATGGGCATTTACCTGTTTTTGCAAAGGGTTAGCAAACAAACACTAAGCCTTGTGCAGCTTGGCGATAACACCGCGAAGGTGTTCAATCGCATATTCAATTTCGTCGGCCGTGGTGTAACGGCCAATACTAAAACGCAGTGATGCTTGCGCTGCTTCATCATCCAAACCAATCGCCTTCAGCACATAACTGGGCGACATGCTCGCGGAATTACACGCAGAGCCACTGGAAATCGCCAAATCGCGCAGAGAGAGCAACAACATCTCACCATCGGCATTGCCAAACGAGAGATTTAAAATCCCGCTGACACAATCAATACTGGAGCCATTGCGTTTAATTCCCGGCAAATCCGCAATGCCTTGCCATAACCGATCACGCAATAGGGTAATACGCTCACTATCTGCAACGAGATGTTCAGCAGCCAGTTTTGCTGCCTCACCTATCCCTACTAACTGATGCGTTGGAAGTGTGCCGGAACGCATCCCACGCTCATGACCGCCGCCGTGAATTTGCGCGGCGATTTTTACCTCACCGGCGCGGCGCACATATAGTGCACCAACACCTTTTGGCCCATAAAATTTATGCGCCGACAGCGACAGTAAATCCACACCGAGCGCTTTGACATCAACGGGAATTTTTCCCGCGCTTTGCGCTGCATCGCAATGCAATAAAATGCTATGCGCTGCGCAAACCTCACCTAATTTTTTGATGTCATTAATACATCCCAACTCATTGTTGACCTGCATGATGCTGACTAAAAATGTATCTGCTTGCAGTGCTGCTATGAGCGCCTCTGCGGTGATAATCCCTTCTACTGTAGGCTGCAAACGTGTTACACGAAAACCCTGCGTCTCTAACCAACCGACTGGATCAAGCACTGCTTTGTGCTCTACGGCCGATACAACGATATGGCCGCCCGTGCTGTGGTTGATCCGATAAGTTTCAGCAGCTCCTTTGAGTGCAAGATTGTTGGCTTCAGTTGCACCGCTGGTCCACACAATTTCACGCGAGTCAGCATTGATTAAACCGGCAACCTGCGCACGCGCCTCTTCTACTAATTCTTCCGCTTGCCAACCATATAGATGAGAGCGGGAAGCAGGATTGGCGAAGGTGCCATCCAATGTCAGACACTGAACCATTCTCGCTGCAACCTCAGGGGCAACGGGTGTAGTTGCGGCGTAATCTAAATAAATGGGCTTGCGCAAAACGATAAATACCTTGGGAGATAAAAATTAAAAATCGGCTAGAGAATTTCACTGACTGCAATATGTGTTTCATCGCGTGCACTAACAACACGTAAATCCTGCCGCTTGCGAACAGATTGAATATCATTACGCGCGACCAAATCGGCGAGGGTTATGCCGCTTAAAAACTGATGAATTTGCGAGCTTAAATCTTCCCATAAATGATGGGTCAAACAGACTTCACCTTCGTGGCAATTACCCTTACCTTCGCAGCGCGTAGCATCAAGCGATTCGCTCACCGCATCCACTACTTGAGCGATGGAAATATCAGTGGTACTGCCCATTAAGCAATAACCGCCGCCGGGGCCACGCACGCTTTTCACTAGCTTGAAATGACGCAAACGCGCAAATAACTGCTCTAGATAAGAAAGGGATATGCCTTGACGTGCCGAAATGTCCGCCAGACTAACAGGGCCTTGATCGCTGTGTAGCGCCAAATCCAACATGGCAGTTACGGCATAACGGCCTTTGGTAGTAAGTCTCATAGCAGAGCAGCCTCGTTGCAAAATCCCGGAATTAACCTCTTGTCGCGAACAGCAACTAGCACTCAAATGCAGGCGCGACGCCAATTCCGAGTATTTTACTCAAGTATTCACTTTTTTCCAACGCCCAATTTGCATGCTAGCTATTAACGTCGTATTTAGCCGCCCTATTCGGCTGGCTTATCGCCTTTAGTCAGCTCACGCATAGAATCCAAGCCCTGCTTCAGACCAAACTTAGTCATGACTTTGCCGCTGTAATGTACATAATTCTGTACGGCAGTCAGCACACCACGCAGGATATTCAGCTCCATCTGATCCATACGAACACGGTTATAAAGGCGACGTAGGCGGGTCATGGTCTGCTTGGGGTTATCGCGATCTAGAAAGTCCAGCTCGGCGAGGGTTTGTTCGAGGTGTTCGTAATAGCTTTCCATCGCCTGCGCTTCTACTGGCGGCATATCCCACTGGTGTTGCGGCAATGTATTGCCTTCTGTCGACTGTAAGTAAGCCATGCGAATTTCATAGGTGATCACTTGAACTGCTGTCGCCAGATTAAGGGAGCTGTAATCCGGATTCGCCGGGATATGGACGTGGTAATTGCATTTATGGAGCTCTTCGTTGGTGAGGCCGCGATCTTCACGGCCGAATACCAACGCCACTTCATGGTTGAATGCCTCTGCCCAAACACTCTCACCGCACTGACGGGGATCTAACAACGGCCAAGGAATTCGACGCTCGCGGGCGCTGGTTCCCACTACTAAACTACAGCCAGCAATGGCGTCATCCAGAGTTTCCACTACCACTGCACCATCTAATACGTCGGTAGCACCGGCAGAGCGCCAAACGGCTTTATCAGACGGGTATTCCTGCGGTGCAACAAGATAAAGGCGCGACAGCCCCATGTTTTTCATCGCCCGCGCCGCGCCGCCAATATTGCCGGGGTGACTGGTATTGACCAAAACGATACGGATATTGGCAAAAGGCTGGGCTGACATAGGCGAATCTCGGCAACAAAAGGGATACGGCAAAATGGATGCGATAAAAAGGCGCGCAGTATACAGTCACTTATCACTAGCCTCTAGTGATCACTTGCAGCTATAATCCGCGCCCTTGGCGAGAGGTACTAAGCAAGAGTTGCTTAAAGTCACCTGCGGCCCCGCTCTTTATACAATCCCCTACCCCCTGAATTAGTGCTATCTAATCGATACGATCTAATTGCGTAATTAACATTGGCTTTTTAGCGTGTTGCTACAGCCTACTAAATTGGTGCTTTATGGAACCCATGTTGACGATTGCCTTGCGTGCCGGACGCAAAGCTGCCGAGTTGATTGAACGCGCGTTTGAGCGTGTTGATTTGCTAACGATCGAAACCAAAAGCCGTAATGACTACGTTACCGAAGTCGATAAAGCCGCTGAAAAAGAAATTATTTACCATCTCCGTAAAGCCTACCCCGACCACAGTATTCGCGGCGAAGAAGGCGGACACCAACCTGGCAAAAACCCCGATTACGAATGGATTATCGATCCGCTCGATGGCACTACCAACTTTATTCACGGGGTACCTCACTTCTCCATCTCCATCGCTTGCAAATACAAAGGCCAGATCGAACACGCCGTTGTTATTGACCCTATCAAACGCGAAGAATTTACTGCTAGCCGTGGCCGTGGCGCCGCACTGAATGGCCGTCGTCTGCGCGTTTCTACTCGCCGTAATCTTGAAGGCGCTTTGATTGGTACCGGCATTCCGTTTAGTGGCTATGCGCTCGAGCATATCGGCCCTTATCTCGCGTGCGTGCAAGAAATTGCTGGACAAACATCCGGCATTCGCCGCGCCGGTTCAGCTGCATTGGATTTAGCCTATGTTGCATCAGGCCGTTTTGATGCGTTCTGGGAAATGAATTTAAACGAGTGGGATATTGCGGGCGGAATTTTATTAGTGAAAGAAGCTGGTGGTTTGATCAGCGACTTTAATGGCGGTGCTGATTATTTGGAAACTGGCCACATTGTGTGCGGATCACCCAAAGTATTTAAACCAATTCTGCAAATCGTACAAAAAAATCTGGGCCATCTGAAATAGTATTTTTCAGAAAAAACCATGAAAAACGGCGAGCCTTGGCTCGCCGTTTTTCATTCAGAACCACAACAACATCAATGTGCGGTATGCGACGCAATTGAGTCCCAGCTTGCGCGAATAATGCGTTCAAGCATTTCATCATCCACTGCGACAAATCCTTGCAGTGATTTGCGCGCGATTTCAAAATAAGGTTCAAAGGCCAGCGAGAACAGAATCTCATCCGGAAAGTCTTTCAATATCTTTTCTTCACGCCCGTGGAGAAAAAAAGTAAAGAGCGGCTCTAGCACTACCTTCGCCTCTTCATGACGACTACGCAGCAAATCCGGCGGCAAGTGATCAAACTGACCTTTACTTAATATCATCGCCGGACGACGCTTGAAAAGATCCCAAAAATTTCGGCACATGTGATGGAATTGTTGGTACAAAGATAGCTCCTTGCTCATCGCAACAAATACCTCCCGGCCAACCGTTTCCAGAATTTGGTCATGTAATTTTTTAATCAGATCTTCACGATCCTCAAAATATAAATACACGGTACCGGTTGCCACGCCTGCCTCTTTGGCAACATCACGGATTGAAAAGCCGTGGAAGCCTCGGCTTGCCAACAAATTTAATGTTGCATCAAGAATTATGTCGCACTTATTCATGATGACACCGAATCATCCTGTTTCGGGGCCGAGGGAAGCCAACGCTGCGCCAGACGAAAGACCACAACAAAAAATACTGGCACAAAGAATATAGCTAATGCAGTCGCAGAGAACATTCCACCAAACACACCAGTACCAATTGCATTCTGGCTGCCTGAACCTGCACCAGAACTAATTACCAGCGGTGTTACGCCGAGCATGAAGGCAAGCGATGTCATGATGATGGGGCGCAAGCGCATGCGTACAGCTTCCATTGTTGCCTGCACCAAATCCTTTCCTTCTTCATGCAGCGCCTTGGCGAATTCCACAATAAGGATCGCATTTTTCGCAGCGAGACCAATCGTGGTAAGTAGCCCTACCTGGAAGTAAACGTCATTGGATAACCCGCGACCCATCGCAAATAAAACTGCGCCGATAATGCCGAGCGGCACGACTAAGATCACCGCAAAAGGTACCGACCAACTTTCATACAGCGCCGCGAGACACAGGAAAACAATCAAAATGGATAACGCATACAACAGCGGCGCTTGATTACCCGACTGACGCTCTTGTAGTGACATCCCCGTCCATTGATAACCTATTCCCGAGGGCAATTTTGCTACGATTTCTTCTGCAGCGAGCATCGCATCACCGGAGCTTACGCCCGGCGCCCCCTGCCCGATAATATTGAGCGATGGCACACCGTTGTAGCGCTCCAGACGCGGTGAACCATAAATCCAGCGCCCGGAAGTAAACGCAGAGAAAGGCACCATTTCACCTTTGCCATTACGCACGTACCAATTTTTCACGTCTTCCGGCAGCATGCGATATTGCGCGTCGCCCTGCACGAATACTTTTTTGACGCGACCTTTATCAATAAAATCATTTACGTAAGACGCAGCCCACGCGGTAGAAAAAATACTGTTTACTTCGCTGAGTGAAACTCCGAGTGCTGTAGCTTTTTCTTGATCCACATCCAATTTAAATTGCGGATTGTCTTCCTGTCCGTTGGGGCGCACGCCAACTAAACGGTTGTCTTGCGCGGCCATGCCTAAAAATTGATTGCGCGCCTGCATCAATGCTTCGTGCCCCAAGCCACCCAAATCTTGCAGCTGCAAATTGAAACCAGATGATGTACCCAATTGCGTAATAGCAGGAGGCACAAACGGAAACACCATGGCATCTTTAATTTGTGAGAAAGCGCCCATCGCACGCTTGGCGATACTTTGCACGTGTTGCGCTTCATCAGTTCGCTCGCTCCAATCTTTCATACCAACAAATGCGATGCCGTTGTTTTGTCCGCGGCCGCTAAAACTAAAACCAATGACCGAGAAAACTGAACGCACATTATCTTTTTCGCTTTCAAGATAATGTTTTTCGATTTGATCCATCACTACTGCTGAACGCTCTTTGGTTGCGCCAACGGGCAAGGTCATTTGGGTAAACATAATACCTTGGTCTTCGTCGGGCAAAAATGAACTAGGCAAACGCATAAATAACAGACCGAGTGCAATAACTATCGCCACATAAATGATCATGTAGCGGCCGGTTTTACCGAGCATAGAACCAACAGTTGATTGGTATTTATCTGTCGCACGATTGAAGTTGCGATTAAACCAACCAAAAAAACCACCCTTTTCATAATGATCATGTTTTACCGGTTTTAATAACGTCGCACAGAGTGCAGGCGTGAGCGTGAGTGCAACAATTACCGACAACACCATCGCCGACACAATAGTGATAGAAAACTGGCGATATATAACACCGGTCGAGCCACCAAAAAATGCCATAGGCACAAACACTGCCGACAATACCAAGGCAATACCAATTAACGCGCCGGTGATTTGCTGCATGGATTTTCGCGTTGCTTCCAGCGGCGAAAGCCCTTCTTCTGCCATGACACGCTCGACGTTTTCCACCACCACAATCGCATCATCCACCAACAATCCAATCGCCAGTACCATCGCAAACATCGTTAGTGTATTGATGGAATAACCAAATACAGAGAGCACGGCAAAGGTACCCAACAAAACCACTGGCACAGCAATAGTCGGGATCAACGTTGCGCGGAAGTTTTGCAAAAACAAATACATCACTAAAAACACCAGCACTATCGCTTCAATGAGCGTATGCACTACTGACTCAATCGACAGTTTCACAAAAGGTGTGGTATCAAATGGATAAACAACATTCAAATTCGGCGGAAAAAAACCCTGTAATTCAGCGATACGTTTGCGCACCGCATCAGCCGTATCCAGCGCATTGGCACCGGCAGCCAACGTGATCGCCAAACCCGCGGCAGGCAGATTGTTATATTCGGTTTCAAATTGATAATTTTCACCGCCCAACTCAACGCGTGCGACATCGCCTAACCGAACTTGCGAGCCATCTTGATTCACACGCAATAAAATATTGCGAAATTCTTCCGGCGTAGAAAGGCGTGTTTGCACCACGATACTGGCGTTAATTTCTTGCCCCGGTAATGCCGGAGTACCACCCAATTCGCCCGCTGCAATTTGCGCATTTTGCGCACGTATTGAAGTCGCCACATCAACTGTGGTGAGGTTATAGGTAGCCAGTTTGTTGGCATCCAACCAAATGCGCATTGCGTATTGCGAGCCGAACAGCGTTATCTGGCCAACACCATTAATGCGGCTTAATTGATCTTGCACATTAGCGGCGACATAGTCGGCGATATCGTACTTATCCATGCTGCCGTCTTCCGACACGAAGCCCAGCACCATTAAAAAACCGGCGGAGGATTTCGTCACGCGAATGCCTTGCTGCTGAACCTCTTGCGGCAATAACGGCATGGCGGTTTGCAATTTGTTTTGCACTTGTACTTGGGCGATATCCGGATCAGTACCCGCTAAAAAAGTCAGGGTCACTTCACCGCGGCCACTCGATTCACTGGTCGATGACATGTATTCCACATTGTCGATACCCGTGAGTCCCTGCTCAATAATTTGAATCACCGTGTCCTGCACAGTTTGTGCCGACGCGCCGGGGTAGTTAGCACTGATGCTAACTGCGGGGGGTGCCACCTCGGGATACTGGGCGATGGGTAATTTAAAAATTGATAAGGCGCCCGCCAACATAATGATGATGGAAATAACCCAGGCGAATACCGGGCGATCAATAAAAAATCTGGCCATGTCGGTTACTCCCCGGCCTTGGTGCTAGGTGCCGCAGCGGCTTTGGCTGGCGCTCCAGGTCGCACTTTTTGTAGACCTTCCACGATAACCTGATCGCCAACTGTCAACCCTTCTAATACCAACCATTGGTCGCCAACAGCGCGGCCCGTTTTTATTTGGCGCAGCTCAACAATGCCCTCTTTATTAAGCACCAATGCGGTCGCATTACCGGTGCGGTCGCGGGTAATTCCACGTTGCGGTGCAAGTAGGGAATTGGTGCGGACCCCTTCATCTAACTGAGTGCGTACAAACATGCCGGGCAGCAATAACCGATCCGGGTTGGGAAACTGCGCGCGCAAAATAACGGTGCCGGTGGATTCGTTCACTCCCACTTCGGCAAATTGCAAACTGCCTTCATGTTCGTAAACCGAACCATCATCTAACAATAGACGCACCTTGGCGCTCTCTACTTTCGCCACATCGCCTTTAAGCATTTCGCGGCGCAGTTGCAGCAACTCTTCAGCTGATTGGGAAACATCGACATAAATCGGATCGAGCTGCAGGATGCTGGCCAATACATCGGCCTGACCTGCAGTAACCAGCGCCCCTTCGGTCACGGAGGATTTGCTGATCACACCATCGATAGGCGCAACTACGCTGGTGTATTTAAGATTGATACGCGCCGTCTCTACTGCGGCTTTTGCAGCGGCTACATTCGCTTTGGTCTGGCCGAAATTAGCCAAGGCGTCATCGTAATCCTGGCGGCTGATAGCCTTCATCGTATTCAGATTTTTGTAGCGTGATTCTTTTGCGGTTGCAGCAGCCAAATTGGCATCGGCGCGCGCCAGCTCTGCTTGTGCACTGTTGAGCGCAGCTTGATAAGTTGCCGGATCTATCTGGTACAACGGCGTACCTGCTTTGATTTCGGCGCCCTCGGTAAACAAGCGCTTTTGAATAATCCCGTTCACCTGCGGGCGTACTTCCGCTTTACGGTAGGCCGAAGTACGGCCGGGCAGATCTACCTGGAGCGGCACATCTGCCGCACTCAGGGTCACCACGCTGACTTCGACCGGCGCCGGTGCAGCTGCTGCAGGGGCTGTTTTGCTATCGCAAGCCGACAGCGCAAAGCCCATGAGTCCTACAGCAACTATTGCCCTATATCGATCGACTGAAAACATGGTGAACTCCTTAAACACACAAATGAATGGCTAAATAATAAGCGAGGGGAAGGGGTAATTGCTGATACCCCAACAATGAACAAATGTTCATTGTTGGATAATAAGCTGACACTGCAGTAAAACCACCAACATTTGCATTTGTTAACGATTGTTATTAAATAGAGTAAGGAAGATTTATGCCCTGCGCGTTAGTGGCACGCAGGGCAAATAGATTCGAATTAAGAGGAGAGAAAGAGGAAATTATTTATCGCGCAGCAATACATTAAAAACTTCAATTAAGCGGTGGATATCAACGGGTTTGGTCAGGTAATCATAAAACCCCGAGTTTCTACCACGCTCGATATCATAGGGCATGGCATTCGCCGACAGGCCTATTACAGGAATGGCACTGGTATCAGGGTCATTTTTCAGCACGCTCAAGACTTCATAACCATCCATTCCCGGCAAATTAATATCGAGAATAACGAGATCCGGCTGCAGACTGCGTACTTTATAAATACCTAAAAATGCCTCTTCCGCTACATCCAACTCCAGCTGTGGATAGCGTTCAAAAATTTGCTGCAACAGCCGTATATTGGTTGGATTGTCTTCTACATACAGCACCTTGCAGCGGCGTTTAACCTTGAGCTCCGCTGGCGTGTAATCTTTGTTCGACAAGGTGTGCACGATCGAATCCGCATTCCATTCCATCGCCATGGGGAAATCAATCCAAAAAGTAGTGCCCATACCTTCCGCGCTGACAAAATCGAGGCGTCCCTGCATCATTTCAACCAATTGTTTGGTGATCACCAAGCCGACACCCGAACCTTCAACGTTGGTATTTTCTGCGCTCAAACGATTAAATGGCTGAAATACTTCGCTTTGCCGCCGCAAAGGAATCCCGTGTCCTGTATCACGCACACTGATACGCAATTGTTGCCCCGCCTGCGCCGACAGCTTTACCTCAACCTCGCCACCAACGTGATTGTATTTCACCGCATTACTTAGCAAATTTAACAAGGCTTGCTTAAAGCGCACATGATCAGCGATCACATAGGTATTAAAAAACTCCGCCAGCGATGATGACAGCCGAATACCTTTCGCATCGGCCTGCGGCTGGACCAAGGTAAAACACTCAATAATAAGGCGCGAGACCAATACCGGCTCTAGCGATACCGTCATGTTGCCGGATTCAATCTTGGCGAGATCCAATACATCGTTAATCAACTGCAATAAATGTTCGCCAGCTTTGCGAATTTCACGCACGTTATCGATTTGCTGGGATTTTAAATTACCGTCATATTCGAACAATTGCGTGTAACCCAAAATGGCATTGAGCGGTGTGCGCAATTCATGGCTCATACTCGATAGAAATTCAGACTTGGCGCGGTTGGCTTTTTCTGCCTGCTCTTTGGCTTGAATGACGCGCTCTTCGGCACGCTTTACTTCAGTAATATCCAGGTTACTGCCCGACATCATTATCGGTTGGCCTTGCTCATCAAACACAGCGCGACCGCGACCGCGAATCCACCGAATTTCTCCTTGAGTACTGATAAGCCTGTATTCGACATCAAACGGCGCCCGACCCGCCATATGCTCAACTAATGCATCATCGAATTTAGCCAGATCTTGCGGATAAATATGCTTACGCCACACTTTTAAACGATTCTCACCCTCAGTGAGTACATCATCTACATCGTCGTAACCCAACAATTCCCAGCAGCGATGCGAAAAGTGAAATCCACCGCGATTCGCATACCACTCCCAGATACCATCACTCGATGCTTGAATAATTCGCACTTGGCGCGCCTCACTTTCACGCAATGCGGCCTCTACTTTTTTGATTTCCGTAATATCAAAATTAACGCCCGACATAACCGTTGCATGACCATGTTCATCGCGCAGGGAATCGGCGCGCACTTGCGTCCAAATATAGTCGCCACTTTTGGTTCGAATACGATAAGAAACATCGAGTGGTGTACCACTGCGCAGATGTTGACGCGCCGCCTCAATGGCAAATTCGCGATCATCCGGATGTATAAACGTTAAGACTTTGGAGGCATCATTAATTTTGGTCGCATCCTCTGCACCGTAACCCAAGCGTTCCCAAAACCCCCCCGACCACTCTACATGCTGGGTTTGTAAATCCCACTCCCAAAACCCGTAACCGCTGCCATTAAAAATACGCTGGAATCGCCCCACAGTGGTACGCAACAAGTCAATGTCATCGCTCAATTGCAACGCGGGGCTAAAGCTAATGTGTTCGATCATAGGTTTTTTTGGCGAGTTGGAAAAAGTGGTTTGACGATACGCGAGATATTTCGATTGTACAATCGCAGTGAAAATCAGAATTCACAAACAACAACAGCGCCATAAGCGCTGTTGTTAGATGAGATCGATAAAACAAAAATCAGGGAGCTTCGTTAATTTCAGAGCCGTCCTCTTCTTTCGCTTTGGGCATCAAATCTTCTTTGGTAATACCCAGCGCGGCAGTGATATTCGCACAGATATAAACCGATGAATACGTACCGGCAACAATACCGATAATCAGCGCCAGAGCAAAACCTTGCAAAACTTCACCGGCAATAAAGTACAGACAGAACAACACAATAAACACCGACGCAGAGGTCATAATGGTACGACCAAGCGTTTGGCTAATGGAAATATTAATCACTTCATGCGGATCTGTTTTACGCAAGACTCGGAAGTTTTCTCGAATACGATCATAGATAACAATAGTGTCGTTGATCGAGTAACCGATCAGTGCCAGGATTGCAGCCAGTACCGTCAAGTCAAAATCCCAGTGGAAAAACGCAAAAAAACCTAACGTAACAATAACGTCATGGATCAAACCAATAATGGCACCAGTTGAAAACTTCCATTGGAATTGCACAGCAACGTAGAGGAACACTAAAGCAAACGCCACCAGCATTCCCAAGCCACCTTGATCACGCAACTCATCGCCAATTTGCGGACCGACAAATTCGCTACTGCGCAATTGAATCTTAGCGCCTGTCGCTTGTTCTATATCTACAATTATCTGGCGGAGATATACAGAATCAATCGGATTTTCCACTACTACGATTACTTTGTCTTGGCGTGACTGATATTCAACACGACCATAGTTCGCTACAGAAAATATCTCTTTTTGTTGCAGGGTTTCTACGCTCACATTAGCAATCACCAATGCATCAGCAAAACCTTCAAGCTCACGCGCCGGACGCTCAATCCCTTCCAGTACCGCACCTGAACCCAATGCAGCAATTTGTGTGGTGAGTTTTTCTTGCGCTTTTACTTTCATTTGATCTTGTGTGCGGATCATGACTTCTTGATCAGAACCAAAGAGCACAGCGACCGGACTTTCCAGCTCTTCTTTTTCCAGTACATTTCTGATCTCATCCAGATCGGCTGGGCGATCAAGCAACAATTCAAACTGGGTGCCGCCGGTAAAATCCAAACCTAACTTCAAACCATTAATTGCAAGTGATGCAAGAGAAATGAGAACTATGATGATAGATAAGGCGGAGGTGTAGTGTCTAACCCCCATGAAATCGATAATGCGTAATTCCTTAGTCATAGCAGTGATCTCTTAAATCGAAATTTTCTGTAGGTTTTTACGGCTGCCATATACCAAATTGGCAAGGGCACGGCTGCAGCTAACTGAGGCATACATAGTTGTCAGAATGCCCACGATCAAAGTAACGGCAAAACCTTTTATCGGGCCAGTTCCTATAGCAAACAAAATCACACCAACAATCAAGGTAGTCAAGTTGGCGTCCACAATAGTAATAAAAGCGCGCTCGTAACCAGCAAAGATTGCCTGTTGGGGCGACGCCCCATTATTAAGCTCCTCGCGAATACGCGAGTGAATCAGTACGTTAGCGTCAACCGCCATACCAATAGTCAGAACAATACCTGCAATACCGGGCAGTGTGAGCGTGGCTCCAAACATCGACAATATTGTGATTACCAGAAGTAGGTTAAGTGCCAACGCGATGTTGGCAAAAAGACCAAACATGCGATAAACCAGCAGCATAAACAGCACTACCAAGCCAAATCCCCAGAAGGTGGCATCGACACCGTTTTTAATATTTTCTGCACCGAGTGAAGGGCCAATAGTGCGCTCTTCAACAAAATGCATAGGCGCAGCCAGAGCACCAGCGCGTAATAAAAGCGCCAATTCTGATGCCTCTGCTGGATTATCCAATCCGGTAATGCGGAACTGCACACCCAACGCACTTTGAATTGTCGCAAGGCTGATAACTTTACGCTCAATGTATTGCGTCATTTTTTCTACATCTTCACCGGCCGCATTTTTTACAACTTGCGTACGGGTTTTGTATTCGATAAACAAAATACCCATTTGACGGCCAACATTATTGCGTGTCACACGGTGCATGTGCGTACCGCCGAGACTATCCAACGTAATGTTAACTTGTGGTTGATTGGTTTCCGGATCAAAACTGCTAGTCGCATTGGAAACACGGTCACCAGTGACGATCAATTGTTTTTCCAAGGCAGCATTGCCGCGCTGCATTTGCATCAGCTCGTCTTTGAAAGGGAATTCTTCTTTATTGGAAACCAGAGTCTCAGGTGATGCTCCTAAACGGAATTCAAGGTTGGCTGTTTTACCGATCACACGTTTAGCTTCCGCCGGGTCTTGGATACCCGCAAGCTGCACGATAATCCGGCTGCGCCCCTGACGCTGCACCATCGGCTCAGATACACCTAATTCATTAACGCGATTGCGCAAAGTAATCAGGTTTTGGCTAACAGCGTAGTCTTCAATCTCACGCACACCGGCTTCAGTAAAGTTAGCCGCAAAGGTAAATTCACCCGCAGTTTGCTCACTATCTGGAGTGGTGAATAGAATGGTTGGATAGTCACCGCGCAGCAAACTCAATGCTTCGTCACGCGCTTCTTCTGTGCGGAAACGTGCGGTAATTTGATTATCTTTCTGCGCAATAATAGAGCCATAACGAACCTTGGATTTGCGCATTTTGTCTTTCATATCGTCAGCATTAATTTCCTGACGTTTGGCGACAGCAGAAGCAGTATCCACTTCCAGCAAAAAGTGCACACCACCCGCAAGGTCAAGACCCAACTTTAATGGTTCCGCCCCTAAGGACTGCAACCATGCCGGTGTTGTCGACGCCGTATTTAGTGCGACAACGTAGCCATCACCTAATGCTTGTTGCACCAGTTTGCGCGCAATCATTTGTTGTTCGACATTTTTAATACGCAGCATGGCTGTCTTGGCAGTCACTTCTCCGCCGAACGCTTCAATATTAGCGCCCTTAAGGGCTGCTTCCATTTTTGCCAATACCGGAGCATCGATTACTTTCGAACTCGAGTCACCAGATACCTGGATCGCAGGATCGGGGGCATAAAGATTGGGGATAGAGTAGACAACACCAACCACAGCAAAGAACAGCAGTAACAGGTATTTCCACAGCGGGTAGCGATTTAACATAGGGGTTTCCCAACTTATCAGCGGCGGGTTTTAAAGTCGTTTCGATTCGCTGTACCGCTCAAATCGTATGCGTCTAGTTCGCCTTATTTCTACTTGCACACAGCCATAAAAGTGGCTGCGGTATGGTCAAGGGCGCCGGATTATACCCTTTAATTGGCGTACAACAACGATGCAGCACTCATTGTGTGGATGCAGGCGGAACTTCCAAGCCTTGACGACCATAAAAATCGGCCAAAAAAGCATCAAAAGTGTTATTGCTCAAGGCGTTACGCATATCCACCATGATCTGCTGGTAGTAGCGTAGGTTGTGAATTGTGTTTAATTGCGCGCCCAGCATCTCGTTACATTTATCTAAATGATGCAGATAAGAGCGGGAGAAATTCTTGCAGGTATAACAATCGCACTGTGCATCCAGTGGGCCAGTATCTTCACGATACTTAGCATTGCGCAGTTTGATTACACCTTCGCTGGTGAACAAGTGACCGTTGCGCGCATTGCGCGTAGGCATCACGCAGTCAAACATATCTACACCGCGACGCACGCCTTCCACCAAATCTTCTGGCTTGCCCACACCCATCAGGTAACGCGGTTTGTGTTTGGGCATTTGCGGTGTAAGGCTTTCGAGAATGCGTAACATGTCTTCTTTAGGTTCACCGACCGACAAACCGCCAATCGCATAACCATCAAAACCAATTTCAACCAATCCGGTGAGGGATTCGGTACGGAGGTTTTCATACATGCCGCCCTGCACTATCCCGAACAAAGCCGATGGATTATCGCCATGAGCGACCTTGGAGCGTTTCGCCCAGCGCAATGACAGCTCCATCGAATCGCGCGCTTCATGAACGCTTGCAGGGTACGGCGTGCACTCATCAAAAATCATCACGATGTCGGAGCCCAGATCACGCTGGACTTGCATCGACTCTTCCGGGCCCATAAAGACTTTGCTGCCGTTGATGGGCGATTTGAAATTCACACCCTCTTCAGTGATCTTGCGCAACTTGCCCAAACTGAACACTTGAAAGCCGCCAGAGTCGGTTAGGATTGGCCCTTTCCACTGCATAAAATCATGCAGGTCACCGTGGGCTTTTATCACTTCCGTACCCGGGCGCAACATTAAATGAAAGGTGTTGCCCAGAATAATATGCGCACCTATATCTTCCACATCGCGCGGGGTCATACCCTTCACGGTGCCGTAGGTTCCTACGGGCATAAATGCCGGAGTCTCGACTGTGCCGCGCGGAAACTTCAAACGGCCGCGACGCGCCCTGCCCGTCTGGCTATCTAATTCAAATTCCATAAAACATTGGTTAGTCACAATCTTCTCTCTGGCTTCTGGTAGATAAAATTAAGGTAGAAACTATTCAGCTTGGCTATCCCACTGGTTGTTGTGCAGCAACGGGATTGCAGGTGATAAACATGGCATCGCCATAACTGAAAAAACGGTATTGCTGAGCAACTGCTTCCTTATAAGCCGCCATGGTAAAACCATAACCGGCAAAGGCCGATACCAGCATAATCAAAGTTGATTCCGGCAAATGAAAATTAGTTACCAATGCATCCACTACCTGGAATTGGTAACCAGGATAAATAAAAATACTGGTCTCGCCCTGATACGGATGAATCGCGCCTTTTTGCGTAGCATCAGCATAACCCTGCGCGGCCGACTCCAAACTGCGTACGCTGGTCGTGCCCACGGCGATAACGCGCTTGCCTGCCGCCTTGGTTGCACGCACCAACTCACACACCTCGGGTGACACATCCATAATTTCCGAGTGCATCTGGTGATCGGCAATATTATCGACGCGCATATTCTGGAAAGTCCCAGCGCCCACGTGCAAAGTGACAAACGCGGTGTTAACACCTTTTTCACGCAACTGCTCCAGCATCAATTCATCAAAATGCAGACCGGCAGTCGGCGCTGCAACCGCGCCCTGCTCTTTGCTATACACGGTTTGATAACGCTCGCGGTCGGCAGCAACATCGTCGCGGTCTATATAAGGAGGCAACGGCATGTGGCCGATACGATCCAAAACTACCAACGCCGAATCATCCCCCAGGAATTCCCACTCGAACATCGCATCGTGACGGGCAACCAATTGCACACGGGTGCCATCCTGCAAAATAACCTGCGAATCCAGCTTGGGCGCTTTGCTCGCGCGGGTATGGGCAAGCACACGGCGGTTATCCAGCACGCGCTCCACCAGAATCTCTACCTGTCCGCCCGATGTTTTCTGGCCGAACAATCGTGCCGGAATCACGCGGGTATTGTTAAACACCATCAGATCGCCCTGCTCTACCAGATTGAGTAGATCGGGAAAGTGCCTATGAGTAAGCTGCCCGCTCAGGCCATCCAACTGCAATAGACGACTACCTCGCCGCTCTGCAGCAGGTGCACGGGCGATTAGGGCATCGGGTAACTCGTAAGAAAAATCCTGGCGGCGCATAACTAAGGCTTAGAAACGTTAGATAACAATAAAAGGGCGGCAAGGGTATACCAATTTTGCTCAAGTTTAAATTAGCGCAGGTCACGACCACTCCAGCGCGCAGCCCTGGACAAATCGTCATCAATAATTTGGTGTTTTTTAGTCAAGCTGTTTACAAATAATGATTTATAAGGTGATTTTGAAATTAGTGTTTGACAGGAGAACTCAAATCATTAGAATGCGCACCCATCGCCAGTGTGGCGGAATTGGTAGACGCACCGGATTCAAAATCCGGCGCCCTTAAAGCGTGTCGGTTCGAGTCCGACCACTGGCACCAAATCCGAAAGGGGCTTACAGCAATGTAAGCCCCTTTTTCTTTGTCTGATGTTTACGTTTTGCCACTAGCCGGAAGAGACACCAATAAGAGTGGTGATTGTGAGGGGATACGACTTATAACTAAAACCTCACGGTTTTTTGCGCATGTAACCCAAAGCGCATATCATACACACATCCACTGCCCTAGCCTTTTGTCCCGGATCGCATGAATCAGCACAGCCAAACCCAAGCAATTATGTTTGCCGATGTCTCCGGTAGTTCGGCGCTGTATAAGCGGGTGGGCAATGAAACAGCCAAAGCGATTATTGATGAGGCGGTGCACTTTATGACCACACTCACCATCGTTCATGAAGGCACGCTGGTGAAAACGATTGGCGATGAAATTATGGCGCGCTTTAATCTGGTTAATCAGGCATGTGAAGCGGCCATCGCAATTCAAAAACGCAGTATTCAGGAGCCACGACTCAAAGATTTAGGTATCCGCATTGGCATTGCTTACGGTGAGGTATTAATTACCACCAATGATGTTTTTGGCGATAGAGTCAATGATGCGGCTTGTGTAGCGCACATAGCACGCGCTAACCATATTGTGATTACCCAATCAGTCGTCGATGCCATGGACAGCGTTCTGCGCAACGATTGCCAGATGTTTGATCGCATTAACATTAAGGGTGAAAGCGAAAACACGTTAATTTACCGCTTGGAGTGGGAACACTCCGGTAAAGACAACCGCGCCACCATGGTAATGCCGATTCACGATGTCACTCGTTTCGTCGATAAATTTCAGTTAGAACTGGTTGTAAACGGTCGCACCATTTCCCTATTGCCGGAACAAACACCATTCAAGATCGGGCGTGATGCACACAAGACACAATTACTCATTGAAAATGAATTGGCCTCTCGCGAGCACTGTCACATAGAGTTTCGTCGTGGCAAATATGTGTTAGTTGATCACTCCACCAATGGCACTTATGTTTATATGGATGAACAAGCGCCAATCTATTTACGCCGTGAAGAACTATCACTACAAGGCCAAGGCTTTATTGGCCTCGGTCAAACAGCTACCGCAACAACACCTTGGGCGCTGCATTTTAAAGCGTGAAATAACCCTCAATGAATACTGTAAAAACAATTGAATATTCCACTCCCGGTTTGCCACGTCGCTTCGCTGCTATGGTGTATGACTCGTTATTAATCATGGCCATCAGCATTTTATATGGTGCGATTATGACAAGCATTAATGTGGCAATTAATGGCACACCAGAGACGGGGGAACGAATTACCTGGGGAGTTTTCGGCGTAGTGGTTTTTATCGGCTGGATTTTTATTGTGGGTTTGTTTTTTTGTTATTTCTGGCACAAATCTGGCCAAACACTGGGAATGAAAACCTGGCGAATGAAAATGGTAAATCATGACAACCTGAATTGCCCAAGCTACTCGCAATGCATTATCCGCTTCCTCTGCGCACCAATATCACTGAGCTTGCTAGGCGCTGGTTATTGGCTGATGTACACCAATCCCGAGCGCCAAACGCTACACGATAAAATCAGTAAAACGCGCACGCTCTTGTTAAGCAAAGAAAAGCAATAAAATTTAGCGCGCCCGATTGAGCAAATATATTCCTAGAGCGATGCACAACAGGATAGGAATCATCACCGCAATAACAGGTGGGAATCCAAACACCAGACTTGACGGCCCCAACAGTTTTTGTAGCAACACGAATACAATACCAAATATTACTCCAGTAAAAATTCGCTGCCCCATGGTGACGCTGCGCAACGGACCGAATACGAAAGAAATAGCAATTAACACCAAACTGGCAGTGGCAATCGGCTGCAATATTTTTTGCCAAAAGGCCAAGCTGTAATTACTCGCCGTGAGGTTTTGCGCCTCAAGATAATTGGTGTAGTAATGCAGGTTGCGCATAGAAATATCCTCCGGCGCAAGCACCAGAATATTAAACAAATTGGGTGTTAACGGCGTATCCCAACGACGCTCCGCAATAACTTCATTCCGCACCGCATTATTGTCCAGAACGGTAATAGAGATATCTTTCTCTTGCCAATACCCGTCCTGATAAACAGCCTCTTGAGTAAAACTGGCAGACTCAAGTTGATGCTGATCATTAAATTGATAACGTGTTAAGCCATAAATCACACCGTTAGGTAACACGGCATTTACATACATAAATTCATTGCCTTCACGGTTCCACACTTTTTGTGGCGCCTGCTGGGTCACATTGTATTTTAAAAAATGGCGGCGATTTTCAGCCATCTGCTCGGTGTAAGGCGACACAAACTCGCCTAGCAATAAAGCGATGGCGATAAATATCAACGCCGGACGCAAAGCAATCCATGCAATACGCTTCACCGATACACCGGCTGCACGCACAATGACTAATTCACTGGTACTGGCTAGTAAACCAAGGCCTGCGAGGCACCCAATCAAACAGGCATAGGGAATTAAATCGTACAATCGGCGCGGTACGGTGAGCGCCATATAATAAAAGGCCTCGACCGCAGTATAAGTTTCGGTTACTTTTTCTAGCTGGCTGATCAAGCCAAAAATAAAATCTAACGCAATAAAAACCAATAGCGTTAACGCAATCGCATAGAAGACCGTACTCGATATATAAGCCGTAATTTTACGCATGGGCGACCCTCGCTGATTTCGCGCGCGATTGAAGTAGCGCCTGCCAATTCAACATCAGTAAGGCGATCAACAAAAACGGGATATGAACCACCCAAACACCCAACCAGACCGGCAGATCACCATCAGCTATGGCTTTGCGAGCATTGATTAAAAATACGAGATAAAAAATATAAATCAAAATAGCGGGTAGCATTTTCAAGTAGCGCCCTTGGCGCGGATTAGTTTTACTCAGCGGCACCGCCAGCAGAGTCGCAATCAACACCATTAATGGCATAGAGATGCGCCATTGCAATGCCGCCGCACTGTCCACATCATCTGCAGCAAATAATTGTGCCGTTGTTTTTGCATCGGCCTCACTTTCAAACTCGGCCTCACTGGTAGTGGGCGGTAGGTAGCGCCCCCACTCATCAAATTTAGTGATTTTGAATTCGCTGGTACCCGGCCGCCCTTCGTAACGATGCCCATTGTGCAGCACCAAATAACGCTGACCATAATCTTCAATGTAAGCTTGCTCGCCGGTTTCGGCGACGACAATTGTTGAGTTGGTTTGACCATCTTGTTGCGCGACAAAAACCTTTTCCAACTGTTTGTTGTTATCACTCACCTGCTCAACATAGGTCATGATGCGCCCCTGCCCAATCGCCTGAAACCTGCCCTCTTGCAAACTTTCAAACTCACTGCGGTTACGTTGCTCGGCAAGTGTTTTTTCCGTGAGCTGCGCACCCAAGGGGCTCAACCAAAAGCTAAAGGCGGCAACCACCATGGCAACGAACGCAGCGGGTAACATTGTGATGCGCACTAATTGCCATTGGCTCATACCGGTGGCCGATAAAACGACCATTTCACTTTCGATGTACATGCGCCCGTAGGCGAGCAAAATCGCCAGATAGAATCCCAGCGGTAAAATCAGTTCCAACAAATTGGGCATACGGTAGGCGATGATGGTAAACAGCACATCAACTGCGAGTTTTCCCTGAGCCGCATCATCAAGATAATCGCTGAATTTTCCGGAGAGGAAGATGGTGAGTAAAACCGCACTCACCGCCAAACTGGTAATTAATAAATCCCGTGAGAGATAACGAAAAATAATCAAAGTGATATTCCTGTCATTCGACATTGCCGCCAGCATGTACAAAATATATGCAACATTGCCAAGGGCTTTTATGGATGGACTGACCAGCACTCATAAGTGGAGCTACACAGCCATAAATAGTGACTTGCATTGCGCAACAAGGTTCAGCTTTTCACCGAATTTTGCCGCCATGCGTTGCGCAAATTGTGGCATTATCACGCACCGCGCCCGATTTGTCTTGAGCGAATTTTCCCCTGCTTTTTTTACCAAGGACTTTCTATGACCGCCGCCAAAGCCTCTGCAAAATCTGCCAAACCTGCGACCATCAAAACCAGTTTGATTCAGTTCTCTGCCAAAGTAATTGAACCCATTACGCAAGTGACACAATGTTTGGTTGTCGCCAGCTATGAGGGAGTGAAACTATCACCTTCGGCGAGCGCCATTAACACAGCCGATGCACAACAATTGGAAGCGTTACTAAAACGCGAAGGTTTTCAAGGTAAAGCAGGACAAAGCCTGCTGCTGCTAAACCCTCAGGGAATAGCCGCAGAGCGATTACTGGTATTGGGTTTCGGCGCAAACAAAGATGGCGATGTAAGCGCCGACAACTACCGCAAAGCAGTACAAAAAATTGCCGATGCGTTGCGCACAACCACATGTGCTGAAATTACCTTGGCACTGGCTGAAATAAGTGTCGCCCAGCAGGATGCCGAATGGCAGGCACGTCAGGTAGCAGAATGCCTGAGCTTGCTGGACTATCGCGCTGACAAGCTGAAAAGTAAACCTGCCGAACTTAGCTTGCAACTGAAGAGAGTATTTTTTGGAACACCAAAAGAACACATTGCCGGTGCAACTAAAGGCCTGATACTAGGCCAGGCTATCGCTAAAGGCGTGAATCTCGCACGCGAACTGGGCGATTTACCGGGCAATATTTGCACGCCTACCTATCTCGCCAGCGAAGCGAAACGCCTGTCGCGCAACCAGTCAAAATTGAGTGTGAATATCCTCGAAGAAAAGCAGATGAAAGAATTGGGCATGGGTTCATTGCTGTCGGTCTCGGCTGGCAGCGATCAACCGGCCAAGCTCATCGTATTGGAATATAAAGGCGGCACCAAAAAACAGGCACCTATCGCCTTGGTTGGTAAAGGCATTACGTTTGATACCGGCGGCATCAGCCTTAAACCTGGCGCAGCCATGGATGAAATGAAATACGACATGTGCGGCGCAGCCAGTGTACTAGGCACCTTCCAAACACTGATCGATTTGCAACTGCCAATCAATGTGGTCGGAGTGATTGCAGCCTCGGAAAATATGCCCAACGGCAACGCCACCAAACCGGGTGACATAGTGACATCTATGTCTGGCCAGACAATTGAAATCCTCAATACCGACGCCGAAGGCCGCTTGGTGTTGTGCGATGCCCTCACCTACACCGAGCGCTTTAAACCCAAAGCGGTAGTGGATATTGCCACCCTCACCGGCGCCTGCGTCATTGCACTGGGTAATCACGCGACGGGATTATTCAGCAACAACGATGAACTCGCCAAATCCCTGCTGAAAGCAGGCGAAGAATCAGCCGATCGCGCTTGGCATATGCCGCTCTGGGACGATTACCAAAAACAACTTGATAGCAATTTTGCCGATATTGCCAATATTGGCGGCCGCGAAGGTGGTGCAGTTACCGCCGCATGCTTCCTGTCCCGCTTTACGAAGAAATTTGCTTGGGCACATTTGGATATAGCCGGCACTGCATGGCGTTCCGGTGGTGCCAAAGGTGCAACCGGTCGACCAGTCACCATGCTGGTTCAATATCTACTGAATCAGGCTTAATCGTGACCCAAGTTGATTTTTATATTTTGCCGGATACAACCAGCGAAGCACGCTGGTTGTTTGCCTGTCGCTTGATCGACAAAGTACAGCGCATGGGCATGTCAGTACTGGTAGCACTGGATAACGAAGCGGAAGCGCGCGCATTCGATGAGTTACTTTGGACGTTTAAGCCGGAAAGTTTTATTCCTCACCAACTGCTGAATGCAGGCAAGCCTGCTCCGGTAGAAATTACCTTCACCCAGGAAGCTGGCAATCATCAAGGTTTGTTGCTTAACTTGAGCAAGACTACACCACCTTATTTCAGCCGTTTTGAACGCCTGAGTGAAGTTGTGATTCAGGAGCAACAGAGTTTGCAATCCAGCCGCGAACGCTTCAGTTTTTACAAGAGCCGTGGCTATCCGATTGAAACGCGAAAATTATAGTGAGCGCACGCAGACACTGCGATTGATAGGTAAGCATCATGGCCAATACAAATAAAACCAAAGCCGAAATATTGCAGGAACTGGAATCGATAAAAGGGCTATTGTTAGAAGAGGATGGCATCCCCATTCTGCAAGACATGGAAAGCGAGGATGAAATTTTAGATGAAGAATTTCAGCTAGAACCGCCGTTACTAACGACCCGACACGACACGACACGCACCTCACAACACGAATCCGTGTTGCCGGGGCAAGGGTTGTTATTTAATGAACAGGCATCGGCCGGTGCCAAAATCACCCATCATCTGAACAGCGCCCTACCGGTGACACATACGGCTTCCGCAAATGCGCTCACAGACAATCGCCCGCTCGCCAAAGCCAGCGGTGAAAATCCATTTTTGCCGCAACACATTCGCGAACGTCTGCATGGCAATAACCCACCACCATTGTTTGAATACGAAACCGCAAAAAAAATTATCGGCGCCACCAAAAATATTGCTAACAAAATCAATAAACCGCGCCAGTATTTAGTAGAAGAAGTGATGCTCACTATGATGCCGCAAATAGAGCGTGAATTGCGCCACCGATTAATTTCCATGAGTGTGGAAGATTTGGAAAAATTATTAACCGATGATGCCATCTAACCAGCCCGCCGCGATTAACTAATCGCGGCGTCTGCCTTTTCCGGCACCCAATCGCGCGATGTTTTTACCTTACCAAATACCCAAATAGCGACGCATACCAACAGAATATTAACCAAGAACACTTGGTGATAGCCGTAATAATCTGCTACCAAACCCACCATTAAACTACTCAGTAAATTCCCCACATGAGTGGTATTGGTATACAGAGCCGAAGCACCACCGGATCGTCCCGGCATTAAATCCTGAATCACCGAGACACCTAATCCCGCTAGTACGCCAATGAAAATCGCATTGAAAATTTGTAGTGCAAATAAATGCCACAACTCACTCGCAAAATAAACACCAACATACAATAACAATGCTGCAATGCCTGCGCAGCGAATTAAGGCAATCAAACGAAAGCGACTGGCGTAATGCCCGGCCAAGAGCATAAATGGAACTTCCAGTGCGGCAGTCGTGCCCATTACCCATCCCATCCACTGCACATCAATATGCAGATTGTCTTTCAGGTGAATCGGCAAACTGATGAGATAGGCATTGTTCACACCCCACAATAATGAAAACGCTATCGCGCACAACCAAAGCGATTGTTTGATGCTTGGCGATAAAGGCGGCAATGCAAGTTGCTCACCTGCGGCATTGATTGGTTTATTTTTTTTAGGTAGACGTGGCAATAATTTAAAACTCGCCGCCGCAACCAACATAAACAACAACGCCGCGATTCCATAACTCACCGTAAAACCAAAATAGGTCGCCAGCAAAAATCCGGCGGGCGGCCCCGCGACCCAAGCGAATGCAATTTGCGCACGCATGATGGCGTTGAATAATGGGATACGCTCGCGCGGAATTTGGGCCTCGGCATAATCCAGGCTATACGCCATGATTTGCGAGAAAGACACCATCGACAAACTGAGCAGAAAAATAGCGGTAAATGCCACCAACCAATAATTGCGCGATAACGCAAAAATAACGCAGGCGAGCGCCCCTAACACACAACAAAAAATGACTAGCGGGCGGCGGTCTTCACGTTTATCTGACCAATGCCCCAACCAGTAGTTGTAGCCAATACTAGCAAGGGCAATCCCCGCAAATGCCAAACCGACCAATAGCGGGCGCACGCCAATTTCCTTGGCAAGAAACAAGCTAAACGTCGGCAACACCAGCGCACCCACCAAGCCAGCAGTAAAAAACAGTAGATAAAGACCCAGTGCGACAGGTCGAAACAAGGGAGATGACACACGAATTACCGGAAGGAGAATACAGGCCTGCATCATAGCTGAAACCGGTTACTGCCAAAATGGGGCAGAAATCGATTAATACCTCTTAACAAGCATGCCACCGGATGCTTCACGCTTATTTAAGGGTGATCGCCACCCGCTTTCTGTATAATCGCCAGCAATTGCACTCGAGGACAGGCCCCATGCAATGCATCAGCATTCAGATCCAACCCAAACACAGCCGCGATTTTGACCGCGAAGAATTTCTACAGCGCGTGCGCGCAATCCGCTCACCAGAAGTGGACGCCATTGAAGAGAAAGGCAAACTCTATTTAAGCTTCAATTTTTTTACCGAACTACCTGCGCAACTCTGGCAGGAATTAAATACCTGCCTCTACCAAGATCCGGCTTATGCCGTAACAATTGCACCGATTTCGGTCGTGATTTGCGAGGGCGAATCCGAGGATGAATGCTTATTACTGCATCACTTTGATACCAGTGAACCTTTGGATACGCTTTAAAAATCTCCCCTTCGAGTAAATCATGTCAACAATTAATTGGTTCCCCGGCCACATGCACAAGGCCCGCAAAGAAATTGCGGAAGTTATGCCCCATGTGGATGTAGTTATTGAAGTAATCGACGCACGCATCCCCTTCTCCAGCGAAAATCCGTTGGTACCGAGTTTGCGTGGCGAAACACCACTGATTAAATTACTCAACAAAGCCGATTTGGCCGATCCGGCGATTACTGCACTCTGGATCGAGAAAATGGAACAGGAAGCTGGCGTAAAAGCACTGCCAGTGAGCCAACAGCGTCCCGACCAAATTCGCAATTTATTAACTGTCTGTACCAGTTTGGTGAGCGAGCGCCAGCGTGATGTACGCCCCGCGCGTGCCATGATTATGGGTATTCCCAACGTGGGCAAATCCACCATCATTAATACTTTAGCTGGGCGCGTCATTGCCAAAACCGGTAACGAAGCAGGCGTGACAAAAGCGCAACAAAAAATCAAATTGGAAAACGGTATTTTATTAACCGATACACCAGGCTTCTTGTGGCCGAAATTATCGCCACCATCTTGCGGTTATCGTTTGGCGATTACTGGTGCAATAAAAGATACCGTGTTTGATTACGCCGACATCGCACTCTATGCCGCCGAGTATTTATTGAAGGCTTATCCAGATGCACTTAAAAAACGTTATGGTTTGGATGAGCTGCCAGAATCGGATGTGGAATTGTTAGATGCTATCGGCGTAAAACGCGGCTGTACCCGTAAGGGCGGCGGCGTAGAAATTCAAAAAGTTTCGTCAATATTGATTAACGAATTGCGCGCTGGCTTACTCGGCCCAATCAGCTGGGAAACACCCGAGATGACGCAATTGGAAGTTGCAACCGCAAAAGCAGAAGACGAGAAAAAACGTATCGAAAAAGAAGAATCAGATCGCATTCGCCGTTTAAAAACCAAAAAAAATCGCCGCTAAACGGCGATTTTTTAAACTGGCTTCCAACACAAAGTTTCGCTTACAACAAGCTGCGCACATAAGTTGCCAACGCCTTTGGCTCAGGATTTTTAATCAAGTCATCCGGCAATTTTTTCACATGCCACACCACCGTCCAATCCAAATGTTCGCCGGGCGCTAAAGCAACAGAAGCGCCCTGCTGTTTCATCTCAATAAAAATAAGCTCGACGTGGGCAAAAAATTCTATCTCACGCTCGCCAGTCGCAATTGCGTCCGGTGGATTATCGGCAAATTCCTTCACTAACAAATAGCCTTTATCCACATAGGCAACCCAACCTTCTTTGCCGTCCTGCATCACCTTATGATGATCTGTGCGAATTTTCTTTGCGTCGTATTGGTACCACGCCAACTCATCGATAACCTGTACATCGAGCGGATAAAAAATGCCGCTGATAGGATCGGTATCACCACGGGGATAAAACAAACTACCCGAGGGTGGCAAGCGGGTTACTTCCAGTGGTGCCACTACTTTTTCCTGATCGCCATGGTTAGTAATGCGATAAGTCACGGCGATGCGACCATCGCCTGTTGGCACATAGGTTTTAGTAAATTGGTAGCCAGTTTTTTTGTCTATGTCGCTGGTCAACACCAAACGATCTTGTTCAGTGCCGAGGCTGTAGGGTTTACTATCAAGTGTATCAACCGGTGGCCAGCCCCATTCGGACTGCGGACTCGACCAGAGCACTGTGCCCCAGTCGGTAATCTTATCCAGATCGGCAATGGCCACGAGCAATTCATGCCCATCGTATTTTAGCGAAGAAACGCGTCCACCAACCTTGGGCATAATTTCCATTTGGAGTTTGCCTTGCTTGATATACAGGCGCGCACCATCCTGCTTACAAAACACCGGCAGTTGGTTGGCCTGTTGGGATTTGCCACACCCGAACAAAGCCAAACAAATGGCCAGACATGCGATCAGGGAATAGCGCTTACTCATTGCGTATCATAATTCCTCTAGCGGCAGAGCCACCGCCATTAATATCGACCCTATTGGGGAAACGCTTATTACATTTTTTATGGATACGGCAGTGTAACCACTTTTAGTGGCAGCGACTATTTGCGCTGAGGTAAAGCCTAGTAAAGCAAAGTAAATAACTTACGCTGAAACTCAATCGCCAAGGAGTCGGCTTTGCCTAACGCGGTAATGATAGCGGTAAATGTTTTGCGTGCTTCACCTTCGGCAAAATTGCGGTCGGTGCGGATAATTTCTAACAAATGCTCCAGTGCCGGGCGATGTTGCGCTTCTTGATGGTACTGCAATGCCAATTGATAGCGAACCATTAAATCCTGTGGCGATTTTGCATAAGCATCTTCCAGAGCCGCCAACTGTGGTGTTTTTGCTGCCTGTTTTTGCAACGCGATTTGCGCCGTTAATTGTTCGTAATGCGCGTCCTGATCAACCATTTTGATAGTTGATAAAATCGCTTCTGCATTGTCGATACGATTTAATTCCAGATGACACTGCGCCATTAACAGCGCGATGCTCGCCAATTGTTTTGAAGCATCGTGCGCTTGACGCAAGAGCGGTAGAGCTTCAGTAAAATTTCCTCCCTCGATTAGCGCTCTTGCTTGATTAAGCGGCGCTTCCCAAGGTTGGGGTAAATACTTGGCGAGTAATTCGCGCACCTGCGCTTCTGGCAAAGCGCCATTGAAACCATCGATGGGCTGACCATTCTGCATAATCATCACGGTAGGCAAACTGCGCACCCCGAATTGCGATGAAATCATTTGCTGTTCATCGGCATTTACTTTTGCCAATAAAAAAGCACCGGCATATTCATTAGCGATTCTTTCCAATATCGGCATTAAATTTTTGCAGAGGCCACACCAGTCCGCCCAAAAATCAATGACTACCGGACGATTAAAAGATTCGTCGATTAAAAGTTGTTGGGCGTTATCGAGCGTGATGTCAACAATCGCCAATAGCGGGGCATTTACCGCAGAAGATTTTATTTCCGGGAATGTCATTTCAGTTACTCCATCTCACGTAAGCTAATGGCGACGTTATTCGTCGCGGTAGAAACATAGGCGATAGTTTCGGTAATCGTGACGCTGAGGTTCATCGTTTTATCGGCCAATGCAGTGAGTGCTTGCAATTCATCTGCAGCAAAATAGTGGATGCTGACCTTAGGCAAAGCGCGGATTGCCACGCTGTTTGTTTTCCACCACGCATCCATGCCGCGACCATAAGTAAATATCTTCACCGATTGCGATTGACCAGAGGCTTTTTTCAAGCGATCTGGCGCTGGCTGCCCCACCTCAATCCATTCCAGAATAGTGCCGTTGTCGTGCTTCAACCATAAATCCGGCTCCTCCATGGAGGAAAGACCTTTGGTAAAGGTTAAATTTTCCGCAGCACGGTAACAAAAGGCTAGAATACGCACCATCATGCGTTCAACAGTTTCCGATGGATGCAGTGCAATGGTCAGGTTGAAATCGCCAAACACATTGCGATCCATATCCGACAAGCTCAAGTTCGCTTTATAAATAGTTGCCTTCACTGCCACAATTTTTCTCACTTAATCAAAGCTAAATAATGTCCGATACTTCATTTGAAATACCGCAAAAATTCGAGTTCACCGTCACTCAAGCCGAGCAAACCGCATTGGATTTATTGGCCGAAGGTACCGGGCTTTCCAAACAACGCATTAAAGATGCGATGAACAAAGGCGCAGTTTGGTGGACGCTAAAAGGTAAAACCTTACGCTTACGCCGCGCCACCAAAACCTTGTTTAAAGGTTCAAAAATCCAATTTTTTTACGATGAGCAAGTGCTCTCACGCAAACCTGAAAGCGCCACGTTAATTTACGACGCAGGCAACTACAGCATTTGGTTTAAACCCTCTGGAATGCTTTCGCAAGGCTCGCAATGGGGCGACCACTGTAGCATTTTACGTTGGGTTGAAGTGAACGGCCAACCCAATGAAGGCCAACGGCAACGCGAATGCTTTTTGGTGCATCGTTTGGATGCTGATGCGATGGGCTTGATTATCCTCGCACACGATAGCCAAAGTGCGGCAAAATTATCTGCCCTATTCCAAGCGCGTGATATGCGCAAATTTTATCAAGCCTGGGTAGTGGATGATTGCAACGTACCTGCAACCGGTTTAACACTGAACGGTGATCTTGATGGAAAATCGGCGATCACTCACATCAAAAGAATACGGGTAGAAAACAATAAAACCTTATTAGATGTACATATCGAAACCGGGCGCAAACACCAGATTCGTCGCCACCTCGCCAATTTCGGCCATCCCATAGTGGGCGATAAGCTTTACGGCACCAAGTCCACCCTGGGCTTGCAATTAATCGCCTATCGGCTGGAATTTGTTTGCCCTAACACCAAACAAACCGTCATTGCAGAATTGCCAGTAGATATGCAGTTTAAATGACAGCTATTATTGAGTGACTGAGAAAATATACGCGATTACCCAAAAAAAATGGCGCCACTGCGGCGCCATTTTTTTAACTACTGCTTATGCAATTATTCAGGGCGCATATGCGGAAACAACAATACATCGCGAATTGATGGCGCATTGGCGAAAAGCATAATCAAGCGATCAATACCAATCCCCTCACCTGCGGTCGGTGGCAAACCGTATTCCAATGCGCGTACAAAGTCAGCATCATAATGCATGGCTTCGTCGTCACCGGCATCTTTCTCACGCACTTGCTGCATAAAGCGCTCGGCTTGATCTTCTGCGTCGTTCAACTCAGAGAAACCATTCGCCAGTTCACGGCCACCGATAAAGAATTCAAAACGGTCAGTCACTGCTGGATTGTGATCGCTACGACGTGCAAGCGGGGATATTTCTATTGGGTATTCAGTAATGAATGTCGGTTGATCCAGTTTATGTTCAACGGTTTCTTCAAAAATTTCGGTTTGAATTTTTCCGAGTGCAGTACCTAGTTTAATTTTCAAACCCAAATTTTCTGCCGCTTTGGTAGCACCTTCAATGCTGCTTAATTGTTCTGCAGTAATTTGTGGATTGTAGTGCAATACGGAATCAAACATAGATAGGCGAGCAAATGGCTTACCAAAATCGTATTCACTGGTTTGGTATTTCAGTGTAGTACCGCCAGTCACATCGATGCACATTTTGCGCAGCAAATCTTCCGTCAAATCCATCAGGTCTTTGTAGTCGGCATAAGCTTGATAGAATTCCATCATGGTGAATTCTGGATTGTGGCGAGTGGAAACACCTTCGTTGCGGAAGTTGCGGTTGATTTCAAACACACGCTCAAAACCGCCGACAACCAAACGCTTCAAATACAGTTCCGGTGCAATACGCAGGAACATTTCCATATCCAATGCATTGTGATGAGTAATAAAAGGCTTGGCCGAAGCACCGCCAGGTATCACATGCAACATGGGCGTTTCCACTTCCATAAAACCGCAGCCAATCATGTAATTGCGGATAAAGCTGATGCATTGCGAACGCAAACGGAATGTATCGCGCACCTCCGGATTCACAATCAGATCGACGTAGCGCTGGCGATAACGAATTTCCTGATCGCTCAGGCCGTGGTATTTATCGGGCAGCGGGCGCAAAGATTTGGTGAGCAGTTGATACTCTTCCAAATTCACGTACAAATCACCTTTACCGGATTTGTGTAGTGCGCCTTTTACGCCGACGATATCGCCAATATCCCACAAACCCCATTTATCCTTAATCACTTCTTGCGCTGCTTTATCAGCGTACAACTGGATTGAGCCTTCACCATCCTGCACAACCATAAAGGGACCACGTTTCGCCATGATACGACCAGCGACGCTCACGATATGATTCAGCGCTTCCAATTCTTCTTTGGTTTTTTCACCAAATTGCGCTTGCAGATCAATGCTCTTATCGCCGCGACGAAAATCGTTGGGGAATGCGTTACCCTTTTCGCGAATCGCGGCTAACTTTTGGCGGCGCTCGGCAATCAATTTATTTTCATCATGTGCATCTGGTGCTGAATTGTTTTCGTTGCTCATAGTCTTCACTGTTTTGTAGGGGCGCTGCTTGCCGCGCCCTGTTGTTAAACATTAGGGCGCAGCAAGCGGCTGCCCCTACATTAAAAATATTCTTGGGCGCAGCAAGCGGCGCCCCTACAATTACAAACCGGCCTTCAAACTTTCTACGATAAATTGATCGAGATCGCCATCCAACACTGCTTGGGTATTCGATGTTTGTACGCTGGTACGCAAATCTTTGATTCGCGAATCGTCCAATACGTAAGAGCGAATCTGGCTGCCCCAACCAATATCAGACTTGTTGTCTTCCAACGCCTGCTTTTCAGCGTTGCGTTTTTGCATTTCCTGCTCGTACATTTTTGCACGCAACATTTTGTAAGCTTTGTCGCGGTTGGCATGTTGCGAACGTTCGTTCTGACACTGCACTACAATGTTGGTTGGAATATGTGTAATACGCACGGCTGAGTCAGTTTTGTTAATGTGCTGACCACCAGCGCCACTCGCGCGATAAGTATCGATACGCAAATCAGATGGATTGATATCAATTTCGATGTTGTCATCGATTTCCGGAGAAATAAATACCGAACAGAAAGAGGTGTGACGACGATTTCCTGAATCGAACGGCGATTTACGCACTAACCGATGCACGCCCGTTTCAGTGCGCAACCAACCAAACGCGTATTCGCCTTCAAAATAAATGGTGGCACTTTTAATACCTGCCACATCCCCCGCTGACACTTCTTCCAGCGTGACTTTAAAACCCTTTGCTTCGCCCCAGCGCAGATACATACGCAAAACGATTTCAGCCCAATCCTGCGCTTCAGTACCGCCAGAACCGGATTGGATATCCAGATAAGCGTTGTTGATATCTGTCTCGCCCGAAAACATACGGTTGAATTCCAGCACCGCTAATTGTTTATCCAAGCGCTCCAGTTCTGCCTGTACATCACCAACCATGGATTCGTCATCTTCTTCCACGGCCATATCGAGCAGTTCGCGTGAATCGCGCACGCCGTTATCCAAATCGTCGATGGTTTTGACTACCATCTCCAGTGAAGAACGCTCGCGACCTAATGCTTGGGCGCGCTCGGGTTTATCCCACACGCTTGGCTCGCCAAGATCAAGTTCAACTTCTGCTAAACGTTCTTTTTTAAGATCGTAGTCAAAGATACCCCCTAAGCACATTGGTGCGCTCAGTCAGGTCTTTAAGGGCGAGTAATAAGGGGTTAATTTCCATGATGATGTGCAATTTAGTCTGGGTTTAGGCCTGAAATAGGCAGAAAAAGCGAGGCGCGCATTCTACATGAGAAGGCTCAGGAGGCCAAATCGACGGATGCTTTGCGAACTGCTGAGGCGAGGTTTTTACGATCTATTTCAGTAATGCCATATATTGTTGGCAAGCAAATGAACAGAAGCCTGTTTTATTCGATAAGTAATAATCAATCGGACTATATGGGCCACTATCTGAAACTTTTTGGCACCTGTATGCTGCCACTGTAACCGGCTACATCGGCAATTACCTATAAAAACAAAATTATAACAATCCCGGAGTTTTGATGAAGAGTTCAATCCACTTTACGACAGGGGCGCTGTGTCTGAGTTTTACTGTGCTATTAACTGCCTGTGGCGGCGGCTCATCCACACCAGCAAAACCAACGTCCATTAGCTCATCAAGTATTACTATTGATAGCAAATGCACAGTAGATGGCAGCCACTGGAATATCTGCAGTAGCACTACAGGCGATTGGGGCTTTGAAGATAACCAATACTGTATAACGCAACAGTTTTGCCCCGCTAACCGCATCAGCCTTCCAGCAGCAATGATACGTTCAACGCCAGTCGATGCCCATGCGAATGCAAAAACCCAGACTATCTACTCCTACCTTAAAAGCATGTGGGGGAAAAACACCCTTGCTGCACAGCAAGATTTAACCTGGAAGGATTCCATCGATATGGCCGAGCGAGTTCATACCCATACCGGCAAATATCCGGCGATGATGGGCTACGACTTCATGAACTATGGCATGACCGCCGTTTGGGCTGAAGGCCTGCAACAGACACAAGAAGCAATTGCTTACGCCAAAAAAGGCGGATTGGTTACCTTCTCCTGGCATTGGCGCGACCCGGCATTGCTCGGCACGGCAGATGTTAATAACGCGCATTTTTATACCAAAGACACCAACTTCCAGATACCAATTAAAGATGGCGCACTTGATGCCGGCAGCACCGCCTACACGCAAATAAATGCAGGCATTGATTTAATCGCAGTCGAATTGAAAAAACTTAATGATGCCGGCGTCAGTGTGTTGTGGCGCCCACTTCACGAAGCATCCGGCAATAATGGCGATGGTTGGTTTTGGTGGGGGCGCCCCCGTACGGATGGTGTACCGCAATCTTTCGCGCAAATTTTACTCTGGCGACATATATATGACCGGTTAACTAATTATCACGGCCTGCATAATTTATTGTGGGTGTGGAATGGACAAAACGCGGCATGGTATCCAGGCGATGAATACGTCGATATCGTCAGCCACGATATTTATGACAGCACCGATAACAAAACCTACAAATCACAAATCAGCACTTATACCCAAGCGCGTAAATATCCATCTGAAAACAAAATGGTGACATTGAGCGAAAATAGTTACATTCCCGACCCAGACAAGATGGCAAGCGATGGCGCTTGGTGGCTGTATTTTATGGTGTGGAATGATGGCCATGTAGAGGGTGGAGAAGGTGTTACTCACAAAGATAATTTTTGGACTGGCGAGTACTACAATACCAACGTCCATAAAACTAAGGTGTACAACCACAACAATGTCATCACGCTGGATGAGTTACCAATCTTCTGATCGCCGCGCAACATCCTAAAAATTTCAGTGAAAAATACTCAATAAAAAAACTATCACTAAGCAGATTGCTACCCCCTCCTGACTCATGCAAGAGGGGGCGGCAATTACGAACGTCTAGCGCGCGCTAACCGCTCTACTACCGACACCAACAAATCAATTTCTTCACAGGTGTTATAAAACGCAAAACTTGGACGCACTGTCGTTTCCAAACCGAAACGGCGCAAAATCGGTTGTGCACAGTGGTGGCCAGAGCGCACCGCAATACCTTCGCGATTCAACTCAGTACCCACTTCTTCAGTTTTATAACCAGCCAATACAAAAGATAAAACACTGGCTTTGTCCGCAGCTGTACCGATTAAACGTACACCGGGAATTGGTTGCAAACGTTGAGTGCCATAAGCGAGTAAATCGTGCTCGTAGCGCGCAATGCGATCCATGCCGATACGCTCGACATAATCGATTGCAGCACCAAGGCCAACAGCATCGGCAATATTGCCGGTACCTGCTTCAAAACGATTTGGTGGATCTTGAAAGATGATGCGATCAAAAGTCACATCCGCAATCATGTTGCCCCCACCTTGCCACGGCGTCATTTTTTGCAAATGTTCCGCTTTACCGTAAACCACACCAATGCCGGTAGGACCAAACACTTTGTGACCGGAAAACACAAAAAAATCCGCATCCAACGCCTGCACATTCACACGCATGTGCGACACAGATTGCGCACCATCTACAATCACCGGCACACCATTGGCATGGGCGATGTCGATAATGTCTTTAATCGGCGTCACAGTGCCTAGTGCATTGGATACTTGCGTAACCGATACCAATTTAGTGCGGCTATTAATTAATTTGCTGAATTCTTCCAACAAAATTTGGCCAGTATCATCTACGGGGATTACGCGCAGTTTTGCGCCCACACGTTTTGCCAGCATATGCCAAGGCACAATGTTGGCGTGATGTTCAAGTTGGGAAACGATAATTTCATCGCCCTCACCCACTTGCTGTTGGCCAAAAGTATTTGCTAATAAATTGATGCCTTCGGTCGCACCACGCACAAAAATAATTTCATCTGATGATTTTGCACCAAGAAATTTTGCAACTTTATTGCGCGCACCTTCGTAAGCATCGGTAGCACGCGCCGCTAATTCATGCGCAGCGCGATGAATATTGGAGTTTTCGTGCTCATAAAAATAACTCACGCGGTCAATAACGCTTTGTGGTTTTTGCGTGGTAGCAGCGTTATCAAACCATACTAATGGTTTTCCGTTCACACGCTCTGCCAAAATCGGAAAATCGCGGCGAATCGCATTAATGTCAAAACCCGAATTTTCAGCAGCAAACTGATTCTGTTTAGGCGAATTACCAAACACCGGTTGCGCGCCAGAGTCCAAAAAATAAAACCGTGAATCAGGTGCAGGCGATGCAGAGGGGGCGGACGAACCAAACTTACTAAAGCTAAATTCAGCCGCGAGTAATTGTTGGATATCCGGCTCGCCTGGCAAATGGGCAGCATTTGGAGCTATACGATCTGAACCTGACTGCGGCTGATGGTAGTCGCCCCGGTTGGATTCAAGACTGTGTGGCACGTTTAACGAGGGGCTTGCTGATGACGCAGAAGGAGCAGCCGGTGCAAAACGGTTATCACTTAACAATGCGCGTAAATCACCTTCATCCGGCAAACCGAATTCTTTTGGCGAAACCTGGCTCGCCAATTGATCGATTTGCAAATTAGCAAGCGGATAATTACTCGCATTATCAGAAAAATAGTAAGTCGGCGCAGGAGCAGCGGCAGCATATTGGTCAGTAGTTGGCGAGGTAAATGATGGCGCCTCACTGGTACGCCCCAACTGCGGACGCTGCTGACCATTGGTAAAGGCCGCCGCTGGAACGCTAGGCTGTAAACCCGACACAATCGGCAGCGCTGCAGTAGGCAGCGACTGAAAGATTTCGTTGGCCATAGCGGCAAGGGATTGAAGATCAGGCAAACCTGGATGCTCAGACATATCAGCACTCTTTTAAATGTTCGCTAGTTCGCGGCGCAAAAAAATATTTGCACCGCGAACTATTATCGATTGTTAAACCAGTGTTTAGACTGCTTAGTGAAATCGAATTATTGTTTGTAAATATCTGGACTATTTATAGGTGTCTGGATAGTCGTGATACTTACCTACTTCAACATCATCCAATACCGCAACGGCATCTTCAGTGAGAATAGCGAGTGAACAGTAGAGCGAAATCAAATATGAGGCGATTGCATTGCGGCCAATCCCCATAAAACGCACAGACAAACCAGGACTCTGTTGGCCAGCCAAACCTGGTTGATAAAGACCAACTACGCCTTGACGCTTCTCACCCACACGAATCAACAAAATTTTGGTTTTGCCATTTTCATCAATCGGTAATTTATCTGACGGAATTATTGGAACCCCGCGCCAGGTAATAAATTGTGAGCCGAACAAGCTTACTGTTGGTGGTGGCACACCACGGCGAGTACATTCACGGCCGAAGGCTGCAATCGCCAAAGGGTGAGCAAGGAAAAAGCCTGGCTCTTTCCAAACTTTAACCAACAACTCATCCAAATCATCCGGAGTCGGTGCACCGGTAAGGGTCGAGAGACGTTGAGTTTCATCTACGTTTGCTAACAGACCGTATTCAGGGTTGTTGATCAACTCGCTTTCTTGGCGCTCTTTAATTGTTTCAATAGTCAGACGCAATTGTTCTTTAATTTGATCATGTGGACTGTTGTACAAATCAGATACACGAGTATGCACGTCAACAACACTAGTTACGGCATTCAAGAAATATTCGCGTGGTTTATCTTCGTAATCAACAAATGTTGGTTTGATTTCAGATTCATCGCGCTGGGAACACGTTACAGTCACTTGACGTGGATTTTTAACGCGGTTCAAACGGAATATACCGGCTTCAACCGGAACCCATTGTAAAAAATGTACCAACCAGCGAGGAGAAATAATGGAAAGTTGCGGTGTGGTTTTCGTAGCGTTCGCAAGTTGCCGTGCGGCGTTATCACTCAGTGCTAATTGAACATCATTTTCGGTAGACATACCGAGGCTCCTTTATAAAAACATCATTGAATAAAATTAAATTTCATATAAGAAAATATACTAAGCTAAGATCGCATTGATCTAAGAAGCATTCAACCGTCTATAGCCATCAGAAAAATATGTCAGCTAGCACAGCACAAACTGTTTATTAAACAGCAGCGTGTTGTAAGGATTTTTCTTGCGGAGTAATAGTCAATTGCTGCTGCCGTTCACTGCGAGCAATGAGTTCTGATGCAGAAAGATTTAACGCCTTTGCAATTTTGGCAATTGTCGCCAAAGAAGGTACTGCAACACCTCGCTCCACCTCGCCCAAATACGTTCGGTTGAGACTGGCGCGATCAGCAAGTACCTCTTGAGAATAACGATGTTCTTCGCGCAATTGTTTTACTACGCGTCCGAAATAAATAGCGATACTCATACATTCGCCTCTTGCGGAACCAAATTACGTGAACTCGCTTGAGTGATACTACTACCCGCTGGCACACTACGGGTCAGCCACACATTACCGCCAATCGTCGAGCCTTTGCCAATAGTAATTCGCCCCAACACCGTAGCGCCTGCATAAATCACTACTTCATCTTCAACAATCGGATGACGCGGTAAACCTTTTTGCGGATTACCTTTTTCGTCGGTGGGAAATGTTTTTGCGCCGAGCGTGACAGCTTGATAAATACGCACCCGCTCGCCAATCACTGCCGTCTCACCAATTACCACACCTGTCCCATGATCAATAAAAAATCCGCTGCCTATTTCTGCGCCAGGATGAATATCAATTCCCGTTAGCGAATGCGCCAGCTCTGCAACTATGCGAGCCAACAAGGGCACATCTAATTGATATAACGTGTGAGCCAAACGGTGGTGGATGATGGCGAGCACACCGGGATAACACAGCAAAACCTCATCAACGCTGCGCGCTGCGGGGTCACCTTGATATGCTGCCTGAATGTCTATATCGAGGATACGGCGCAGGTTGGGTAGCGCAGAAGCAAATAACCGTACAATGTTATTCGCCTGGATTTTTAATGCCCCGTCCTGTCCATGGCTACCGCGCTGGCGCGCGACATAAAATAACTCCAATTGCACTTGTTGCAATAATTGATGCAGCGCTGCATCCAATGTGTGCCCTACATAATAATCTTCGCCCTCTTCACGCAACTCTTGTGGGCCAAGGCGCATCGGGAAAAGCGCACCGCACAAATCGCGTGTAATTTGCTGCAGTACATCGCGCGATGGCAGCTCACGCAAACCCGGCTCGCGTGAGCGACCACGTTGAGCACGCCAATCATTACGCGCATTACGCAGTTCTTGCACGATTTTGTCCAACTCCCAATTGGCAGCACTGCTGGAGGGGAAATCATTTTCACTATTGACTTTGATTGTCATTCTTATTCTCTCGTGCTATTACATTATTCAGTGTTTGAATTTCAACAGAGCATTGCTAATACCGAGATTAATCCTGCACCCAAGGCAAGCCACGCTGACGCCAACCACCGTTTGCACCACGTTGTTGGCGGCCATCCAGATCACCTTCAAAACCTTCGCGTACATTGAACACATGCTTAAAACCTGCCGCTGTTGCATTCGCGGCTGCGGCTGCAGACCGCTTACCGCTTCGGCACAGCAACAGAATCACTGCATCTTTAGGCAGCTTGTTTTCCAACTCACGCAGAAAGCGTGGATTTTTAATCAATGCAGGCCCAGTCTGCCAAGCAACATGCAAAGTATTGGGCACATGGCCAACGAATTTACGTTCCTCTGCTGCACGTACATCTACCAAATGCGCATGGCCACCAATAAATAATTTCCATGCATCATCCGCTGCCACAATACCTGCATAAGGCAAACCCTCTGCCTGCGCCTCTTCCTGTGCAATACGCAATACGTCGGGCAACTCTGCGGCTACAAGAGGCTGGCTAATGGAATTCAATTGAATAACTGTCATAAATTTCCCTCGATACCAATAAGTGTTTATTTTTAAACACCTTGATTTAATTGGTTTCAATCAACTGTGCTTGGAGACAAATATAATGATGGCTATAGACAATTGGAAAGAATATATCCGTATATCCTTATAATCATGCTGCATGGCTACTAACCCTAGGTGAGACTTGTTATAAGCTGAGAATATTAAATTATTTTATTAATATCGAATGCATCTTTAAGATGAGCGAATTAACCGCTTTCTCAAAATTAATGCAAGGCCGCGACATGCCCCTCACAGAATTAATGAATTATTTTAATGACCAACTGCAAACACAAGCACGCACCAAGTCATTACAAAAAACCGGGTTCTTTAAAGCGGACAATAGTTACTGGGGACGATTTGGCAATCTGATTCTAGGCAGCAAATTCCAGGCGATTCATTCTTTTAATGAAGATAAACTCATTGGCTATAACAGCGAATCCCTGGTTCGTTCAGCTACTGGAAACTCACTCAATATTGATAGTATTTTTAATGCACTAGACAGTACCGACCAAATTATTCATTTGGATCGTTTGGTGCGCACACTCAATTCGCTGAATTACTTACAGCAATTTGATGGACGTAAAGATCTTTTATCGTTGCAGGTACAACCACGCCACATCACCAGTGTGGTAAGCGATCACGGTAAAACATTTGAAAAAATACTCAGTGATTGTGGCTTAGGCCCACAGCGCGTACTACTCCATACACGTTTGTTAGACGCAGCCACCCTGCCCCATTTTCAGCAAGCATTGGATAGCTATCGTCAGCGCGGCTACAAGATTGGTATACATATTAGTGAACCGCAGGATTACGAACTTTTGTTAACGCTAGGGTTAACACCGGATGTTATTTTTGCCGATCAACCAGCTTTAACAAGATTATTGATAGAAAAACCTCTACCCGATTTACTCGAACCCAGCATGCGTATTTTGATCGCCAAAAAACCTAATCTGGATATCAACATCAGCAGTGCACTTCATGGTTACCTGTTTGATAACGAGAGCAGTAATCTATTACCGCAATCGGAAATTTCATCGCAATAAGTGAGTAATTGAATTTACCATGTGCCAGCTGTTAGGAATGAGTTGCAAAAAACCGACGAGCATTGGCTTCTCATTTGAAGGCTTTCGCGCACGCGGTGGCTTAACCGATGAACATAAAGACGGTTGGGGAATCGCTTTTTTTAACGAAAATAGTGTAGATGTATTTTTGGATCATGAACCTGCTGCAAATTCTCAGAAGGCAGAGCAGGTTTATCACTCTGATATAAAATCCAAAACCATTATTGCGCACATTCGCAAAGCGACTGTGGGTGAAGTAAAACTCTCTAACTGCCACCCATTCCAACGCAATCTTTGGAATAGCGAATGGGTTTTTTGCCACAATGGTGATTTAAAAGATTTCAATCCAGCATTAACTGGAAAATTTAGTCCGCAAGGTGAAACCGATAGCGAACTTGCATTTTGTTATTTATTGCAACAACTTGAACATGAATTCCCAGTAAGTGCACCCACTGCTGCTGATTTTTTTGCAGTCCTGGATAAACTCAGCCGTGAAATAGCACGCTACGGAACATTTAATATCATTCTGTCCAACGGTGAATGGCTATATACCTACTGCTCAACTAGCTTGGCTTATGTAGAACGGAAATACCCATTTACAACAGTGACCTTAATTGATAAGGATTTGTCACTGGATTTAAGCCAGCATACAACAAGCGATGACAAGGTAATCCTGATTGCTACCAAACCACTAACGCTGAATGAAAACTGGAAGGTCTATGGAGAACATGAGTCTCGCCTGTTTAAGGAGGGCGAGTTATTATTGGAACGAAATCAACTAGCTCTTTTTCAGGACTAGGATTTTTCAAAAGCAACCCAAAATAAAAAACCGATGGATTATTGTAAATCCATCGGTTTTTTTACGGCACCACTAATAAACTATTAATTAATAGCCCAAATCCAAACTAGCTTCGGGTGCCGCCACGATGACCCAAGCCAAAAGTGCAGAAATAATCACTACTAACACTAAGGCCAGCCAAATACGTGACGAATCAATCGCCTTAACCTCAACCAAACCATGTACGGGTTTCTTGCCCGTTATCATCGCTTTGATTAAATTTTCTCGCTTAACGAACACATAAAAAAGCACTGCACCGACGTGAATTACCACTGCACCGACAATCCAATAAAACAACTCTTTGTGTACTGCGGTGAGCTGCAAACTTAACTCATGGGATATATAGCCATACAGGGGGCCAATATTAAATATTTCGTCATTGGCAAATAATCCTGTCACAGCTTGGAGTAGCAACACCAATAGCAATGTCAGCACCATCAATGCGCCGAGCGGATTGTGTCCAGGATAAGATTTCGCTTTACCCTTCGTAAGGTGAAAAGCATATTTGGCACTCTCCAAGGGGTGTCGAACAAAATTAATAAACTGCGCATGATGGGTTCCCACAACCCCCCATAGAATTCTAAAGACTAATAAAATAACAACAAAATAGCCCGCCCAAAGGTGATAAGTGAAATAACTAACGCCTAACCAATTGGTGACATAAGCAGCTACGAATGAGATGACTAATAACCAGTGAAAGACCCGTGTAGGTAGGTCCCAAATTTTTAAGTGCGTACTAGCAGATTCCGCACCAGGAATCGCACCAACAGTTTCTACCGGTTCAATAAGTTGCTCAGTCATATCAGGTCTTGCTCAAATTTCAGTTAAAAATGGTTCAGTTAAAATAGTTAAATTAAAAAATGATCTTCTAAACGTAAATCGCTCTTGATGCACTAAGGCAGCAAGAGCGACTACGTCAAACAATATCTACTTACGCTCTACTTCGCTTTATAAGCATCGTGGCAGCCTTTGCAACCCTCAGCTACCGCTTTTGCAGCGCTTTTAAACGCATCTGACGCGCTTGATTCTGTAGCAGCAATTTTTGCAAGTGCAGCAGCGTTTACTTGGAACTCTTTCACTTGCTTATCAAAATCCGCTTTTTTGGCCCAAATTTCTGGTTTGGATTTAGTCTCTGGTGCGCCTAAATTTGAATCTTCTGGAAAGGTCCCATCTAACAATAAACTCAGAAATGCGACACGTTCTGCACGCTTAACAATCTCTGCTTGATTATAGGTTGCCTTGCCTTGCAAGACTTCGCCAATAGGTTTGAAATTATTAGCAATCAACACGAATGCCGCTTTGCGTACTACAATGGCTTGTTTACCTGCCGATGGCCCCGCGGCAGCAGGTGCTGCTTGCTTATTTGCTGGCTCATCTGCGGCAAACAAACCTGCGCTTACAGATACGAGTAACGCGGCACTCAACAATTTTAACGATACGGCTACTTTTGATGCACACTTCATTAACGATTTTCTCCTATTCATTATTTAAAAACTAACCGGTCAAAGATTAATTATTTTACCAACGGAACTGACAAATCGTTTATAGCAAGGAGTATGCCGATACAAAAACTAGCGTCGTATTATTTCTGGCATTTAGCCATTTCAAATAATCCGTTGTTTTTTATTGGGAAAAAGTGCAATTGAGCGGTATCGAAGCAACAGTAAAACTATTAGCTCGAAAATACGGGCTGACCCAATGAAAACAAGCTGTTGATTAATAACCATCAAGCGATAAATAATTGCTGGAAAACAAACAGCCACACTCAGTCGCATTAACAGCAGCATGGTTGCTAAATAGATAGGAATTATCTACAAAAAAGCACCACCATCACGCTACCTGCAACAATTATTAGGCTTAACTATTTCTAGGCATATATTTTGAATGGTTAGCTCAGATCGATAAGTCAGCACTGGCAAATCAGCGCCATACAAAATTATCTTATTGTTATTCATAGCTGCTCGATTACGGCAAGAAAGCGTCACCACTATCGTATTAGCCAACGACTACACATCATTTCCAAAAAAACGGCGCATCGGCTTCTTTCTCTAATTTGTTGCTCAACTGTATATATTTATTAACCAACACCTTTGCCGATGAGATGTTCATGAAAGCCACACTCAATACTAAAACTAAAATTCCCGACCAAGATGTTTTAACCAATCAACTCAACTATCGCCCTGTTTTGGCCAGTTTACTGTATTGCCTATTGCTGGCAGGTTGTTCAACTGATCAAGCTACGGGGAAAAACAAACTCACACCTGCCGTGCAAATCACATCCGGATCCACTATATCCGCGACTAATCAACTAGCCACTGCAGAAGTAACCAACGCCAATGCCTTTGCCCTTGACCGTGAGCCACTTTATTTTTCGCTTTACGATATTGGCGTGGCAGCAACCGATCCGCGCATTAAAAATCTCGCACTACTGCTCGATAACAAACCCATCGCCAGTCAATTGGTAGATAGCGATGGCGATAGCACTGTTGATAGTGTCTTAGCGTTAGTTGACTTCGCACCAGCACAAATACGCCAGCTGAGGATTGTTAGCGACGCCGCAATTGTTACACCGAAAATTCAAAAGCAAACACAAGCAGAAATTTCGATAAAAGAAGGTGGCGAATGGCGTGGCAGTGAATATGTTGGTGGCAAGTTTAAAAATGTTACGCAGCTAACGCCACCACCGCAGTACACCGATCACTCCTTTTATCTGCGCTACGAGGGCCCCGGTCTGGAATCTGACCAAGTGGGCTATCGTATTTATCTCGACTGGCGCAACGGGTTTGATATCTTCGGCAAAAAAACCAGGGATGTAGTGCTGCAGAATGTGGGGCAAGATGGTTACGACAGCTATCACGCACCCGCAGCATGGGGTCAAGATATTTTAAAAGTGGGAGATTCGTTAGGCATAGGTGCTTTTGGTTTTTGGAACGGCACCAGTGTTGATTTGTTATCGCGAGTTGATAGCCGAAACGTGACTATTACTAATAATGGTGACCTCTATTCTGGTTTTAAAATTGATTACAACGGCTGGCAACTGCGTGACCGCAAGCTAGATATAGCAGCACATTTTTCCATTACTGGCGGCAGCCGGTTGGTAAATGTAAAACTCCGCGCAAAGCAAAAATCACCCAATATTGCCATTGGCTTAGTGAAACACCCCAATACAAAACTCATTGAAGGTAACCGCGAAGTTAGCGGGCAAGCCTGGACTTACTCTGCAAGCTGGGGCAAACAAAGTTTAAGTGGTGTTAATGATCATTTAGGAATGGCGGTTATTTTTCGCCGCAGCGATCTACAACAACAAACGCAAGATAAAAACTCCTACGTCACCGTCCTCAATGATAACGGCGGTGAAGTTGATTATTATTTTCTCGCCGCGTGGGAGCATGAATTAGAGGGAATAAAAACCGAGAAGGAATTTATTGCTTATTTGGATCGCGAAGTTGCACGGTTAACCAAAGCGCCGCGCGTCCGTTTTGAATCCACTTACAGTGCCAATGCGAAAAAGACTCTGGATGCAGCAGCAGCTTTAGCTTGGGGGCAACGTCTGGGTGACTCTGAATTGGCTCGCAAAACCCTGAACTATCATTATGGTGGCTGGGATGAATATCGCCAGCGTCCGGCGAAATTTGAATACGATGTAGTGGGCATGCAAATTCATGCACTGCAAGAAATTAACGCTTTTAGCCCTAAACCAGCTTACGAGCAAGCACTTGAAACGGTAACCGCAAGCTATATTCGCGAGGACGGCCACATCTATACCTTTGAGCCGGATTTGTTCAGCATCGATTTAACCAAGCCGGGGCAAATGGTCATACTGCTTGAACAACAAACCAAAGAGGAAAAATACCGCAAAGCCGTCGATTATTTACGCGCACGCTTAAAAGTTCATCCGCGCACCAGTGAAGGTGCATTCTGGCATCGTGCAACCTACCCTAATCAATTATGGTTAGACGGTGTTTACATGGGCATACCATTTTTAGCGCAATATGCCGCTACTTACGAAACGGGTGCCGCACAGCATGAAAGTTTTAAAGAAGCAGTGCATGAATTTGTGCTCGCACGAAAATATTTACGCAATCCAGAAACCGGGCTTTATTACCATGCGTGGGATGAATCCAAAAAAGCGTTATGGGCCAATAAAACAAACGGTTTAGCTCCGCAATATTGGTCGCGCGGTATGGGCTGGTACGCTATGGCGCTGGTCGATGTATTGGATTTTTTACCTGAATCAGAATCACAATTACGCAAAGTGTTAATCGACAATATCGCAGAGTTAGCATCAGATATTTTGCGTTATCAAGATCCGCAAACCGGCACCTGGTGGCAAATAACCGATCGTCCGGCTGACATAGGCAATTATCGTGAATCATCGGCCAGCGCCATGTTCACCTACTTCCTCGCTAAAGCGGTTAATAAAGGTTATCTACCCGAGAGTTACCGCGCAGCGGCTATTACAAGTTATCGCGGCTTAATTAATGAGTTTGTCACTCTTCATACCGATGGACGCATCAGTATGAATGATCAATGTTTAGTTGCAGGCTTAGGTTTTGGCCGCGATGGTAGCTACGATTACTACATGACAGAGCCGATTGTATCTAACGATGCCAAAGGCAATGCGCCGTTTATTTTCGCCAGCGTAGAAATTCACAAACTACTCAAATAATAATTCATCTGGGTGCAGCAATATCGGTAGAGTCACCAATAAATGTTGCACCTTTCTCCTTTTCTCTTCAATGTGAATGCTACAACCCCATGTTTGTGAACGAAAAAAAAATGGTCAGCTCTGCTGACCATTTTTTTGATAACTGAGACACGCATCATTTATTGCGCGGCAGTAATACCAAAACCGCCGTTATTTTCTGCACAAATCCGCTCGTAATGCTCCAATATTAATTCACTACCCGCATGCGTAGCTGCTTCAACTTCATAATGCCATCCGTTCGGTGTATCTTTTTCGGTGTAACGGCGCGCTGGAATAGTCACGGTGAAGGGACGCGTGTAAACGCTAGGGTCATCAATCAACGCCACATAGTTATAACGGGTTTTATCCGCATTAAAAATATAGCGCTCTTCAATTTTTGCATTCTCACTAAGAAATTCCCCCGAGCGACCAAGTAACCCTTTGGCATTATGGTTAGAAACACTCACCACCAAGGTATTGCCTTCCCAGTGCCCGCGTGAATCACCGTTCCACAATTTAATATTGTCGGGCAATTTTGGTTTGGAATCCAAATGAATAATACGTGTACCAGAATTGAATTGTAATAATACATAACCCGGATACTGGCTGATTTCATAACCATGCCAATAAAAAGATTTGGGAATTCCTGCCGGAGCACAACGCGCGAGTGGCTCAATATATTCCGGCTTAGTAGGATTGTGAAAACCCACCTGAAATTCTTTTACCTTCTCCACCGCCCAAGGTTGCAAAGGCAACTGCCCATCAACCGGATCACTCACGCGGCTCGGCGCGCGGGCATCACGTGCACCTCCGTCCGCCGGGCGCGGATTGGGATCATTGGGTATCCCACCTTGGGGATCAGTAAAATTATTGTGGTTCGCAATCGTATTTGACCAATGCCCCTGCACATCGGGTTGGCCATCAGGCAAACGTGCACCGGTCCATTCGCCCGATTCAATTGCAGGAAAACTCCTTTCGATTTGAATACCACCACCCTGCGCATTCGCGGTATGCGCAATCAAACTTGTTGCCAATCCCACACTGAATGTAAGTGCCATGACGCTAGCAGAACCTAGCAATAATCCCGTAAGGTTATTTTTCATAATTTTTCGCCTACTTAAATTTTCATAAATAACATTGAATTAATGATTGAAAATATTCACCGTAATGCGATTACTGCTGCGGTGGCTTGGGCGGATAATAATCGTCGTAATCCAGCGTAAAACGATAATCTTCAATTAACTGAAAATCTTTTTCGCGGTGGCGATGCAATAACACACTGAGTGACCAAGGGCGGCTATACACTTTTGGGTCTTCCAAGGTCGCTTTGTATTCAATGGTATTTTTATCCAGATAAGTCCATTGCTCGATCACATGAAGAGTATCGCTGTGATAATTACCGGAACGATCAAGCCAAGTCTTGCCGTTGAAATGTTTTACATCAACCACCAATGTGTCGCCTTCCCAATTTGCCCGCGAATCGCCCAGCCACCAATCGTAAGGGTCTTTAGGATGACCGGTATTATTAGTGTGAATAGTGCGTACTGAATGGCCAAATTGATGCACCAGAATTAAATCCTGTTCCCGCTGGAAAATTTGAAAAGGTTCAGGATAATAAATGCCACGCGGAACACCCAGGGTGAAGCCTTTTTGTGCGGGATCAAGCGTGGCCCGTTGGGCAAAATTCTTTTTGCGTTGCTCTAATGCCTCCGGTAAATAGGGAATAAATTTTCCGTCGATAATACCCGCACCGGGTGGAGAATCTTTACGATTTGAGTGGGGTTCCAAATCGTAATCGGCGGCGCTGGTTGCTTCCCAAAGACCAGAAAAGTCAGGCTTGCCATTAATGAGGCGCGGTATATCGATAACACTTGGCGCAGCTACAGGCGCGGCTGCTTCAGGTGCCTTCTGACAAGCTGATAGCGCAAATACAGATGCCAACAAAAAACTTGCCGATAAGTAAAATTTTCTGCTAGTTGCAACAGTCATAACGTTATTCAAGGTTGTACTCCCACTCATCAGATTTATTGGCGTGGCGCTGTTTGAGCGGCAGGAGCATCCGGAGCACCGCCCGTGGTGAATGTGCGGCCATCAGCCAACACTGCTGTAACTGCATAACCAAAATTCAAACCATTTTTAGCGCGATACCCCTTAAGCGTTACTTCAGTTCCAATCGGCAACGACGCTTTGGTAAGGCCTTTTTGCTTCAAACTGAACGGCGCACCAAATTCAAAACCCCAGTTTTCGCTAGTTCCATCGGCCTGTTTCACATCAAAATATAACCAGCTATGCGGGTTCACTAATTCCAACTTGGTTACCACGCCTGTTAATTCGATCGGCTGGTTTGCATCGAACTCAGCTGAAAATGCATGGTGCGCACTGGCATTCACACTTGCCATAGCCGCAACAGACAGCATTAATCCGTATATAAAATATTGTTTTTTCATCGCGCCAATCCCCACTGATTAATAAATGATTGAATTTCACATAAGCCAAAACCCCGCGAATAATATTCATCATTTCGCGGTTTTAAAAAATCGGTCTGAAGGGGAATAGCAAGTTGTACGCCATTTATAAAAATGAACGCAACTGCATAAATAAAAGCACAGCAAGTGAGCTCTTGTTTAAATTTAACGGAAACTGTCGATTTTAAAGCAGTTATTTTTTTATTGGAAAATAGCTGGGCAAGAGGACTGTGCTAAACGAAACAAGCGCTGCACGTATGGCAGCAAACGCGATTGCATACAAAGCAGCAGTACAGCATTTGAGGGATAAAAAAATATTGGTATGGCGCTTGCTCTAACGAGAACTGTCAACTTCACCAATAAGGAAACCCGATCATGCAAGGCATTAAAACGTTTTATCGCTTTAGCTTACTCGCACTCTCCACCCTTACACTTTCATCTGCTTTTGCTGCCGATGGCAGCGCGTTGGAAAAAGCCTACAAAACATTAGGTGCCGACAAACTGGCAACACTGGAAATCAGCGGCGCAGGGACTTGGTATCAATTCGGTCAATCACCTGCACCAGATACTCCCTGGCCTGCGTTTAACGTCAGCAGCTATACCGCCACCATCAATTTTGATACTGAAACGGCGCGCGTAATTCAAACACGTAAGCAAGTGATAGAAGCTAATCGCGCTCGCCCTGTGCCTGTTGAGCAAAAACCAGATCAATATGTAAGTGGCGCCATCGCATGGAACATTGCTATCCCTCAAGGCGCACCGCCCACTACTGCGCCAGTAGCACAGCCGCAAGCAGCGGCAGTAGAAGAACGCCAAGCGGAAATCTGGACTACGCCACAGGGTTTTTTAAAAGCAGCACAAAAAAATCATGCCGTGTTAAGCAAAGAGGGAAAAAATACGCTGGTTGAATTTACACTGAAAAAAAATAAATATTCCGGATTAATTAACGAATCCGGGCAAGTTGAACGCGTACAAACCTGGATTGACAACCCCGTACTGGGTGATACACCCATACAAATTGCCTACACTAATTACAAAGACTTTAATGGCATTAGCTTTCCGTCACGTATTGTTAAAATTCAAGGCGGCTCACCAGTGCTAGACATTGCCGTTGCTTCCGTAAAAACAAATGTTGCCGCCGACTTTCCAGTACCGGAAGCAGTAAAAAAAGATCCTAAACCTGCCGTGATTGTCACCAGCACCGAACTGGCACCGGGAGTTTTCTATTTGCAAGGTGGCTCGCACAACAGCCTCGCCATTGAACAAAAAGATCACATTGTGGTTGTAGAAGCGCCGCAGCATGAAGATCGTTCAGTAGCCGTTATTGCCAAGGTTAAAGAACTTATCCCCAACAAAAAAATTACTCACGTCATTAACAGCCATCAACATTTCGACCATTCTGGCGGACTGCGCACTTATGTCGATGCAGGTGTGACTGTAGTGACGCACGAAGCAAATAAAAAGTTTTATGAAACCGCATGGAAACAGCCACACAGCATTAACCCAGATAATTTAGCAAAATCGAAAAAGGCACCAAAATTCCAAACTTTTTCCGATAAGCTAGTGCTTAATGATGGGCAGCGCGCAATTGAAATTCATCAAATACAAGGCAGCGGCCACAACGATGCATTTGCATTAATTTATCTGCCTGCAGAAAAAATCCTGATTGAAGCAGACGCATTTACACCGCCAGCACCTAATGCGCCAGCACAAACTTCAGTAAATCCATTTGCCGCCAATCTTTATGACAACATTAAGCGTTTGAATCTTGATGTAGAAAAAATTGCACCACTACACGGGCGCTTGGTACCACTGGATGACTTGCGCGCGTTTATTACCGTCGCAAATAATTAATTTTTATACTTATAAAAAAACGAATTTCCTTAACGGGAAATTCGTTTTTTTATTTTTAATAAATGAATTGCATTATTTAATACAGCATGTGTACCCATAACAACAGTTAACACAAGGTTAATTACATGCCATAAAATTTAATAACTATAATTATCATAGAAATCATTACGTTATAGAAATAACGATAACTTAAAATAATGTGGTACACCGCTTGCAATATCACTCTCGTCTATTTTTATACAAAGTTCTGGAGAACGAGATGAAATTTAGCTTTACCGAAAATTCCGCCACAAAAAATAAAGCAAAGAAAAATACGTTTCGCATTAAACCACTCGCTGCATTATTGACTAGCATTATAGTGATAGGTTCAACCTCTGTTTACGCACAAACAGAAGATGTAAAACCTGCAGAAGAAAAAGAAGTTGACGTTAATGAAATTCTTGAAGGTGAGCCAACCAGTGCTGGTGGCCAACGTGCAGACTCCAATGTTGAAGAAACGCTGGTGCAAGGCTCACAATTAAACAGACAAAAATCCCTGAACACCACGCACACAGAACCATTTTCCCAATCTATCGTTTCTGGGGAAGTGCTTGATCGCGAACTAGGTTTTGATTACGAAGCCATTTCCAAACGCCTCGCGAATGTTACCTTTAACCAAAACAATACCCGTGGCGCATCGCTTTCTATTCGCGGTGTAGGTAAGCGCGCATTTGCTGAAGTGCAAGACCCCAGCGTGTTGGTTATTCAAGATGGCGTTAGCTTTGGTTTAACCGCACTCGGCAACTTCGATTTTTACGACATTGAAACTGTAGAAGGTTTTCGGGGCCCACAAGGTACTCTCGGTGGCAAAGGTGGCAGTTCGGGTGCCGTCTATGTAACCACTAAAAAGCCAACCTTTGAAACCAGTGGTGAACTGAGTGTCGCTTATGGCGAGCGCGATGCGGTCATTGTCAAAGGTGCTTATGGTGGTGCAGTTATTGAAGATTTATTAGCGTGGCGCGGTTCATTTATTGTTGATAAACAGCGCGGCTATTACGAAAACCGTTACGATGAAAATTTCAGTCTTTACAATAAAAATCGTACCAGCGGCCGCTTACAATTGTTATTGACGCCTACACCAGAACTCAATGCATTGCTTAGCGTAGATGTAGAACCGCGCGCGGCACAATTGCAAAATGGGTTGACGTTTTATTCCGATCAACCAGAGCGTTATGTAGATGGCTCACTCACTGATCCATCCGGCACTACAGCAAAAGCAAAACTGGATGGTTTTGTTAACAACAGTAATCAGTTCACAGCAGCGCGCGGCTGGTTTGTAGGCCGCGATTTTGGCCTCAACAATATTTACACTTATGCTGATTACATTGGCAATGAAGCAGATGAAACAGTTTATATCAATGAAGTTAGAGGCCAAACCGTTTCAAATAAAGGGGCTTCATTAAATATTGATTATGCATTTGAAAACCACACATTCAATTCCATCACCGCATGGCGCAATTACACCTTTGATGCGCGCAATGATGAAGGGACTCCTTTTGACATCAGTGTTGATGGCGGCGGCGGTGTTGATTACAAACAATACAGCCAGGAATTTAGTATCGAGTCCGAAAAAAGCGATAGCTTTGACTACATTGCGGGAATAATTTTCTTTCAAACTGAAGATAATATTGTTTCTAAAACCGGTTGGGGTTCCGATGCAGGCGCATGGTTTGCCACCACCGGGCAATACAATACTCTTGAACGGAATGCTGGGATTAATCGCGGCGCTGGTAAAGCGCTATTGCATGACTCGTTGGCATCTGCTCGCAAACGTGGCGACACATGGGTTGAAACTGAAAGCAATGCTATTTACGGTAATGCTAACTGGCACTGGCATGATTCCGCCACACTGACTGCAGGTTTGCGTGTAGGCACAGAAGATCGCACCACCACTGACCAAGTAGTATTGGAAACAAATGGCACCGGCTCTGCATTAAATCCGATAGAAGTGCGCGGTTACAACTTGGGTGGTTTCAATCCCAGTGCCGATCCGCTCATCTTTAATCAGAACACCGTGGCACAGAAGCAGCTTGCCGATGCAGTTGCCTACGAATATTACGGAGCAACTATCACCTCCACACCTGGCGAAGCATATTTAGGTCTGGGTACGCAAAAAATAGGGCAAGTTGCGGCTGCAAAAGCCATTCGGGCGAGTCAGATTGGCCAACTAATTCCAAGGATTGAAAGCCACTACGACGACACCCTATACACAACTTTCCTAAGCCAAGCATACGAATTCAATGAACAAGTCCGCGGTTATGCAACATGGCAATACGGAGAAAAATCAGGCACCGCATTTAATATCAATGGTGCAACTGCTAACGTAAAACCGGAAAAAACCAACGCTTATGAAATCGGCCTAAAAACATTTTTGTTCGATGACGAGCTAACACTGAATGTCGATATTTTTTCAATGGATATTGAAGACTACCAACAAGCAATACGTGTTGTTGATGAATGGCTTACTCAAGACAATATCAACAACAGCATTGTAAACCCGACCGCCTACACTACGGCGCAAGGTAACGTAAATAAAGTGCGCGTAGAAGGTGTTGAGTTTGATGGAGTTTATACCGGTATAGAAAATATCAGTATCCGTTTTAGCGGTGCCTATAATGATGCCTATTATAAAGATTTTAAAAATTCACCCAAACCTGCGGAGCTTACTTACCTCACTGATCCGTTTGTCGATCAAACCGGAAAGAATTTGCCCGGCGCATCCAAATGGACGGTAAATTTTGGAGCAGAATATCGCGTGCCGGTTTTTTCAGCAGCGGAATTTCACACCAGCTTTAATACCGCTTATTGGAGCGACTATCTCAATGCGGATGACTTGTCTGAATACAGTTACTTCCCCAGCGGTGCACGTACCGATGCATCCATTGGCTTAAGCTCTCAAGATGGTAATTTTGATGTTAGCTTGATTGTAAAAAATGCCTTTGACGATAGAACCCATGAAAAAGGCTGGACTAGTTATTCGCCATGGCCCTATCCACGTTGGTTGGGTGTCGTAGTTACCGGTAAGTTTTAAATAATTGTTGTTGTAGTGTGCTCTTGGCGCACCAAAAAATTCTCAAGTGAGAATATTGCAAAGGTTGAACCTCCAAGTCGATCTACTGCAAAACATCAAGGACGGTAAAAAAATCGCGGCATTGGGTAACAATGCCGCGATTTTCTGTTTTAATCCAAATTGATATTCAATAAAACAAATAAGGATAAACATGACTGATTCGCTACGAATTCCCTACGGGCTTTTGTGCCAACGCATTGCACAACGCCTGCAAGAAGCAGGCATGCCAGCCAAACAGGCATTGATAGAGGCCACGATTATGGCTGAAGCTGATTTACAAGAAGTGCCTTCCCACGGGGTAAAAATGTTACCCGGTTTATTGGCAGCATTTACCGACAAGCGAGTAACCCCTACTCCCACTATTTCATTGGAGCGCGAGTTAGGCGCAATTTGTGTAGTGGATTATGGCAATGGCCCGGGCCGTTCCAGCGCGGCAGATGCTATGGAACAAGCAAAAAAACGTGCCCAACAATTTGGCGTGGGTGTTTGTCTCGCTAAAAAAACAACGCATTGGGGTCGCGCTCACGCTTACGCAAGCCGTGCGGCAGAAGATGGTTTTATTGGCATTTGCACTACCAACGCCATACCCACTATGGCAATTGCCGGGGCAAAAAAAGCCGTCATCGGCAACAACCCTTTAGCTATAGGCATTCCTGGTATTAATGCGAGTGAACCGATTGTACTGGATATGGCGATGAGCCAAGCCGCCGTGGGAAAAGTAGGCACCTGGTTGCGCGAAGGAAAAACATTACCCGATAACTGGGGCATAGATGCCAGTGGAAAACCCACTAACGATGCCGCTGCAATTCTTGCCGGTGCAGTAACACCCATGGGCGAACACAAAGGCGCTGGCTTAGCAGTAATGATCGAATTACTGACCGCAGCACTTGCCGGTGCGGCATTTACGCAGGAATTATTTGCGGGCGACAAAAGTGGGATTGACCCTAACTCCAGCAAAATTTTTATCGCATTAAATGTCAATGCATTTACCGAGCTGACGCAATTTAAACAACGTGTACGTTATTTTTTGGATTATTTAAAATCAGAAGCAATGCCCTTTAATTATCCGGGTGAGCGTGGCTGGCAAGTGCGGCAGTTAAATCTGTTGGATGGTGTGCCCTTGCATCAGGACATTGTGATTCAACTGCAGAAAGCGGGAGTTAATTTAAGCTAGACAGAAAAGCGGAAAACAACAGGAGAAAAAACGGGCAACATCCGTGTTGCCTTAACGATAAAGTCTGTAGGCGTTCAGACAGACTTTACTGGAGTGCACCTCATTACATTAATGTGCGTGAGCTAAAGTTTGCACTTTCTCTAGCGCTGCTTTTACATTTTCTGCTGGGGTAATTCCACCAATAGTCGCGGCGATTTTTCCATCGGGCGTGATAATAAAGGTAGTGCGTTCAGCAAACCCATGGTCAATTTCTTTACCGCGTGAATCTACTTTACCTGCAGCAGCTTCACGCACATTCAGTTCAAACGAGCGAGCAACTTTTCCACCTACATCAGAACCCACAGCAAATTTTCCCGCACAATATTCCGGGTCAGCAGAGAAATCATTGAGCCGCTCAATACTGTCCAGTGAAACACCAATCACTGTCGCACCCGCTGCTGCAAATTTATCACTATTAACTGAAAAGGTATGCGCCTGGATATTGCAACCACCGGTGTACGCAGATGGATAAAAATAAACCACAACGGGACCTTTTTTCAGGCTTTCAGCCAACGAGAATTGAAAGGGTTTTCCTGCGAGCGACGCTTCTAAATTAAAGGCCGGTGCTTTATCACCTTCTTTTAACGCTGCAAATGCCGGACTTATCAAACTCATAGATAAACCTGCCAATACACTGAATGTTAATAAACGCTTCATAAGCTTTTTCCATTTATAGTTAGAGACTTGAAATATAATCAGTTAATGCTTTGAGTTCATCATCGCGCAAGTTAGCAGTGATTTTATTCATGATGCCATCGCTACTGTTGGTACGCTCACCACTACGCCAATCGCGCAGCTGTTGATCCAGATAATGCCAATCTTGCCCGCCGATAATCGGGATTAATTCCAATGCCAAGCCTGCTACTGGCGAAGGATGATCAGCGGCAAGCCCGCGCCCCTCAACACCATGGCAGGAAGCACAAGCCTGAATACTCCGGCCGGCATCACCCTCAAGATACAATTTCTTACCCAGAGGATTATTACCACCGCCTTCACCTTTCATAACGGGTTGCGCCGCATAGTGCGCAAATATATCAACAGCAATCGTATCATCAACCGAGCGTGCCATCAGTGCCATAAAATCATGGTGCCGGTCACCGCTGCGAAACTCACTGAATTGCTTTAATAAATAAGCGGGATGCTGCCCCGCCAATTTGGGAATTTTACCCGCCTCGTTGTTTGCGTGGATATTACCGTCCACACCGTGACATTCCTGGCAGCGCTCATCGTTAGAGGACACTTTGCCATTTTCCGCACTGGCCGAATCAACCAGGGAATAATCAGGCTCCTGCGCTAACACCGGAACAGTTGCACACAGCAGCAAAAATGTTAACAGGTGGCGCGCACGACGCCCCGCAAGAAAACTACGCAATAACCCCATGCCTAGTCTTCTTTGTAAAAGTTATGGCAGGTTTTGCAAGTTCGCGCCAAATCGGTTGCCGTATTGGCTGCACTCTCAAAATCGCTCTGTTCAAGAAAAATCATTATTTCACTGGAAAATTTCACACTTTTTTTGGTCAAGTCTATGGCTTCAGCCACATCCTCACCTGAGGCCGCTTCTTTTTTATAGTGTTCTTCAACAACTGCAAAAAGCTCGTTCAGTGTTTGCGCATCCGCTATAGCAGATTCTGCATTTTCTAATGCGATATTAGATGAGAGATTATCGTTTGTACTTTCAATCGTTTGCATCAGATCCATATCCATTTCGACTTCTTCAGCCGACAAATTGGAGATGGAGAAAATATTTATGCTCAACAACAACACTGTAAAACGTACAGCACTAACAAATTTACGCATAGCTTCCCAAACATAATCAAAAAATAAAAGCGAGGCAGCAGCGCTGCCCCGGTTCAATCTGGCGATTATTTACGCCAGAATTTCTTTAACGACTTTACCAAACACTACCGTTGGGCGCTCAGAGCGGCCATTGTTAATGAAGGTTGTTTTCAAGTGATTCAAACCTAACAAATGCAACACGGTTGCGTGCAAATCATAGGTGTCTACTGCAGTGTCTTTATCTGCAACTTGCACACCCAATTCATCGGTGGCACCGTAGGTAAAGCCTGCTTTCAAGCCGCCACCCGCCATCCATTGGGTATAACCCCATGGATTGTGGTCACGACCACTACCGCTCTCACCCCAAGGAGTGCGCGAAAACTCTGAAGTCCAGACCACTAAAGTGGATTCCAACAAACCGCGTGATTTCAAATCCTCTAACAAACCGGCAATTGGTTTATCAACCATTTTTGCCATCAGTCCGTGGTTTTTCTCCAGATCATCATGCGCATCCCAACTGGTGATTTCAGTTTCACCTTCAGGTGCGCCGCTCACTACTTGAATGAAACGCACACCACGCTCTACCAAACGACGTGCACGCAACAGACTAGTGCCATAACTGCCGGTGATGGCATCATCAATGCCGTACAATTTTTTGGTTGCATCAGTTTCTTTGGATAAATCCACAGCTTCTGGTGCAGCGACTTGCATGCGATCTGCCAACTCGTAAGAACGCAAACGCGCTTTCAGTTCGGTGTCCAATGGGCGATTTTCTGCACCCAATTTATTCAAACGATTCAACAGATCCAAGGATGTACGTTGCTGTAACGCTGAACGCAATTCAGGACGATCCAGGTAATAAATCGGTGACTCACCTGGACGGAATGGCGTACCTTGGAATACTGCAGGTAAGAAACCTGAGTTCCAGTTTACTGAACCAGCACGCGGCTCAGAGGCGCCGTTATACAACACCACATAAGGAGGCAGATCTGGATTCGCAGAGCCCAAAGCGTAAGAAATCCAAGCGCCGAGTGATGGGCGACCTGGGTTCAAATCACCGGTATTTAATTTCAGGATGGAAATATCGTGTGTTGCACCAATGGTCACACTGGATTTAATAAACGTCAGCTTATCCGCTTGCTGGGCAAGGTTAGGCAACAAGTTAGAAAACCAGGCACCACTCTCACCGTATTGTTTCCAGCTTCTGCTGTTGGATACAAATAACTGATTCACACCACCCTGAGTACTGGTTTTAATACCCTTCAGAAAAGAATCAGGTACACCTTTGTTGGCATTTTTTACTAGCTCGGGTTTGTAATCGTACAAATCCAAGGTGCTTGGTGCACCGTTTTGATGTAACCAGATTACCGATTTAATTTTTGCTTGAAAGTGTGGATCTCTAGGCGCAAGCGGATCAACCAATTCAGCAGCAGATGCTGCTGAAATATTCAGGCCTGGAATAGCACTTGCCAGTGCTGCACCACCTACACCCAAGCTGCTGTTCTTTAAAAAATCGCGACGTGATTTATTGTCCATTTTTTTCATCTCTTAAGAAGTTAAAAATAATAATCAATGTAAAAACTATTTTTGTCATACCCGCCGTGGCGGGTATGACGAAACAACAGCCCGGTATTAAAAGCGATAAGCAAATTCGTTGGAGTTAGCTACCGCATGCACCAAGTCCACAAAAGCTGCTGCCTTGAATGGATCAAGCTTGGTGGTGTCCTTCAATCCGGTTGGCACTGCCACTTCAAATTTATCGGTCCAAGCCTTGCTCTCAACCAACTTCTCTTGTTCTTTCAAGAAGCCTTTAAGCGCGGATTTTTCGGCGCGTGTTGGTTTACGTGAGAACAAAATTTCATAAAGCGTATCCAACTGCGCATTTTCATTAGGACCTGCCTCTGAAATTACACGGCCAGCTAATGCTTGAGACCAACCAAATACCACGTCGCTGTTAAACAAAGTCAGTGCTTGCAATGCCGTAGTGCTCACATCGCGTTTGTGATGCGGCTTGGATGGATCAGCCGGGTCAAACGATGCTGTTAATGGATAAGGCAAACTGCGGCGTACAAAGGTATAAATACTGCGACGCTTGTGATCGTTAGGATCTTTTGCATCTTCCCACAACGCACCGCCTTGACCATTGTTCAACGTATTTCCTGCAACCAAACTACTAGGTACTTTGGGGAATACTGCTGGGCCGCCGATAGACTCGTCCAACTCACCTGATGCGTAGAGCAATGAATCGCGCAGCTCTTCTGCTTCCAAACGTTTACGTGGATAAACCGCTAACAATTTATTAGCAGGATCAACCGCTACAACATCTGCGCGCTCACCCGATTCCTGACGATATACCGCAGACAATACGATTTCACGTTGCAGTTTTTTCGGGCTCCAACCATTTTTAACAAAATCAGTGGCGAGATAATCCAGCAATTCCGGATGCGTTGGTTTTTCACCGGCGCGACCAAAGTCTTCCACAATTCCGGAGATACCTTTGGCAAATAATTGCGCCCACACACGGTTGACATACACACGGGCAGTCAATGGATTTTCTTCACTCACCAACCAATTAGCTAACGCAGTACGGCGGCCAGTTGAGGTAGCAGTCGGCGTAATTTGCAACTGGGTATTAGTTGCCCACAGTTTTGGTAAACCTGGCTCAACCGCTTCCAGTGGACGTTCATGAATACCGTTAAAACGTACATGGGTTGCAGGTGATTCCGTACCTAACTCAGTAAGAGCGGTATAGGTTTTGGAACCACGACGTGGACGCAAGTTGTCGTACTTTTTCAACTCTTCACCCAATCTTTGATATTCAGCCCAACGTTCCACATTGGCTGGATCAAATTGCGGGTGAGTCTTCTCAGAAGTCTCACGCAAGTAACCTGCAATATCGCGCTCGGAAGCCACGGCATTCAACCGTGAGTTCACCCACTTATCTAAGGGTGTCCACTGATCTTTCGCTTTGAAAATTGCATCGCGGCTATCGGTCAAGTAACGCTCGTTGTGATATTTACGACCCTTCTCACGCACAGGATCCAAAATTGCTTTTTGTTGATCGGTAATGGGTTTAATCGCAGCCTGATACAGCGCTTGTGCGGTAACAAAATCAATGTCCCATTGCGTTTCAGTACCCTTTGCTAATTCGACGCGCTCATTAGTAAAGGTGTTGGCAAAAAAAGCTTGCAGTTGGAAATACTCGACTTGACTAATCTTGTCGATTTTATGGTTGTGGCATCTCGCGCAACCAATAGTAGAAGCAAGAAAGGTTTCACCAACCAAATCAGTCATATCGGTGGAGATTTGATAATGACGTTGCACCAAATCGCGCGAGTTAAAGTTATCGGGGTAACCCGCTAACAAACCAGTGGCGATTTTTGCTTCCTGACTATCTGGCCACAACTCATCGCCCGCTACTTGTTCGCGAACAAATTGATTGAAGGGTTTGTCGTCATTAAACGCTTTGATTACATAGTCGCGATAGCGCCAGTTGTTTGGGCGAGTTTGGTCATTTTGAAAACCCGCGCTGTCGGCATAACGAGCCAAGTCCAACCAGCGGCGTGCCTGACGCTCACCGAAGTGTGGTGATGCCAACAGGCGATCAACTAATTTTTCATATGCATCAGGCGAGCGATCTTGTTCAAACGCTTGCACTTCTGTCGGAGTTGGCAGCAAGCCCAACAAATCCAAGGTCACACGGCGAATGTAAGTTGCGCGGTCAGCTTCTGCTGACGGCTTCAAACCATATTCATTCAAGCGCGCCAAAATAAAATTATCGACAGGAGAGCGAACCCATTTGCTATTACCGGCATCTGGCACAGGTACATTGGCATTGATTGGTACATACGCCCAATCTCTAACCGCTGAACTGGTGATAGGCTTTACGGTTTCTTTTTTCGCAACCACTTTTGCCGCTGCAGACGATTTTTTGTCCGAAGCTTTAGTCTCCTCTGCCGCAATGGCCGAGCCAGCTAAAAATGTAGATGCCGACAGCCCAATAAGAACGGCCAGATATAATTTCTTTTTGTTCATCAATTAACTCCTAAAGCAGATGATGGTTTCTGCAATAAACACCACCGGTGGACACCAAGGCGACAACATTACTGGTGCGAACAATTGCCGCAGCCATTGATTTATCAACAGCCGAAAAAGACAACTAGGTAAAAGCAACTAGCGAGCCATGTTTTTTAAGCGCGTCATGAACAGCACCACATTGAATCTTAATTAATTGAATTCATTACTATTTTTATTTTTATAATTTTTTCTGTGGTCACTTAAAATTGCCGTATAAACACATCAGCAAACAATTTACTGATGTATACAAAACATTGCCCGCAGCAACTGTACTGACCGCAACAGAAGATGAAATCCACATTTTTTGTATTAATGCAGACCAATGCGGGAAATTTTTTGCTGATTAAATTTAAACACTGAAAAAAAATCACCGGATTGACCTGTGGAAACCATTACGCGCCGGAACTTATAAAAAATTTATTTAACAACCACTTGTTTTGTATGTGTTTTTTATCCCACATAAAAAGCAAAACTTATTAGCTGCAATTTGCATGGCATACAAATTGCCAAACTCCTGTTGTTATCTCAATTCGAAAACCAGGAGTCACCGAATGACCATTGCTAGTTCAAAACTAAAATCAACCAGAAGTGTTAGTTTTTCATCACAGAAAAATCATTTTTTGCGCTCTCCATTGGCACTATTAATTGCAAGTGTTTTTGTTTCATCAGTAGCTGTTGCCCAACCAGCAGGCAATACCACTGCAACAACTGCACAGAATTCAACTGTTGAAAATACTGCTGCACAAAACAGTACAGACGCAACTGCAACCCCAAGTGCGAAAGAAAAACCCCTCGTTTTAGGTGTAGTAACTGTTCGCAGCCGTAACCGTATTGAAAAATTGCAAGACGTTCCGCTGTCGGTATCGGTCGTAACGGGTAAAGAGTTAGAGCGCTTGAATGCCACCGATATCAATGCCCTCACCCAGCGCCTCGCCAATATCTCCTGGAACCAGGGCAACCAGCGTACGAGCAGCCTGTCTATTCGCGGCATTGGCAAACAAGGGCAAACCGAAGCGCAAGATCCAGCAGTAGGCTTGATTGTGGATGGCGTGAACTACGCCTATAACGCACTGTCATCGAGTTTTGATTTCACCGATATCGAAACCGTAGAAGTTGCACGTGGCCCGCAGGGTACATTGCTCGGCAAAAACAGCAGTATCGGCGCAATTAACGTCACCACTAAACGCCCATCATTTGATACGGATTTTAATTATTCGATCACACTCGGCGAGTGGGACACAGTGCAAGGCCGCTTTGCTGGCGGCGGCGCAGTTATTGACGATTTACTCGCATGGCGTGGCACACTCAGCGTGAGTAAAGGTCAGGGCGATATTCAAAATGCTTACAACAGTGACGAGAGTATTTCTAACAAAGAACGTGTTTCCGGACGTGTACAATTTTTATTAACACCCTCCGATGATTTCAGCGCGCGCTTGGCTGTTGATGTACAACCACGTTCTGGTGAACGCACCAATGGCCGAACTATTTATACCCCAACACCAACAGAATATTCCAACGGCGCACCTAACCCGAATACATCTGATGCCAGCACTCGTTTAACACGCCGCTGGTTTACGCAAAGCCCTAATTACAGTTACGACGAAAGCTACCTGTACGGTGGCGGCGAAAACGAATACAACACTGATGGTCGTCGCCCGTTAATCACCGGCAGTAATGGTGCAACGGCAGAATTAAATTGGAAGCTGGATACCTACACCATCACCTCGATAACTGCGTACAAGGATTACCACTTCAATGCGGTTAACGATGAAGGCACACCATTTGATATCCAACGCAACTCCGGTGGATTTTTTAACGACTACAAACAAAAAAGTCAGGAGCTGCGGTTAAGTTCACAGCAAGGCGGCTTTGTAGATTATCAAGCCGGTTTGTTTTATTTAGATGTCAATAACGTCGCTGAATACCAACGTGTATGGGGCAACGATGCCGGTGCCTGGTTTGCCAGTAACGCGCAATACACAACACTTGATAGAGATTCCAACGGCCGTTATCTGTTAATTAATTCGCTTTCCGGTTTGGACATGGCGTGGAACAGCCCCGCTGGTTTCCAAGATATTAACAACGAAAGTACCGCAGCATTTGCGCAAGCCAACTGGAATTTCACTGACCAGTTTGTGCTGACTACCGGTTTACGTTTTACCCGTGAAGAGCGCACCAATCGCACCGGAACCTACATTAAAGACAGTGGTTTTGGCGCAGAGTTGAATCCGGCAGTGGTGAACAATGTTAATTTGGGTGGTTTTAATTCGGTCAACGCCGCTACTAAAATTAACGACTCGCTCACCATTCCTGCGGGCACACTAGGACGTGTAGTCACTAATTCCGATGGCTCCAAAACGCTGGTTACGGATAACTCAACATCACAATTGACGCTGGCAGATCAACTTGCCAATGAATATTTTGCTAAAGCAATCACCGGCGCACCCGGTGATACCTATGCTGGCTTGACTGCAGCACAAAAAGCACAAGTAGGTGCAGCAAAAGCGTTACGCCAATCGCAAATCGGAGTGGTGTTTGATGAATTTGATGTAGAGCCTTATGAAAAAACATTGCCCTCATTTGTTATCAGCCCAACTTACAAATGGAACGAAAACCTGACGACTTACGCTTCATGGCAACACGGTGAAAAAGCAGGTATCGCACAGGCAACCAACGGAGTTTCCAATTTGGTATCAGAAGAAAAAATTGATGCCTATGAATTGGGGGTAAAAACTTTGCTGCTGGACAGCACGTTGGTATTCAACCTGGCGCTGTTTCAAATGGATATTGAGGACTACCAACAAACCAGCCGTATTTACGACGAATACACCACTAACCTTAACCGTCAAGCTGATCCAGCGGCGGTAGATGTTTACACCAATGCCACCGCTAACATTCCTAAAGTGGAAGCACGCGGTATTGAAATCGACAGTATTTACACTGGTATTCCCAATACGACGTTGCGTTTTGCCGGAGCGATTACCGATGCAGAATACGTAGAGTTCACCAACTCCGCGCAACCATCGGAAGATAGCTTTCCCGGTGCAGATCAGTATAAGGATGTGAGCGGTGAAACTTTACCGGGCGCTTCAAAATACTCCTTCAATGTGGGTGCTGATTACCGTTTGCCAATTGGGAATGGCAAAGAATTCCATACCAACTTGAACGCGCAATACAACAGCAAATTCAACTCGGATAACTCTTTGTCATCTTATGGTTGGATTGAAGGCAGAACACTTGTCGATTTTGGTATCGGTATCGGCAATGCAGATCAAACCTTTGATGTCAGCTTGATTGTCAAAAATTTGTTGGATGACGATACACCAAGCACCCGCACCTGGAATAGCTATACCCCTGCTAATCCACGTTGGGCTGCAATCAGCTTTAGTGGTCGTTTCTAACCTCGCAGGAATATTCACTCAATCCCGTATCAATTCATCGCTGATGAATTGATACGTGTGCTTCAGGAGCAACAAATTGATGTCAATTAATTTTCGTCGCACTGCATTAGCGGGTTTATTACTGCTCGGCTTCAACTCCACCGCGCAAGCAATTCCCAGCGTCTATCCAACCGGCGTGACGATTTATAATCCTGCTAAAACCTACAACAGCTATGTGTTATTTGCAGGGCAAGATAAAAAAACCCACTTGATCGATTTAAATGGCAATGTTGTGCACGAATGGAATTACAACGCTTTTCCCCCAGTGCTAATAGATCCGGCACTCAATGGCGGAAAACGCGGCCATGTATTAGTGCAACTCGCTGGTGATACTGGTGGTAGAGCAAATGCTACCGCTCAATCGATTGGCGAAGTAGATTGGAACGGCAAAGTGGTATGGCAATGGGGTGGCGCAGGCGCACAAGATGCTTATGCGAGCAATGGTACTGCCACTGATGCAAGCGGTTATGGCACCAGCATTCGTCAACATCACGATTGGCATCGTCTGCCTAACGGCAACACAATTATTCTGGTGAACTATGTCATTCCGGTAAAAGGCTGGAAAGCAGAAAAATTATTGGAAGACGGTGTTTACGAAGTAAATCCAAAAGGTGAAGTAGTATGGAAATGGGCTGCTTTTGAACATTTGGATGAATTGGGTTTTAGTGAAGCGTCATTAAAAATTCTGCGCGAATCTTTAACTCGCAATGACAAAACAATTCCTTTCGATTATTTGCATTTTAATAATTTGTCAGTAGTCGGCCCCAACAAATGGTATGACGCTGGCGATCAACGTTTTCATCCTGACAATTTATTGTTTGATGCGCGCGAAGCTAACATTATCGGGATCATCGATAAAAAGAGCGGAAAAATTGTGTGGCGCATTGGCCCAGATTATCCGCCGTCAATTGGCCAATTTGCTCTTCCGCGCCCGGTTGACCAAATTTCCGGTCAACATGACGCACACATAATTCCTAAAGGCCGCCCCGGTGAAGGCAATTTATTAGTATTTGATAATCAAGGTGCCGCAGGTTATCCGCCAGTTAATATCGGCACACAACCGCGTTCACGCGTATTGGAAATTGACCCCACCAAAAAAGAAATAGTGTGGCAGTACACCGGCGTGGATTCAGGTAAACCGGGTTACAGCTTTTATAGTTCTTACATCAGTAGCGCGCGCCGTTTACCTAATGGCAACACTCTGGTTGATGAAGGAATGAATGGTCGCTTGTTCCAAATTACTAACAAAGGCGAAATTGTGTGGGAATATATCAGCCCTTATTTCAGCACACCGCGCCCGGAAGATGCGCAACAAATTTCCAACAACACTGTGTATCGTGCACAGCCAGTTCCTTATGATTGGGTACCAGAAGGCACACCTCGCTCAGAAAAACCAGTAAAGCCGATTGATATCAAAACCTTTCGTATTAATGCCAAGTAACCGCAGTAAACACTATTTGAATTAACCGTTTCACAAGCAACACGGAAGTTGTGCCTCTACTGCCAGCAGATAATCTACTGGCAGCTTTTTTTGCCTAAATCTTTTACTTGCTTCTGGATCTTTTTATGAGTCGTATCAACAAGAGCCGTCGTCAATTTATCGCACAGGTTCCCGCTGTATCCGCGGCTTCACTGGCAGCAACCAGTTTATTCGGAAGCAATGTAGTCAATGCGAAAAGACGCACCAAACCTAATATTATTTTTATTCTTGCCGATGATTTGGGTTACGCCGATTTGAGCGTCTATGGTCAACGGCACTTTACAACACCGCAACTCGATAAACTCGCCAAACAAGGTGTGCGTTTTACCCAGGCTTATGCCAATTCCGCCGTTTGTTCCGCAACACGTTTTGGTTTAATTACTGGCCGCTATCAATATCGCCTACGCGGAGGATTGGAAGAACCGCTGGCTGGTGCTGCCGACAATATTGGTTTACCAGTTGATCACCCTACTCTGCCATCACTATTAAAAAAACAAGGATATAAAACAGCACTATTCGGAAAATGGCACCTTGGCTCACTGCCAACTTTTGGTCCACTCAAAAGCGGCTACGATATTTTTTTTGGTAACTACGGTGGTGCACTGGATTATTTCACGCATAAAACCAACGTGGGACCCGATGCAAAAGAAGGTTTATTTGAAGGTGAAGTGCCAGTTGAGAAAGTCGGCTATTACACTGATTTGATTGCTGATCGAGCTGTTGAATACATCAATACCCAAGACAAAAAAAATCCGTTTTTATTATCGCTACATTTCACTGCACCTCACTGGCCGTGGGAAGGACCAGAAGATGAAGCCGTGGCCCAACAAATAAAAAGCCTCTTCCATTATGAAGGTGGCAGCTTGGAAACTTACGGAAAAATGGTGCAGTCATTGGACTCAGCAGTAGGCCGCGTGCTCAAAAGCCTGGATGCCAATGGCCTTGCAAAAAATACCATAGTGATATTTACCAGCGACAACGGCGGTGAGCGTTTTTCAGATACTTGGCCATTTACCGGCCAAAAAACCGAATTACTCGAAGGTGGTATACGTGTACCCGCTATTATTCGTTGGCCTGCAGCATTAAAAGGAGGACAAGTATCCGAGCAAGTCGCAATCACTATGGATTGGCTACCGACATTGTTGTCTGCGGCAGAAGCTACACCCGACCCAGCGTATCCCAGTGACGGCGAAAATTTATTACCCATCCTACTCGGCGCAGAAACCACTAAACCACGCACGCTCTTCTGGCGTTATAAAGGCAACAACCAACGCGCAGTCCGCTCAGGAGATTGGAAATATTTAAAAATTGTAGACAATGAATTTTTATTTAATCTCGCCGAAGATGTACGCGAGCGAGCCAATTATTCGCAACGTAACCCAGACGTATTCCAACAGCTACAACAGCAATGGGAAAACTGGGATAAAACGATGCTGCCAATTATTGCTGAATCCGGCACACATGTAGTGGATGGTAAAGTGCAAGCAGATCGGCATGGAGTTATTAGTACGAGGAAATAAAATTTTCACTTGGCAAGAAAAATTTATTGAATAGCGTTTTTAAGTGGCGATTTTGTACACATTTTCCTTCTACAAAACCACCACTTAAAAAATACCATGAAGGAAATTAAAGTCGTACAGCAACAACTTTTTATATTTTTATTTAGTCATTACTATGCAAAGCAGTATTTAACCCACCCCATCGAGAAGAATCGGTAGGAATCACCTCAACAGCGCCTGATTGACTATTTCTCCGGAACAATAGCCCAGATATTCCCGACAACTCCCTAGCGGATACAACTACTCCTTCAGGAGTTTTTACTTTCGTTCCAGCTGTAACATACAAACCAGCCTCTACAATACACTCGTCACCCAATGAGATTCCTATCCCAGCATTGGCACCAAGTAAACTACGTTCTCCAATAGAGTTCTTTTGCTTACCTCCGCCAGATAACGTTCCCATAATGGAGGCGCCTGCACCGATATCTGAATTTTTACCTACAACCACACCAGGAGTGATTCTACCTTCCACCATCGACTCCCCAAGAGTTCCTGCATTAAAGTTAATAAATCCTTCATGCATCACTGTAGTCCCGATGGCAAGATGCGCGCCTAAACGAACACGATCTGCATCCGCAATACGAACACCACTTGGAATTACATAGTCAGTCATACGAGGAAACTTATCAATCGATGGTACAGTAAGATGGTGATACTCAGATGAAACTAAATTACGCAGCGCTTCTACTTTATCGGGTAATACGGGGCCAGCTGATGTCCATGCCACATTAGGCAATAAATTAAATATACCCTCCAAGTTAATTTCATTGGGCTTTATAGTTCGCTCAGAAATTAAATGTAGCCGCAAATAAACATCTTCCGTAGAGGTAGGAGCTGATTCAAGGCAGTCAATTTTAACTTCGACAAACTCGCCTTTAATTAATCCAACTTTCTCAGCAAGACAACTTCTATTAATTTTTGTTTTTGATTGCGGAAACCACGCGTCAATTACTTTGCCGCTTTCTGTATCAATGTATATGTGACCTGTTCGCACAAACTCCATTAAAACCACCCTCATTTGTTGTATGTCCAATAGAAATATAATGCCGAGCTCAATGCACAGCAGTTTTTAATTTATTACTTTACTCTGTAATGCATGATCTGTTTTATATACATAATAGCCTTACTATTACGTCTTTAATTCAATCTAAGCAAGAAGTGGTGAGCAACAATATCAAAACCATTGGCAAGATAAAATTTATGCGCTTTATGGCGGATTACATTGGAATCGAGATGTATACAATTACAGCCTTTTTCACTGGCATAATTGATAATACTTTTCATCAAACATGCCCCATGACCTTTAGACCTCTGCTTTTCACTTGTAATGAGATCATAAACATATAGTGCTTTCCCCTCAGCAGCTAAATTAATGCATATCCTAAACCCAGCAACAGAAACAACTTCATCGTCAGCCTTAACATAAGAAAGCATATAACCTTCAGCTTGCATTAACCTGATGGTTGCCAAAAAGGACTCTTCGTTCATTTTTGGCCGTAATTCTCTCAATACTGAAAAGCAGGCCAAAACTTCATAATCAGATTCTGCAATTTTCAACTGGATCTCCCTTTACAAGCTGACCGGAATACGATGCCAGTTCTGCTCAATTACCAGCATATATACAAGAACTGAACATTACCCAACATGAGCGGATACTGCAATACGAGAATTTGTTCTAAGTGGACTTACGAAAGATAAAATGAACCGCGCAACAAATAACAGTTAACGCTTGGATTGGCGACACTGATTTCGATACTAGCCATTTTAGAACACCTGCATTAGCTTTTTTGATTGAAAATTAACAGTACGCAAAAAAATGATGAACCCTAGAGTGCACAAAAAATCCGCAGCCTAATAAGCCTGTTGAATTATCAATTTAGCTCACGATAACTACCGCTCCAATTAATACATCCCTGCACTATATAAAACAAGAATTTACTTTTTATAAAAAATAACGGTAGTAATAATTTGATTTTGAACAGTTATTTTTTAAGATTTAAAAAAACAATAAATTATCACTAAAAACCGCCCCGCAGAATAGTTATGGCCTACTCCTTGCGATAGAGGAAAACAAAAATGCAATGTGCATTTTTATGACCCTGTAATTACGCAAAGGAACTAACGATGATTGCACCAATTTATTCACATAGTAGATTCAGCATAGAAAAAAAACGAAACATATATTATATAACAACATCACTTTTTATGTTCGGCATGCTTGGTGTATATACTCCAGCACTACTGGCACAGACTACAGAAAAAGCTGAAAAAGAAGCAGATAATAAAACCGCAAAAGCCACAGTGCTCCAAACCGTGAGTGTTCGCTCACGTAATCGTATTGAACAATTACACGATATTCCAGCGTCTATTTCCGCAGTCAAAGGTGAAGAGCTGCAGCGCTTTGAAACGAATAATTTTCAAGGCATTCTCAAAAAAATCGGCAATGTGCGATGGGCCGGCGCATCGTCACAAAATCATCCACTGCATACATCGCTCACCATTCGCGGGTTGGGTTATTTAAAGGGTGGCGCCGGTGGCTTGGATCCTGGCGTAGGAATTCAGGTTGATGATGTTAGCTACGCCTATTCAACCTTGGCTGCTGGTGCAAGTTTTTATGATTTAGAAACCGTTGAAGTGGCCCGCGGACCACAAGGTTCAACCGGTGGATTAAATGCAAACCTGGGCGTTATCTCTTTTGTTTCCAAAGCACCTACATTTACCTCAGAAGCGGAAGGCGGTATCACACTAGGGCAGCGCGACACACTCATTACCAAAGCAGTATTCGGCGGTGCAGTGATTGATGATTTGCTCGCTTGGCGGGGCACTTTTTATCGCGAAACAGCAGATGGCGCTTTCACCAATGCTTACAACAAAACACAATCATTTGGAAATAAAGATCGAACCTTCGGTAAGGTGCAATTTTTATTCACGCCTTCCGACGATTTACGTATCCGCACGAGTTTTGATTTCACACCCAAAGGTGGCGAGCTAGATGGCGGCACCAGTTTTGGTTTAGTCCCGCGGGCAACACCAACACTTTATGACACGCTTAATCCGGACGGCACCCGGAAAGCGGTAGATATAACTACCACACCCGAAGGTAGGCTCGCGCGCCCCTGGTTTAAGCAAGACGAGTCCAATAATTATCTGGGCACACCAGATCAGGTCAACATCAGCGGCACCTACCCTATTAAAAACCGGCAGCGCGGTGCGCTTGTTGATGTGGATTGGAATGTCGCAGGCGGCACCTTCACCTCACTCACCAGCTGGCGCGATTTATTTTTTTATTGGGATGGCAAAGGAACTGATGACCGCACCATTTTTGATATCGTCTCCACACCCACAGCAGCAGACCAAACACTCAAACAATTGAGCCAGGAGTTTAAGTTCGCCGCAAAATTGGATTCAGTCAGCTATGAAACCGGGATATATTATTTAGATAAATCCATTAATAGCAGCAGTATGAATCGCACCGGTTCAGATGCAGGTGCGTATTACGCTAACGATAGCCAATACACCCAATTAGATAGCGATGCCAGCGGCAGATTGTTACTCATTAATTCTGCAAATCGCCTGCTATTACGCAACCCATTAGTGAATAAAGGTGAAAGCTTCGCCGCCTACGGTAACGCCAAATGGCAAATTACTGAGCCACTTTCTATTACTGCTGGTTTGCGTGTATCGCAGGAGAAACGGCACCAAACACAAACCTCGCGCTATATTGCTGATAATGGTTATGGCGCAGAGTTAAATCCCAGCTCGCAAAATGATGTACAACTTAACGGCTTTGCCAACGACAGCAAAGGTGTTCTACTCACTACTAATAATGCCGCCCAACTCAGCCTGGCAAATTTTGTGGCCAATAAATACTTTGGTATTGCGAACTATTCGGACTTAAGCACCAAACAAAAAGGTCAGGTAGCTACCGCTAAGGCAATTCGCCTTGCGCGTCTTGGAGCGTTACATACAGAAACCTCGGCAGCGCCATATGAAGATGATCTGCTCATCGGTAATATCAGCCCGAGTTATGAATTTAACGAGAATCAAACCGGTTATTTCTCGCTGCAACATGGAGAAAAAGCAGGTGTATCGCAAATTATCGGTGCAACCAAGGCAGGAGGAAAATCAGTTCCGGTGGATACCGAAAAAACCGATGCCTTTGAAATCGGTTTGAAGTCGCAATTTTTTAACGATGCGGTTAGCTCCAACCTCGCCTTTTTTATTCAAGATATTCACGACTATATCCAACCACTTTATTTCTACGATGAAGCGCAAACCATTGCTAACAACAATAATTTGCTCGCTTATACTGAAGGCTTGGGCAATGTACCTAAAGTCCGGTCAAAAGGCGTGGAACTGGATTTATCTTATACCGATCACTACAACACCTTACGTTTTGCAGGTGCTTACACTGATGCGCGCTATATCGAGTTCACCAATTTGGGTAAACCGCCCGAGCTGGGTGGAACCTCCGTCGCCTATTACGATGCGAGTGGTCGCACATTACCGGGCGCCTCAAAATTCACATTTACGCTTTCTGCTGAACATGTGCGACCGGTATTCACTAATAAGGATTTTCACCTCAGCGCCAATTACAGCTATACCAGTAGTTACCTCAGTGAGCCTACGCTGTCGCGTTATTCAAAAGTGGATGCTTATGGGATAACCGACATAGTGTTAGGTATCAGCACACAGGATAAGAAATTCGATGTTTCATTAATTGTTAAAAATGCTTTTAACATTGATTACGGCAGTCTTTTTAACTGGAATTCTTATGCACCGAGTGAGCCACGTTGGGTGGGATTGAATATCAGTACAAAACTATAGGTAAAGAAATAAAATCGATTTGCTATTACTAGCGCCAGATAATGGCGCTTTTAAAACACTTGTGACAAAAAACTGATTGCAAATTAACAGCAATTAAACAAACCCAATACAATCTGTTGTCGCACAAAAACACAATACTGCTCAGCATTGCTGCCTTAACAATTTTGCTGTGAATGGGCAGGATAGTTGCCGCTCCAATTAATACACTTATTGCACCGTATAAAACAAAAGAAAAAATTTCCGTAAAAAAATCACAATAATATTATTGATTATCAACAGTTAATTTTTAGTTATTTTAATTTTATATTTTTTATATAAAAAAATAATTTATGGCCTGCTACTTGCGATAGCAAAAAAGTAAATGCACCTACGCATTTTATTTTTTATTCCTATTGCTACGTAAGGGAGCAAGTAATGAGCACCTTTTTTTATTCACTAAACCGTTTTAATCTTTTGAAAATCCACTGCACACCACTGATCGCAACCTCAATTATTGCACTTACCGGACTAGGTGTTTATACAACACCAGCGGCTGCACAAACCGCAGCAGAAGTAAAAAACTCTACTGATTCTAAAGTTGCCAAATCTACCGTATTGCAAACCGTCACTGTTCGTTCGCGCAACCGCATTGAAAAACTGCAGGAAGTGCCGCTCTCTATATCAGTAGTAACAGGTGCTGAGTTGGAGCGACTGCAATCTGTGGATATTGCTGCATTTACCAAACGCGTCGGCAATGTGATTTGGAACCCCGGTAACCCGCGTCAATTTAGTTTGTCGGTGCGTGGTGTTGGTAAACAAGCGCAAACCGATGCGCAAGATCCGAGCGTCGGGATTATTGTGGATGGTGTTAACTACGCTTATAACCCGCTTTCATCGAGTGTGGACTTTACCGATATCGCGGCCGTAGAAGTTACCCGTGGTCCGCAAGGAACATTGCTGGGTAAAAACACCAGCCTTGGTGTAATTAATATCACCACACGGCGCCCAACATTTACGCCAGAAGCCAGTGCGACCATTAGTTACGGTCAACGCAATAACTTATTTGGTTCCGCTGTTTTAGGTGGGCCAGTAGTTGATGATTTATTGGCATGGCGCGGTGTTTTTACTGCCACCAAAGCACGCGGCGACATAGTTAACAATTACAATTCGGATTTAACCTACGCTAATAAAGATCGTTTCTCGGCACGTGTACAATTTTTATTAACGCCCAGTGAAAACTTCACTGCCCGTTTAAGTTTGGACGCACAACCCAAAGCTGGCGAAGCCACCAATGGCCGCACTTTTAACAGCCCTACCCCAACTGAATATGCTGGAATCAATGAAACCGGTGCGCTGGCAGGCACCAACACCAACCCGCTGACGAGTGATACAAAAACCCGTTTGAATCGCCGTTGGTTCCTCGACCAAAGTGATTATCGCTATGAGGATGATTGGCTCGGCAACAGCAAACGCAATGCCATTGATGCGGACAATTACAACCCCATCGTTACCGGTACCAATGGCGCGTCTACAGAATTAAATTGGAAATTAGCCGAACATGAAATTACCTCCATCACCGCATACAAAGATTATTATTTTGATGCGCGCAATGATGAAGGCACTCCGTTCGATATCAGCAAAAACGGTGGCGGTTTGGTGGACTATAAACAATACAGCCAAGAGTTTCGCTTAAGCTCTAACACTGGTGGTTTTGTAGATTATCAAACCGGTTTATTTTTTCTTGAAACCGATATTGCACATTCAACCCGCGCTGGTTGGGGTTCAGATGCGGGCGCATGGTTTGCAACACCGCAACAATATACCCGGCTCGATACCAACACCAATGGCCGCACGTTACTGCAAGATTCGCTCAGCCGCCTAAGCCGCGACGGCGCAAACCAATACGATAACAGCAGCAGCGCTATTTTTGCGCAAGCCAATTGGCATTTTTCCGAACAGGTAACACTCACTACCGGCGTGCGCTTTACGCGCGAAGACCGCAATACCACTAGCAGCGCCTTCCTTGCTGATAATGGCGCAGGCACTGCACTTAACCCCAGTTCAATTAATGTTGCCAATAACGTGCCATTAGGCGGCTTTAACAGCTACGCGGCCACTCCCGACCCCACAACTGGTGCAACTGTCGTTGTAGGCGCACTCACGCCGAATAATACTGCCGAACAAATTGCCCTCGCTAATGCACTTGCACAAAAATATTTTAATATCGCCTCTTACAGTGCGTTGAGCGCCACGCAAAGCCGCCAGGTGGCCGATGCAAAAGCGATTCGCAGAACACAATTGGGCGCGCTCTGGAACACAGTCGAAGCAGAAAGCTATCAAGATACCCAACCTGCATTTGTACTCAGCCCCAGCTATAAATTCAGTGAAGAACTGAGCACGTATATCTCCTGGCAGTACGGCGAAAAAGCGGGTATCGCGCAAGTCGTCAACGGTTTCTCTTATCCAACCGATGCGGAAAAATCCAGTTCCTATGAAGTCGGTGTAAAAACCGTTTTATTTGATAACACGCTGGTATTAAATGCCGATATTTTTCTCACCGATATTAAGGATTATCAACAATCGGTGCGCGTAGTCGATGAATACACTACCCAATTAAATGCCAGCAATGGCGCTCCAGAGATAGCCTACACCGGATATACCGGCAATGTGCCAAAAGTGCGCGCACAAGGTTTGGAATTGGATGGGGTTTATAGCGGTATCACCAATACCACTATTCGCTTCTCCGGCGCCTATAACGATGCCTATTACGTCGATTTCCCCAACTCCGCACAACCTGTTGAAAATGGCTATACCGGAGCACCGGCGTTTCGTGATATTTCCGGCGAAACATTACCCGGCGCATTTAAATACAGTTTTAATATCGGCGTAGATTACCGCGTACCGGTATTTAGCAATCACGAATTTCACACCAGCCTCAACACCTCCTACAACAGCAAATTTAATTCTGACAACGCGCTGTCATCTTACGGTTGGATAGACGGATCGACTATTACTGATTTCTCTATCGGCCTTGGTAAAAACAAAGGTGAGTTTGATGTGAATTTAGTAGTGAAGAATTTGTTTGATGATGACACTTACTTAAGCAAAACCTGGAACAACTGGAGCCCAGCGATTCCACGTAGCGTGCAGTTGGTGGTGAGCGGAAAATTTTAATTAGTGGATTTAACGTGTAACGAAAAATATTAGCGAGGAATTCCCAAGGAAAGAATGTATAGCCCGACGCGAATACGCCGGGCCATACATTATCAAAAGAAAATCAGCGTTGTATCAACCTGATTTATTTGCGACTTTAATGCTTACCGCTTCCCCATTGGCAATACCATCAGGTGGGTTATCGATCACTTGGTCTTGCGCGAACAAACCACTTATCTCCAGGGCTTTACCAAGGTCGCGCGTAATACTGATTGGTTTAAGTATAACTTTGCCATCAGTACCTACCGTCGCCACCTGCAAACCTGCCGCGTTGAAAATAAGCGCGCTGGCGGGAATGCTTAGGATCTCCGCCTCGCTCTGGATTGCAAAGCTAACGCGCGCGTAACTGCCAGGCAAAAGCTCACCAGAGGCATTATCTAAAGTGAGCTGCAAACGTGCGGTGCTGGTTCCTGTATTGATGACACCCGAGGATGACGCAACAATTGCCTTATAAGTTTTACCCTGATGTTCAGGCACGGTGATATTTGCTTCATCACCCGTTTTTATGATGGCTGAATAATTTTGCGGCACATTGACGTACAAGCGTAATTTGCTTGCATCAGAAATGATAAACAGTGGCGGACTCGCGCTACTGCCGATATTAATCAGGGCACCAATATCGGTATTGCGCTCGGTGACTGTTCCATTAAAAGGTGCGGTGATGCGCGCAAAACCTTTGTTAACTTGCAGGCGCTCCACATTTGCTTTAGTGGATTGGTACTGAGCTTGTTTAGCTTCAAAATCGCTCGCGCGATTTTCATATTCCTGCTGCGAAATGACTTTACTGGCCAGCAACGACTCTGTGCGTTTAAAGGTAGATTGCGATAGTGCCATACTGGCTTTTGCACTTTCCATATCCGCACGCGCTTGCAGTAATTGCTGATCAAGATCAGGTGTTTCAATTTCGCCCAGTACTTGCCCTGCTTTAACAGGCGTGCCTGAATCCACTTGCCAGCTTTTTAAATAACCGGGAACACGTGCGTAAATAGGTGCTGTTGCAAATGCTTCAAAACGACCGGGTAATTCAAGCAACCGGCTTGCATCGCTTTTTGCGGGGTTCACAATTGCCACGGTTGTTATCGCTTGTTCAGCAGTCCACTCGTTTAAATCTTTGCTGCTGAAAGCACGCACCGATAAACCATAAGCAACCAACACTACCGCAACGACACCGACAACAATACCGCTGGTGCGCAACGTGTGACTTGAATTTGAATTAGACATGAACTTCTCCACTTGTAACAGGTTGCTCATCGGGTTTGCGATAGTGAGCATGAATCATACTGAACACCACGGGCACAAAAACCAGCGTGGTAACGGTGGCAAATAATAATCCGCCAATAACAGCGCGACCAAGCGGTGCGTTTTGTTCACCACCTTCGCCGAGGCCAAGCGCCATAGGCGCCATACCGATTATCATCGCCAGTGCGGTCATTAACACCGGACGAAAACGCATGTAACCCGCTTCAATTGCGGCGGCAGTAGCATCTTGTAATTCCACCAGTTTTGTACGCGCAAAACTAATAACTAATACGCTGTTTGCTGTCGCTACACCCATACACATAATTGCACCGGTTAATGCGGGCACCGAGAGCGGTGTGAAAGTGATAAACAATATCCAAATAATTCCTGCAATTGCAGCTGGCAATGCACTGATAACCACGAAGGGATCACTCCAGGATTGAAAATTAATTACCAGCAATAAATAAATCAGCGCAATCGCTCCGATCAAACCAAAGAATAAACCACTGAAAGATTTTTCCATCGTCGATATTTGCCCGAGCAAATTAACGCTCGAACCTTTTGGCACCGCAGCTTCAGTTTCTTTTAATAGCTTGCGAATATCGGCAGCGACGGCGCCCAGATCGCGATCCTGCGTCGTCATGTGAATTTGCACCATAGTTTGAATATCGTATTGGCTGATAACACCGGGGGCCATACCGCGACCAAAGGTAGCGAGCCCACCCAATTGCATATTGCCATCGCTAGTCGTGCTGTTAACGGGCAAATTTTCCAGTGCCGATAATGAATCAAGCAAATACTGCGGTGTTTGCATCACGATCGAATAAGACACACCATTCACCGGATTGAGCCAGAAGGTCGGTGCCGCTTGGCTGCTACCGCTCAGGTTCACCACCATATTGTTGGTCACATCGCGAATACTTAAACCCATTTCCAACGCGCGGGTGCGATCAACATCCACTTTCAACACAGGACTTTGACGTGTTTGCTGAATGCGCGCACCCGCAACACCGGGCACTTCACGAATACGTTTGAGTAAATCGTTAGCATAATCAAAATTTGCATTGAGATTATTGCCGCGTATCTGCACATCAATCGGCGCTGGTGAACCAAAATTTAAAATCTGGCTGACAATATCGGCTGGCGGAAAACTAAAGGTCGCGCCGGGAAATTCTTTTGGCAAGACTTCGCGTAACCGCTTTACGTAATCCGCGGTGGGTTCATGGTGTGCAGCCAATGCAATTTGAATGTCACCATCTTGCGAGCCAATTACACCGGTATTACTGAACGTCAGGCTGATGGAACTGTTGGGCATGCCAATGTTATCCACCATGGTCACAATTTCATCCTTAGGGATAATGCGCCGAATCGTTTCCTGAATCTCGGCAAATTTGATTGCAGAATCCTCTAGACGCGTACCGATAGGTAAACGCACTTTCATAAGGATCTGACCACCATCCACCGCAGGGAAAAAATTGCGCCCAAGTGTGGGAATTAACGCAAAAGATAAAACAACAAATGCCATGAAAATGATAACAAAACTCTTCCGCTGAACAATGGCAGCTTCCAATAAGTTGCGATAGCCATGGCGGAAATGTTCGAACCGCGATTCGAAATTGCGTTGAAAACGCACTAACGAATTTGATGAGGGTTGCGCATTGCCCTGCTCATCCAAATGCGACCCATGGGGCTGGAGCAAATAATTCGCCATTGCGGGCACTAACGTGCGCGATAAAATAAACGATGTCACCATCGCAAAAATTACCGCCTCTGCCATAGGCACAAATAAAAAGCGCGGCACACCCTCAAGGAAAAACATCGGCACAAATACAATACAAATACATAATAAAGAGACAAATGCAGGGGTTACGATTTGCGCGGCACCATCCAGAATAGATCGCTCTACCCCCTTGCCCTGCTCTAAATGCCAGTTGATGTTTTCAATCGTTACCGTGGCATCATCAACCAGAATTCCCACCGCCAAGGCCAGCCCGCCCAGGGTCATAATATTGAGCGTTTCTCCAAAGGCATAAAGCGCGGCAATCGCACCTAAAATGGATAGCGGAATGGACGTGGCAATAATGGTTGTGGAACGCCAACTGCCGAGAAATAATAAAATCATCAAACTGGTTAATAACGCCGCAATCACACCTTCAACGGCAACACCCTTTACCGCAGCGCGCACAAAAACTGACTGGTCATTAATAGGCACCACTTGCAGATTTGCTGGCAAGCCGGGTTTAAGCTCCTCAAGTTTGGCTTTAACTCCCTCAACAATATCAAGCGTGGAGGTGGTGCCGATTTTCAGTACCGACATCAATACTGATTTAGTGCCATCAACATGCACCATATTTGTTTGCGGCGGATTGCCGTCGCGCACGGTGGCGACATCGCGAATATAAACGGCGGCACCATCGACAATTTTAATCGGCAGATTGGCAAGATCATCCAATGTTACTGCCGCATTATTTAATTGTAAGGTGTATTCACGGTCGCCAATTTTCTGCGTCCCAACCGGTGTAATTAAATTTTGCGCTGCCAAAGCATTGGCGACATCGATGGATGACAACCCGCGTGCTTGAATCGCTTGTGGATTAAGGTCTATTTGAATCTGACGACTCTTGCCTCCATAAGGCCATGGCACTGATGCACCCGGCACAGTAACGAGCCGCACGCGCAAGGTGTTGAAACCCAGATCGCCCAACTCTTGCTCCGACAACCCCTGCCCTGACAATGCAATTTGTAAAATCGGTACAGTGGACGCGTCATAATTCAGAATAATTGGCGGCGTAGTGCCCACTGGTAATTGGCGCAACATAGTTTGCGCAACAGCGGTCACCTGCGCATTTGCCATGGCGACATCGACGCTGGGCTGAAAGAAAATTTTCACAATTCCGTAACCCGCATACGAAGTTGCTTCAATATGCTCGATATCGTTTACGGTGGTAGTAAGAATTCGCTGGAAGGTGGTGGTGATGCGACCCGACATTTGATCTGCTGGCATACCATTGTATTGCCAAGCCACCGATACTACCGGGATGCGTATATTGGGGAAAATATCGGTCGGCATGCGGAGCGCCGACAGTGTCCCCACAATTAATAAAAAAATTGCCAACACCGCGCAGGTATATGGCCGCTTGAGCGCGAGCTTAACGAGTTGAAGCATGAAAACACCAAGAGAATTGACTGACCAGATAATTTTTAATGCACACTGCTATCTGCTTGCAGTCTTAAACCATCAAACTTTTGCGTTTTAAAAAACAAGCAGAAAACTATTCTTTGAAAAACGGGTTTCAACGCCGCAGCGCGATACATTTACCAGACTTAATCCATCCAGACACTAGCATTTACATTTTATAATGTATTTTTTGTAACACTGATAAAAACGTGATCAAAATAGAAAACCGGGTGTTGAATTAGCACCAGTTTTTCGCATAGAAAAGCAAAAGGGAAATTGATACATGAGTACTGGCCAACCATCAAGCACCGCTCATCTGTTTGACAAAAAAGACGGTAACCTAACCATTCGCCAACTTTATACACGCATTGCCGGTAGCCGTGGCCACAACATGGTTATTGGTGTACCGGAATGCAAAAGCGCGGACTATTCAGAACCGAATATGAAGGGACTACGTTGCGTGACAACCTCGGACTGAATCGCCCCGAAAGTCGCTACGAATAAATGAAGAAACAGCCACTGGCAATACATACACAGTGGCTGTAATTATCACAACAACTAGCGCTTATGGGTTAGTAGTAGCAACGGGTTTTGGCGCAGGCTTTTGAATTTTAGTTACTGCTTTGCCACCTTGTTGTTCGTAGTTTTCTGAACCAGCAGCACCTACCACTTTATAACCTTTACTGGTCAACAAATCCCCTGCCGCAAATGCACGTCCAGCGTGGTTGGATACAGTAATAATGCTGCGATCCTTAGGAATGTACGCAAGATTTTTTTCCAAATCGGTAAACTGAATGTTTAAAAATACCGGAAAGCTACCAAAGGTAATTAATTCATCCGGGCGACGAATATCCAGTACCAACACTTGATCAGATTTCGCTAACCATTGGTCGATTTGGGCAACTGTCAGTTCAGGAGTTTTGTATTTCACTGCAGGTTTTTTAGCGGCTTCTGTCTGGGCAAAAGCAAACGAAGCAGAAAATGCAGTAAGAAGAGCGAAGAGCGTAAAAAAATTTTTCATTAGAATTACCTTGATCAGTGCATTAAATTTAGGGAGTAAATAGTGTTGGCGATTGAGCCATTCAGAGCCGTAAGCAAAACCACAAATGGATTATTGCAATGGGCGTACCAAACCAGTAACTGAATTACTTTCGCGCAAGGAATAATCAAAACAAACAGTTCTGTCGTGCAATTGGCGACAAACATCGAATTAATCAGGAGAATTTCACACTACAAATTTAAATCCTTGAGCACACTGTACATATTCACGCAATCCCACTGTATATTTATCAACAGATCAGCAGCACGAAAATCTATTCATCGCCACCGGCTTGTCGCAATCACAACAAACCAGCGACGCTGAATAAGATGCATCTAGATCACACAGTCACCTTGGTTCCATCAAAACGGGTGAAGCTATATCCGTTAAAATCTTCGTTGTAGGTGAATTTTTGGTCGCGCAAAATACTGATTGCCAAAGACTCACCCAAGACATGCGATGCAGAAATATCGGCACGAGTATGGAAGCCGTTAAAGTTGCGCCCGAACCCAACATTATTTACCAATTTATTTAGCTCCCCACCAATCGTCAGGGGTTCACCTTCATATGGAATTAATTTAGTAGGATCAGCGGGATCGACCTGTACCGGATTAGGAATTACATAATTCTCATCGAAAAACGCTTTCAATAACGTCACCGGTGTGGCAGCAGAAATAGTCGCACCACTTGGATAACCCGGATGCGTTGGTGCACCAACGTTACTAGCCAGCGGTAATAGATAACTGCCATTTTCAGCGAAGGTGCGTGCAACCGCATCAGATTCCAACACATCGCGGTGAATAGGATAGTTAGCGCCCTTCGCCAAAACTTTGTGTACCAAGCCACCAAAATCTTCGGGGCGCAAACGTCTATCCACATACCAGTTTTGGTAATAAGACGTTTTAATCGCCAAGGAGCTAGCCAAAGCAAGCAAGCCCTGAATAAATCCCGATGAAAATGAAGAACCGCTAGATTGGGTTTTGGAATTCACATAAGGGTTCGCCGGATTCAAGGGCGCGCCTATACCGCCTGCAAGGGGATTACCCGCCACTGGCGCCGCCAATAAAATTTGTAGCGCATGTAAATAAGTAGGACCGGAACTTCTTGCGAGCCATGCGAGGTCGCGACCATTAATAATATGGCGTCGGCCAGTTTCCGAGGTGATGGTTCTGCCCGTGCTAATACCATTGCGCAGCTTTAACCATTCATCAAACGTAGTACCAAAACTTTCACCGAATTTTTGAATCGGACGCAACTGTGGTTGCGCCGCAAAGGTTCCCCATGCCGGAACCGCACGCAATAAAAACTGTGAAATATAAGGGCCTTTCAGTGTCTCTGGTGGTACTACATATTTACCTTTTTTACCACTGCGATCTGCAGTGTAATCAACATAAAGTGCGGTACTGCGAAATAAAGTTTCGGGTGTTACCTTGCCATTTATTTTTGGACCACGATATTCTGGCAGGCGATTTAATTCCGCTACTGCTGCCAACACCAAAGGATTACTGGTGTTATCGGTGTATTCACTAAACGGGACATCGCGCAGCAAGGCTTGCCAATAAATTTCAATATGCTCAACAGCGAGCGCTGCACTATTCAACTTAGCAGCTACTGGAATCGCCAACTGCGAATTATTAATTCCCTCAAGCGCAGTAGTTAGCGGCCCTTGGGGATCTGCGAGCTTAGCGGTGCCTCCTAAAATAATATTTTCAAAGTCACTTGGCTTGCGTGTTTGCAGTGCCTTTAAAAAACTGGCGTAAGATTCAGGGTCAACATGCCCGTCTGCATCATGTTTTAAACCTTTGGTAGAGGTGCCAATTTTATTCGCGTAGCGCGCTTCATCACCGTTGTTTGGGTGCGGCGGCGTATCTTGGTCATATTCAAGATCAGCCGCTTTGAGTCTGGCTTTATAGGCTTTTTTTCGCAGTGCTTTAGTATGCAGTGTGCCGTAAATATCATCGCGATAGAAATCGGAATAATCGTGCCCTACTTCATGGCGATCGTCATGCTCGTTGTGTGCCTGTGCAACGCCTGCCAATAAGGGTGCAGCGATTCCCGCTGTAGTGAGCAGGCCTGCTTTACCAATTAATGAACGACGACCAGCATTTTTTAATGAGGAATCTTTTTTTGCTACCGCCTTATCCAGGTTATCGCTGACATTTGTGGTATCTGGTGAATTTGAATCCAATATAACTGACATAGCTATTTCTCCAATTTGAAGCGTTGAATTATGAGCAGATGAATAGCACAAAACTCACCAGTACTCACTGGCGCAACATCATCAACGCAATTGCTATACCAGAAAAAATAATACTATAAAAATCAAACTGTTTCGCAGTTACTGCCAGAATACCAACAACAGAAAAAATTATTTTTTAAAATCTATATGTCAACAAGTGTTTTTATTGAAAGAGTGATGCAGACAAATAAACAAATTATTTAAAAACAAAACACATAGTCATGCTTAATAAACAACAACAAATAATTGATATTTATATTGTCAATGAGCTTGGGTTTAGTTACCGTTACGCCTTAAACGACTCATATGCTTTATCTTTACTAACATCAAAAATATCAGGAATGATTATGCTATTGAAAAAACATTTATTCGCAGCAGCTTCCCTCTTCTTATTATCAAGCGCCGCATTTGCACAAACTGTGACTTACGGTGCGCCAATTAGCTTGGAAGCCGCTAAGAAAATTGCCGCCGCCTCTGCGGCTGAAGCAAAAAAACAGAATTTAACTGTAGTGATTAGCATTGTAGATTCCAGTGGCACACTTACCTATCTGGAAAAATTGGATGGCACTCAGATAGCCAGCGTAGATGTCGCTATTGGCAAAGCACGTACCGCCAACAACTTCAAACGCCCAACCAAAGTATTTGAAGACGGCGTGGCCGGTGGGCGCAATGTATTATTAAGTTTGCCGGAAGGAACACTGCTCATCGAAGGCGGAGCACCCATTGTTGTGGATAATAAAATTATCGGTGCAATTGGTGTGAGTGGGGCAACATCGGCGCAGGATGGTCAAATTGCAGAAGCGGGTTTGGCGAGTTTAAAAAGTAAGTAAATCTATAACCGGGAACATTAGGTTCTGGCAAGTTGATGGTAAGTTGGGCTGCACGCCTAACTTACCAGTCACCTGACAATTAATGGTGATGAGTTAACTTTTGGATTTCAGTTAACGCCTGCGCAACATTTTCCGCTGGCTTTAAACCGCCAATTGTTGCTGCCACTTTCCCATCCTGCCCCACAATAAACGTAGTGCGATCAATAGAACCGTGATTCACCGTAACGCCGCGAATATCTTTTCTACCTTTGGTAGCTTCATTTACTGTTAATCCATAAGCGTTGGCAATTTCGCCATCAGTATCCGAAGCCACAGGGAATTTGCTCGCGCAAAATTCAGGGTCAGCTGAAAACTCATTCAACCGGCCAATATCATCCAGCGAAACACCCACGATAGTCGCACCTGCTTTGGCAAATTTATCATGATCCACCGCAAAAGCGCGTGCCTGAATACTGCAACCACCACCAAAAGCGGTGGGATAAAAATACACCACTACCGGGCCTTTCTTGAGTGACTCCTGCAGCGAATAATCATAGGCCTTGCCCCCCAAAGACGCCTGGGTATTAAATTGCAGCGCCGCGTCGCCAACACCCAATTGGGCAAACGCCGGCAGAGCCAACAAGCTGGCAAACAAACTTCCTACCACTAAAAATTTCATACAGTTTCCTTGGTCATATTAGATATTTAAATAGGTTATTTTTTATAAGTGATGCGATAAATTGCGTTGGCGTAATCATCTGAGACCAGCAGTGAGCCGTCTGGCAGAGTCAGGACATCCACCGGCCTACCCCACACATTATCATCTGCACCTAACCAGCCTTCCGCAAATACTTTGTACTCCGGCTTAGCACCATTTTTTGTGGCAGGATTGACGGTAAGAATTTTGTACCCCACTTTTTTGCTGCGATTCCATGAGCCGTGCTGCGCGATAAAAATTTGGTTGCGATATTCAGCGGGGAACGATGGCCCCGTATAAAAACGCACACCCAGTCCGGCAGAGTGCGCCTGGAATTTCACTTCGGGTGGGGTAAATTCATCACACTTGCGCTTGTTGCCAAATTCAGGGTCGGGAATATCGCCGCCATGGCAATAGGGATAACCAAAATGCTGACCCGATTTAGTGACGCGATTCAATTCTTCCGGCGGAATATCATCACCTAATTGATCACGGCCATTTTCAGTAAACCATAATTCACTAGTTTGCGGATGCCAATCAAAACCCACAGTGTTGCGAATACCGCGCGCAACAATTTCCGGTTTCGGCTCGCGTTTATCCACATCTATTCGCGTGATGCTGGCATAAGGCTCGCCCGGCTCACAGATATTGCACGGCGCACCAATTGGCACATAGAGCAAACCGTCAGGGCCGAAGCGAATAAATTTCCAGCCGTGCGCTGTATCACTGGGATATTGCTCAGTCACCACTACTGGTTTAGGTGGATTCTCCAACTGCGCTTCAATGTTGTCGTAGCGCAAGATACGATTCACTTCTGCCACGTAAAGTGATCCCTTGCGAAAAGCAACACCGTTGGGGCGATTCAACCCCGATGCCAAAGTAATCACTTTTTGCGCTTTAGTGCCATCATGTTTTATCGCATAGACCTTGCCTTCGTTGCGGGTACTTACAAATAATGTGAGATTGTCGCCCAATACCAGCGAGCGCGCATTGGTAACACCTTCAGCAAATAGACTGATCTCAAAACCCGGCGGTAATTTTATCGATTCAAGAGGTAAAGCAGCATTTGCACCCGATGCTAGCGACGCAAAAAACATCAACACAAACGGACGAATATTTTTCATGGCTACGAACAGGTTTAACGTCAAAATAATTTTCCTCAATAAAAGAATTTACTTATTGTTTACCAATAAGCAATAAGTCGCCCAGCCGCAACAACAGTCAACCAACACGCGAGCGAAACAAAACCTGCGCGCGCCAGCACACTACTTTCGCGGCCGCCAGGCTCGATTTTGTGCCGCGTTTTCCACGCCGGAATCAGCCTGATCACATAGGCATTGATCAGTGCTAATAGCAGTGCGATAAATTTAATTAATAGAAATGGATTGCCGGCATATTCACTTGCATTAGCAGACAGCAAGCAAACCCCACTCACTACCGCAATCGCAAAACCAAATTTCACCAGCGGTAGTGTTGCAGAGGTAATAGCATCCAACGGAATCTGCCGTCGCCAACCAATCAAGCGTAAATCCAACAGCAAAACCGAACCAAATAAAATGGCAATACCGAGTATGTGGGTCAAATTAATCAGCGCATATCCCCAACCACTCAGATCACGCACTGCATTACCAAGAGCCGATTGCTCAATTGCCAACAACCAACTGCTCAACAATTCCATGCATTACTCACGATCGGGATACACGTTATAAACCTTACCCTGATAGGTAACGCGCTCAGTTTTAATTTCAAACCGGTCAGCCTCACCACTGCGATGACCACTAACTGTTATCTCTGCACCTATTGGAATAGTGCTTTCTTTTAAGCCCGCACGCTCAGTACGCGCTGGCGGCGCCAAGGTAATTTCCCATACCTGCCCTTCCGCCTTAATTTGTAAATTGGCATGTGGCCCAGCAAGGCTGACGGCTTTAACCACAGTACCAGTCAATTCAAATTGCTGATCTTCATTGCCCGCCCAACCATGATGAGCCCAAGACACTTCAGCAATTGTACCTATAGCAATGATCGGTAAGAGTTTTTTGGCCAGTAAACGATAATTCATGCTGCCCCCTTAAATAGTTGTAAGGAAAAATTGTAATTCACTACACAAACCCTGAACTTGAAATCACCAAAATGTTTTAAAGCAATCTTTGTGCCGCAAAAAAACAGTAATTAAACGAATGAAAACAGACATTCATATCAAATACTGGTGATTATCGAGCGATACGATGTACAAAATTAAACATATATAGATGACAGTATGTGACGCGATTGATTCAGGGTTTATCAGTACCTAACAGACCTGATACCTTCTTTTTCAAGAACTGACATAAGCAATTTTTCTACACTGCTAAGGCTGCCCGCTTTTGTGGCAGCTTTAGCAGCGCTGATTTTTTTAAGATACACATGCAAATCATTTCTTTCATACAAATCGATAATTACCGGATGCACATAATATTTTTTACACACAGCTCGTGTATTGCCCAAATGGCTAGCGACCTTATCGATCACTTCGATAACATTTCTTTTTATATCAGCTTGGTTTTCCGCCAAATCCATTGTGTTAAACGCTGTAACTGCCTGCACCGTACCCGCCCAAGTTCTGAAATCCTTTGCGGTAAAATCTTGTCCGGTCAAAGATTTCAGGTAGCTATTAACCATACCTGAGTCAATACTTTTGTGACTGCCGTCTTCGGCATAATATTGAAATAATTCCTTACCGGGAATTTCGCTGCATTGTTTAACGATTTTCGCCAACTGCTTATTATTAATATTGACGTTTTGCGAAACACCTTTCTTCCCTTTAAAAATAAACTGCAGTTGATTACCGGTGATTTTTACATGGCGATTTTTTAACGTTGTTAATCCATAAGAACCATACAGTTTTTCATAGGCATCATTACCGACGCGCATACCTGTCTGATCCATTAAACAGATTGCGGTCGCTAATACTTTTTCAGCGGGCAGGCCGGGCAAGGATAAATCTTTAGCTAATTGTTTTCGGATTGACGGGAGTGTTTTGCCAAACTCATACAAACGATAAAATTTGGTATGGTTACGCAATACATTCCAGAGAGAGTGATATTTATATTGTTTCCGCTTGCTTGCATCGACACCGGTAGCCTGTAAATGCCCATTATCCACACTACAGATCCAAACATCTTCCCATGCAGGGGGAATAACCAGCTTCTTAATCCGCTCAAGAATGGTTTTGTTAACCAGCCTTTTTTTACCTGAAAAATAATGAAAAACATCGCCCTTCTTGATGCGGGTGATGCCGGGCTGTTTATCCTGAACATAAACCAAGTTAATTGCATGGGCAGCTTTTTGAGCGTCACTTAAAATGGACTTTATTGTCTTATCAGAAAGCTTTACACCATCCGCAATAGCCAGCATGTACACTCCCAATAGCGTGATTGTAGATATCTATGATAGAAAAATAGCGTTTTCCAAATCCTGAAAATGGTATTGAAATCTATTTAACGTGCTAATGCGATGCCTTACTGTTCGCTATCCCACACCGGGAATAAAAAACGGCAATCAATAGATTGCCGTTTTTAGTTACACAGAAAAATGCAGTGCCAGATTAAAACCGCATAGCCTCTCCAATCTACCAACGGATTGAATAATCTGAAGTGAAATAGAAAATATTGAGCACAGACCGTTCAACCATTATTTTCAGTCAGAGATGAATCTATTTTCTTGGCTGCGTCATTAGATTTTCAGCATTCCATGCAGCGGTAAACTGTCGCGCTTCACGCATTACAGTAACAGCGCCTGTTCTTTCTCCATACCCTATTACACTGCCATTAAGAGTTACGACAAAATATTCTCGCGTATCACTTCCGTCAGTATCTAATGGAGAAGATGCTAATTTATAATACAAGATCTTGGAATCATCCGGCCCGCTCTCCGCACTTATTGGCGCTCCAATCAAATTTGCTACTTCAGATAAAGGCATACCCTTTTCAATTAGAGGGAAATTTTTATTATACGAAGCGGCACACCCACTAATTAATAATACGATAGTAAATACAGGTAATACTTTTATTCTCATTGGAATTTTTCTCTTAGGATTTTAGCCAACAGTTCAATGATTGTGGTTCGTAAACTCACCCGCAACTACAGTTATCGGGATTTTCAGGCAATGCGTAGCAGACAATATTGCTCTACAAGTTATCCATAACCTATCAGTTGTTGAATACTCAACTCCGTTAACATCAATTGTTTGATTTTCAACAGATAAATAATAGCCCAACTTTGTCCCAGCCGCATAAATACTGCAATAACCAAATGGCGCATTTATTGCTGTAAGTAGTTGAATTTACTTCTATAGAAATAACGCTGCCATGTGGATTGTTCAAATTGCTTTACGCCGCCCCTATACCTTTGTTGTAGCGGCGCTGCTCATTTTATTAACCATGCCATTTGTGTTGAGCAAAATGGCGACAGATATTTTTCCGCAGATTAATATTCCGGTCGTTGCCGAGCTGTGGGAATACAAAGGGCTTACGGCCAAAGAGATGGCGGAACGTGTTACTTCATCGGCCGAGCGGGAGCTTGGGCAGGCGGTGGATAATATTGAACACACCGAATCTTTTTCGGCGGCTGGGCTTGGGATTGTGAAAGTGTTTTTCCAACCCGGTACGGATATCAACACTGCGCTAACGCAAACCACCATGAGTGCTAATGGTGCAGCGCGCGGTATGCCGCCGGGTGCTCAGGCTGGGCGAGTGCGAGCCTGGTCTGCATCGGAACTACCGGTGGTGCAACTGAGCATTTCCAGCGACACCTTATCTGATATTGAAATTGCCGATGCCGCCGGCACGGTATTGCGCCCAATTATATCGAGCAAAAAAGGTTTATCACTCACCTTCCCTTATGGCTCGCGCTCACGTCAGGTTTCTGTGGATTTGGATTCCGGCGCGCTGCTGGCTAACAACCTCACACCCGCTGAAGTTGTTGCGGCTATGGGCGTGCAAAATTTAATTTTGCCCACGGGCACAATGAAAGTGGGCGACAGTGAATTTGATGTGAAGCTCAACGGCGCTATTGCAAACATCGATGAAATTGGCTCAATTCCAATACGCACTGACAAAGGCCGTACATTATTATTGCGCGATGTAGCCAACGTGCATGACGGCTTTTCTCCCGGCACGACGATTGCGCGCCAAAACGGTTCGCGCAGTGTATTGAATTCCGTGCTGGCGTTTGGCGGTGTATCTACCATTGAAGCGGTAGAACATATTAAAAAATCCATTCCGGAAATGCTGGACAAAATGCCCGAAGGTATCGATATCAAACTGATGTTTGACCAGTCGATATTTGTTGAAGCGGCGATTAGCAATGTCGTACATGAAGGCCTGCTTGCCGCCGCCTTGACTGCTACCTTGATTTTACTTTTCTTAGGCAACTGGCGCAGCACCTTGATTATTGCTGTCTCAATTCCACTCTCAATTATGGTGTCGTTAATTTGTCTGCATTTAATTGGGCAGACGATTAATTTGATGACGCTCGGCGGCCTTGCACTGGCAGTCGGAATTTTAGTGGATGATGCCACGGTAGAAATCGAGAATATCGAACGGCAAATGGCGATGGGTAAAGAGCCAGTGCAGGCGATTCTGGATGGCGCCCAGGAAATTGCCGTACCTGCGTTTGTGTCTACCCTGTGTATCTGTATCGTATTTTTGCCGATGTTTTTTCTCGATGGTATTGCGAGTTACTTGTTCGTACCCCTCGCCGAAGCGGTGATGTTTGCGATGGTTGCTTCTTATATTATCTCGCGCACCTTAGTACCTACATTGGTAATGTTTATGATGGCGAACCATCACAAACCGAAACCTGCACCTAAAAATGCGGTAGTGATTAGCTGCATCAATTTACACCACCGCTTCAATGATCGCTTTGAGCAATTTCGTCATCACTTCTCAAATTTTCTCGCGCTACTACTGCATAAACGCAAACAATTTATGGCATTGTTTTTCGGTTTTTGTTTGTTGTCGCTCGGCATTTACCCAATGCTGGGGCAGGATTTATTTCCAGTGGTTGATAGCGGACAGCTACGGTTACATATTCGCGCACCATCTGGCACTCGCTTGGAACAAATGCCGCAATTGGTTGATGAAATTCATAAAGAAATTCGCGCAACTGTACCGGCTGAACAAATGGGCGATATTCTCGATATTATCGGAGGACCTTACAGCACCATTAATACCCTGAACGGAAACTCAGGCACGGCTGAATCTGCCGATTCAGAAATCATGTTCAGTTTTAGCCGGGGCGAGCTCAACAGCGCCGATATCATGAAAACACTGCGGGTGAGTTTGCCGCAGCGTTTCCCGCATGTTGAATTCTTTTTCCAACCATCAGATCAAATTAGCCAGACATTAAACTTTGGTATTCCTGCACCGATTGATGTGCAATTTATCGGCGGCAAACCGTCTGACATTATTCCGCTGGCCACCGCATTGAATAATGAATTGCGTAAAGTGCCAGGTATTGTGGATGCACACGTTTATCAACGCTGGAGCAAACCCACACTCTCATTGGAAATGAACCGCACGCAATTACAACAACTCGGCTTAAACGCGCGCAATGTGGCCGAGAATATGATGGTCGCACTCAGCGGCAGCATGCAGACAACGCCCACTTATTGGTTGAATGAAGTCAATGGCAACACTTACAACATCGGTGCACGCAGTTTAGAAGTGGACATGGATAGCATCGATGAATTGATGGGCATTCCTATTGGTAAAGGTAGCGATGGCAAACAGCAACTGTTAGGTAATGTAGTCACCTATAAACGCACCACGCAAACATCGGCTGTTAATCGTTACAACAACGTTAACATGATTAATATCCACGCCAATATTCAAGGGCGCGACTTAGGTTCAGTGAGCCGTGATATTAATAGGCTAATTGAAAATGCGCGCGCTACTTTACCGCGCGGAGTCGATTTAAAAGTGCGCGGCCAGATCGAAACGTTGGAAAATGCATTTATCGGTTTGAGCTTGGGAATTATCGTGGCGATTGCCTTGGTGTATCTATTGATCGTGGTGAATTTCCAAAGCTGGCTTGACCCATTAATTATTATCAGCGCCCTGCCTGCTGCGCTCGCTGGTATTGCCTGGATGTTATTTTTAACTGGAACCACGCTTAGCGTCCCAGCACTCACTGGTACCATCATGACGATGGGAGTAGCAACAGCGAACAGTATTTTGTTGGTGTCATTTGCACGTTCGCGGCTACATGACGGTATTCCACCATTAGCTGCCGCCTTGGAGGCAGCATCTACTCGTTTGCGCCCGGTATTAATGACCGCATTTGCAATGATTATGGGCATGCTGCCTATGGCACTCGGCCTCGGCCAAGGCGGCGAACAGAACGCACCACTCGGCCGTGCCGTCATCGGCGGATTATTATTTGCCACACTATCAACATTAATTTTTGTGCCGGTGGTATTTGCCAGTTTGCATAAACGTTTGGCTGAACGCACTGCAGCAAATTCGATAAACACTATTTATATTAATTCACATTGAGACTGTATTTGCATGAATGATTTTCAACCGCTTCCGGTTGACCTCCAGGTCACACCTGCACAGCCAAGCCATATCTACGCCAAGCGTGCCATCGCCGCCGTTGTTGCTTTGATGATATTGGGTGGTAGCGCGCGCGCCGTAGTAAACAACCAGGAAGCAAAAGCACTCGCGGCTTACACCGATGCAACATTGGCCCGCACAGTACTTACCACTAAAGCAAAACCAGGAAAACTTGAACAAACATTACGCTTACCAACAACACTGCGCGGTAATAGTGAATCGGTAATTTTTGCACGTACCAGCGGTTACATTGCTGCATGGCACAAAGGCATTGGCGATTACGTTAAACAAGGCGAACTGCTCGCGAGTATCGATACGCCCGAACAAGAACATCAATTAGCGCAAGCGCGTGCCGAGCAAGAACAAATAAGTGCGCGCATGCAATTGGCTAAAAGTACCTTGGCGCGCTGGGAAGCGCTGAGCCAAAGTGAAAGTGCCATTTCGCAACAGGATATGGATGAAAAACGCAGTGCATTGCGCCAAAGCCAGGCTGATTTAAATGCAGCGCAAGCAAACGTGAAGCGCTTGGAAAACCTCGACAACTATCGCAATATCACCGCGCCTTTTGCAGGAATAATTACGCGCCGCAGTATTGAAGTGGGCGATTATATTACCGTGGGCAGTAAAGAATTATTTGCACTGACGCAAACCGATCCACTGCGCGCCACCATTTGGATTCCACAAGCTTATGCCGATAATCTTTCAACCGGCACTGAAATTTCACTCAATTTGCGTGAGCAACAAGGGCAGAATTTAAATGCGCGCATTGAGCGTATCGCCGGTGGTATAGACCCAAGCACGCGCTCCCGCCAAGTAGATTTAATATTGCCTAATCCCGGTGCCGCTCTATTACCAGGTGCTTATGCTGAAGTATCCATCCCGGTGAATAGCAGTATCGAAACCTTAATTACACCCTCGGCAACCTTGATCATTAGAGATCAAAATCAACGTATCGCTGTAGTAGAGAGTGATAACACTATTAGTTTTCGCACCATAAAGTTGGGGCGTGACCTTGGCCGCGATGTAGAAGTTTTGGAGGGAATATCAAAAGACGATTTATTGGTCGTCAGTCCAGCCGATCAATTAGTTGAAAATGAAGTAGTAAAAACCAGAGAGTGGCTACCGGCTGCTACCAGTAGGTAGCAGCACAGCAGTGCAAAAAGATAGTTAACCTTTACTAAAACCAAAGCGTTCGATAAGAGCAATGGCAACTACCGAGCGCGGCCAGTAACTAAATTGGAACACCAATATTAATGCGGCGACAGTCAGTGCCGCAAAATATTCAACCAAGCCATTACCAAAACCACTCAAGTAAATTAAGTAGATCGCAGCGCCGGTTAATAAAGTCCACCCGGCGGTTTCAAGTACAATTTTTGTATCTTGCTTGAGTACACGTCCAGGCCAAATTTGTTGTAGATGGCGATTTTTAATAATCGCCAAAGTACTAAACCCTAAATATGAAAGTAAGGCTGCTACTAGCATCAGGCACTCACCTCTTGTTGCTGGACTCGATTAGCTTTACGTTTTGCCGCTGGCGTTTCATCCACTTGCTCATTGGCGAGCAATTTTTCACGTTGCTGTAATTTTAGTGCTGCAGTGGCAAACAACCCTGCAGTTACCAGCGATACCAAATCAAATCCGGCAAAGACCCAATCACCTGCCGTTACACTTTGGATAAAACCGCGTTCAGTGGTAAATGAATTGATCAGCGGTAATAATAAAAAGGCGGCAGCCGCAACCCATGACTGTTCAATCCATGCGCGGTTAATTGGGCGAAATAACGGATGTAAAAATGCAGCAAGCCAAGCAATAAACATGACATGGACTTCCCATTCATTGCGGGCCACTAAATCTAGCGGCAACAATCGGTTAGCATAAAAATACGCGGCAATGGCGATGTGCAATCCAACGATAGTGCCTACATTCAGCCCCTCCACCAAGCGATGACCAAAATCAGGGCCATTAATTTGTTTGAGCTGTTTAGGGCGACGCTTGACCACCCACAGAATTAAACCTGAACCGATAATCGCCACGCCGATAAGGCCGGAGAGAAAATACAACCAGCGCAACCACCAGCCGGCAAATAAACTTTCATGTAAACCCAACAAGGTTTCGTAAAACGTGCGCGATGCAAAACTGGTCGCGGCCTGATCACCTAATAGGTCGCCGTTGCTACCGGCAAAAATTAATTCTTCGGTAGAGCGCAGCGGTGAACTTATCTGCCGGGTGATACGCACGCGAGCATTGGCATCACCAGGGTAACTAACCTCTAGCGTTCGTACTTCACCTGCGCCCCAGCGGTTTTCTGCCACCAGTGCCATCGCACTTAATGAAGCCAAGGAAAATTCCGTGTTGGCGCGCTCGGAACGAAATTCGCTTGCACTTAATTCATCGTTAAAAACCTGGCGATTTTTTTCACCAGCACCATAGTTAGCGCCAAGAATTCCTGGCACCAGGGTAAAGACAAAAAATATTAATCCACTGTAAGTAATCATTAGAAAAAAGGGCAAGGTCACCACGGCTAGCACAGCGTGTAAATCTAGCCATGAACGCTGGCCTTTGTTGGGGCGAAAAGTGAAAAAATCGGCAAATATTTTTTTGTGGGTAATCACCCCACTAATAATGGCAACCAGCATAAACATGCTGCAAATACCAATCACCCAGTTACTCACTGAGCGCGGCATATAGTGCAAAGCGTAGTGCATTTTGTAGAGCAACTGACCGCCGCCAGTAGCGCGTGCATCAACTGGCAGAGCAGTTGCGGGGTCTAGAAATTCTTCTTTGCGTTTACCGGCCACATCACCTGAGGGAGGTGCATCGGCAGTAATACGCAGATAAGGTGTATCGCGATTGGTAGCGGGATAAATAGTCCAACGCTCGGCACCGCTGCCAATCGTGTGCAAACGTTGCTGCGCCGCATCAATTGATTGGGTAAGAGTTGCAGGTGCAGGTGTTAGCTCCGGTTTCATCCACTGATCAATTTCAGTGTCAAAGCGACCCAGGTTGCCGGTGACAAAAACAAAAAATAAAATCCAGCCGACTACCAAACCGGTCCAGGTATGTAACCATGCCATTGATTGGCGAAATCCGTTCTTCATTGGATTAGCTCCCACTCAGTAAACGAAATAAAAGTGTCAATGCACCCAATACAAATAATGAACCAACCAAACCAATGGCCGCATGGCGAAGGGTTTTTACTGAAAAAACCCAAATAATAACGCTGGTATAAATCGCAAAGCTTAAAAGACTTGCTGTCATCACCGCACTACTTTTTGAAATGGGTAAGACGTAGGTCAACAAAATTCCAAATAACAACGTAAACCCGTATCCACCGAGCACGGCAACCAGTATTCGCCCGAATACCTCCCAGCGGTATTGACGCAATTCCTGTGTCGAATTCTTTTTTGCTTGTGCCATTTATCACAGCTCCTTAACGTTAATAATTTTCTACAACGTCAGCACATACTTTCAATATTGCCAAATGACAAAGTGCTAACAACATTAATTGCTCGGGCGTTTATCACCGGGATACCAAAATTGCGTATGGCATGCTTCACATGCATGTTCGATAATTCCACCAACTTCCTCCAACCGATCAACATTTTTTGCGTCTATCGCAGCAACTGCTAAATCGGCGGCATCGTGTAACGCATGGGCACGCTGAATAAATTGCGGCCATTGTGCTGCGATTAATGCTTGAATCGCCTCACCCTGCAGCTCAGATTCATGGCTTGAGGTGTTGGCATGACTGTGGGCTACTGTGCGCCCTTCTATCACTAATAAATTTGATACTTCGCGCAAGGTAATTGCATGGTTGCGTAAACGCTCCCAGTCTTCGTCGGTCTCGGGTCGTTTCTCGACTACGCCATCGGCAGTAACTACTGTCGAAATAGAATTCCAGATAGGATCGATATTAGGGTCAATTACCGACAACATAATTTCTTGCAAAGTTGCCGTGGGTTTAAAGCTTGTCACACCGCTTGACGATGTGACAGGTGCAAGGTCAGTACCTGCGATTGCCGCTGTTTCGGGTTGTTGATTGCAACCCGAAACAACTAGCAGCAGCGCAATTAGCGTTAACAAGATTAATTGGCGCTGCATGTTTACTCCACTCACAGTTTTAACATTAATTGGCTACGAAGCAATAAAACAATCCTGCACCACCAGTAGCCACTAAATTCTCCTGACCGCAACCACGGCTAGGATGCGCAGAGTTCCAGGAAGCATTTCCTCCACCAGTGCGGTCAAAATGGCCAACTTGTACTGAGCCATCTGCGGCTGTACTGGTGTAGTTTTTACAGGTGTGATCAGCAGCATCGGTAAATGTAGTGCCGTCGGTTTTTGAACCAGTGAGAATATCGTGCTGGTTAGGTGTATCGCCCGCGCCCAAAATACGCTCACCTTTTTCACTCAATGCCTGGTTGCGTGTGAGGTTGCTACCCAAGCGCGCCTGCTCCAAGGTATCACCGTGCAAATGCGCAACGTCGTTAGCGATTAATGCACCCTTCACGTTATACCAAGGGCCTTTGCCGATACGATCACGTGCGTTAACAGCTGGCTTACCACCGGCCGCTTGGGTGCTTAAATAAGCGCGCCAAATTTTATTGCCCGCACCGGCTGCCTTAGCAAGTGTTTGACAATGTGCATCAGCACCAGCCACACCGCCTAAATCAGCGCCCTTACCAAGGCCAACGCTGGTTACAAAAAAGCTGAATTTTTGCAGGGCTTCTTCCGGGCTGATTACCGGGCGCTGCTGTTGTGCAGGTGCGGGAGCAGGACTTTGCGCCATAGCCGACAAACTTGAAAAGGCGACACTGGCGCCAAGTAAACCGGTACAAATAGCAAGAGCGTTAAGTTTCATTGAGTTTCCTTATTAGGTTGATTTTTAAAGAGGTAAAACACGTAATGGAAAAATAAAAATAAAAACCGAAAAATATCAGGCCGCAACAAACCCTATCGCACGCCCAGCCAAACCGACACTGAACCATAACAACAGGGATAGAATTGCAGTGGCCACCGCCAAAAACCGATTAGGTTTTTCTGCAGTGGTGACAGCACGATAAAGCGTAAATTGAATAATTAATGCAACGGCAAACAGTTTTAGCTTTAACCAAAATGCAGGATTAGGTTCATAGAGCGCCGCACTGGGTGCCAACATAAATAGTCCGGAGAGCACTAAAAAAACCAAGCCAGTAAATATAAATGGCTTGGTATATTTTGCTAATTGCGGCGCAGAGAAATAGGTAAAGCCAACCCCCAACAAACGCAGATTGACTAACAAAATAGATGTCAATACCAATACCAGGCCACTGATATGAAATAACTGCGCAAGAATGCCGAAGAAGATGGGCGCCTGCCCCAAAGCAGTAGCGATTTCACTATTCTGTATCGACTGAAATAATTCATGCGTCGTTATACTAATTGTCATGCTACTTATCCTGCTAAAAAGCCCGGCCTTATCAATATAAATAAATCCACTAGAAACCTGAATCCAAATAGGGAATTAATCGTCCCAAAATAACCACCAGACTCCAAGATACAATCGATATCCAACCTGCCGCTTTTGCTCCCACCGGCAAGGCGGTTTGACCGCCCCAAATAACCAGGCTGCGGCCAAATTTAAATTCAAACCAAAGGGCATTTAAACCAGCGAGGAGAATTAATAATAATTTCAACGGAAAAACCGGTGAATCAACTAGCCCTGGGCCAGCAGCAAATGTCAGTAAAATTCCGGTGATAAACGTTGCAACAAATCCACCCAGCAACCAAGGGCGTAATTGTTGCAGTACAATGCTGACCGGAACCTGGCGAAACGCCAGGTCGGTCAACCGTAAATCAGTTACTACAATTAAACCAAATGAAAACGCCAAGCTAAGCAGATGAATACCTTCGACCAGCGGATAAACATATAACGACTCTGCAAGCGATGTACCTAAAGGCGAGTCGTACATGGTTTGTAGTAAATCTGAAGCACTCATTTTGCAATCACTAACTCACAGGCTAATTACGACATCGGGCAACCAAAAAACCGGTACAAGCTACTTATGCACGCAAATTTTTATTGAAAAAATCGACTGTGCGTTTCCAGGCCAATGCAGCAGCCTTTTCATCAAAACGTGGCGTTGTATCATTATTAAAACCATGCTGCGCGTTGGCATAAATATGCGCCTCATATTTTGTACCAGCCGCTTTCAACGCAGTCTCATACGCTGGCCAACCGGCATTAATACGCTCATCCACAGCGGCATAATGAATCAACAGCGGCGCTTTAATTTTTGCTACGTCAGCCGTTTCTGGTTGGCGTCCGTAAAAAGGAACTGCGGCGCCTAAATCCGGCAAACGAGTGGCGAGGAAATTGGAAATACCACCGCCGTAGCAGAAACCTACTACGCCAACCTTGCCATTACCGGCGGGAAGTTTTTGCAGATATTGCGCAGCAGTTACGAAATCTTCCTGAGTTTTGTTTTGATCAAGTTTTTGAAATAATTCGCGCGCTTTTTCTTCATCACCGGGATAGCCACCCAACGTGAAAAGAGCATCGGGCGCAAAAGCGATAAAGTTATCCAACGCGAGGCGACGGGTAATATCTTCAATGTGTGGATTCAAACCACGGTTTTCATGCACGACCAATACCGTGGGCAACTTTCCGGTAGCCTTTGCCGGGCTTACCAAATAACCACGGATTTTGCCATTGCCGTTGGGCGAATCAATTTCAACATAGGTCGCTTTGATACGCGCATCTTCGGGTTTTACTTGCTGTGCCTCTGCAAATTGTGGGCTGAGCGCAGTCAGTAAACCGGTCGCCGTCACACCGGCGAGCGCAGCATATTTAGCAGCACCGGTTAAAAAATCGCGGCGTGATGCTTGGCCATGTACATATTGATCAAACAGTTTTAATACTTCCGGATGAAAATCATCTGCCGTTTTGCGTGTCATAAAACCCCCTGAAAAAATAAGAGGCTGATGTGCATCAGCCCACTCTCATGTTATTTAACCCGGCCAGCAAAGCCTGGAGTTAACACTGCTACTTTATACGCTGCACCACGGCCAACGATGTAAAGTGTTTTCTTATCTTTACCGGCAAAAGCGACGTTTTGTGGTTTGTGAGGAACTGGAATTCCACCCAGGAATTTCCCCTGCTCATCAAACACATCTACACCGGTATTGGAGGTTACGTACAAACGGCCTTCTGCATCTATCGCCAAACCATCCTGACCACTCGACAATGCGCCCTGCTCATTTTTTTGCAAACCGTTGGGGATTTTTGCAAAATTTTTGCGTTCACCTAAAGTGCCATCAGCTTTAATGGGGAAAGACAACACGTGTTCACCACCGGTATTGGCGACGTACAGGGTTTTTTCGTCGCGGCTTAATTGAATGCCATTCGGACGGGTAATTTCATTGATACCCACTACACGTTTGGTTTTACCGGCTGGATCTATGTAATACACACCCGTGCGCGGGCTATCTTTCACATCTGCCGCTGGGCCACTGTCGGTAAAATAAATGCCGCCATTTTTAGCTAGCACTAAATCATTGGTGCGTTGGAATGATTGCCCTTCAAAATCCTTGGCAAACACTTTTTCTTTTCCTTTGGGATACACAATACCTACTTGGTTGTTATTTACCTGCACGGTAATCAGCTCGCCTTTATCGTTGAAAGCAAGACCGTTAGAGCCGTTGGTATTTTCTAAAAAAGTAGAAATAGTGTTATCGGGTGCGATTTTGGTGATGCGATTAGCACGGGTTTCGGTAAATAAAAAACTGCCATCAGGTGCTGCAATGGGCCCTTCGGTGCCTTCAAAACCTTCACGAATAAATTCTACTTTGGTGCCCGCAGCAGTAACGCCAGCAATGGCAGGAGCAAGCGTATCGACTGCGGATGCAGGTAAGGCCAATAACGCAGAACTGGAAATGGCAACCAACGTAATACCATTAATAAATTTGGCCAAGGCTACCGGCAAAAAAGTAGTCGGCAAAAATGCTACAGAATTTTTCATTACACTATTTCCTCGGAATCAGTTGAGTTACCCGTAATCACATAACCGAAAAAAGACCGGCGCGGGTGTTGTGAGCCTTTGCCGGTCAAGATTAGCGTTAGGCGCAGCCCTTCAACCCTAATTCCCGCAAAATGGTATCGAGCATCATGTGCAACCAGCTTTCACGGGCCAGGCATCCAGCGCTCGCCTGCCGGTCATTAATCGGCAAAGCCACATCGCAAGAGTCGCGCCAAATGTTAAAATATTTGCCTAAATAAAATTAACTAATTGAAAAATAGAATATTTTTTTATTAAAAAAATAGTAGAGTTTGATAAATTCTGTACGGGAATTTTAAGCGGGTGAACTAAAATCAGCAGGTCAAACAACAGCTGTTAAAAATACAGCAGGATATTATTGGCACGAGGAGATAAGAAAACGGATCGCAATGCGATCCGTTTTGAGGGTCTAACAAAAGCTACAATAACTCACCGAAATACGCGCGGATTAGCTCGCGTATTTAATTGAACAGCCATAGGGCGCGGTGCTTGGGTGCGGTACTTTTTTACCTGCAGCCAAGGCATCCAATGTTTCGCGCACATAGTTGGTTGCGTCGGGAATATCTTGCTGCTTGCTTGATTTAATACTGTCGATCCCACCTTTATAAACCAAACTACCTTCTGGATTTATGACGTATAAATGCGGTGTGGTTTTTGCGCCGTACAGTTTCCCAATAGTACCTTCCGGGTCAAGAATGGTGTTAGTGGGTACCGAATTGCGATATTCATTTACCTTTTGCGCTTTCGCACCATCGACAAAACCTTGCTCGCCCGGTGCAGATGAGATTACCTGCAACCAAACAACATCTTTAGCAAGCGCCTCTTTTTGCAGTTTGGGAATATTGCCGCTTTCATAGTGTTTAATAACATAGGGGCAATCGTGGTTGGTCCACTCCAGCACAACGGTTTTGCCTTTCAAGTCAGCAAGATTAATCGTTGACCCATCAGCAGCTTTACCCGAAAAAACCGGTGCAGCTTTATCAATAATGGGATCTGCGATTACTTGTGAACTAACAAAAGCAAGCGCCATGCTTGCTGCAGCAATTTTTAAGAATGACATAAAATGACTCCTATTAAAGTTATCGATATTAAATACTAGGTTAACAATACACAGATTTTTTTAATGGCATTTACTCCTTTAGACGTTAATGGGAAATTGAATTTGTCACCGCCGCGATAACCATATCCGGCGTAAGAATTTGTGGCAGTTCAGCCGGTTGGTCAGCCTTTCCTGCAGGATAAAATACGTAAAGCGGTACGCCACTGCGATCAAATTTTTGCAGGAATTGTGTAATCGCCAAGTCGCGATTGGTCCAATCACCTTTTAAGTAGGTAATATTATTTTCTTTAAACGTAGCTTTTACTTTTGCATCGCTCAACGCCACCCGTTCGTTCACTAAACAACTGATGCACCAGGATGCTGTGAAATTTAAAAAGACCGGCTTACCCTCGCGCAGCAATTCATTTAAACGTGCTTCGCTGTACGGCTCCCAATTTTGTTCCGCTGCTTTTTGAGCGCCACCTGCTGCTGCGTTACCAACATTTTGGTTGGCATTATTAACACCAAAATACCCAATCACCAGAGCCAGCAAGAGCAATGCCAACGCGGAAATTGTGCCGGTATTTCGCACCCGCGCGCTGCCGGGCAAGGTGATGTCGTATAACCAGGCGGCTATAGCGATCAACAACATTCCTCCCAACGCGACAACAATTGAATTTACACCAGCTTGCTGCACTAATACCCACACTAACCAAATAGCAGCGGCATACATTGGAAAGGCCAAAAATTGCTTGGCACGCTCCATCCACAATCCGGGGCGCGGCAACCAGCGCTGTAAGCGCGGCCAACAGGTAAGCAATAAATAAGGTAAGGATAAGCCTAAACCCAGGCTTAAAAAAATCGCCAGCAATTTGAATGCGGGTTGCACCAAGGCATAACCCAAAGCTGCCGCCATAAACGGCGCTGTGCAAGGTGTTGCGACAATAGTGGCTAACACACCAGTGAAAAAACTGCCGGTATAACCCGGCTTTTCAGTGAGCGATGAACCCACGCCCGTAACGGAACCACCAATAAAAAATACGCCGGATAAACTTAACCCCACCGCAAACATTAAATAGGCGACCGCCAATACAAACAGCGGCGATTGAAATTGAAAACCCCAACCGATTTGTGCCCCACCGGCTTTTAATGCAATTAACAGCAGCGCGAGAAAAGCAAAACTTGCCAACACGCCCAAGGTGTAAATCACACCATGCGAGCGAATTTGCGCCGCACTCTGATTTGAATGACTTACTAGCGATAATGCCTTGATTGACAGTACCGGAAAAACGCAGGGCATAAGATTTAAAATGATGCCACCCACTAGCGCGAGCAACAATGCAGAGAAAAAACCAAGCGCAGCATTGGCACTCCCCAATGGCTGCACCGGTGTATTAATTTCAAAACCACGCGCAACTTTTTGTACAGCTGCATCGCCCGTTTTTTCGGTAATCACTAGCACACCCGTTACCGCATCACCGATGGAAAGTGGTGCCTCGCCGGTTTTAATAGTTAGCGTAATGCCACCATCAAATGACTTGCGTAGCTGCTCAACACTCTGCTGAATACGCCCCCAATCGTAGGGATAAAACCAAATGTCTGTTACTTGCTCTAATTGAGCTGCAGTCAATGCAATATGCAATGTTAATTCGCCCTGCCCGGTTGTCGGGTCAATCGCCGTTTGCGATGCATGAACATCCCAGGGGCTAGCTACCGGTAAGCGCGCCAAAGCGTCATCAATTCGCGCATCTCCCGCACCCAATGATTCACCAGCCGCTACCACAGGCAAACTTAACGCGAGTTCAACTTGTTGCGGAATGCATTCCTCTTCACACACCAACCAATCGACCAATGCTTGCGCGGTAAATTGCTCGCCTGGTTTTACACTATCCGGAATTTTTATTTTGGTTAGCAGGGTCACATCATTTTCGTAGGCATAATTAGTGATTGGCCCCATCGAAAAACGGCTTGGTGCAGGCCAGATAATATCGCTCGCACTAGCGCCCTCTGGAAGCGTCCATTCAATCGTCGTGGCGTTGCCGGAATCGCCGGGATTGATCCAGTAGGTATGCCAATGCGGAATAATTTTTTGATGTACACCAAGATAAATTTCTTCACCCGGTTGCACGTTCGTTACCGATGCAACCAATTGCGCTTGCACTTGTGGCGTTGCAGCAGTATCCGAAATAGCCTGCGCACTGCTAACAAATAATAAAGCTATCAACGCAGTGGCCACTGGCGCGCTGAGTGTTAAGTATCGATTTAGTCTATGTAAGAGATTGATCATTACGCACCATTAGGCATTTCGATGATTATTCAGGCTTATCCTGCGGTGATGCTAACTAAAATAATGCGCCGCAGCTATAGCCTATGCATAGAGCGCAAGTTAAGAAGTGTCTTTATTTAAACAGTCACTTAAAGATTCATGCGCCTAATTCAACAAATAAAAATATTTCCCCCGCTTACTTTTCAACACCTGTAAAAAATATTTCACTTTGTCGCGGCCATAAAAATTTTATTATTTATTCCTAAAATATTGATAAAACCACAGAGTGCAGCCACAAAAACACGGCGAGCACCTTGTGTTTTTTACTTATGCCAATTGGTTAGCAACTTAAACCAAAGTGCATTGAATCAAACAGAAGAGAGTTAAATAAATATCTGGCATAAATCTGGCTATAGCGGTGTTACACAGGATTTATTCACATAAAAAGTGGAATACACGGACAGTAAAAAAACACCGGACATTAATCTGTAGCTCTACTCTCTACCAAAGGAAACACTATGAAATTGTTAAGTAAACGCGCTGCACTTTTTGCGGCAACGGTTTTGCTCACCTCTGCCAGCTGGGCAAAAGACGTTACCTTATTAAACGTATCCTATGACCCAACTCGCGAGCTGTATCGCGAATTTAATACTGCCTTTGCTAAACACTGGAAAGAAAAAACCGGTGATGATGTGAAAGTAGAACAATCCCACGGTGGCTCAGGCAGCCAAGCGCGCGCCGTATTAGATGGCCTCAAAGCGGATGTAGTTACTCTGGCACTTGCGGGCGATATTGACCCTCTCGCTAAAGGCAAATTACTGGCGGACAATTGGGCATCACTATTGCCTAACAACAGCGCACCTTATACATCGACCATTGTATTTTTAGTACGCAAAGGAAACCCAAAAGCGATTAAAGATTGGAGTGATTTAACCAAGTCCGGCGTAGAAGTTATTACACCGAACCCGAAAACCTCTGGTGGCGCGCGCTGGAATTATTTAGCAGCATGGGCTTACGCTAAAAAACATCAAGGTAGCGATGCAGCAGCGCAAGAATTTGTGAAGAAAGTCTATAAAAATGTACCCGTACTGGATTCCGGCGCACGTGGCTCAACCACTACTTTCGTACAACGTGGAATCGGCGATGTATTGTTAACTTGGGAAAATGAAGCCCATTTGGCAATTCAGGAAGCGGGCACCAGTGATATTGAAATCGTCTACCCTTCTTATTCAATTCTGGCGGAGCCGCCGGTTGCTGTAGTGACCAAAAATGCAGAAGCCAAAGGCAACACCGCACTTGCAGAAGCTTATCTGAAATACCTCTACACCAAAGAAGGCCAGGAAATCGCAGCGAAAAACTTCTATCGTCCACGTGACCCACAAGTTGCAAGCCAATTTGCCAAAAAATTCCCGGTGATTGAATTTGCCACCATCAAAGATTTTGGTGGCTGGAGCAAAGCGCAGCCAGAACATTTTGGTGATGGCGGCATTTTCGACAAAATTTACTCAACCCCTTAATTTTTAAAGTCGGGTAAAAACCAACCAAAAACAACACTCGCACCATGCGAGTGCTGTTTTTTGAGCAGATAAAAATTCATTTGTTTATTTTTAAACACTTAAGTGCTTACAAATAATCACTTCTTATAAAACGTAAAGGCATGGTTATAAGCTAATAAATAATCAGTCTTTTTCGTTTTAAAAAATCATCCCTATGATTGCGCCGAGTTCAGGATCAACGTACATCAATACCGTACTTGCACAACATCCCTGAATAACGCACTGATTAATTATTGTGAGGTTAGCTATGGGAACCCTGCGTTCAGAAATCAATATCACCACCGACGATGTGTTAGCGGAAATCAAACGTCAGCTTGCGCATATTCGTTACGGCTCAGTGGAAATTCAAATTCACAATGGCCATATCGTACAGTTAGAAAGTAGAGAGAAAAAACGTTGGGATAAGGCTGTAAATCCCCGCTAAATACCGCTGTTAACTGTATCCAGCGTTAATTAAAAACCTACATAAGACACCGACCGTAGCACCCGATGTGATACGTCATTTTTTGGAGATTAGCATGTCATTAACACACACTTTGTCAGCTACTGGCGCACAGAAAATCAATAATTCTTTCACGCGTACTGCATTGGGCGCTGCAATTGGTTTGGTTCTTTCTGCCAATGCCTTCGCTGGCTTCCCTACCCTGTACGGCAAACTGCAAATTACTGCAGGCCAATATGATTTTGAAAAGCTTGCCTTTCCAACCACTACTCCAACCGCAACCACTTACCAAAACGTTGGCGCTACTGGTGTAACAACTGAGCTAGACAGTTTCACTGTGGAAAGTATTGGCTCACGCCTGGGCGTACAAGGTGATTTTGATGCGGCTGCTGGCATCAATGTGTTTTACCGCGTTGAATACGGTGTGGATGCGGATAACGGTACTAACAGTAATGGCCGCGAATTAGTACAACGCAATATTTTTGGTGGCCTACGCGGTAATTGGGGTGCATTGCTCGCCGGTAGAAACGATACACCGCTGCGCTCACTTGCAGGCCGTAACGGCACCATCGTGAAAAATGGTTATGTGCCTGCTGTACAACGTACTGACATCGACCGTTTCAATGAAGCACCATTGGCTGACATTGGTACTTATCTGGTCGGTGAAAACCGTGTTGATAACGTAATCCAATACTCCTCGCCCATTTTGCTCGGTGGCTTGGAAATTAACCTTGCTGCAGTACAAGGCGAAGAAACCGGTGTAGAGCAAAGTGCGACCAATCAACAAAACGACAACGATTTCGCCTCAGGCCAATCAGTTTCTGTTGGCTATGGCAAAACTGGTTGGTTCATCGGCGCCGCTTACGAAAGCAATGTGGTTAACAGCGATACCCTGCGCGCTATTGCCGAATTCACCATTGGCCCAGTAAAACTTGGCGCCATCGCCCAAACCGCAGAACGTCATGAAGACTACGACACCCTTGGTGGTTTTGGCACCTTCGTTAACTCAACGCCTACCGGCGTAGGCGCACAAAATGGTTTAAATCCCTTTTCTGAATGGGATGGCGCCGCTGGTACCGCTTACAAAGAACAGGACGGTTACGTGCTAAACGGTGTGTGGAAAATTGCCGGCCCATGGTCAGCCAAATTCCAATACGCCAACACTACATCTACTCCTAGCAATGAAAACTTTGGCGATGCCGAGTTAGATGCAGTTGCTGTGGGTGTGGATTACGCACTGAACGAAGCAACTCGCCTATTCAGTTACTACGCCGAAGTAGAAACCAAGGGTGATGCCGCAATCAGCACCCAAGCAACCACCGATAGCTTGCTTACTGTAGGCCTTGATTTCCGTTTCTAAGTGCGCTGACCAAAACGACAACTTGACGGCTATGAACATCACGATGGCGTTATAAGCTAATAAATAATCAGTCTTTTTAGTTTTAACGCCAACTGAATATGATGGCGACAGCATTCAAGAATCAACCTGAAGAACTATTAGCAATAGAGATGTCGTTATGGAAACTCACCGCACCGGGCAGGTAGCTATTCCAGAAGATGTATTGGAAGAGATCAAGCAACAACTAGCGCTGATTCAATTCGGCTCATTGGAAATACAAATTCACAATGGCCAAGTAGTACAAATTGAACGCCGCGAAAAAAGACGCTGGGAAAAAGGTGCCAACACCAAGTAACCAGCAATGCGCAAAATATGTTTTAGCCACACACACTTTTTTAACCACAAACATTTTTAGCCACAAAATGCCACTGACCGGACAACCGGACGTGAACTATAAATTTTGGAGATTAGCATGTCATTTCAAAACGCGTGGTCGGTTGTGCGATCACAGGTTTCAAGCTCTTTATTTACACGCAACTCTCTGGCCGTTGCTGTTGGCATCGCCCTTTCAGCCAATGCGTTTGCGGGTTTTCCAACGCTCTACGGAAAAATCCATTTAACTGCCAATCAATATGATTTGGAAAAGCTGAATTTCACAACCACTACCCCAGGCGGCACCACTTATTCACATCTTGGTGCAACGGGTGTAACAACAGAATTAGATACCTTCGCATTGGAAAGCACTGGCTCACGTTTAGGTGTGCAAGGTGATTTTGATGCGTCAGCAAGCGTGACAGTGTTTTACCGCTTGGAATACGGCATTGATGTAGACAACGGTACTAACAGCAATGGACGCGAATTGAGCCAACGTAATATTTTTGGTGGTCTACGTGGTGAATGGGGTTCAATCCTTGCCGGTAAAAACGATACGCCGTTAAAAACCCTGCAAACCAACACCGTATTGCGCACGGATGTTGACCGCTTTAACGATTCACCATTGGGCGATATAGGGACTTATATCGTGGGCGAAAACCGCCCTGACAACGTTATTCAATACACCTCACCGATTTGGTTTGGCGGATTGGAAGTTAACCTCGCTGCAATCCAAGCAGAAGAAACCGGTGTTCCTGTAAGTGCCACCAATCAGCAAGACGACAATGGTTTTGGCTCAGGAAAATCTGCATCGGTCACTTACGGCAAAGCAAAATGGTATGTCGGTATCGGCTACGACGATAACGTTGCCACTACCGATGCACTGCGCGCAATTGGTGAAATATCGCTCGGCCCGGTAAAGCTCGGCGCGATTGTGCAAACTGCAGAACGTCACGAAGATGTTGATAGCCTCGGCGGTTTTTCCAGTTTCGTCGGCACTAACGGCACCACGCTCGGCGCACAAAATGGTTTAAACCCACTCTCTGAATGGGACGGCGCTTCTGGCAACGCGTTTAAAGAGCAAGACGGTTATGTGCTCAACGCGCAATGGAAAATTGCTGGCCCTTGGCTTGCAAAAATCCAATACGCCAGCTCAACCACTACCCCAACCAACGACCTTTATTCTGATGCAGAACTGGAAGGATTTATTGTCGGCCTGGATTACAACTTCAACCCTAACGTACGTGTTTTCGGCACCTATGCCGAAGTTGAAGTATCTGGCGATGAAAAAATCAGCACAGTTGCAACAACAGATAGCGCTGCGGCATTGGGTTTTGATTTCCGTTTTTAAAAACGAATTACATTTTTCAGAGAGAATTTGATTATGAAACTTATTGCACGATCTATTACCAAGTCCGCCGCATTTATCGCAGCGAGCTTGCTGGCGACTAGCGTGTTCGCTAAAGACGTAACCTTATTAAACGTTTCTTACGACCCAACGCGCGAACTGTATCGCGAATTTAACGCTGCTTTTGCTAAACACTGGAAAGAAAAAACCGGTGATGTAGTAAAAGTGGATCAATCTCACGGTGGTTCGGGTGCGCAATCGCGCGCAGTAATCGATGGCTTGCGTGCCGATGTAGTAACTCTTGCATTGGCGGGTGATATCGACCCTATTGCCAACATCGGTAATTTGCTGCCGAAAGATTGGGTGACCAAACTGCCGCAAAACAGCGCTCCTTACACATCGACCATTGTATTTTTGGTACGCAAAGGTAATCCAAAAAATATCAAAGATTGGAATGATCTGGCTAAAAAAGGCGTTGAAGTAATTACTCCAAATCCAAAAACATCAGGCGGCGCTCGCTGGAATTATCTTGGTGCTTGGGCATTTGCCAAGAAACAAGGTAAAGACGATGCAGGTGCAAAAGAATTTGTACGCTCAATCTTTAAAAATGTTCCAGTGCTGGATACCGGTGCTCGCGGCTCAACCACCACTTTCGTACAACGCGGTATTGGCGATGTATTGATTACCTGGGAAAACGAAGCGTTTTTGGCAGTAAATGAATTAGGTGCAAATGAAGTTGAAATTGTTGTGCCAAGCTTGTCCATTCTTGCTGAACCTTCAGTTGCAGTGGTAGATGAAAATGCAAAAGCTAACGGCAATGCCGAAGTTGCTAAAGCTTACCTTGAATATCTTTACACTAAAGAAGGCCAAAATATTGCAGCGAAAAATTACTACCGCCCACGCGACCCACAAGTTGCTGAAGCCTACGCCAAGATATTTCCAAAATTGGAATTAGTCACCATCGACGATTTTGGTGGCTGGTCTAAAGCACAACCTTTCCACTTTGGCGATGGCGGCATCTTCGATCAAATTTATCAATAATTGCTATTTAATATCTCCCCCACCCTCCCGGTTCAACGGGAGGGATATTGACTCCCCTTCGTTCAAATGTACTAGCGTAGTTCCTCCCCTTTAAATCGGGGCGCGCAGCCAGGTAGGCTAGGACGACTGTATGGATACAGGAAGTAGAGCAACGCAGGAGCAGTTGCCGAGGGGATTAAAAAAATCATCAGTTTCCTGACAACAGGTACGCAAAGAGAGTTGTACATGAGTGAGATAGCCTCTGCGGTGTTCGATACACCATCGCCAATTCCCAAACCCAAACGGCCCTGGGTAAAAAAATCAGTATTACCTGGTTTTGGTTTATCCATCGGCCTTGCCGCACTTTACGCCAGCTTAATTGTATTTATCCCGCTAGCTGGCCTGGTGCTTAAATCCCTCGAACTTAGCTGGCCTGAATTATGGGCCGTTGTCAGCAACCCGCGTGCAGTCGCCAGTTATCAATTAACGTTTGGTGCATCGCTTGCTGCAGCGGGTATTAATTTATTTTTTGGTTTAATCGTCGCATGGGTATTAGTGCGCTACGATTTTTTTGGCAAACGTGTGATCGATGCATTAGTTGATTTGCCGTTTGCATTACCTACCGCTGTTGCCGGTATTGCACTCACCGCGCTCTACACTACGAAAGGCTGGGTCGGCCAATGGTTTTGGTTAGCCGATATAAAAGTTGCATACACCTGGCTCGGTGTAACAGTTGCGCTCACCTTTATCGGGCTACCCTTTGTCGTGCGCACAGTGCAACCGGTGCTTGCGGATTTGGAAGCCGAAATAGAAGAAGCTTCTGCCAGTTTAGGCGCATCGCGCTGGCAAACATTTCGCCGCATATTATTGCCTGCACTGTTACCCTCATTATTAACGGGTTTTGCTTTAGCCTTTGCGCGCGCCATCGGCGAATACGGTTCAGTAGTGTTTATCAGCGGCAATATGCCCTACAAAACTGAAATCACACCGCTGTTGATTATGACTAAACTCGAACAATTTGATTACGCTGGCGCTGCGGCACTCGGTACCGTCATGTTGATATTTTCCTTCGTGTTATTACTGCTCATTAACTTGCTCCAGCATTGGAGCCACAAGCGCACAGGAGGTTAATCATGGCCGGTGCTATTTCATCATTAAGTAAACGCAAAACCGGCGCTGCCCACGCAGCGACGAGTGAATCACCCTGGGTGCGTGTAGCGTTAATCAGCGTTGCACTAACTTTTCTTGCATTGTTTTTATTTTTACCTTTAGTGATTGTATTCACCGAAGCATTCGCTAAAGGCGCGCAGGTTTATTTTGCTTCTATTACCGAACCCGCTGCGGCACACGCGATAAAACTGACATTAATAGCAGCGGGTATTGCCGTTCCTTGTAATGTAATTTTTGGTTTGGCGGCAGCATGGGCGATTGCCAAATTCGATTTTCGTGGTAAGCAGTTTGTTATCACGCTAATCGATTTACCTTTTGCTGTATCGCCGGTTATTGCTGGTTTAATTTATATGTTGATGTTTGGCCGCCAGGGATTTTTTGGCCCTTGGTTAGGCGATAACGATATTCAAATTATGTTTGCTGTACCCGGTATTGTACTTGCCACTGTGTTCATTACTTTTCCATTTGTTGCGCGGGAATTAATTCCGCTGATGCAAGAGCAAGGTAAAGAACAGGAGGAAGCAGCGATTACCTTGGGTGCCAGTGGTTGGAAAATGTTTTGGCGAGTGACATTGCCATCAGTTAAATGGGCACTGCTGTACGGCATGATTTTGTGTAATGCACGCGCCATGGGTGAGTTCGGTGCGGTGAGTGTGGTATCGGGGAAAATTCGCGAGCAAACCAACACCCTGCCCCTGCACATTGAAATTCTGTACAACGAATATCAATTTGCCGCCGCTTTCGCCGTTGCATCATTACTCGCATTGTTGGCATTAGTGACACTGGTATTAAAAAGTTTGCTGGAGTGGAAAGCCGCCCGCGAACATGAGTTGGCTGTACGCGCTGCAAGTGCACAGTAAGGCTCACTACCAGCAAACAAAAAGCACCAGTCAATAAACGTACTAGCAAACAGAATTATTGGCGCGAAACTCTTTTTATTGAGAAAACTCTATGAGCATTCAAGTCCGCAATTTGCATAAAACATTTGGTAACTTTACTGCATTGAATAATGTATCACTGGATTTTCCTACCGGTGAACTTGTCGCCCTGCTTGGCCCTTCTGGCTGCGGTAAAACCACGCTACTGCGCATTATCGCCGGGTTAGAAAACCCGGATGCGGGCAGCGTACACTTTCACGGCGAAGACGCCACCAATGTTCACGTGCGTGAGCGTAAAGTAGGTTTCGTATTTCAACATTACGCCCTGTTCCGCCACATGACCGTATTCGATAACGTTGCGTTTGGCTTGACTGTGCGCCCGAAAGAAACGCGCCCCAGTAACGACTCCATTAAAAAACGCGTGCATGAATTATTGGAGCTAGTGCAGTTGGATTGGTTAGCAGATCGCTATCCACATCAACTGTCCGGTGGCCAACGTCAACGTATCGCTTTAGCGCGTGCGCTTGCAGTTGAGCCAAAAGTGCTGCTACTTGATGAGCCCTTCGGTGCGCTCGACGCAAAAGTGCGCAAAGATTTACGCCGCTGGTTGCGCCGCTTACATGACGAGTTGCACATCACATCTATTTTCGTGACGCACGATCAAGAAGAAGCGATGGAAGTTGCCGATAAGATCGTGGTACTGAATAAAGGTAATATCGAACAAATAGGTTCACCGGATGATATTTATAACAATCCTGCCAGTCCCTTTGTGTATGACTTTATCGGCCAGGTAAATTTATTTCACAGCCGCGTTGATAACGGTTGGGCTCACATTGGCGATTACAAACTGCCCGCTCCCGAACACAACAGTGTTAAGGATCAAGCAGCTATCGCCTACGTGCGCCCACACGATATTGAATTGAGTGAATCTAATAGTGATGGCGCAATCGCTGCACGAGTTGCCCATGTGAGCACCGCTGGCTCGGTTTTGCGCATTGAATTATTGCATCAACTCAGCAATGAAGCTCTGCACGTAGAATTACCGCGCGCGCAAGAACGCAGTTTGAACTTGACAGTAGGCTCTGCCATTTATGCCCGCCCAACCAGTTCAAAAATATTCTTACAGAAATAATTTTTTGTGATTACCTTCATGGTGGGCGCTTGCCCACCATGTTTATTTCGTCAAAATTCTCCGCACCAAAATCAACAATACAAGCACCATTCCTTTCAATAAGTATCCTCAACAGAACCTTAAGTAATAACTCCTATCCTGCCGGGCATTATCTGTTTAATTAACACTTAATTAGCGCAAAAAACGCCACTAATTGTTATTTATTAAACAGGTTTTTATTTGTAAATTAGTTATAAGTTTATAGATTTAAATTCCTTATTAAGGCTGCTATAAACGTCTAGAATGCGTGCATTAATAATGATTTTCACATCGCATACTAAGTTGAGGAACCATCGTGAGTCAGGAAAATAAACAACCGGTTCTCTTATCCCTGGAAGGAGGCAACGCACAACCGCTCTCAGTACGAGCGAAGGCGTTAGTATTCTCCGATCCTATTTCTGCCACCTTACTTGAATATATCGAGCGCATCGCCCCCAGCGAAGCGCCGGTATTAATTGGCGGCGAAACAGGCACAGGCAAGGAGTTAGTCGCAAGACACATCCATTTATTAAGTGGCCGTAAAGGCCCGTTTCTCGCGGTGAATTGCGGCGCTATTAGCGACCAATTGGCAGAGAGCGAATTATTTGGCCACGAAGCAGGTTCATTTACCGGCGCCGTAGGCAAACGCGAAGGTTGGTTTGAAGCAGCGAATGAGGGCACACTATTTCTTGATGAAATTGGCGACCTGCCCTTACCACTTCAAGTAAAACTTTTGCGTGTGCTGCAAGAGAAAGAAGTGGTGCGTATTGGTTCACGCAAAAGTATTCCAGTTAATGTGCGCTTGGTAGTAGCGACCAACGTTGATTTGGATTACGCCGTATCGGCCGGACATTTTCGCCGCGATTTGCTCTACCGGATTAATATCGCGCAAGTAAAACTCCCACCACTGCGTGAACGACCAGGTGATGTATTACCGCTCGCTGAACATTTTTTGAAAGTGTATAGCCAGCGCATGGGTTATCGCCAACCACAATTTTCTACTGGTGCTGTTGAATTGCTGCTGACCTATTCCTGGCCTGGCAATATTCGCGAATTAGAAAATGTGGTGCACTTTGCACTACTGGTTTCCAGTGGCGACAAAATTGAACCCGCGCATTTAAAAGTAACTGGCGGATGGAATACCGGTACCAATCATCAACAATTACCCCAACCAGTACATCAACCATTGCACAACACGAATGGGCAGAACCCTAATTTCAACAACTCAGGTTTTGGAACGCAACACGGCTCGCTGAATGGCTCCGACTTTAGTTCAGGTAATGGTTCGGGCAATGGTGATGACCCTATGACTGCTATCGCTAAACAATTGCGCAAATTGTTTACTGAGCAAGGCGATAGCGATCACTTTGACAAATTGGAAAGTTTGATTGTGCATGAAGCGTTTTCTCATGTGCGCTCCAATCAAGTTCACGGCGCGGCCTTGTTAGGAATTTCACGCAATGTAATGCGCACCCTGTTAAAACGTCACGGTTTACTCGCCGATACTGGTTTCAGCCGCGTTAACGATGGTACAGATCACGACGATGAATTACATAATCTGGATGCGAGCTTTGCGCGCTAATAGACTGTAAATGGATGCAACGTTTGACACCAATAAAACTCACAGTGAAGTAGAAACGCACGCCGCTAGAATCCGCACCAGCGGGATTCTAGCGCGCAGTGCAAATCTGCATAGCGTGTTTGAATATTTATACAGCTGCCATATCAATGGTAGAACGCCCAAGGAATTGGAAATTGCCATTGAAGGCATGGGGCGCGAAAAATCATTTGATGCAACACAAGATGCGGTAGTGCGTGTTTATGTGCATAAATTGCGACGCAAATTAGATGAATTTTACGCACAACAAGGAAAAGATCTTTCACATCGCCTACTCCTACCCAAAGGCGAATATCGGCTAGTACTGCAGCCGCGCGAATCAACCGTAATCACTTCAATATCTGCACAACCCACTGCTCAACCAGAACCCACTGCTCAGGTCAAAACAAAACCCACAAAAATTAACCTTCTGCTCGCAGTAACAGTATTTATATTGTTATTACTTAATCTATTTTTTATTCTGCACGGGCGCACTGTTTTTTCTGCTGAGACTACGCTGCGCAATCAACCGTTATGGCAGCCGCTATTCGTCGATGATCGCCCCACACTGTTAGTACTAGGTGATTATTTTATTTTCGCGCAAAGCAATAGTAACGGTAATGTAAAACAGCTAGTACGTGATTTCGAGGTAAATTCTCCGATGGAGCTAGCCAATTATTTACAACTTAATCCGCAAGAAGCGGAATATAAATTTGATATTGGTTTAAGTTACCTGCCCACCAGTACAGCTTATGCCCTGAATAAAATTAGCCCTATCCTCAATGCCCCGGATAAAACTGTTCAGGTTATTCTCGCGTCGCAATTAAACCCTGAGGCCTTACGCAACTCCCATATTGTGTATATCGGCCATCTCAGTGGACTTGGGCTATTAGCTGATGCTGTATTCGATGTATCGGGTTTTACGGTAGGCAGTGGCGGTTTTGACGAACTCGTCGATTCCAGCAATGGAAAAACCTACATCAACAGTAACGGAATGCCTGGTGAACATTCAAAAAACGGGCAGCATCTCGCTTACCTTGCAGCCTTTAATGGCCCTACAAATAATCGAATCATTGCTGTGGCTGGTTTTCGCGATGCGGGATTAATTGAATTAAGCAATATCATAACCAGCGAGAAAAATGTGGCCGAATTAAGCACTCAAGCCATATCGTCTAATTTTGAAGCCATTTATCAAACCACCGGTTTTGGGCAGACAACGACACCAGCAAAAATAATTACCGTAAAATCCATAAAAAATAATCGTTAACAGCAGCTTAACGTTAACGATCATCGCAATAACTGTACTTAACTGGATTACCTGTCTCATATTCCACACTCTAGCAAAGACAGCGGCAGTAACAACAAGCCCTGATTTTTCTATTTTGTTAGAGAATGCCATGAACAAACTACCTTTAATCACTGCGCTTATTGCCGCAGCGCAATGTACAGCTCCGCTGGCAGCATCGAGCGATGACCAAAATCATACAGAGACTGCCACATTAGAAACTACTCTTGTGCTCGGCCATCGTTTAAATCAATTAGGAAAAAAAATATCGGCTGCTGAAGGCATCATCGGCAGCGCGGATATTGCCAATCGCCCGGTATTACGCTCAGGTGAGATTCTGGAATTTGTACCGGGCATGGTGGTCACCCAACACAGTGGCTCCGGTAAGGCCAATCAATATTTTTTGCGCGGTTTTAATTTGGATCACGGCACCGATTTTAATACCAGTATTGATGGTATGCCGGTCAATATGCGTACCCACGGCCACGGCCAGGGGTACACCGATTTGAATTTTATTATTCCTGAATTGGTGGGTAGTATTGATTATCGCAAAGGCGCCTACTACGCCGAAGTGAGTGATTTTTCTAGCGCAGGCGCCGCTGCATTCAATTTAAAAAATTCGCTGGGCGAAAATATTGTCTCAGCTACTCTGGGTGAAAATAATTACGGCCGACTTTTCACCGCTGGAGAGATTCAGCTTGATAACGGTTTATTATTGCTCGGCCTTGAAAGCCAAATATCTGATGGACCGTGGACGGACATTGAAGAGGATATCGATAAACTTAATGTGAATGCACGTTATGTGCGGCCAATCGCCGAAGGCAGTTTTTCCCTCACTGCAATGGCTTATGATAATAGCTGGAACTCCCCTGACCAAATTCCTGCCCGCGCAGTAGCGCAAGGATTGATTGATAGTTTTGGCTCACTGAACACTACTAATGGTGGCGAATCAAGCCGCTATAGTCTCTCGGGGAATTGGCGCTCCAAAAACTGGAATGCCAATGTTTATGCAATAAAATCCAAATTGGAATTAATTGCAGATTTTACTTATTTATTAGATGATCCGATTAATGGCGATCAATATCAACAGCTAGATGATCGCACCATCTTGGGTGGTACTACCTCGCGCCAGTGGGATGTAGAATTATTCAATACAGATGTCACGCACAAACTCGGCGGTGAATTTCGTTACGACGATATTGCCAATGTTGGTTTATACAAAACCAAGGCGCGCGAACGCTTAAGTACAGTACGTGAAGATGCCGTTAAAGAAAGCTCCGGCGGCCTCTTTAGCCAAACCAGCTTTGCGCTAAGTGAGGCATTCCATTCTTATGTCGGCCTTCGCTACGATTATTACTACGTTGACGTAGACAGTAATATCGCGCCTAACAGTGGCACTGCAGATAAAGGGAAGCTGAGCCTTAAAGCCGGTGCCACCTATTTATTTAATGAAAATCTGGAAGGATTTATCAATGCAGGACAAGGTTTTCACTCCAATGATGCGCGCGGTGCAACACTGACACTCGACCCAGTTACACTAGAACCAGCCGACGCTGTAGAATTGATAGTTCCCTCAACTGGAGCCGAGATTGGTATAAAGATTTTTGATGCCCAGCATTTTAATATCTCCACCTCATTATGGTATTTAGAGTCTGAATCGGAATTAATTTTTATTGGCGATGCTGGTCACAACGAAGCTAGCCGCGCGTCTAATCGTGTTGGTGCAGAAGTGGCAAGTTATTTTTGGTTTGAAAATAAATGGAGTCTCGATGTCGAGCTCGCTTGGACGCGCGCACGTTTCGCTGAAAATACCCAAGAAGAAGGGAAATACGTGGATGGCTCAGTACCCTTTGTCGCCAGCACGGGTATCAGCTACGGCGGCCAAAGTAATGGGCTGCACAGCTCATTGCGCTATCGCTATTTTGGCGCCCGAGTTTTGGAAAGTTTTAACGATGTAAAAGCAGAATCTACCAGCACGGTAAATTTTGGTATTGGCTATCAGTGGGATGTAGTGAATATAGAATTGGAATTATTTAACCTGCTAGACACCAACGCCCATGATATCGATTACTACTATGCATCACGTCTGGCTGGTGAACCGGAAGAAGGTATCGACGATTTACACTACCACCCCGTAGAACCAAGAACACTACGAGCCAAGATTGAATATCGGTTTTAGATAATTATTCATACAGGCATTAATAAAAAACCGTCGCGATAAAATTATCGCGACGGTTTTTTAGGCGAAAAAAACTGTTAAGTGCTTTTTTCAGTCACAAACGACAACTTTGAAATCCCCGCTTTTTCAATCAACACCATCACTTTTGCGACAGTGCCATAGGGAACCACTTCATCTGCATTCAAGTTCAAACGAATTTCCGGATCTTGTAACTTGCGGCTCGCTAACTCGCTTTCAATTACATCCAGAGAATATTCATCTTTATCGAGATAAATTCTGCCTTGATCATCAATGCTCAGCACCACAGGTTTTTTCGGCTCTTCGATCTGCACAGTTGTTTCAGTGTCAGGCAGATTTACTTTAATCGCGTTGGTCATGAGTGGCGCGGTGATGATAAATACCACCAGCAACACCAACATTACATCAACCATGGGCGTAATATTGATTTCACTCAATACTTCATCGCTATCACCGCCACCACTTGAAATTGCCATTATGCAAATACCTCTTTACCGTTGTCGGATTTTCCACCCTCAGCTTTACTGGCATCGCGCACTGGTTGTGCTTGACCAGCTTTAATGACTGGCGCAGTAGCTTTGATACGGAAACCTGCTTTTTGTACCAAGCTGACAAAATCCGTGGCGAAATCATCTAAATCGGCAGCAGTTAATTTCAAGCGGCGCAAGAAAAAGTTGTACGCCAATACCGAAGGTACTGCGACCGCGATACCGACGCCGGTTGCAATCAATGCTTCACCAATCGGGCCCGCAACTACTTCAATACTCGCCGATTTGCTCGCGGTGATTGCGGTGAGCGCTTGAATAATCCCAAACACTGTACCGAACAATCCAACAAAGGGGGCGGTATTACCAATAGAAGCTAGAATTGCCAAACCATTTTCTAATGAACGACGCTCCTTCTGGATTTGCTGACGCAAATGGCGCTCTAATAAATCCTGACGATCCCAACTGTGCTCCAAATCATGTGCTTGGCTAGAATCAGCATTGCGTAAGGTTTGAAATCCAATTGCTGCAACACGCGCAGTGGCTCCTACATATTTCTCTAATGATGCAGCTGCATGTAAATCAGGGGCGCTCCAAAACGTTTTGGTAAAGCGACGATTCTGACGCGATAACAAGATGTGTTGGATAGCTTTAATAACAATTAGTGTCCAGGTAATGATTGAAAAAGCGATCAATGCCCACAGGGTCCACTCAACGATATGTTCGTACAACTCACTCATGATAAATACACCTAAAAATAACAAATTAATAAAAGATAAATTTAACGAAAAAATATTGCTAACCGATAGCTACACAGGGTTAGCCGTTAGAAAGTTTGAAATCAATCGGCACCTCTACCCAAGAATCTACCGGAGTATCACCCTGTTTGGCGGGCACAAATGACCAGCGTTTTACCGTTTGAATCGCTGCGGTATCCAACACTTTGCGACCACTCGATGTTTTTATTTCCACACTCGAAGGTTTGCCATTACCCAATACATGAACATTTAAAATGACCGTACCTTCCCAGCCCCGCTCTACCGCTTGCTCAGGATATTCCGGTGCTGGGTTGCGCAAATAACCAGGGTTTGCAGTAGCTGGTGTTATTGGCGGCGGCGCTGGTGGGGCAACTGGCGGTGGCGGCTCCACAATTTTTTCCACAACGGGTACTGGTGTTGGCTCTACCGGTTTTGGCTTTGGTTTTTCTACAGGTTTTGGTTTTTCTACTTTGGGCGGTGGTGGTGGTGGTAATTCTTCTGGAATTATCGGTGCGGGCGGTTGCTCTACCGGCGGACGATAAAGCTCTACCGTCATCGGCGGGATTTCGGCTTGGGTGATAGGCACTTCTGGCTTGAAATAAAAATAAGCAAAAACGGCAAAATGCAAACCTACAATTAATAACAGCGCGAGACTAGTGAATACAGCTTTGTATTTTGGATAAACCAATACAATTTGTTTATCACGATTAAATTCACGCGGAATTAAGGCGACAATATCAGCGGATTTTCGCGGTGCAGTTGCTGGCGCAGTGGTGCGTAATACATGTCGCGCATGGCGGCGATCATAACTATGTGGTTCAGAGTAAGCGTGAGCACTCATAAATTTCTCCCTAGCCTTACTGGGTCAACAGAAGTCGCTTGTGACGACAGAAATTACATCGATGAGTGAGCCATTCAACAGCATCGTGTGCTGTAGCAATGACTCTCTGCTATCAGGTATTTAGCAGCATCTATGCCAGAGTGATGAAAAGGGTTTGTTTTTCTGCAAATGCTTGAAAGCAGTGGAGTTATCGCAGAGTAAAATTGCCAAGGCAATAATAAAAATTAAAATCCAGCCATTAATTGCTGTTATATACGCAGCTAATTTGTTGATTTATCAGCAGATAATTTTCGTAGAAAAAAAAGCGTATTGTGGAAAAATGAACAGATGAACACCGCCTGCTGTTAGATGGTCCAGTAGGATTATTGAACTTGCACATCCGGTTTATAACTCCAATGTGGAGTAACTAATAAAATAACCAATGAAATAAAGGCAACGGTAATCGACAACCAAAGTGCGATTGGTGTATCGCCAATACGTTCAGGATATATTTTAACTACTGCACCCAAGCCAATTGCATTTCCACCTGCGACTAATACTGCGGCCGCATAATCATGAAAGCGACGCGCTTTGTTAGCTCCCACAGCCCAATTCGGGTGAGTGTTATAGCTGGGCAGTTCTTCATGCGCATTATTTAATTGTTCCAGCGCAGAGAGAAATCGGCGCAAATTGGTAATCGCCCGCTCCGCTTTATAATTCAAAAATGCCAGGCAAATAGACGAAACCGGAAACCCGGCAATTAACCATTCAACCGGCACATCTGCACTGCCCTCTCCCGGTTTAAGTGCAACAAGCGCCGCTAATAAACTCACCACAAGAGTGACGTATAAAGCCAGCGCCTGTTGCCGCTGATTAATTCGTGCATTGACTTCTTGATAGGCCGCAATAAAACGATAATTTGCATCGACGATGTATTTTGTTGTCATGAATTTTTTTACACCAATAAAAATTTCGAAAATAAAATGCAAAAACGACAAAGGCGCACATAGCACCTTTGTCGTTATGAAATAGCGCACCGACTAGCAGTGCAACACAATTTTTTTATGTTAAGCGCGCGGATCCGGCGTTAAACGTAAATAGGGTTTAATCACTTTGTAGCCCTTAGGGAAGCGGCGCGCTATTTCATCCGCGTCTTGCAGTGCGGGAACAATCACCACATCTTCGCCCGGCTTCCAATTGCCCGGTGTTGCCACTTTGTGATGCTCTGTTAATTGCAATGAGTCAATCACACGGAGAATTTCATCAAAATTTCTACCGGTACTGGCGGGATAGGTAATGATTAAACGAATTTTTTTCGCGGGATCAATAATAAATAAAGAACGCACCGTCAGTGTCGCACTGGCATTAGGATGAATCATGTCGTACAGAGTTGCTACTGAACGATCTGCATCAGCAAGAATGGGGAAATTAACCTGGGTTAATTGTGTCTCGTTGATATCGTTTATCCAACGGTTGTGTGAATCCACTGCATCAACACTCAATGCAATCGCTTTTACATTGCGCTGGGCAAAATCATCTTTCAATTTTGCGGTTAAGCCCAACTCGGTGGTGCACACGGGAGTGAAATCAGCTGGATGCGAAAACAATACACCCCAACTATCGCCCAACCATTGATGAAAACTAATCGGGCCTTGGGTGGACTCTTGCGTAAAATCGGGGGCTTCATCGCCTAAACGTAAACTCATTATTCTCTCCTAAAAAATATTCTATCAATGAAGGTACTGTGCGGTGAGTGCCATGGTAGGAGTTTAACGACATGAACAAAAAGAATTTTTCGTGCTTTGCTTAGAACCAAAGCATGGGTAATACCGATCAAAAACCCCTGCTGTGCAAGTTATAAGCTGAGAATAAGTGAGTATTTCTCAAAGTGAATACAGGCGGATATGATGCCTATACCCAACACTGGAACGGAAATGCTTTGCATGAAAATTCGCGACCTCGATCTATCCGATAACGCAGTCAACCAGGAACACGAAGCCTTTGGTATTCCTCCGGTAGAACAAATTCCCCTTCATCCGATTATTCGCACCGCTGTCTGGTTTGCAATTCTGACACTCATCGGCCTTGTCGCACTCGGCGCAGCCCAGATATTTGGCAGCAGTTGGAATGAGGGTCTGGCCACCATCAAGCTCACCCTCAATGACTCCATGTTTTGGAACGCTTTATTAGTGGGCTTGCTGGCACAAATAGTTGATGGCGCACTTGGCATGGCGTATGGACTTACTTCAACCAGTTTTTTATTAGCGACTGGCGCATCACCTGCATTAGCGAGTGCATCGGTACATATGGCAGAAGTATTCACTACAGGAATATCGGGAATCTCTCACGCAAAATTCGGCAATGTCGATAAAAAATTATTTTTGCGCTTGTTGATTCCCGGCATTGTTGGCGGCCTGCTGGGCGCATTGCTCGTCACACAAATTGATGGCAATACCCTTAAGCCATTCATCACTGTCTATTTATTGCTGATGGGCGTTTATGTATTAAGCAAAGTATTCCGCAAACATATCACCGCGCGCAAAGGCGAAGCCAAACACGTTGCCAAACTGGCCTTGCTTGGCGGCTTTGTTGATACCTCAGGCGGCGGCGGTTGGGGGCCAGTAGTGACCACCACATTGGTGGGCACAGGTCATGATCCGCGTACAACAATTGGCTCGGTGAATTTTGCAGAATTTTTTCTGACCCTTGCCAGTGCCGCTTCATTATTTATTTTGGTAGATGAAACTATCTGGCATGTAGTGGCAGGCTTGATTGTGGGCGGATTATTCGCCGCACCTTTTGCGGCTTATGCGTGCAAAAAATTCTCCACCAGAACCTTGCTGATTTTGGTGGGTTTGTTGATCAGCGGTATATCACTATTCAATCTGTATAAGGCACTTATCGGCTGATAAGTGCGCTCAAAACCCGTTATCAGGCAGATTGCTTATCAGGTCTGCCTTTTCCTTGGTAGGGTTTTGATAGGCACGCGAATCCCGTAGAATGGCCGCCTGTTTTCCCTCAGCCGGTCACCCTCATGTCCAACACCCTTGAAGCCAATGACAGCCATACCCCAATGATGCAGCAATACCTACGCATCAAAGCCCAACATAAAGACGAGATGGTGTTTTATCGCATGGGGGATTTTTACGAGCTGTTTTTTGATGATGCTAAAAAGGCCTCCGAGATTCTGGATATCACCCTCACCGCGCGCGGCAAGTCCAACGGTGAACCAATTCCTATGGCGGGCATTCCGTTTCATTCGGCCGATGGCTACCTCGCCAAGTTGGTAAAAGAAGGTGTGTCCGTTGCGGTCTGTGAGCAGATCGGCGACCCCGCGACCAGCAAGGGGCCGGTTGAGCGCAAAGTGATGCGCATTGTGACTCCTGGTACCGTGAGTGATGAAGCGCTGCTGGATTCGCGCCGGGATAATTTATTGGTGGCGATACATCAAGCTGGCGATACGTTTGGAATCGCTTCACTGGATATGGCCAGCGGTCGCTTTTTGGTGTTAGAAGTAGACGGCTTGGAATCAGCGCTCGGAGAGTTACAGCGTTTAAGTCCCGCTGAATTATTAATTAGCGATCACATCACCACATCATCGCTAGTAGAAAACCGCAAAGGCTTGCGTCGCCGTGGGCCATGGGAATTTGATTTGGAAACGGCCGAGCGATTATTGATCCAACAATTTTCCACTAAAGATTTAGCCGGTTTTGGTTGTGATCATTTAAAAACTGCACTCTGCGCCGCCGGTTGTTTATTAAGTTACGCGCGCGAAACCCAGCGCACCGCTCTGCCCCATGTGCGCAGCCTTGCGCATGAAAATCGCGATGAAGCGGTGATTATGGACGCGGCGACACGACGCAATTTGGAATTGGATATCAATTTAACCGGTGGCGATGAACACACGTTATTTTCTGTGCTTAATCGTAGCGCGACCAGCATGGGTAGCCGATTATTGCGTCGCTGGTTGAATCGCCCGTTGCGAGATCTAAATTTATTAATTGGCCGACAAGATGCCATCGCCGAACTACAACACAATTATGCATTTGAAGTTTTTAATGGCATTTTAAAACGTGTCGGCGATATGGAGCGCATTCTTGGTCGCCTTGCCTTACGCTCAGCGCGCCCGCGCGATTTATCTCGTTTGTTGATGTCGATTGGCACCTACCCTGAATTGCAAAACGAACTGGCGCAAAAAAAATCGCCACAATTAAACAATCTCGCACAACAAATATCTACCTTTCCTGAACTGGTGGAATTGTTATCGCGCGCAATTATTGAAAACCCGCCAGTGGTAATCCGCGACGGCGGTGTAATTGCACCCGGTTACGATGCCGAGCTGGATGACTTGCGCAATATCAGCACCAATGCTGGCCAGTATTTATTGGATTTGGAAACGCGCGAGCGCGAGCGCACCGGCATTCCGACATTAAAAGTGGGTTATAACCGCGTACACGGTTATTTTATTGAATTGACGACGGCGCAATCTGAAAAAGCACCGGCAGATTATATTCGTCGCCAAACGTTAAAAAATGCCGAACGTTATATCACCCCCGAATTAAAAGAATTTGAAGATAAAGCACTCTCGGCGCAGAGCCGTGCACTCGCGCGCGAAAAAGCGCTTTACGAAGAATTAATTGATATTTTGAATGTGAAATTAATTCCACTGCAAGATTCGGCGGCTGCGGTTGCAGAGCTCGATGTACTCACCACACTCGCTGAACGCGCCGATGCGCTCGGGTTTTGTAAGCCAGAATTATCGTTGCGCGCGGGGATTAATATTGTTGGCGGGCGTCATCCGGTTGTTGAACAAGTTACCAGTGCACCCTTTGTGCCGAACGATCTGGAATTTAATCCGCAGCGCCATATGCTGATCATCACCGGCCCGAATATGGGTGGTAAATCGACTTATATGCGGCAAGCGGCATTGATTACGCTGCTCGCACACATTGGAAGTTTTGTGCCTGCGCAAAAAGCGACGATTGGAATTGTCGATCGTATTTTTACCCGTATTGGTTCAGCTGATGATTTGGCCGGTGGCCGCTCTACTTTTATGGTGGAGATGACTGAAACCGCCAATATTTTGCACAACGCCACCGAGCGCAGCTTGGTGTTGATGGATGAAATCGGGCGCGGCACCAGCACCTTTGATGGACTCTCGCTCGCATGGGCTTGCGCTAAACATCTCGCTGAAAACGTGCGCGCGTTTACCTTATTCGCTACACATTATTTTGAAATTACTACGCTGCCGGAAACAGTGACGGGTATAGCCAACGTGCATTTGAATGCAACAGAACATAAAGACAATATTGTGTTCCTGCATAAAGTACAGGAAGGCCCCGCGAGTAAAAGTTATGGTTTGCAAGTAGCAAAACTTGCTGGAATTCCAGCACAGGTTTTAGCAGAAGCACAACAACAATTGCATTTGTTGGAAAACGGCGAACACCCTCATTCAATTAAATCTGCACCTGTTGCTATAACAGCACAGGAAACGCAATTTGCATCAACAACAATAGCGTCACCATTACAGTCTGGTCTTTTTGATGTTTTACCCAGCCCAGTGTTAGATGCGTTGAAAAAAATAAATCCTGACAACTTAACTCCACGCGAAGCATTGGAGCAGTTGTATCGATTGAAAGAGCTGTATTCAAAAGGAAAATAGGATTTATAAAGAACCATTCTCAACAATTGCTTTTTTGCCGCTGTTTTAGTGGTTTTTCTATAGACTTTAGCCAGCCAAAGCCTACCAAAAAAATCCTAGGCTGTTTAGAATGCGCGCTCTTGTTTTCGCAGGTTCTTTGCAAGGCCTGCTGACTATCGAATTTAGTTACTTGTGGGAGTCTCCTATGACTTTTGTAGTTGGGGAAAATTGCATCAAATGTAAGCACACAGACTGCGTAGAAGTCTGCCCGGTTGATTGCTTTTACGAAGGCCCCAATTTTTTGGTGATTCACCCGGACGAGTGCATCGACTGTGCTCTGTGCGAACCTGAATGCCCGGTTGGCGCCATCTTCTCAGAAGATGAGTTGCCCGATGACCAAGCGGTATTTTTGGAACTGAACGCCGAATTGGCGCAAGTCTGGCCGAATATCACCGAGATTAAAGATGCTCCTGCTGATGCGGAAGAATGGGATGGTGTCCCTGGCAAGCTACAACACCTTGAGCGCTAATTTGCTCGCTCGCCAAAACCGCGCACTGCGCGGTTTTTTTTCGCTTGTCTTTTGCCAATCAGATGAAATAACCGGGTGCGGCTGGCAAATCAGAGTGCTGTGCTACACTCATTGAAGTCTTCTTTAGACCCTATCTGTAAGCGATGCAAACCAATAACGAGGAACAAGCTATGGGGATCAACGACAAACCTTACAGCGAAAAGCGCGATTTTATCCGCATGAAAATTGGTGCACCTTTAAGCGCCAAGCTGGCGGCCGCAGAGGACACTATTGAAGGCTTATGTCTGGATTTAAGTGGTGGCGGATTGCAAGTAGAGACTAAACAACGCTTGGAAGTGGGCACAGAGGTCGAGGTAGAAGTCTCTTCTGGTCATGGCCACAACCCGACGCTGAAGGCCAACGCTAAAGTTGTGCGAGTAACAGCCACTGAGACGGACGGCTATGTAATAGGCTTGGTGATTATCGAAATGCTTTCCTGAAAGCAGCCCTACCCGGCTGCCTTGCGACCACGGCTACTTCGCGTAGCCGTTAGTTAAAACTCCTCATCAAATTCCTCTTCACCAAAATCTTCTGTGCCGAAATCATCGGACACTTCACCGTTATTGATCAAGAATGCGCGCCGCTGTAAGTACACATCGCGAATAAATACATAGCGGTCACCGGAGATACTTTTCTCTAGCTCCAACAAACCCGCGCGCGTATCCATCAAGGAAAAGGCGAGCACTGTATTTTCGGTAGGAACATGATCTATGTAAGTCGTCGGACTGGTATACCAATCAACAGGCCTACCAAAACCATCGCGCAGCGTACTTGGCCCGAAGAATGGCAATACCAGATAGGGCCCTTGCCCTACCCCCCAGACTGCCAGGGTTTGGCCAAAATCCTCGGAGTCATCGGCAGGTAAATTCATGTACTGGGCGACATCCAACAAACCGGCAACACCGATCGTACTATTTAATAGAAATCGGCCGGTATCGTGCGCAGCACCTTTGAAATCACCTTGTAGTAATCCGTTGATAGTGTTGGGTACTTCGCCAACATTGTTAAAAATATTGCTTACACCCGTTTCTAAAGGATCTGGCATAACGAACTTGTAGGTTCTAGCCAAGGGTTTGATTGCCCAGCGATCGAGCGTGTCATTAAAGGTGAAGATTGCGCGGTTAAAACCCTGCCAAGGGTCAGCGCTCTGCTCGGTCTGCGCCAGACTGGATAATGGAAGGACAAAACCAAGCGAGAGAAATGTAAGTAAAGGCTTAAGCAGTGTAGATTTCATAAGGTTCCTGATGCGCAACAAAGGCGCGATGAAAGCGTTTCAGAAAGTAACGCCCCGAGGACGTGCCACTTTAACGAATCGCCTTGGCTTGAACAACCCAATTTAGTGCAACCAAGGCTCGGTAGTTACAAACTGCAACAATCCTGCTCATCTCAAATACGCTGTTCAGACAGTTATTTCATCCAAATACTCACCCACAGTGAAATATTTCAGACACATATCAGCAACAAAACCTTCACAAATTTGTCGTCCAAATTTCATATTTGTCATCAAAAATAGCGCCTCAACGCGAAGGCCATCACGATTCACGACAAATGGCGGCGTTCACATTTTCCCTTACACCCCTTGTGAAACCGAGAAGAGACTGACCACATGAAACTGAAAAATCTATTTGCATTGAATGTATTAGCGGCAACCTTGGCTGCCTGTGGTGGCGGTGGCGATATCAAACTAAATCCAAGCCTTACCCAAACTGACTCAAATAACCCGACAACAATTAACAATGGTGGCACAACTACTCCGATAAATCCTTGCGCTAAATATTCAAAAGGAGGCTTGGATGTTCAAGGTACTTTGACTGGAGCAAACTGCGTATATGCCACCAGCTTTGCATCTAGCAGCACTGAAATTACTGCGGATTTAGTTATTCCTGAACTGTCTAACAACGGCGTACATATTTTCAACGGAGCACTGTTTATCGGTGAAGACGTTGACAGCAACGCCGCTTTGGCTGGTAAGCGCATCCCACAAGAAGGTGAAGGTGCAACCTTGACTATCGCTGCTGGCGCCAAGATTGCATTTGATCGCGGCGAAGACTACCTGCGTATCGCACGCGGTTCAAAAATTATTGCTGAAGGTACCAAGGACAAACCTATCATCATTTCCGGCACCAAAGATTTGCGCGATAACTCTGCCACTATTGCTGACCGGGGTCTGTGGGGCGGTGTTCAAATCAACGGTAATGGCATCACCAACAAATGTACCGATATTCAGCGCGCTGCACCAGTTGCGCCCCTGACTAGCAATGTACACAGCTGTCACATCCTATCTGAAGGCTTGCCTGGCACCTACGGCGGCAATAACAATGCGGAAAGCTCAGGTACCCTGCGCTATGTAGTAGTGAAGCATGCGGGTTATAAGGTAGTAGAAGGTAATGAGCTCAACGCAATTACCTTTAATGGCGTAGGTTCAAAAACCGTTGTTGACCACGTACAAGCTTATTCAACGCAAGATGACGCTTTTGAATGGTTTGGCGGTGCAGTCAGTGCCAAATATCTGGTTGCAGTTGGAGTCTCCGATGATGCTTTCGACTACACCGATGGCTATGTCGGCAACCTTCAATATGCACTGTCAGTTGCACCTAACGGTGTCGGCGGCAATAACTGTATTGAAGCCGATAATGCTGGTGGCACCCGCGCTGATGACATAGCACCACTGACCAAACTGCGTGTATCCAACCTGACCTGTATCACTAATAACGTTGCGCAAAATGCTGGCACCGTACCGTCGCCCGATGGTGCATCACTTGGCCTCTTGATTCGCGAGGGTATGTTGATCGAGCTATACAACAGCGTAGTTACTGTGAGCACTACTGATATGGCCTCACGCGCGCTCTTCACTTTCAACGACACCACCGGCCCACAAACCGTCAAAGCCGCAATCGACGGATGGACTGTGGCCAAGAGCAACATCTTCGTTGGTACCGGCGGTGCAACTGTGAGCAAAGTGGATCCATTAAACGCAGCATTTAGTGTCACCGACTGGTTGGCCGCAGGTGACAACCGGATTATCAATGCAACTAACCAATTGCCCGCAAGCATCATCAAAGACCTGTCTACTAATGACAAAGCTTACTTAAGCCTTGCAGCCATGGCTGATGCAACTACGGCAGCAATTACCGTCCCTGTATATGACGTAACCATGCTGAACGACACCTTCGCTGCCGGTGCTATACCCGCTGTTGGTGCAACGGCCAGCAGCCGCTTCTTCACCAAACCAACTCACATTGGTGCTGCTGCCGAAAGCAATAACTGGGTTTCTGGTTGGACTGTTGGCCTGTAATCCACACAAACCGTGTTTTGGATGACATGAGTGAGGCGCTTAAGGGCGCCTCACTGCTAACTATCGCCGATTTGTTCCAAGAAGGTTATGACCATGCATACACTAAGCACTAAGCGACGCCAGCTGTTTCTGGCGATTACCGCCTCCAGCCTGGGTTTGGCACAGGGTATTCTCGCACAGGAAGCTGACACCAAAATTGCCCCCGCGCCGAATTTAGTCTCCATAGAGGCTCCAGTTATCGAGGAAATGATGGTAACCGGACGCCAGCAAAGCGCGGCGCAATCGGTAATGTCTGAGCGTATTGAGCAGGCATTTTCTGCCGACTTGATGGATGCCGACCAAATAGCACGCACAGGCGACTCTAACGTAGCCGTAGCGCTTACCCGCGTCACTGGCGTTACATTACTCGATGGCAAATACGTTTATGTGCGCAGCCTCGGTGAGCGCTATTCAAGCACCCTACTTAACGGTGCCGCCGTTCCCTCCCCCGAGCTGACCCGCAACGTACTGCCACTTGATTTAATTCCGGCTTCAGTTGTACAGACACTCAAAGTACAAAAAGCCTGGTCTCCGGATTTGCCCGCCAATTTTGGTGGCGGTAGCGTTGATGTGCGCACCAAAACCGTACCGGATGAATTTGTATTTAGCCTCTCGGCAGGTACCGGAATTAACACCGAAAGCAGCGATGGTCTAACCCATGCAAGCCATGGCGAAAAATTCCAGATGCCAACTAACCTGGAATCAGCCATCAGTACTTATCTGGGTAACATCCGCACACGCAATATCGCTGCGCTTAATGATTCGGATGGTGGCTCACCTACTGCTGACGAACTCAGAGCGGCGTCGGCCATCAACCGTAGCCTGATGGTTGGAGTCAACCGCGATGTGGCAATTTATGAGGATTCCTTAGCACCAGACTTTTCTGGCAGTTTGGCACTAGGTAATAACTGGTCATTAAGCGATGACCTGGACATAGGCGCCGTCGTCAACTTCAGTCAGGACACCAAGTGGCGTAACAAAGATCAAAAGACTCGCGATGTGGGCTCCCCGGACACCGTAGTGGCGGATATCAAACGCACCGCAGAAGAAACCCGCCAATTACTCTCTACTAATGTCGGTGTTAGCTATCAGGATGCACATAAAGTTCAGGCAGCTTTTTATCATATTGAAAACATTTTGGATGAAGCGCGAATCAAGACTGGATTTGACGGATCAAACTTCACTTTGGATAAGGGTTCGGAGTACATAAAATACGAAACACGTCTGGAAAACCGCGAGCTGGAAGTTGCCCAAGTCAATGGAGAGCACAAATTTGACCAATTGAGCCGTTCCTGGTTGGATACCCCTGTTGTTGACTGGTTCTATTCAGAATCCACTGCCAAAACTGATATCCCCAATCAGGTTAATGTCAATGGCGCCAATACCATAGACCCAACCACCGGTGCGCTTATCAGCACGCAATTGTTACCCGCGGCAGCAATGGCCAGCTTCCAATTCCTCACCTTGGAAGACGATGTGGTCAGCTACGGCTGGAATGCAAAAGCGCCGCTGGTGTTTGATGCTTGGGAAATCAATCTTTCAGGTGGTTTCAACTACAACGACAAAACCCGCGAGTATTACGGTTATACCGCCAACATAGATGCAACTGGTATTGGTAGTAGTGTGCTGCAAGGCGATATTGATGATGTACTTAGCGATGCCAAGTTGCTTGATCACAACAACAACTTTGAAATGAATGTGGGCGGCGGATTTGGAACCGAAAGCTACATAGCCGCACAAATCACCGAAGGTGCCTACGGTATGTTTGATGCTACCTGGGATGAGCGCTGGCGTGTGACCGCAGGTGCGCGTTACGAATCCTTCAAACAAGCCTTGTTGCCGATTGATTTGCTGGACTACACCGGCGAAAGCATTAAGAAATTGCTGGAAGATTTACAAAAAGACGACCAAGCCTATGCGTTCGCAGAAGATGACTGGTATCCATCACTTGCCGTTACTTACATGAACGAAGGCTTCATGAACACTGAAGTGTTTCAGCTTCGCCTTAGCGCCAGCGAAACAGTTGTACGCCCGGATCTGCGTGAGATGTCTGATGTTGTTTATATAGATCCCGAGCTGGGCTTCAAGGTCAAGGGTAACTCCGGATTGCAAATATCTGAGCTCACTCACTATGACTTGCGCGCCGAATGGTTCTTTGACAGTGGCAATAGTTTTACTGCATCGATCTTTTACAAAGATATTCTCAACCCAATTGAGAGCACTCGCTTGCCAGGTTCTGATGACGACATCATGCTCACCTTCGAGAATTCTGAAAGCGGTGAAATTTATGGCTTGGAATTAGAAGCACTGCGTGATTTGGGAGCAGGCTTTTTTGTGTCATCCAACCTCACTTTAAGCGATTCAGAAATTGTGTCCCCAGAAGGCATTGGCTATACAAACGCCAAACGTCCGATGACCGGCCAATCGGAATATGTACTGAATGCACAATTAGGTTTTGACTCTGATGACGGTATGCACAGCGCTTCACTTGTGTATAACTTATTCGGCGAGCGCATGCTCTATGCCGCGCGCAATATCGGCGCCCAGCAAGATGCCTATGAACAACCGTTTAATTCGCTGGATTTAACTTACTCCTGGTACGCAACGGATAATGTCACTACCAAAATAAAACTCGCCAATATCCTCAATGAGGAGCGTCTATTTGAGCAAGTTAATTCTAATGGGGAAAACGTAGAAATATTAAAACAACAAGTAGGAACCAGTTTCAGCCTGGATGTGAAATACACCTACTAAGTCAATAATTGATCCAACAAATCGTTTGATTAAGCCACCTTCGGGTGGCTTTTTTTATGCGCAAAAAATTCTAAATTATTTTTGTTTGCACCCAAAACTGTCACAAACTATTCACATTGGTGTGCTAGGCCGAGTGCTAATCTAACAATGAAGCCGGAAGTCAATGGCCCATAAGGGTGCAGATTACCGTTTAATGATTCACGAGGAGCACACAATGACTAAAAATATCCTAAAAAAAACAATTCGCTCACTGGTAATGCTAGCGGTTATTGCACCTATTGCGAGCTATGCAGCAGCTTATACTCCCGCTAAATTTGGTAACGCCGAAGCAACCTTGGGTAAACAAATTACCCTGCCAGCCTCATTTGGTGAAGGCGTAAAAACGGTAGCGGTCTATTGCCAAGCCGATGTAATGACAACCGGTAATATCAACAGTATTAATTGCTATGAAAATAGTCCGCTTGTATCTATGCAACAAGTGACTGAATCTGCACTTAAATCGGCGACGTTTGAGCCAGCAACCATTGATGGCAAAGTAGTTCCCGTGAGAATGCAATTACGCGTTGTTTATTCGCTTGGCGGAACCCAGGCACCGATTGTATTGCTGCCAAACCTTGGCACATTGCAAGCCCAATACGGCACGCACTATTACGCTCCTCAAGAGCGTCTGGACACCAGCGATTGGTATGCCCACTACTCCACTAAAGAACACGGGGATGGGAAATTGTTTTTTGCCGAAGGTAAAACGACGCGCGTAATGGCCAACATTGAAGCGGACGGAAAAGTAGAAACTGTTAGTACTATTGAAGCGGCGTTACGTAAGCAAAACGATGCCGCCAATATTGAAAGCTCACTAAAAAAATCGCAATTCATTCCGGGATTTGTGCAAGATAAACCAACTGCAATGCACTACATCGCTGTAGTAAATTATCAAAAATAGTATTGTCACTTCACATGTAAAGAAACAAAAAGGCCGCATTAGAGCGGCCTTTTTTATTTCCACAAACTTATTTGTGGATACAGATTATTCAAGGCAACTAAATTCGATACTGAGCGCAATCCTACCCATCGCCAATGAACGATATTCTTCGCGCTCAATAGCAAAACCTTTCGCACATTTCTCCATGGCTTTGGGTAACAACTGGGTGCGCGCCAAGGCAACACTGGGCCATTGATCTACTTCAACTCTCAACATAAAGGGAATTACGCCTGACGTTGCTTTATTCGCAGAAGCCACTGCTACAGTTGCAGTTTGCGTTTTTACAGCGACAGGTTTTTCATCTGCTGTTTCCAGTACCGCACCTTCGCTACCTTGTTTAAATGCCTTGTGTAAAACACCGTTGAGCCCTTCGTCGGTGTAATCACAATCTTGCTGATTTACATTCATTGAATCAGCGTTATCGACCGCATTACCACAATTGTCATCGGCATACACTTGCACCGCACAACAAGCGCTAATGATTGCTACCAATATCACTTTCATCTCATCACCTCTTTGCTATTGATCAACATTGAGCGCAGCGCACAAATAATAAAGGGTGCCGAGGCACCCTTTATTTACACTGGTAAAAAATTACAACAATTAGAATTTGTAATCCATACCAACGCCAACATAAGTATCGTCACGTGGTGCAGTAGCTACTAACACATCGTTTTCTACTTTAGTGACGTAACCGTACAAGGTTGAGCTTTTGGTCATTTTGTAATCTACGCCAACACTGGCGCTTTCGCCATCAGCCATTTTCACTTCTGATTGGCCGTATTGGGTTTTCAGTGCCCACTTGTCAGTCACGTTCCACAAGGCAGATACAAACGCACCATCTTCTTCATCAGTTACGCCGTTGTCGTAGTTTTCACCCAACAAACCGAATTGGAATGCACCCAGAGTAACACGGCCAACCAAGCGAATCAGGTCTACGCCTTCTGCTTCAACATCTTGATCCATTGCAACAGCAACATAAACAGCAGGAGTGTTGAAACCTACAGACACAGATACGCCGTCATCTACGTCATCAGATTCTTTAGTGACATAAGCGATAGAACTGGTGAACGCACCCCAAGAAGCTGGAGTTACGTATTGAACGATATTGCTAGCGCGAATTTCGCCCCTGAAGATTTGCGTGATATCACCTTCCAAATCATTGAACAGGTCAACTTTTTCTTGTGCTACTTTGGTTGGGGTATCAAAGTTACCTGCCATGATCGTACCGGCAGAACCTTGCAAACCAACATAAATATTACGTTGCCCAAAGGTTTGGCCGTTTGAGCCAACACCATCATCTACTTCGGTTTGGTATTCGAATTGATAAATAACTTTTAGCTGTGAATTCACTTCTTCACCGCCTTTAACACCAATGCGTGAAGCATTGCTTACCAACTCAACTTTGCTGCCACCTACTTCTTCGTCAGCATTTTGTACTGATACGTTGGCTTTACCGTATACGGTAACGTCTGCCATTGCTGCAACAGGCAGAACAGATGCAATAACCAAAGCTAATAACGATTTTTTCATGGAGTCGTCTCCTAGAGTGTGTATTTTGCGCTCAATTCTTGAACACGGGGGGTACTAGATATAATGTAAATAGTGACGTTTTTTGTTTCTGATTCGTTGCCATTGTGTGAACAAAAAGTTACAGAAATATGACAAACAAGCCACTCATTGTTGCGGGCGGATTATATAAAGAAAAACAAGGCGGTTTTGTGATTAAACGGTGTTTTAATGTAAAAAATCGAAATTTTTGCACTAATTTTGCGCGTTTCATAACCAATACAGTAAGAATGCAATTTATGGTGCCTATTTAAGGGCACGCATTAATCAATATGGCTAATGATATCCAGCACAAATAACTCATGAATTAATGCCTCCGCTTCACTAATCAGAACATCGAGATGACTATGCTGCATTTCTGCTGCAATAAGGTGGATATGATCAACAAGGCACACATGAGTATTAGCTTGAAGTAGATGTAGCAAACGCAGCGTCATGGAATTTGCGGCCATAAAACAAACTTTATCAACGCGGTTGCGATAGACCACCAACTGTGTTTGCTCTGGTGTTGCGGGTTGATAACTAGCAGATATTTTATGCACCGGATATTGATAACTGAGACAAACGACTAAAGGCGAAACCCGTGGCATAGACTTCAGCGGCTCACGTGGATAACTCGATGCAGGCGGAATATCAGCTTCACTGACATCCAGCGCCAATTCGATCCATTCATAATGTGCAAGCTCAAGCAGAAATACCGGGTCTTCTTCAAGCACTCCGCGCTCTTGCATTAAATAGTGCAAAAATTCGTCACTGATTTCTAAAAAATACGGCGTTTGGCAGCGATGTCGAGAAATAAAATCGCGAATTAACGCATGCCACTGTTGATCACTTAATAACGAGCGAATCACTGGAAATACAGTAGCGATAAAATTTTCGATGTTGTTATAAATCAAATCACGATAAATCCCCATCCGCCGTTCTTCTATTTCCAGCGGAGCAGGATACTCATGTGGCGCACGCAAATGTTTAGTAAATGCCAGCTGGATTTCCTGAAAGTGTTTCATCGTGCAATCGACGCCGATAAATATTGACGCTGTTTTATTTCATCCAACTCCGCCAATAATTCCGGTAATGGTGGAATATTAAAATCCCGTTCCAACAATGTCGGTTTCACGCCAAATAACTCATAAGCTTTGCTGAGTAGATCCCACACTGATGCAATCACTGGCGCACCGTGAGTATCCACACGTAAATCATCAGCTTCTTGGTAGTGGCCAGCAATATGAATATAGGCCGTGCGCTCGCCGGGTAAACTGGCGAGAAATTCGTAGGGGTTATAATTGTGATTAATACTGTTGACGTAGATATTATTTACATCAAGCAAAAGTGCGCAATCTGACTTTTTAATCACCGCATTGATAAAGTCACTCTCCGTCATTTCTTGCTGTGGCGCACAATAATAAGAGGAGTTTTCAATCGCGATGCGCTGCCCAAGAATATCCTGCGCCTGTTGAATACGTGCAGCCACATAATCAACCGCCTCTTCTGTAAATGGAATCGGCAATAAATCGTAGAGCTGGCCATCATCGCTGCAATAGCTTAAATGCTCGCTGTAATAGCGAATGCCATGGTCGTGCATTAATTTTTTAGTAGCAAGCAGTAAATCGGTATTGAGCGGTGCAGGTGAACCCAGTGAGAGAGACAAACCATGACATACAAAGGGAAACCGTTCGGTATAAGCGCGGAATTTTTTACCGAGGCGACCGCCGACATTAATCCAATTCTCCGGCGCCACTTCCATAAAATTTATATCGTTAGGTGTAGTTTGATCAAGGGTAGTAAATAAAGTCCGGCGCAGACCTAAACCTGCGCCGGAAATTGCAGCGGAATAATTCATCAAAGAGGTCTTAACTGTTACTACTCAGCTTTTGGTGCTGAACTGGATTCTGCTTTTTTATCGGCGCCACATTTACCCTCACCACATTTACCTTCGCCTGCCGCTTTTTTCTCTGCGCCGCATTTACCTTCGCCGCACTTACCTTCATCTTCCGATTTTTTATTGGCGCCGCATTTAGCTTCGCCACATTTGTGCTCGCCATCTGCTTTATCAGAGTTATCCGCAAGGGTGTAACCCGAATTCAGTGATGTAGCAGCAAAAGTAGTTTCCGCTGATGCCATTGGCACCAAAGCCGCCGAAGCTACGAAAGCGGCACCAAACAACGCAGACATAGAGGAAATTTTATTGTTCATTGTAAACTCCAGAATATTGAGTGTGATAAAGACTATTTATGCATAGAAAAAAGTATAGCCACAACAGGAAAACTCGCATCCACCACTACTATTGAGGGCGGCTAGTTACGAGAAGTCGTATGCTTACTTATTAGCTAGACGCCGCAAGATTTACTTTGTTACAAACTATTAAACAAATTTTCCCCTTACTGTTAACCCTGAGCCAATAACATTGCCTCTTCCCATTGCTTGCTCATGCGCTTATCGGAGACCGGTACTTGGGTTTTGAGTGTTTGTGCAAACAGCGAAATACGTAATTCTTCAATCCACCAACGGTAATCCATCAGCGCCATATTCTGCACCAATCGATAATCACCTTCTTTAGCCAGATAATCCACCAGCCGCTGCCAGTGCGGTGCAACTTCCGCTAGCTGAAGTTTATCTTTTTGCGGATTGAGCGCCGCTTTCTCCAGGCGCTGCTGAATGCCGCGCATATATTTCGGGTATTGCTGTAACCACTGCTCTGGCGTCTTATAAATAAGACCAGGATAAAACAATTGCGTTAATTGTTGATTGATATCGCCGATTGTAAACGCCAACATCAACATATTCTTTTGTTGCTTCACTTGCTTTTTAACATCAACTAACAATTTCAAACTGCTGACCAGATGGTTTGCTAAATTCTGGGCGTGAGCAATTAACTTATCCTTAATAAGCGTTACGCGCTCGTCAAACGCGACTTTAGTGCGCGGTAAATGTTGCTGATCAGGCACTGCAAGTTGTTTGATCGCCGCCATAATTAAATCGTCAGCCACTTGCTCGCGGTTACCAATGCCTGCCAATGTCAATGTAACCTCCTGTCCCTTTAGTAATTCTTTCTGTAAATATTTAACAGTTTGCGCCAGCGATAAATACACCAGCCGCGCAAGCCCACGTTGGGTTGAATCCAATGCTTCTAGCGGGTTATCCAATACCTGCAAAGCAACCGAGGATTGTTTATCAACCAATGCCGGATAAGCGCGAATACTGATTCCACCGCGTGGCAATTGGATCGCTTGTGGCAATGCATCAAAATTCCATACAACAATTCCATCGCGCTCAATATTGGTTGCAGCAGATTGGATATTTTGTTGCACACGCTCGCGGTATTTATCGCGCAACGGCGTCAAATCGCGGCCACTGGCGATAATTTTACCTTTGTCATCCACAACATGAATATTAAAGCGGTAATAATCATCAACGTTAGTTTCAAGCCAAGCATCTTTAGATACATCAACACCTGTCAGGCGCTTTAATTGCAGCCCCAGCGCTTCGGTTAATGGTTTGTTGTCGGGCGATAAGGTCGCAAGAATCTTATCAACTACATCTGGGACGGGCACAAAATGTTTACGCACAGTTTTAGGTAGGGATTTAATCAGGCCGATACATTTTTCACGCAGCATGCCCGGTACTAACCATTCCAAACGCTGCTCCGGTACTTGATGTAAAACACTCATAGGAACATGAATACTCACTCCATCAAAAGCATGGTTGGGTTCAAAATGGTAACTGAGAGGAAACACCATACCGCGCCATTCCAATTCATTAGGGAATTGCGCTTGAGTGATATCGCCTGCACCGTGGCGCATTAAGACTTCGCGCGTCAGAAATAGCAGCTTCGGATTTTCCTGCTCCACCTTTTTGCGCCAAGCTTCAAAACCGGCGAGATTGAGTACCGACTCAGGAACGCGCTCATTGTAGAAATCAAAAATCACCTGCTCGTCCACCACAATATCGCGACGGCGCGCTTTGGATTCCAGATCTTCCAATTCTTTTAACAGCTGCTGTTGATGCGCAAAAAAATCCGTATCAGGATTTTTATTCTGTAAGCTTTTCCGTTTGGGATGCTGATCGTACTGCCCTTCCACTAACGCAGCGCGAATAAATACTGCACGGCACTGCTCAGGATCTATATGGCTGTAGCTGACGGATTTTTTCTCAACGATCACTAATCCATAGAGCGTAATTTTTTCAAATACCATTACCTGGCCACTACGGCTGTCGTAATGCGGTTCAAAATGTTGCCGTTTAACTAAATGTTCTGCTGCAGCAATTATCCATTCCGGTTCAATTTTTGCGACCGTGTGAGCAAACAACTTGGAGGTTTCAATCAGCTCTGCGGCCATAATCCATTTAGGTGTTTTTTTGGCGAGCGATGAACCAGGGAAAATGCCAAACTTGCGATTGCGTGCACCAAGGTATTCACGCTCTTCGTGATTAAAACCCAGGTTGCCGAGCAATCCAGTCAGCAATGCCTTGTGCACTGCTTCGTAATTCGCCGGTTCAGTATTTACCCGAATGTCCAAGTCTTTAGCGGCGACGCAAAGCTGATGATGCACATCGCGCCATTCGCGCAAACGTAAATAAGAAAGAAATTCTTTTTTACACAGTTTGCGCAATTGGTTTTGTGTGAGTTCTTGCCGCTGGGTTTCAAAATAATCCCACAGGTTTACAAAACCTAAAAAGTCCGTGTGTTCAGCCCAAAATCGGCGATGACTTTGATCAGCCGCTTGCTGTTTTTCTGCAGGGCGTTCGCGCGGGTCTTGCACTGAGAGCGCACTGGCAATAATTAATAGCTCACGTACACAGGACTGCTCCTGTGCGGAAAGCAGCATGCGTGCAAGGCGTGGATCCAGCGGCAATTTACTGAGTTGCTGCCCTACGGGAGTTAACTGGTTTTTAGAATTTACCGCATGCAACTCTTCGAGCAATTTAAAACCATCACTAATCAAACGATGGTCAGGCGGATCAATAAAGGGAAACTTATGGATATCGCCCATCCGCAATTGCAACATCTGCAAAATTACGGCGGCAAGGTTGGTGCGCAGAATTTCGGCATCGGTAAACGCCGGGCGCGAGTTAAAATCGTCTTCGCTGTAAAGGCGAATACAAATACCTTCCGCGACACGACCACAGCGGCCTTTGCGTTGATTGGCACTTGCTTGTGCGACAGGTTCGATAGGTAACCGCTGAACCTTGGTGCGATACGAATAACGGCTAATGCGCGCAAAACCCGGATCAATTACATAGCGAATTCCCGGCACGGTAATTGAGGTTTCTGCCACATTCGTCGCCAATACAATGCGCCGCCCGGTGTGGGGGGAAAATACTTTTTGCTGCTCGGCCAAACTTAACCGCGCATAAAAAGGAATGACTTCCATGTGTGCAAATTGTGCTTTGCGCAGTGCTTCAGCGGCCTCACGAATTTCGCGCTCGCCACTTAAAAAGATGAGTATGTCGCCGCCACGGGCGCCTGATCCGGTTTTTTCATGCAATTCAATCTCATGCACTGCATCGACAATCGCCGCATATTGATCCGGTTCATTGTCGCTTTCGTCGCCAGCTTCAAATTCATACAGCGGGCGGTACCAGACTTCCACCGGATAAGTGCGCCCAGAAACTTCAATGATCGGCGCATTATTAAAATGTTGCGAAAAGCGTTCGAGGTCGATAGTCGCCGAGGTAATAATTAATTTTAAATCAGGGCGTTTGGATAAGAGTTGTTTTAAATAACCGAGTAAAAAATCGATATTCAAACTGCGTTCGTGGGCTTCGTCGATGATAAGCGTATCGTATTTATTCAGGTAGGGATCATGCTGGATTTCTGCCAACAAAATACCGTCGGTCATCACTTTAATTAGCGTGTTTTCATTGGATTGATCACTAAAACGAACCTGATAACCGACTTTTTCACCGAGCGTGGTTTTTAATTCTTCGGCGATGCGATTAGCAACAGTATTGGCCGCAATACGGCGCGGTTGCGTATGGCCAATTAAACCGCTTACACCGCGCCCGATAGTTAAACAAATTTTGGGAATCTGGGTGGTTTTACCCGAACCGGTTTCACCGGCCAATATCACTACCTGATTATTAGCAATGATCTGTGCAATTTCATCGCGTTTTTCGCAGACGGGCAAATTAGGGAAGTCAATATCGGTGGGCACTAATTGCTGGCGACGCTGCGCTTCGGCTTGTGAGCGCGCTAATTGGCAATGCCATTTTTCCAAAATCTGTTCGTAAGGCTTTTCAGTACGCGCGAGTTTTTCAATCTCACCTAACCGGCGGATCAGATTGTGCCGATCGCGCCCCATCACCTTGACGATGGATTGTTTATAACTTAACCAGTTGTTCGACATATCAGCTCAGCTTGCTATCCGGTGCGATGTGGATTCATCGCACCGGTAAATAAGCGGGGGATAATACAGTGCAGGATATTAACGATTCAATCGATTGATCAGCCATGCGCGCAATTGGCGCGCCTGCAGATCATTAATGGGAGCCAATACGCCTTGTGCGACAGGAGGTATATTTTCTGCAGCGCGCGGCTGGTCAGAGAAAATATAAAAATCAAATAATGCCTTCCAGGCCATTTTTTCTTTTTCAGGCAAATCGCGAATACTGAGCATAGCGTGTTTCAACACGTTAATCGCAGGACCCATAAATGCGGGCACACTGCGCCACCAGTAATTGACCAGCACATTAAAGGTGCCCATACCTTCTACGTGATGCCACCACATGCTGGGAATGAACAGTGCATCTCCTGCATCCAGATTAGCCACCTGCCCCGCTGCAATCGCTTGGCGAAACCGCGGAAACTTTTCAAAATCGGGCTTGGCAAAATCCACCAAACTCACTTGTTGACCCGCCGGATTAAAATCCAATGGGCCAGGGTAAAGATTTTCTATCTGCTCCGGTGGAAACACGGTAAACCGGCGTTTGCCAACAATACTGCAGGCGAGATTATCTGGCGCATCATAGTGGCAGGCGATACGGGATTTATTGCCAATCCAGATGCTAACTAAAGCATCGGGAAAGGGAATGCTGACATTATTGTTTTGCTCACGCAGGCCCGGTAAACAAACATCAATCGTGGTCGAGCCAACATAAAATGTGGGTGGTTGCGGATTATTTTTATGCGCGAGAATTTGCTCCAGCACGACATCCAACCGAGTGCGGTCGGCGCGGTAATTCAGCGCACTCATTTCCTCGTTATAAAAATAGAAGCCATCATTTTCAGGTGCCCCGTAAAAAGTACCTACGGTTTTATCATCGTAAAAGGACAGCAGGTAGGCTATCGCCGCCTCATCCGACTCTACTCCAGCCTTAGCCAATGGCCAGTCGCGTGCAATACCTTTGAGAATCAAGGGCTGATCAGAAGCTAAAATTTCCGGGGGAATGTTATTCGGGTCTATACCGTGAATTTCTTTGACGTTAGTGGCGATATTTAACATGGAGATTAACTTCAGAGTGAGAGTAATGCGGCCTGCAAGGGCTAGTGCTGAGTGGGGATTTTACGTTGTTAGCGGCTTGGGATGATAGGGTTAAGCACCAGAGATAAACCGGGAGCGGCAACCGCGCCCGGCTTTATCGGCCGAAACAGTTACTCCAACAGGCTGCGCAGCATCCACGCAGTTTTCTCGTGCAGCTGAATGCGCTGGGTAAGTAAATCGGCAGTTGCCTCATCGCTCGCCGCTTCTACAGAAGGATAAAGCGAGCGCGCAGTACGCACTACAGCTTCTTGCCCCTCAACCAGCAAGCGAATCATGTCTTGTGCCTTGGGAATCCCCTCTTCCTCTTTAATGCTGCTCAATGTCGCGTATTGCCTGTAGGTGCCTGGTGCGGGGAAACCTAACGAACGAATGCGCTCAGCCACTAAATCGACTGCCAGAGCCAGCTCGGTGTACTGGGTTTCAAACATCAGGTGCAAGGTTTGAAACATAGGCCCGGTGACATTCCAATGGAAGTTGTGGGTTTTTAAATACAGCGTGTAGGTGTCTGCCAAAAGGCGGGAAAGACCATGAGCGATCTCCTCACGATGCGGCTGGGAAATTCCGATATCAATATTCATAGTGGCGCCTTATTAAAAATTGAGGTTATCAAAAAAAGCGAGATTATTAAAAATTTGATGTGCAACGGATGTAATAAATTGAGCTGAACCGACTATAAATTAAGGTGGATAACCCCCGCCATTTGCTTTTGCCTATAGCGGGGATTGAAAAAATGGCTCAGATCTGAATATACCCCATGAGTACCCAATCGCGGCCTCGGGTGCGATAAGTATTGTAAGTGCGGAGAATATCGTCCGGGCAATGGACGGGATCTTGTACAAAACCTAATCCCTTATAAAAATCTGTCAAATGCGGCAGAGCAAAACAATAGCAGCCAAGTGGCGCAAGATCCGGCAAGAGTTTACGTATCAAATCAGTCGCTATACCCTGCCCTCGCCACTCATTCTGTACCAACACATTGCGCAACCAATAGTGCCCAGACGGTTGCGGCACTAAACGCGCGGCGGCAACAAAATTGTCATCTAAATCGGTGATGGCGTAAACGCGCTCGCTCGCACCGCACTTTATTTTGTAACCTTGCGCGCGATAAAAACGATCAACCAGTGCAAATCGCACTGGCTCGACTGGTTGAAATACAGAGGATTCAGCAGAAGGGTCAAATACAGGCATAGGATGATTTATTTTTTGTTGCTATCAGGTTCATCCATATTATCCAGCGGAAATAAATTATCCGCCATAAGATCATCGGCCAAGGTTATGTCTGAACTGGTCGAATCTCCCATGGGTATGTGACCCATCTGGTCGTCATCCGATACATCGATAGTCATTTTACTTGCAGATTCTTTGTTAATTTTACTGGCATCTATGCTCAAGTTTTTTTCGATTTCGGCCAACTCATCTTTATTACCCTTACCCGCGATTAATCGATAGGCAAAATAACCCAGCACCAAAACCAGTAAATTACCTATACCGATACCAATGTAGAGCAATAAATTATTTGATTCTGGCGCGACTACCGCCACAACAGCAGCTTCACTACTGGCGGCCGATGACGATACCGCCACTTCACTTTTGGGCTGCTCAGCCGCCAACACTGTCGCCTCATCGGGGAAATAAAATTGATCCGCTGTAATAGTTTCAGTCAGCGGACTACCATCGATTTGCTTACCCTCAACCCGCATCACAACTTCATAGCGCGCCGTTTGCACCGGTGCAAACGAAAACTCCCAATGATCTTTATTAATGGTATTCAGTAGCTGTTCTGCATTTTTATCCTGGGAGTTTTTGATCTGGGCAGTGACTTTGGAATGCTCTACATCAACCACTTCCACATCCGGAACCAGTGTGTAAAACCAGGTTTTTTTACCGGCGACTTCATCGATACGTTTTTCCAGTTTAAAAGCTGAATCGGTAATTTTCAGATGATGAATAAATTCACGTTTGAAGGTTTTTCCGTCGATTACGATATTGATGTCGTAATCACCCTGCTTACCAAAACCGGTTAACTCCTGCCGAAAAATGCCGTCGGCAGGGACGGGGTTAGTTAACGCAATTTCGCTAACCTCAGGCGAACCGACATTGGCAATCAGCGCCTTGCCGGTCAATAACTCCAGAAAAACCGCGTTGGTAATTGTTTTATTATTTTCTTGAAACGAATACACCAAATCCAATGATTGGTTGGAGCGGATATTACTTTTCAGTGGTTGCACTACTAACTGTAAATCGCTTACTACCGTAACCCGGCTGCCCGGTGCCATGTCGGTTTTAACTTTCCACTGTCCCGCATGAGGTTGTTGCACCGTGATCAAATCGTACTTGGCGGTGCGATACCAATTGATATTATTTTTGGGGTCGGTGCCGCTAAATTCCTTGCCATCCGGCGCGATGATAATAGTGGCAGGTACTTCTGCACGGCGAAAAATCAACGCGGTAAATTCTTTAATGCTGGCATCGACCAGAAATCCATTTTCATCCAGAGGGACACGTTCTGCGGGAACCGCTTGATCAAAAATGCGCAAAAATGTAGCCATTAATTCATCAGCAGTATCGGTGATTTCATAAATCCCGTCGGTAGCGATGGAGAGTTTTTTCATCAACTCATGATCGGCATCGCCCGAAAGAGCGATGGTATGAATGCGGTAATCGGATGCTTTCAAGCGTGGCAATAATTCGGTGAGTATGCGTTTACGTTCATTTAAATTGTCTACGGCTTCTTTGCTGATATCTACTACACCATCAGTTAGCAAAATAATATTGCGGCGATAATTCTGTGCTGGCGTTGCGTAATCTTGTGTCGCCGTTTCAAGCGCAGCGCCGATATTGGTAAACATGGCGACAGAATTAATCGTGGTGGCTTTTTGTGCGCCCTCGCTGCGCCAGGCTTGATCAACCACACGGTGCGGCATGAGCATATTCACTGATTGGCCAAAGGTCCAAAGCCCGGCTTTGCTGGTGTCAGGCAGCAACCGTACAATCAAATCCACTGCGGGTTTGCGCAAATTTTCCGGGTCAGTTTTTTTCATGCTGCCGGAAATATCGATAATTACCCTAACGTCTGCAGGCAGCGGTTTGGCAAGTTCATCGGCAGAGGCTGTAGTCGCAACCAACAGCAGGCAAGGTATTAACAAAAATATAAAATGACGCATGAGAGTTCCCATAAAAATTCTCCAGCGCGGGAGCAGCCCTGACTTGCTACTTTATTGCGCTGATATCGCCATTAGTTATAGCAGCTACCAGCCAATTCGCCATTTAGGGCGAATGGGAATTTTGTAAAAACCCATAGGCAAAAAAACAAAAAAGCCAGCGCTGTGGCTGGCTTTTGCGTTCATCGAGCATTAAACAAATTAACGGACAGCGCGAATTGGTTCCTCGTGCAAGAGTTCGTCGCGCGCAATACGCTCTTCAAGACTCAGACCCCGATTGGCTGAGCGACGAGCACTGGGTGAGTGCGTGTAATCATCTTGTGGTTGCTGGTAAGTTTTTGGTTGTTGACCCTTGCGATAATAATCCGGCGCAACTGCTGCGCGACTATAGCCACGGTGGCGTGTGAGCAACTGGTATATCAGCGATAAAATCAACGCACCAAGCCAGATGCCGAGCATCAATTTCAACACCGGTTTTATCACCACCATCCCACCATCCATGTAGCCAAATAGCAGGGTATAAACCGCTGGCGCCATAATCATGGATTCTGCATCTATCGCGTAGGGCGTGAAAAGAATCACCATCACCGTGATAACGAAAAAATGCACGCATGCGCGACCAGCGCGACGAAACAAGAGCCAGGTTGCCAAGCTACAGCCAACAGCACCGATCGCGTACATCATCCAAGCGTATTGATAGTCAGTCATATTTTCCACAAGCAAGCCCCCTTTCGGCCCGTCACCATTGACCGAAGTCGCGATTAATTAACCCAGCGAACAACATAATCTTCCAAATCGTCCGGATTGACGGTGCTTTCATACACCACACGACCCCGTACGGATATTCCGGCGGAATGCACTGATTCAGGTTCACCCGAGATCAATGGATGCCAGTCAAACAGTGGAATCCCCTCGGCAACCAACCGGTAAGCGCAGGTTTCCGGTAACCAGTAGGTATCTTTCACCGTTTCCGGCGTCAACACCGCACAGGCTTCCACTAAACGCTGACGTTCAGTGTATTCCTGACAGCGGCAGGTGTCATGATCCAAATAGCGACAAGCGACCTTGGTGTAATACACCGCGCCGTCCTCTTCATCTTCCAATTTATGCAGGCAGCACTTACCGCAGCCGTCGCAGAGGGATTCAAACTCCTCTGGCGACATTTGCTCAAGGGTTTTAGCTAGCCAGAAAACCTGTTGTGCCATACCGATAGCTCGAATTAATTGCCGGATAATTTTGAGTTTAGCGCACGCAAACGCTCAGCTTCGGGGTCGCGCTCATTGCGCGGCGGCAACTGTAGATAAAAGCCTTTTTCTTCCAGGCTCTCGGCCACTTTTTCTACGCTGGCATGCGCCAATTTTTTACCGGGAGTTAACAGCAGCACCATCGCTTGCTGCGGCTTGCCAAACACTCTTAGCAACTCATCAGGCACTTTGCTTAGGCCTTCTTCTTTTTTCACATAGAGGTACATGCCCTCTTCTTTTGGGCTGCGGTAAATTTCGCAAATAATTTTCATAGAAGGTCAGCTTCGAATTAAAGAGTGTCAGGATTATGCGATTGAGTCTGGGCAACCTTGAGTAAACCCTCACCAATCAATGCAAAGCGCCAGCCGAGCAAACGCGCAGGCAACTGATATTCGCCGCCCTGCATACCTGAGCGCACCAAAGATTCGTAATCTTTCTTACGGATTAACACTTCAGGTGGCAATTGCATCTGCTCAGCATAGTCGCGCACATAATTTTTTAGCGCTTTCATCAATGGGCCTTCGCTTTGCGCGAGTGGCGGATCGAGGCGCACAGGCCAGCTCGATTCATCTAACTCGAGTGCATCACTCACAATCTGCAAAATCGTTTCTGCATCGTTTTTTAGTGTGCGGGAAGGAATATCCGGCACCTTGAGCAAGTGCGCCATATCCTGAATTTTTTTACGTGCAATTTCCCACAGTGATGGCTCTTTAATTAAACGATTGCGCGGCAAATCGCGCGCACGCGATTCGCGTTCACGCCAAATACACAGCTGTTTTAATATCGCTAACTCTTGCGGTCGCAATTTCCATGCAAAACCCACTTTTTGATAGGCATCGCTGTAATCTTCGGTTTTGCGCGCATTGGTCACTAAATCTGCACAATCACTTTTCACCCACTCCAAGCGTTCGCTGGCTTTAAGTATTTGCAGTAATTTTCCGTAGACAATTAGCATGTGTGCGACGTCTAACGCGGCATATTTTAATTGCGCAATACTGAGTGGACGCTGCAACCAATCGGAGCGGGTTTCATCTTTGGGAATGTCAATTGTTAATAAACTCTTAACCAGCCCCGAGTAACCCAAGCTAAAACCAAGGCCCGCAAATGCAGCGGCAACTTGTGTATCAAACAGCGGCGCTGGTACGACATCCAACCAACGCTGGAACACTTCCAAATCTTCCGAACAGGAATGCAGCACTTTGGTTACGGCGGTATCGAGCATTAATTCACGCAGAGGCGCGATATTTTTTATCGCCAGCGGATCAATTAAATAGCAGCCTTTGCCATCACCAATTTGAAGCAAGCCAGCGATAGGATAAAAAGTGTCGCTGCGCATAAACTCGGTATCTACTGCGATAGCCGCTTGTTTACGCCATGTAGAGCACAACTCGGCTAATTGATCGTCTTGATCAATCCAGATAGGTTCACTAGGAATCAGCATTAAATTTACAAACTTCTGCGAGAGGAAAAAGCGTGGGCGAGAGTGCCGCCATCGATAAATTCCAACTCACCACCGAGTGGAACACCATGGGCAATGCGTGAGACGGTTACATTTAAATTTTTAGCGCGCTCGCTAATGTAGTAAGCCGTCGCCTCACCTTCTACGGTGGGATTGGTTGCCAGAATCACTTCGGTAATCGGTTCTTGTTGCAACAAATTAATTAACTGGTCGACACCAATATCCTCTGGCCCTATGCCATCAATCGGCGATAAATGACCAAGTAAGACAAAATACTTTCCTTGATAAGTACCCGCTTGTTCAATCGCCAAGACATCACCCGGTGTTTCAACTACGCAGAGCAACGTGTTATCGCGCCGAGTATTAACACAAATACCGCAGTGTGCTTGTTCAGTGAGTGTGCGACAGCGTTGACAGCGGCCAACACCTTCAACCGCTTTGTGCAAACTCTGCGAAAGACGCTCGGCACCAGTGCGGTCGCGCTCCAATAAATGCAGCGCCATTCTCTGAGCAGATTTGGGGCCAACTCCGGGTAGGCAGCGCAGTGAAGCCATGAGTTCGTCAATTAACGGGCTGAACATTCAGTTTCCAAATTTGTAGGGGCGCAGCAAGCAGTGCCCTGATGTTTTATGTTTTTTGGTCGCACCCAGCGCCCTGATATTTTTTGGGCGCAGCAAGCGGCGTCCCTACGATCAAAAAGACGCGGCGCGCCACACGATCAAAACGGCATTTTAAAATCAGGCGGAATTCCCATACCGGCAGTCATTTTTGCCATCTGCTCACGATTTTGTGTTTCGATTTTGCGCACTGCGTCGTTCACGGCAGCCGCTAATAAATCTTCCAACATTTCTTTATCTTCAGTCATCAAGCTCGCATCGATATGTACACGCTTTACATCGTGGCGGCCAGTCATCACTACGCTGACCAGACCTGCGCCTGCCGAACCAGTGACTTCCGACTTGGCTAAGTCTTCCTGCATTTTCTGCATGTTGGCTTGCATTTCTTGCGCTTGTTTCATCAAATCGCCAAGACCTTTCATAGCATCCTCTTTCTTCAATTAATAAGTGGAATAGATTAAATCGGTTGAATGGTTTCTTCGCGCAGGGTCGCGCCAAATTGGGCGATTAATTGCTGCACTATAGGATCGTTTTTAATTGCGCCTATTGCGTCTTGCAGACGCTCCTCGCGCAACCGAATTGCCATCGCTGAGGGGGTTTCTGCCGTTATCTCACCCGGTTGGATATGTGCACGTACCGGCTCGATAAAATAATCGCTGAGTAAATCTGACAAGCGTTTTTCGTGGCTGGTGTCGTACAGGGTGCTGTTGGCTTTATCCAACACAAAATAAAAATCATTGCCTTTGCGATTGATCATTTGGCAATTCGCCACCGTGCTTTGCAAAATCCCGGTAACACCAAGACCCAGGTAGATTTCCGTCCAATCCGCTGGGTTGGCCTGTTCGTAGGGAACCTTGCGCAAGACTTTTGGCACAGGAATCTTAATCGATTCCGCAGGGGCTACAGACACTACTACCGCTGGTACTACCGGCGGCTGCGCCGCCTCAGGCTTTTTTGGTTCGCCTACCTCGGGCGCGGCGCTCACAGGCGCCTCGTAATAAGCTGGCGCTGGTTCGTATTCATCTTCCGCTGCCGGAACATAATCATCATCGGGCGCATTGCTATAGGAGCCCTCGAAAATAGGTGGCTCTGGATTTGTCGACGCTGGTTGTACAGCGGGCGCAGGAGTACCAACGTCAGCCGGAGCGGCTGCGATAACATGTGCAGCAACTGGAACAATGACAGGCGCAACATTCGCTGCGACAACAGGTGTCACCGCTGCAGGTTTAATCGGTGTAGTCGATTGCGGCAGCGCTTGGGTAGGAACGTCCATCACGCCCTGCGGCTTGAACGCCAACATACGCAGCAGCACCATTTCAAATCCGGCGCGCGGATCTGGCGCCAGCGGCAAATCGCGGCGACCTAACAAAGCCGTTTGATAAAAAAGTTGTACATCTTCCGATGGCAATTGTTGTGCGAGTTGCATAATACGCTCGCGATCACCGTGGCTGTTATCGACCGCTTCCGGCAAGGCTTGGGCAATGGCAATGCGATGCAACACCGCAAGCATTTCCGCAAGCGCACTGGCGTAATCCGGAGCCTGTTCCGACATGCGTTCAACTGCCGCCAATACTGCGCGACCATCCAATGAAACCAATGCATTGACTATGTCATACACCGCTGTTTGGTCGATGGTGCCGAGCATGGTGCTGACTTCAGCTTCGATAATTTTGCCCGAACCGTAGGCGATCGCTTGATCGGTCAAACTCATCGCATCGCGCATACTGCCATCGGCGGCGCGGCCAAGATGCCAGAGCGCCGATTCTTCAAACGGAACAAGCTCTTCATTCAGCACAAATTTCAGGTGCTGAACAATACGCTCAGGATTCATATTTTTGAGATTGAATTGCAGGCAGCGCGACAAAATCGTCATTGGCAATTTTTGTGGGTCGGTCGTCGCCAGCAAAAACTTTACATGCGGTGGTGGCTCTTCCAAGGTTTTCAGCAACGCGTTAAAACTACTGTTGGAGAGCATATGGACTTCGTCGATCAGGTAGACTTTGTAACGGCCACGAGTGGGCGCGTACTGAACGTTTTCCAGCAGTTCGCGCGTATCTTCTACCTTGGTGCGCGAGGCAGCATCCACTTCAATTAAATCGACAAAGCGCCCCTCGGCGATTTCGCGGCAGCTGGAGCACTGGCCGCAAGGTTCAGAACTAACGCCTGTTTCGCAATTTAAACATTTGGCGAGAATCCGGGCAATAGTGGTTTTACCCACCCCGCGTGTACCGGTAAATAGATAGGCATGGTGCAAGCGGTTGTGATCCAGCGCATTGATCAACGCCTGCAGGACATGCTCCTGCCCGACCATTTCGCGGAACACACGCGGGCGCCACTTGCGCGCCAGAACTTGATAGCTCATGCCGATTGCTACTCTCTATTCAAAAGGGGGGGCGATTTGCCAAAAACAGGGCGCGATTATAGCGGCCAATGGCGGAAATAGACACCAAGGCAAACCGATGTAAATCAGAGTAAATACTGTTAGTAACGGTAATTAATGCAGTAAGAAACAGGAAGATAGCGAGGGAGAGTTTGGGTGGCGACCTAACCAGCCACACCCCGGCACATAACTTACTGCTACCGTTGCTCCCTTCCGGGCCTGGCGGGGTTTACAGATCGTCATTGCGAGGGGACCGGCTAGATCACCATTGCAGCTTGCTACACCATCTACCCAAGTTGACCGGGAGCTGCTATCGCAAGAGGCGCGCATTATCATCACTTTGCCCAACCAATGCAAGGCGCAATTTTGCAAATAAGTGTTGGGTGAGTGAGAGTAATCTTTTGTTATTGAAACATTTTATTGCAGTGGCACCCATTGCAATTCCTTTTTTCGTCACTATCAACTAGGCTTCACTCAGTATTTTTATCTATCTCATCTATCTACCCAAAAACAAACAACAAACCCATCGTTTAGGAGTATTTCAATGGCAACAGTGACCCTTAAAGGAAATCCATTCAATACCAACGGCAATCTGCCTGCTGCGGGCAGCAAAGCGCCTGCTTTTAAATTGGTCAAAACAGATTTATCAGAGGTTTCCTCAGCGGATCTCGTTGGCAAACGTGTGGTGCTGAATATTTTCCCAAGCGTTGATACTCCAACCTGCGCCCAATCTGTACGTACTTTTAATGCACAAGCTAGCGCACTGGACAACACTGTTGTTGTTTGTGCATCACAGGATTTGCCGTTTGCCCTCGCCCGCTTTTGTGGCGCTGAAGGTTTGGATAAAGTAATTCCCGCGTCGGCATTTCGCTCTGACTTCGCTGCAGATTACGGCGTAAAACTGATTGACGGCCCATTGACTGGTTTAACCGCACGCGCAGTTGTAGTGTTGGATGCAGAAGGCAAAGTACTGCACACCGAGCTGGTTAGCGAAGTAGCGCATGAACCGAATTACGATGCAGCACTAAAAGCGCTGGCTTAAAAGCAAGTCACTTTCATCTGAAAAACCAAAAAACGCCAGTACATTGCTGGCGTTATTTTACTCAGCATTTCCTTCTCCAAAAACATCCCTTCAAAAAATTGCTACCAGTAAATATTTTTTAATTTCCAAACACTCTGAAAAACATAGCCCTTTTCCTCAAGGCTTCAGCGCTATCAAGTTGATGACGCCTATACTCAGCGTAGATGCCAGTATCGGTGAGAACCATATCGACAAGGGAGCAGCCTCAAGATGCCATCTCAGGAAGAACTTGGCAGTAGCCACCCAAGTTATATAAGAGAGCTATTGGATGCAGTACCCGCTGGCATTATTGTCACCCATCAAGATGGCCGGATCAGTTACCTGAATGCCGAAGCTGAGCGGTTATTTGGCTATCCGCGCGATGAACTCATCAATCAAAGCATCGACCGGCTTCTTCCTGATCGATTCAGTAATCAGCACACGCAGTTGCGCAAAAGCTATAGCGATCAACCATCTACCCGCTACATGGGCGCTGGGCGCGATTTGTACGGCAAGTGTAAAGATAACAGTGAATTCCCGCTTGAAATTGGTTTGCGTTCCCTGACTGCAGATGGCGAACAATTTATTGTTGCCACCATTGTTAACATCACTCGTCGCAAACAGCTGGAAGAGCGTTTAGCCAAAGTTATCGACGCCTCACCCTACGGGCAACTGTTAGTTGATGAACGCGGCATCATTCAATTAATTAACCCCAGCTTGCTGCGACTCTTTGGTTATAACAAAGATGAATTACTGGGTAAATCCATGGATATTTTGTTGCCGGAACGCTATCGCGATGGCCATGAAAAACTGCGAGAAGGATACGTAAAAAAACCCAGCTTACGCCCGATGGGACTAGGTAGGGATTTAACCGGGCGCCACAAAAGCGGAACAGAAATTCCAATTGAAATCGGTTTGAGTCCGGTTGAAAGCGATGCGGGGAATTTAACTCTCGCGGTGGTGACGGATATTTCGGAGCGCAAACGGCTGGAGCTAAATCTAAAACAAGCCAATGCTCACCTCGAAGAATTTACCTACGTCGCCTCACATGATTTGAAGTCACCACTGCGCGGCATTAGCGATTTAGTCGAGTGGATTCACGAAGATTTAGGCAACACTGCACCTGAACCTGTTACTAAAAATATCGAGCGCATCAAGGTACGCATTGGACGGATGGAGCGCTTGATTGACGATCTATTACTTTATGCGCGCGCAGGCAAACGCGCCAAAGAATCTGCCGCGGTAGATGTACCCGCTCTAATTAGCGGCATGATTGAAATGCACCCTATTCCAGCGACATTTCAAATACTGCAAGACATTCGTATCAACGAAATCTACGCCGCAAAAATCCCATTGGAAACCGTATTACGCAATTTATTTAGCAATGCACTTAAACACCACAGCGGTACCAACCCCACCATCACTATCAGCGCCGAAGCCAGTGGCAGCTACTGTTTATTCAAAGTTATCGACAATGGCCCAGGTATTCCCAAAGCAGCACAGGAACGTGTGTTTCGTTTATTTCAAACTCTTAGCAACAACGAAACCAGCGGCAGCGGTATAGGTTTGGCATTAGCCAAGCGCCTAACCGAAAGCCACGGCGGACAAATTGAACTGATAAGTACCAGTGAAAACAGAGGCTGCAGCTTTCATGTGTGGTGGCCCCGATTTGCGAGGAAAGATATCGATGAATAACTCGACCAAAGTCAATATTTTATTAGTGGACGATGACGATGTCGCCGCTGAAGCCGTAGTGCGCAGCCTGCGGAAACACGCCATGGATTTTCCTGTGACGCTCGCGTGTGATGGCATTGAAGCACTGGAAATACTGCGCGGCACCCATCCTGATTTAAGTATCGAAAAACCCTATTTAATCCTGCTCGATCTCAATATGCCGCGCATGAATGGCTTTGAGTTTTTGCAAGACATTCGCAGCGATACACAATTGCACGATTCAATTGTATTTGTATTGACCACATCGGACTTTGAGTCCGATAAAACCCGCGCCTATCATGAGCACATTGCGGGCTATATGGTTAAATCTGCGGTCGGCCCACAATTCGCCAAGCTTGCCGCTCTGCTGGACAACTATCGCAGCACAGTCGCACTACCCGCTTGACACGGTGTAGATCAAAAGGGAAAGCAAAGATGGTCGATAGCATTTCAAACAAACTTATTACACTTCTGCTTGTGGAAGATGACGACGTTGATCTTGAAAAAATTCTGCGCTTGTTGCGTAAAACGTCGCTCAAATTAATTATTATGGAATCAATGTCTGCCGAACAAACTCTGGCATTAATCAACAGCCATCAATTTGATTGCGTCATTCTCGATTACCAACTCAAGGATGCGCTGGGTTCAGAGTTAATAGCGAAAATTCAAAGCCATAAAAATGCACCCACACCCATTATTATGATCAGCGGCAATAGCGATGAGCGTATTATTGCCGATGTCATGCGTGATGGAGTTTTTGATTACCTACCCAAACGTTCCCTGGATGTTGCGCAGCTCACTCATGTTTTGAATTCAAGTCTTATCTGGGCCGAATCCGAACGCGTATTAAACGAAAACCGATTGCGATTCAATCAGCTCGCCGAGGGTTTGCCACAACTCACATGGACTTGTTTGCCAGACGGACAATGTGATTTCTTAAATCGCCGTTGGTGCGATTACACCGGCCTCAACGAAAAAGGACTGTTAGGTTATGGCTGGTTCAACCAGGTACATCCAGATGATCACAATCAATTGATGCAAGTTTGGTTAAAAGCCGTTAACAGCGGCGATGAAATGTATTCTGTTTTTCGCATCCGCCGCCATGATGGCGAATACCGATGGTTTGACGCGCGTGCCACCCCCCAAAAAAATGAAAAAGGCGAGATTATTCGTTGGCTGGGCTGTAATACAGACATTACCGATATCGAATTAACACGTCAGGCGCTAACCAATAGCGAGCAACTTTTTCACACTGCATTTGACTATGCGCCACTTGGCATGATGATGGTTAACCTGGATGGAACTATCATTCAGGCTAACCCCGCACTGCGTCAGCTACTTGATTATCAGAACTTACCCGACAAGGTCATAATGCCCGGGTTGCTGGCGTTAGTTCACCAGGAAGACGTGAGCAATACGCAATTCCAGCTAGAAAAATTGCGTTATGAAAAGCTCGCATTTGCACAATACGAAACACGCCTCGTTGCGAAAGATGGCCATGCAATACCCGTATTAATAAGTTTGGCATTTATAAGTAAATCCGCTGGTGAGCCATCTTACCTATTACAAATTTACGATCTTTCGGAACGCAAACGTTATGAATCACAACTCATTAAACTAGCACATTACGATCCACTTACCGGCTTGGGAAACAGAACCAAACTACAAGAAGAAATTGATTTTTTAATTCAAAAATCTCATCGCAACCCAAAACCTTTTGGACTTTTATTTGGAGATCTTGATCACTTCAAAAAAATCAACGATGGTCTTGGCCACGAGGCCGGAGACCTGCTATTAAAAACCGTGGCGCGCCGCCTGCAAAAAACACTTCGTCTTGAAGACAGTATCTGCCGCTTGGGTGGCGATGAATTTGTAATACTCGTACAGGATGTGACAAAATTTGAAGCTATAGTCACAGTAGCGGAAAAGTTGATTAAAAAAATCGACAAACCTATTCGTCTTGGCATTAACAAAGTGCATGTGGGTATGAGCTTTGGTATTGCACTCTACCCTACTGATGGTGATGACGCCAAAACCCTACTGCGCAATGCCGATAGTGCCCTTTATGATGCCAAAGCTAAAGGGCGTGGTTGTTACCAGTTGTATCGCAAAGAGCTTACCGAATATGTGCATAACCGCTTACGTTTGGATAATGACCTACGCAAAGCGATCACAAACCAGGAGTTTGAGCTTTATTACCAACCCATTCTCAATTTGCAAACCAATAAAATTGTATCGGCTGAAGCACTATTGCGCTGGCATCATCCGGTGCGAGGCATGGTTCCACCCGACGAATTTATTCCTTATGCACAAGAGAATGGTTTAATTATTCCTATTGGAGAATGGGTCATCAAGAAAGCCTGCAGCCAAGCTAGTGAATGGCATAAGGCAGGTTACATACTCAATATCGCGATCAACGTATCGGTGCGACAATTCGAACAAAACAATTTGTGCAGGTTATTTTCTAATGCACTAGAGGAAACTAATTTTCCCGCCAAAAATCTGGTAGTTGAAATTACCGAGCAAATGTTTCTGGAAAACACTGAAAACAATCTAAAACAAATTAGTGAACTTAAAAGTATCGGAATCCGCATATCGTTGGATGATTTTGGGGTTGGCTATTCATCGCTCAATTATATAGTGCGCTTTGCACCTCACTATTTAAAAATTGATCGCTCATTTGTGAGCCGAATAGGTGAAGCAAAAGAACACGATGAAATGGTTAATGCGATTATCGGGTTAAGTAAAATTATCCCAATGAAAATTGTCGGCGAAGGCGTAGAAGAAGAAAGCCAGCGCGATTTTTTAGCCGGTCGCGGTTGCGACCTTGGGCAAGGGTATTTATTTTCACGCCCGCTTCCACAGGAAAAATTTATGGAATTACTGCGCAATCACACCGCTTAATTAATCTGTACCACACCCTGCAAATTATTAAGGCAATGGGCTTTGGCCAACTGCAAAAATTCCTGCACAAACGGCGACATTAATTGCTCTTCCCGCACCGCGGCATAAAGTGTTGGCCAAATGCCGGATTTTCCGGCCGAACGCACGCTAATCAACCCTTGCGCCACGTATTCCGCCAGCACCCAGTTGGGCAGTGCACACACACCGCGACCACTGGCGACCAATTGCACCATCATCAAGGTCAACTCAGAGGTGCGCACGGCTTTTGGTTCAATACCCGCAGGCTCGAGAAATTGTTTAAACACATCCAGACGGTTGCGCGCGACCGGATAACTAATCAGTGTTTGATCCGCCAAATCTTGCGGCTGCAGAAATGTTTTCTCGATTAATGCATGATTATTAGCCAGCGCGATTTGCATTTCGTAACCAAACAGCGGCACATATTCAACACCTTTGATGGTTTGCGGGTCAGAGGTGATTACCAAATCGATATCGCCCTGTGCTAACGCCGGTAGTGGTTCAAAGGTAAAGCCGCCGGAGAAATCCAACTCAATTCCCGGCCATTGGTTGCGATAGATATCAATAGTCGGCATCAGCCAGTTAAAGCAGCTGTGGCATTCAATCGCCATATACAGTCGCCCCGCCTCACCGTACACCAATTTTTTGACATCGCGCTCGGCCTCGCTGACCTTTGCCATTACATCATCCGCCAATAGCAAAATGCGCTTACCCGCCTCGCTAAAACGCAAAGGGCGACTTTTGCGGATAAACAGCTCGCATTCCAAACGCGATTCCAATTCCTTGAGTTGATGAGAGAGCGCCGACTGGGTGAGGAACAAACGCTCAGCCGCTTCAACCAAACTGCCGGTTTCGCGCAGGGCGATCAGGGTTTTTAAATGGCGGATTTCGATCATGGAAATTTCCTGTTAGGAACTGCGAAAAACTAAACCCTCCCAACAATCTACCCTTAGAAACTAAAGTAGTTGGAGACGGCTTCTTTTAATCATTAATATTATTCACTTTAAAACTGAAAATTACCAGTTTGATTCATGTTTATCCGTAAGGAACAATACCTCCACTCTCAAGTGAATCGAACAAGGTAATTTCAAATGACTCACCACATCACCACCCACAACTTGGGCTTTCCACGTATTGGCGGCGACCGTGAACTGAAAAAGGCGCAGGAAGCCTACTGGCGCGGAGAAATCGACCAAGCGCAACTTGAGCAAATTGGGCGCGAGCTCCGCAAAGCACATTGGCAATTACAAGCTGATGCCGGTTTGGATTTGATCCCCACGGGCGATTTTGCCTGGTATGACCAAGTACTTACCCTCTCCGCAACACTGGGTAATATTGCGGCGCGCCATCGCAAAACGGCAAAGGCGGGTAAGCATGAACATAACGATGACCAATCCTGCTGCGTACATCACAACGCTGAAGTCAATGAATTTGACCCTGCACCATGTCTGGATATCGATCTGGACACCTTATTCCGCGTCGCCCGCGGCCGCGCGCCAACCGGCAATGCGACTACTGCATCCGATATGACCAAATGGTTCGATACTAACTATCACTATTTGGTGCCGGAATTTCATCAAGACCAAAAATTCCAACTGAGTTGGACGCAGATTATTGATGAGACTGCCGAAGCCATCGCTTTGGGTCACAACGTAAAACCGGTAATCCTTGGACCACTGAGTTACCTGTTCTTAGGAAAAGAGAAGGTGGGTAGAGAAAAAGGCGCGGCGTTTGATCGTTTCGATTTACTCGAAAATTTATTGCCCGCCTACCAGCAATTACTCACCGCACTATCACAAGCGGGCGCGACCTGGGTGCAAATTGATGAGCCGATTTTGGTATTGGATTTACCAGCAAAATGGCAGCGTGCGTTTGAATCGGTGTACAACCGTTTGCAACACAACAAATTAAAAGTGTTGCTCGCCACTTACTTCGGTGCGCTGGGTGAAAACTTATCGACTGCGGTGAGCTTACCTGTTGCTGGTTTACACATCGATGCAGTGCGTGCACCGGAACAATTGCTCAGCGTAATGGATCATTTACCAGCGCGTAAAATTTTATCGGTTGGCGTTGTGGATGGCCGTAATATTTGGCGCAATGATTTGGAAAAATCGCTCACGTTATTAAAGCAAGCACAAGAGCGTTTGGGTGATCGCCTATGGATTGCACCTTCTTGTTCACTGTTGCACTCGCCAGTGAATTTGGAACGCGAAGAAAAATTGCCGCTGGATATTAAAAGCTGGTTTGCATTTGCAAAACAAAAAACACACGAAGTTGTCACGCTGAAAACGTTATTGACGCGCCCATTTGATACCATCGCCCAAGAATCGTTAACTGCCAGTGTCGCCGCAGCAAAGCTGCGTTTGAGCTCCGCTAAAATTCATAACCCTGAAGTGAAAACACGTTTAAAAGCCATCAAACCGGAGCAAGCACAGCGGAACTCTGTATTTGCAGAGCGCATCGCAAAGCAGCAAGCGTTATTGCAATTACCCGCCTTCCCTACCACTACGATTGGCTCCTTCCCGCAAACGGAACATATTCGCCAAACGCGCAGCGAATTTAAGCAAGGCAAAATTAATTCGGTGGAATACGAAAACCGTATCCGCCAGGAAATTGCTGATTGCATTGCAAAACAAGAACAGTTGGATATTGATGTACTCGTGCACGGAGAAGCCGAGCGCAACGACATGGTGGAATATTTTGGTGAGCAATTAAATGGTTATGCATTCACGCAATTTGGTTGGGTGCAAAGCTATGGTTCGCGCTGCGTAAAGCCGCCAATTATTTATGGCGATGTCTCACGCCCTGCGCCGATAACTGTTAGCTGGGCACGCTACGCGCAATCGCTTAGCAAAAAGCCAGTAAAAGGCATGCTTACCGGCCCTATCACCATGCTGTTCTGGTCATTCGTGCGCGACGACCAACCGCGTGCAACTACCGCATTGCAAATTGCGTTGGCGCTGCGCGATGAAGTGGTTGATTTGGAAGCGGCAGGTATTCAAGTCATTCAAATCGATGAACCAGCAATCCGTGAAGGCTTGCCGCTACGTGAAAAAGATCACAAGGACTATTTGGATTGGGCAGTAAAAGCCTTCCGTATTTCTGCTAGCGGTGTACAAGACGAAACGCAAATTCACACGCACATGTGTTATTCGGAATTCAATGACATTATTCAAGCGATTGCGGACTTGGATGCGGATGTGATCACCATTGAAACCTCACGTTCCGATGGGGAATTGCTGCAAGCGTTTGAGCAATTTAATTACCCGAACGATATTGGCCCAGGTGTTTACGATATTCACTCACCGAATATTCCGGACATTCAAGTGATGGTGAATCTGCTGAAACGCGCCGCACGTGAAATTCCAGTGGAGCGTTTGTGGGTGAATCCAGATTGCGGTTTAAAAACCCGCCGCTGGCCGGAAACAGAAGCAGCGTTGGCGCGCATGGTAGAAGCAGCAAAAATTTTGCGCGAGGAATATAAAACCAGCGCACCAACTAAACAAAGCAAGACGACTGAAATTGCATAACGCTTAATTCATGATTACCGGTAGCCCCTTGCTCAAGGATGAGCTTTTTTACTGAATTACCATTCCCATTGCCACGCTACACTCGCCTCACGCCCACGGTTGGGCACTCCACCCACAACACCTGAACCCTGCGGTGGTGTTGCATAGTCGTTATCCAAGGCATTTTTTACGGCCAACGCGATACTGGTTGCGCGGCTAAACCGATAACGCAATTGGTTGTTCGCATACCAATAGGAATCCAGGGTTTGGCGCTCGCTGCCGAGTAGATACTGACGCTCGCTGCGATACACAGCCGATACATTCCAATTCCATTTGTTGCGCTGGTAATTGACGCCGAAGGAACTCAATTCATCGGCTTCGCGAAATGCGTTATCAGGCAAGTCCATTAAGCTGCTGTAATTGGCTCGCAGCATCCACTGTGGAGTCGGTTGCCATTGCATCCGGATACCACTTCCTACATTTTCTTCATCCGCACCGTTGATGTAGGTGCGCGTACTGCCTACCAAACCAACCGAAATAGGATTTTCAAAGTGGTTTTGGTAAAGCGTGGCGCCCATGGTGAATTGGCTCCAGGTTGCGACCCACAACAGCTCCCAGGTTTTGACCGTTTCATTGGCCAAATCAGGGTTACTAATCAATGCGGAGCTGTTAATAAGATGCGTCTCAGCAAAGCCGGGAGCGCGAAAGGCCTCACCGTATAGCAGTTTGAGCGTGTGTGTTTCATTCAGCTGATGCACCACCCCCAAGCGCGGGCTGGTGTGGCCGCCGATGGTGCTGTAGTAGTCATAGCGTGCACCGCCGACCAAGCGAGTCGCATCGGTCAGGTCATATAACCATTGGCTGTAAAGGCCGGTGATGTCGCGCTGGGTATCCAACCCTACCCGGGTGGCGTGATCAAAATTGCCGTAATAGCGGATGGGATATTCGCGCCGCGCCAGTTGCCCCAAATCATAATTAGCATGGGATTGTGCATCCGTTTGCCGCTCGCGCAGCCAATCACCGCCAAACTGCCAGCTCAAGTGTTCATTTAAGTTGAGGTCGTTAGCTAGATGTATACGGAAGGAATCGCTCGCCAGCGAGGCTTTGGACAGCATGGGCTCATTACTGCTGGGGGTACTGATTGCCGCTAACGCGCCCTCGCGTTGCAGCATGGCGTGCAGTTGCTGCTCCGTCTGTTGGTAATTGAAGGATGCACTCGCACGCCACTGCTCGGTGAAGGTGAAATCCTGCTCTACGCGGTAATGCTGCGACTCTTGTTGGTAATGATTAAAACCATTGCGGATTTTTTCCAGCGTGTAGAAATCATCGCCATGGGCATCGGATACAAAGGCATAAAAGTGGGTGTTGCGATACTTGAGGTTCCAATCCAGCACCGCTTCCCGACGCGGATCGCGGGTATCAACTCCCCCAATCTGATAATGCTGCCCATGATCCTCAGCGAGATGCGCATACAAGTTGCTCTCCAACTCGCCCGAGCGATGAGAGAGGTTGATATCAGCCTTGCCTCGCTGATTCTCGCCCACCCCCAAACTCACACGATTCTGCTGACGGCGGCTGATGATATTGATCACACCGGTAAAAGCGCCAGAGCCGTAAATCGCCGAAGCAGGCCCGCGAATCAACTCTATACGTTCAATATTAGCGAGTGGAAATAGGACTAACGCGCTGTCCGCACCGCCAGAACGCGGGTCAGAAAAAACCCGTCCATCAACTAATAGTAGAATTTCCCGCGCGCGGCTTCCCTGCCTGCGGCCGCGAATACTATAGGTGTAATTGATAGCACTGTCGCCAGCACGAAGGGTTTGGAAGCCGGGGACTAAATCCAATAACTCATGCAGGTAATCCAGCCCGAGCGTATCGATTTGCTCACGGGTAAATACCGTGGCGGATGAGGGAACGGTTTTGATCGACTCTTGCCGCAGGGTTGCGCCAGTGATGTTGACCTGTAGCAACTGCTCCAGGCCCATCTCCAATAATGGCAACTCATCGGCGCGCGGTGCGGCCGAAGCAATGAAAAGTGCAATACCTGCAGAACACATCCAGACCTTTTTCATATTTTTTATTGAGTCTTACAACGCCTAAAACTGCCACAGCATACCGACACTCAACTCGCGTCCACGGTTGGGAATACCTTCGAGTTTGCGCAAACTCTCGGCCGGTGTTGCCACCTCTTCATCAGTGATATTTTTCACTTGCAGGTTCAATTCATAGCTTTCACTGAATTGATAACGCCATTGCGTATTGAGCATCCAAAAATCGTCCAGCGTTTGCTCGCTGGTAGGCGTAATAGGCGTTTGGCGTTCATCTTGATAATAGCCCAGTAAATTCCAGTTCCACTTTTCAGCGGCGTAATTCACCTCAAATGAACCCATTTGATTTGCTTCGCGAAAGGCGCTCTCGGGCAAATCCATATAGGTATAAGTGGAGCGTAGTGACCAGTGGATAGATAAATCCTGCGACCACTCCACTTCCACCCCTTGGCTTTTTTCGCCGGAACCGTTCTGATAAGTGCGTGCGGCGCCAACAAATACAGTTTCTATTGGCTGCTTGTAGCGATTCTCAAAAACGCCCACGCTGAGGTTAGTCGCCTTCCAGTTACCCATGAGGATCAGATCCCAGGTTTTGACAATCTCGTGGTTCAAGTCCGGGTTGCCAAACAGAAGCGGGTTATTAATCAAACCGGTTTCCGCCAAGGTCGGCGCGCGAAACGCTTCGCCATAAAGTAGCTTCAGGCTATACACCTGACTGAGCTGCTCAACCAAACCCAAGCGCGGACTAAAGCGCCCGGTCAGCTCCTCATATTCATCGTAACGCCCGCCCAAGGTAAGACGGGTTGAATCACGCAGGTTGCGCAGGTATTGCACGTAAGCGCCGATATTGCTTTGCGATTCTTCAATCCCTAACGGAAATACGCTGCCTTCGTCGCCATAAAACGCGATGGGAAATTGCCCCTGACTCAATTGCATCAAATCAAAATTGCCCACTGCGCTGGCTTCGGTTTCTTCATGGCGCGCCCACTGTAAACCCCACTGGGCGCTGGATTTATCATCAATCGCGGTGTCATTACTGAAGGTGAGGCGCCAGCTATCGCCAGCCAAACCAGCATCCCCCCAGAAGGGTTCGGCGCTGCTTGGGCGACTTACATTGACCAAGGCGCCGGGGCCGAGCACAAATAAGTTAAAGTCGTAGGTGAATTTCTGGTAGCTCAACGACAACTGCGATTTGGTTTCTGGCAGCCAGATAAAACCCTGATCCAGGGCGATATGCCAAAACTCCCGCGCATTGGCGTTATAACCATTGGCGGTATTGTCTGACTGATAAAAATCCTCAGTCTCGGCACCGCTATAAGAGACATCAATGCGGGTTTCACCCTGCCGCAGGGTCACATCTACTGCAACTTGTTCGCGTGGATCACTGGTATCAAGCGGTTGCCCATTGAAGCTATCGAGCACCGTAAATTGTTCGCCGTTGTCTTTGTACGCATGCACAAAAACATCGCTCTCCCAATCGCCGATAGCCTGATTCCAAAAGCCTTCAACTTGACGCCGCTGCTGCGAACCATAGGCCAACGCAAGGGATTTTTGCTGCTTGCGCGTTACTATGTTGATCACGCCGGTAAACGCCGAGCTGCCGTACAAGGCTGAGCCAGGGCCGCGAATCACTTCCAACCGTTCAATTCGTGCCAGTGGGTACAGCGGCAAGGTGATATCCGGGCTACCAGCGCGCGGGTCATTCACCACTTTGCCATCGATCAGCAATAACACTTCCAGCGATTGCTGCGCCGTACGACGGCCACGGGCGCTGTAGGTATAGGCCAAACCATTACTGGCATTGCGATTAAATTGGAATCCAGGCACCAGATTGAGGAGTTCGTAGAGGTAATCCAACCCCAAGCGATCTATGTGCTCGCGGGTAAATACTGATACTGCAGCAGGTACGGTTTTGAGGGTTTCTTCGGTAAGAGTGGAGCCGGTAACAGGGACATCAAGTAATTGTTCAAGGCTAAGTTCGAGATATGCAAGATCATCGGAACGTGCATTAGTACAACACAGGCACAGGAAAGCCAGCCCCAAACCGAGACAGCGGTGGTGGCGGGAAAAATTCGTATTTATCTTGCTTATCACAATTTCTCCTTCTGTTTTCTGAAGATTAGCCGATGAAGCGAGCCGCTACCAGCGCCAATCCATTCCTATACTCCATTCACGCTGACGATTAGCCCTCCCGCCACCATTACTGCGTAAAATTGAGCATCAGAAGTACGTGGTTGAGTCGACGTTAAGACGCCGACCAGTGCTGCAACCACGCCTCAAATTGAACGGCAGGCAGGGGTTTGGAAAAATGGTATCCCTGCATATAACGACACCCCTGGCTTACCAGAAGCGCCGACTCCTCGGCTGTTTCTACTCCTTCTGCAATGGTGTCCATACCCAGCGAGTTAGCCAAGCCAATGATGGAGGTAACAATCGCCAGCGAGGCATTGTCGGATTGCATATCGCGCACAAAGGATTGGTCGATTTTGAGAATATTGGCGGGTAAGCGCCGCAGGTAATTGAGGCAGGAAAACCCGGTGCCGAAGTCATCGATAGCGATGCGGTAGCCTAAATCGCGGAAGGCTTGCAGCACTTGAATAGACAATTCCATATCGCTCATCAACATGGATTCCGTCAGCTCCAACTCGATTGAACTGGGTTGGGTTCCCGCCGCCGCTAGTAGACCCTGCACTTCTGCTAAAAAGCCCGCCTGATGGAATTGCAAAGCGGAGATGTTGACGCTCACCACCAAACCGGCAAATCCGGCCTGCTGCCATGCGTTGACCTGCCGCGCGGCTTCGGCAATAACCCATGATCCGAGCGGGATAATCAAACCCGTCTCTTCCGCCAAGGGAATAAAATGGTTGGGCGGCACCAGCCCGCGTTCGGGGTGGCGCCAGCGAATTAACGCCTCGGCGCCATATAGGGTTTTACTACCCGCCACAATTTGTGGCTGGTAATGCAATTCAAACTGACCTTGCTCCAGCGCGGAGCGTAGATCCTGTTCCAATTTCAGACGATCAATCGTACGGGCGTTGAGCAGCGGAGTGTAAAACTGGTAGTTATTGCGCCCCTTCTCTTTCGCTAAATACATAGCCGCGTCGGCGTTTTTGATGAGCTCGCTAGAGGTGGCGCCATCATCCGGGTAGACCGCAATACCCATACTTGGGCTCAGGTGCAGGGGCATATCTTCAAGGATGTAAGGCAGCAGTAATTCCTGCCGCAATTTGATCGCCACTTCCGCCAAACTGCGCTCGTCGCGCACACGTGGGAGCAACACTACAAACTCATCGCCACCCAGGCGCGCAACGGTATCGTCGGTGCGGATAGCCGCACTTAACCGCTTGGCGGTTTGTTTCAAAATTTCGTCGCCTGCGCTATGACCGAGAGAATCGTTAATATTTTTAAAACGATCGAGATCGATAAACAACAGCGCAACTTTTTCGCCGCGCCGCTTGGCAGTATTGATCGCCATGTCCAAGCGGTCATTGAGCAGCGCGCGGTTGGGTAGCTCAGTCAAGCTGTCGTGATGGGCAAGGAAGTCGATCTTCTCGCGCGATTTTTTATGTTCGGAAATATCGTTAAAAATGGCGATGTAATTTTCTGGCTCACCATCGTTATTCAGTACCTGGCTAATTGAATACCACGTGGGAAACTTCTCGCCATTTTTGCGCTGATTAACCAACTCACCCTGCCAGTGGCCACGCTCTTTAAGGATGGACACCAGATTGCGGAAAAAACTGTGTGAATGCAGTTGGACACCGACCTTCACGGTATCCACTCCCAGCACTTCTTCTTCGCTGTAACCCATGATTTTTTCGTAGGCGCTATTGACCAAAATAATATTCAGCTGCGCATCGGTAATCAGGATTCCTTCATTGCTGCCTTCGAAGACTTTGCCCCATAAGCGCAGTTCAGCCTCTTGTTGTTTGCGCAGCGTAATATCGCGAATCACCATCACAACTTCGTCTTGCTCGCGCAGAATGAGCCGCGCCTCCCAGGTGCGCAGTTTTTTGCGGGTTTGCGACCACTCAAACTCCACCAGTTGCTCGCCTTTGCCGGCAAAGACGCGGCGGATTTGCGGCGCAAGAATACGGTATACCGGGCCGGGCAAATGGCCTTCATCGGTAGCGGGGTCAAATACCACCCACTGCTCCATCTCATTCACATAAGCGCCCACTTGCATATCAATCACATGGCCATCGCGGTCGATGCGCAAAATAATGTCGGGAATTCCGGCGAGTAAAGCGCGGGTTTTTCCTTCGCTGATACTGGCTTCGGTGAGCGCTTTTTTAGCGCGCAGAATAAATTGGATGCGATGCGGCAAAGTGCCCCAACTAACCGGCTTGGTGATGAAATCGGTCGCGCCGGACTCATAGGCCTGGTGAATAGAGTTGATGTCATCCAAACCGGTAACCATGGCGATGGGTAAATCGCGCCCGCGCGGTTGGGCGAGAAATTCACGGCAGAGATGGTAGCCATCACCATCGGGCAAAAGTACATCGAGCAAAATAATGTCGGGTTTGGACTCGGCAAAACGGGCGCGGGCACTGGCGCAATCAGCCGCTTCCAGCACGCGATAACCAGCCCGCTCCAGCGTAATGCTGGTCGTTAGGCGCGCGGCTTCATCGTCTTCCACGACCAATACCAATGCGCCTACGTCCGCTGCCGGGGTTGTGCTGATGGGTGTTAATTCTTTCACGCGCCTTGCTCCCCTCGCTCGAGTTCAACTAACCCCTGTAGCGATAAATCGTAAAGTGTTTGAATATTAAGTAACTGCTGCTCGGCTTGATCCAGATTGCCCTGACGCGCCTTGGCCTCGCAGTCGCGGCAGGCCGCCGCCAGCGCTACCAACCCAAGGTTAGCAGCGCTGTTTTTAAAGTTGTGCGCCGTTTTATAGAGCAAGTCAGCATCCTGCTGCGCCACCGCCGCTACCAACTGCGCAAGCAGCGCCGGGCTGCTGCTACGGAACAAATCGATAATGCGCAGTAGTAAACCCTCACGCAGTTCACGCAACTGGCGAATCACTTGTTGGTCGATTTCTATTGCTGTCACCACTGGTGCAGAAACTGACTCAGGGACAGCATTATTTACCTGCACGACCGGTGCATCAGGCTTGCTAACAGGCATCGCATCGGTCGCTTGCGCTCTGCGTTCCGGCAACCAACGCGCCAAGAGTTCGTGCAGCTGCGCCTGCGCAAACGGTTTGCTGAGGTAATCATCCATACCCTGCGCAAGGCAGTGTTCGCGGTCGCCGCTAATAGCATTAGCCGTGAGCGCAATAATGGGCAGCGGGGGCACGCCTATCTCTGCCTCGCGTTTGCGGATACAGGCCGTAGCTTCAAAGCCATCCATAATCGGCATTTGGCAATCCATCAACACCAGATCAAACCGCTCCTCTTGCAGTAAATCCACCGCTTCCTGGCCGTTGTTGGCGATTTTTATCGTCACACCCACCCGCTGCAGCATGGCGCTGGCCACTTCCTGATTGACGGGATTGTCTTCTGCAAGCAACACGTGCCCCGCTAATTTGGCGCGGATGATGTCACCAATAATCGGCTCAATCGCATGGAATTTGCTGGTTAAATCGCCTGCAATCACCTGCGCGATCAGGTTGTGCAGTTCTGATTGGCGCACCGGTTTAAGCAGTATGGGAGCGCGCTCTGCCACCTGTGGTCGCGCGGCCATACCGGCAGAACTCAACACAATGATAGCCAAGCTGTTAAAGCGTACATCGACAGCAATGGCATCGAGTAGTTGGCCACCGTCCATTTCCGGCATGCACCAATCCGTTAACATCAAATCAAACGGCCTACCCGCCGTTGCATGTTGTTGTAACAATGCCAGTGCCTCAGGTGCCGAGGCGGCCAGCACTGGTGCTATGCCCCAGGATTTAAGCCAGTATTCAAGTATCTCGAGGTTAGTGGGGTTGTCATCCACCACCAATAAATGCAGCTGGCCAAAACCGCTCACCAGTTGGTAATCGCGTGGGTCATGCACTTTTTGCAGGGTTAAATAAAAGTGGAAATAACTGCCCTTGCCCGCCTCGCTGTGCAGGAGAATTTCACCGCCCATCAGTTGCGTTAAGCGCTGCGAAATGGTCAGTCCCAAACCGGTGCCGCCGTATTTACGCGCCATGGAAGAATCGGCTTGGGTAAAGGATTGAAACAAGCGCGCCTGCTGTTCCGCGTTGATGCCAATGCCGGTATCGCGCACGCCGAATTCCAGCTCTACTACACCATCGCGTTCGCCCATAAATTGGATGTTTATTTCCACTTCACCGGTTTCGGTAAATTTGATCGCATTACTGAGCAAATTGGTGATGATCTGCCCCAAGCGCGCCGAATCGCCCACTACCGACAGCGGCGGCAGCGGTGTTTTACACAGCAGCTCTAACGACTTTCCTTGCGCGATAGGCGCATAGCGCTCGGCGATATCTTCCACCAACAAATTCAATTGGAAGGGGCGATATTCCAGCTCCAGCTTGCCCGCTTCGATTTTGGAGAAGTCGAGAATATCGTTAATGATGAGCAGTAAATCTTCACTGGAACGGCGCGCAACGCGGGCAAAGCGCTTTTGTTTGGCATCAAGTTCGGTGTCTATCAGCAAGCCGGTCATGCCCATAATGCCGTTGAGCGGGGTGCGGATTTCATGACTCATCACCGCTAAAAATTCACTCTTGGCCTTACTGGCCGCCTCTGCTTGCTCGCGTGCGGTTTGCAGTTCGATAGTGCGCGCCAGCACGCGCTGCTCCAATAATTCCTGATTGAGGCGCAGCTCGGTGTCTTGTGCTTCGATACGGTCGAGCATGGCGTTAAAGCGCACCGTCAATTGGCCAACTTCGTCGCGAATAGTCGGCTCTGGCGCACGCGCCTGATACTCGCCTGCGCGACCAATTTTCTGCGCGATTTCACTCAGGTTTCCCAAAGGCCGCAAGACCGATGAAATCAATAGCCAAGCGATGACGCCACACACCAATAACGCGACCAGCGCGATCGCAATTACCCAAATAATCTGGCCATAAAATTGTTGCCGCAGCGGCTCAAGGGTGACATCCAACTCCAATTGCCCCAAATGCTCCCCCTCCCAAAACACCTTGGCGATAATGTGTTCGTCTTGCGTTTGGGGATTGTCTTGCGGGACGCGATAGTCAGCGAGCAATGTTTGATCTTTCAACTGCAGCCGTGCCGCCAAGACTTTGGGCTCTACGCGCAAAGCACCGAGCGTTTGCTGCGCGGCGTCGGTATCGATAAACATGCTGGGTGCGGCCAAGTTAAGCGCGGTGGCTTCCGCCAGAATCTGCAACTGATTGTTCACCTGATTGCGAATGTAGCTGTACTGCTGCCAGGTGCTGGCCAAAGCCGCACCCAGGATCGCAAGGCTAGTGAGCAACATGACCATCAAACTGATTCGGCGTGCAAGAGAAGTTTTACCCATTAACCTTGCCCTCCTTTGCGCTTCTTCGCCAACTTGAGCAGCTGGCTACTGACCTTGACCCCAGCGTGCTGGATGGCCTGCTCATTCATGACAAATTCGATGCGATTATCGGCAGTGCGGAGTAATGAAATACCTACCCTATCGTCATTAACTTCTGCTTCATCTACCACCAACAAAATGTTGGCAGGAAAAGCTTGAGGTAAAGGCATGTCGGCCCCGGTAGTGGGCACATACAGTAGTTGGCATGAAGTAAGCTGTTGGGTGATATCGTCCACCTTGTCGAGGTAGACAACCTGAATACGCCGGTGCTGGTAGGTTTTATTATCCAGCTGTGCCAAAGACTCGCGGGTTACATCTTGGGCATTCAGCGCGCAAAGCGTAAATTTGGTACTGGTGGATTCTGGCCACTCAATAAATTTGAGGAAGTTGTACACAAATGCAACGCGCAAGCCTGCCTCCGATGCCTGCGCCGACACCATCAAACAATGCATACCAAGCATTACACCCAAACCCCAGCGCAACACCGCTATGCTAGCCAACCTCACTCGCCCAACAACCAAAAGCACCTCCCCTATGCACGCATCATGCGTCGTGTAACCCAGCCACCTTCCTAGCACCGTGGCCAGCCTGATCTTTTATTTAATAGGAATAACCCTGCCGCTAAATTAGTGACTTGAGAATAGCCCAGAGTTTGATGGTTAGCGAAAATGTGCAGAAAATCGCGCGGGGAAGAACTTCTATGAATGTAAGTGGTATTATGCCCGCCCCTCAGAACCTACCCGAATGGCACTTTTATGTTGTTGTTTGTCGATAATCTCACCAATGTCGATTTCAGTTTCCTCGATCCGCAACGCGGCTTATTGGGCGAAACCTGGCTAGCCAATGTGCGTCTCTTTGGCGAACTGGATGAACAGGGCATGGTGTGCGATTTCGGCACAGTGAAAAAAGTACTGCGCCATTGGCTAGATACCGAGCTGGATCACCGCTTGGCGGTGCCGGTGCGTTCGCCCAATATTCGCATTGAAGATGATGGCGATTTCTTGCAGATTCACTGGCAATTTGGCGCGCAGGGCGAGTTCCTCAGTACCCGCTCCCCGCGCGATGCGATCGCCTTGGTGGACGCTGAAATTCTCACCCAAGAAACCGTTGCTGCCTGGTGCATTACCCAACTCAAACAACAGTTCCCTATAAGCGTGGCGCGCCTGGAATTGGATTTCACCCTCGAAGCTATCGACGGTGCCTATTATCACTACAGCCACGGCCTGAAAAAGCACCAAGGCAATTGCCAGCGCATAGCCCACGGCCATCGCTCGCGCATTGATATTTGGGCGAACGGAAAAAAATCACCCATGTTGGAACAACGCTGGGCAGATGAATGGAAAGACATTTATTTAGGTACACGCGAAGATTTAACCGGCCGACCACAACACGCAGGCGTCTATTATTATCAATTTAACTACGAGGCCGAACAGGGTCCATTTGCAATTACCCTACCGCAGCGCTGCTGCTATTTGATCGATACCGATACTACCGTCGAATTTATTGCACACCATATCGCGCAAAAATCCCGGCAAGAAAATCCTGAATCATTTATTAGGGTGAAGGCTTACGAAGGGATTAATAAAGGCGCGATTGCCGAGGCGTAATAGTTAATACCGTGCGTAATGCGTGATGTATACCCATCACGCATTACGCAACAGCATCACAAACGGCACCACCGTCAACGCTGCCACAAAAACAATGGCAATCACCAATGCGATAAACCGCAATGGCTGCGCGCGAAACCCCTGCCACACGCTCGCCACCTGCCCCGCCTCCACTAACTGCGCATAATTTTCCTGCTGCCGCACAAGGCGCTCAGCTTGATACTCCCGCATCAATTCCCGCGCCTGTTCCTCTTGCGTATTATCAGCCAACCAAATCGCATCCAACCCCACGCGGAAAAATCCAGCATCGGTTTCGTAATAATGAATTTGGTGTTCATTTAGCAGCGCACGAATTTCAGCAGCTTCATCATCGGGAACTTGGGCGAGCTTGAATAATAATTTAGCCATAACTTTTTATAGACCACGTGCAATTAACAAAGAAGTACTGGTGTAAATAACATTACAAAAATGATATGGCTTGCGATAAGCGCGCACGAAATGTATGTGCAAGCTCATTGTTCACCCCTGCCGCTTTTTCTTTTAGCTTAATTCGTTCGTCAACACTTAACGATAAAGCTTTTTCAACAGCAGCTTCTATAACCTCATCGTTTACATGAAACCTGGGAGATAAATGTAACTGACCTGCATAATAAGACGACAACAATATTGCCGACTCATGGGTTGCATATTCATTCATTGGTGAGGCATTAGTAACTAACACTATCGCACCACGACTCATAGATTCGACGATCAAATGGCCGAACCCTTCTGCTTCAGTTAAAAAAATATGGAACGGAACTGAGTTAACCAAGCGATTAAAGTCTTCATCCGAGGCGATATGATCTATGTACTCTATATTTTTTGCTGTTATGTCCGGCTGATATTCAGGGCCAACAACCATCCTCAACCTAGGCCATTCACTGTGCCGCGACCACAAATTAGCAAGCTGCTCAGCGCCTCTATTGCGCGAGGGGCCAATTCTGGTAAAAAAACCTTCGGTTTGATTTAGCGCACCTTCGCGGTGCCCGATAGCAGGGTCAAGATCGGTGCAAAAACCAATATAGTCAGTTCTATAATTTAACTCAGAAAAAATATTAACCGCCAGCTTACTTTTACACCAGAGCACATCGATATAGGGCAATAGATTCAATACATTTTTAGTGCACCACTCTTGATTAGGAATCAGGATATTGTGGTCACCTAGCAATAGTCCCTGATGACAAACCCGCTCCAAATGAATCACAATGACGCTATTTTTTTTGAGAAAGCGATTTTTTAGCCGACTGAATAATCTTGTCAGTTTAACTTTTACAAATAAAAATCGAATAAAAACATAATAGGATTGCCCGGTATGAACACTCACTTGATAACCTAAGTCCTTCAAGGCTGCCTCTATAATTCTTGCGTCCTTCACCAACCCCAAACCCGTTCCAGGGCAGAAAATCTTAAAGGATCGAGCTTTGGTCATTAACATCCCCCCATGTTTTATAAGATAGTGCGTCAATCAAGGTTATAAGTGCGCAGGGTAACAGTTCTCGGTATACGATTTATATTATCTTGCACTATCGTGTATTTCATTTTTCGCGCTGGAACGACTATGATCAAGCACAATGCACAGTATAAATGATAAGGATGGATGCTTTGCTTTTTCATATTGAACAGCCTGAAACTGCCGACCCACAAGCATTAGTTGTGCAATTGCATCTTTCTGGCGACTGGCTATTGGGCAGCACTCCCGAAGGCTCAAGCCTGAGCGATGCTATACCAGCCGGGAGCAAAACCATCACACTGGTTACCAGCGAACTCAAGCAATGGGATTCAAGCCTCGCGGTTGCACTCTTACAGTTTGCGCGCTGGTGCGAGAAACAGCAAATTGCGCTGGATACCAGTGCCGCCCCTGAAACATTACAACAACTTCTCAACCTCGCTACCGCCATCCCGGCTTACCAAAATAATGTCAAAACCAACACCACAAACTTTTCCACCCGCGTGCAAAAATTCTTTACCGCACAGTGGACGGGAGTAGCACACACACTGACTTTTATTGGTGATGTCACTCTCGCGCTGGGCAACTGGTTGCGTGGCGATGCTAAAACGCGCAGGCAAGATATTTTCTTTTTTATCGATCAAGTCGGCCCTCGCGCGCTGGCAATTGTGACATTGATTGCACTGCTGGTAGGCATGATTCTCGCGTATCTCGGTTCGGTGCAATTGCGGCAATTGGGAGCGCAAGTTTATGTTGCTGATTTGGTCGCATTAGGCATGGTGCGTGAAATGGGCGCGCTTATGACTGCGGTGATTATGGCTGGCCGCACCGGTGCTGCTTACGCAGCGCAATTGGGCACTATGCAAGTGAATGAAGAAATCGATGCGCTTAAAACCATGGGCATTTCCACCATAGAATTTTTAGTGCTGCCGCGTTTACTCGCCTTGGTTTTTATTATGCCGCTGCTGTGTATTTATGCCGATATTATTGGCATGTTCGGCGGTGCATTAGTGGCGACCAGTATGGACGTGAATTTCAGCCAATATATTTTGCAAACCCAGGGGGCAGTTGATTGGGTTGATATCACCGCAGGTTTGGTAAAAAGTATTTTCTTTGGAATATTGATTGCCATCGCTGGCTGCCAGGCAGGTATTGACTGTGGTCGCAATTCCGATGCTGTAGGCATGGCGGCAACTAATGCGGTAGTCCGCGCTATTGTTTATCTGGTTGTGGCCGATGCCGCGTTTAATATTCTGTACGACAAGTTGGGAATTTAAATGGATAGCAACCCCTTTATTAGTGTGCGCGATCTCAGCATCGGTTATGGCAGCCGGGTGGTACAGGAGCATTTGAATTTTGAGATTCGCAAAAACGATATATTTTTTATTATCGGCGGCAGCGGTTGTGGCAAAACCACCTTGCTCAAACATATGATTGGTTTGATCGAGCCGCGCAAAGGCGAAGTGTTGTATGAAGGTGTTAACTACTACAAAACAAGCAAAGACGCCCAATTAAAACTCCTGCAGAGCTGGGGCATCACCTACCAATCGGGCGCGCTATTTTCCAGCATGACACTCGCCGAAAATGTCGCCCTACCCTTACAGTTGTATACCGATTTATCGGAAAAACAAATTGCCGAAACTGTCGCCTATAAATTGTCGTTAGTAGGACTAGCTGGCTACGAAACATTTTACCCCTCAGAAATCAGTGGCGGAATGCACAAACGTGCCGGGCTTGCACGGGCGATTGCGCTCGACCCGCAGCTACTTTTTTTTGATGAGCCTTCCGCAGGGTTGGATCCAATTAGCTCTTTGCGGCTCGACCAATTAATTGTGCAGATTTGCAAAGCACTCGGTTCCACGGTAATCATTGTTTCGCACGAACTGCCCAGCATTTTATCTATAGGTACTAACTGTGTATTTTTAGATGCACAAGCTAAAACAATGCTCGATTCGGGCGACCCTAAAGAGTTGCTCCACAACAGCCCACAAGAGAAAGTGCGGCAATTTTTAAGCCGTGTAGGAACAGCGACAGCGGAGAACTAATGAAAAACAACAAGTCATTTACCATAGGCGCTTTTATTGTCGGCGCAATTCTGCTGATCTTTTTGGCGTTATTATTTTTTTCAGGCGGCAATCTGTTTTCGCAAAAAGAACGGGTAGTCATGTATTTTGATGGCTCGGTCCAAGGCCTGCAAGTGGGCGCCCCTATTAAGCTTAAGGGAGTAATCCTCGGCGAAATTACTGATATTCAGATTAACTTTAATACCAGCGATAACGGCAATAAAAATAATGCCGGAAAAGGGATTGTCACTGCCGTCACCGGCGATCTGGCGTTAAAGCGTATCAGCAGTAAAGGCACCGACGTGACACGCGAGTTTTTTGAAGAGGCAATAGGCAATGGTTTGCGTGCACAGCTCAATTTCCAAAGTTTTTTAACCGGCCTACTCTATGTTGAATTGGATTTCTTTCCAGATACTCCCGTTACCCTCTACGGTTTTAAAAAGAACTACCTGGAACTCCCTACCGTCGCGACTGGCTTTGAAGAACTCACTAAAAACCTGCAAGAAATTAACCTCAAAGGCTTGGTCAAAAATCTTGATCAACTCACGTTACGACTTAGCAATATTGTACAAAGCGGTGTTATTGAAAAAACCCTGGGTAGCGTCCAGTCGGCGGCAGATAGCTTTGCGCTAACCTCGCAAACAATGGGTCAGGATGTCGGCGCATTAAGCAAGAATCTTAATCGCACCAGTAATGAATTGACCAAATTATTAGCCTCATTAAACCAACAAACGCCAGCTGTCGCGGGTGATATTCGCGCGAGCCTGGTGCGTTTGCAAGAAAGTCTTGCAGAGCTGGATAAGGCATCTAACAGCGTCAGCCAAAGCTTTTCAGAAGATGCACCGCTGGTAAACCAACTCACCGATACGCTCACTGAAATTAGCCGTTCCGCGCAATCATTTCGCACACTCAGCGAAACGCTTGATCAACAACCTGAATCGCTTCTACGCGGCAAAAAGCTAACCGATAAGGACGAATAATATTATGCGCATTTTTACCATCACTTTATTAGTTAGTAGCTTGTTAGTAGGCTGTCAGCAATCACCTCGTAAGCAATACTATTTGCTGAACGCGACCGATAATACTAATCAGACAGCAGCAATAACCCGCACTATAGGATTGGGGCCAATTGAAGTTGCCGATTATTTACAGCACTTACAACTGGTCGTTAACCGCGATGCAAACAGTTTGCAACTAACCGAAAACGCCTACTGGGGTGAACCGTTGGAGAAAGGAATTACGCGAGTGTTGGCGATCAATTTAATGAACCATCAAGCCAATCGCTCAATAGAAACTTTCCCTTGGCGCAGCGATACAACTCCCGCACTCAGCCTGCGTTTAACAGTGCATGATTTGCAATTAATCAATAACGAAGCCGTTATCAATGCGAGCTGGAAATTGATTAACAATCAAACCAAGTCTGTTCTATCTCAACAACATTTTGTGCGGAAAAAATCCAGCGGAAAAAGCGCCACGCAAATTGCAACAGCTTACAGCGAGTTGTTAGCAGAATTGGCCACCGAGATGGATAAAGCATTGGTGTCAAACAACTAAGTGTGCGATTGAAAATAAAGTAATAGTTAATAGCGACGAAAAATGCGCTATTAACTATTACTTTATTTATTAACTATTTATTTACTGGCACTTTCGATTAACGCGCGGCAGTCAGTCTCCGGAACATCGTTCTTTTCAACAAAGGCAAGCAGTGCAGCGAAGGGAGTTAGCAAGGCGCCTAATGCGATAGCAGCGGCACTGCGATTAGCGGTCTTTTCTTTGTCTAAACCAATTGACGGATCTTTAAGCTGGCCGGTAATAGTGATAGGAATTCGCAGCGAAAGCAGGCTGGTATCTTTAGGTTTCGCATCCAATCTCGCGTCAATCACTTCGTCTTTTAAATTGATACCTACGTTACCCACTAATAATGAATCCTTGGTATCCAAGGCCACCACCTTCGAGGCAAACACACCATCTTTTACCGCAAAATCCATCACGCCGCAATTAATACGCGTGGATTTATCCTTGCCCAGAAACAGCGGCGCTGCTTGTCCTAAGTCGAGATCCGCTGCTTCAATTAATAGTAAGCTGATTTCACCACCCGACATGATCAACGCCAAATCGCCATTACTGGTTGCCAGCACATCGGCAAGCGACGCACCCTCACCAGCGAGCGCTACCTTTCCACCAAATAACCCCTTAGTCGTTGATTCAAAACGTGTGTCTTTAAAAAATTGCGCAAGACTTAATTGACGTAAATTTAAATTCATTTTCATCGGAGGCACTTCCGGATTCGCATCAATTTCAATACTGCCATCGACAGTTCCGTCGGCAAGTACCAAATCCAGTGGATCGAGTTTTAAAATTCCATCACGCAAATCAAACCGCACATCCATTCCTTTAAAAGGTAAATTCGGTGCATCTACTTTCGCTGCCTTCAAACTCACATCCAAATCAGTAGCAAGCAGACGTTCGCGCGAAAGTGGTACATCCGGAATTAACTTAGTGGACTTAGCCGCTTCACTTTCTGATGAGAGACCGATAAAGCCACCGAGATCAGCTGCATCCAAAACGTTTGAAACCAAATTAGCTTTAAAAAAACCGCGTTCGCCACCAATGTCATACGACAAATCACCCGATAAATCACTGCTGCCAACCAATCCTTTAAAATTACGGTATGACCACACCTTACCGGCCTTAGTGAGCTGACCTTCCAAGGTGTAGTTTGGCGTAGGGGGGAGCGGAATAGCAGTGAGATAAAAGATATCAGCAAGATTAGCGCCTTTTATTTTTAACACGGCATCGACACCTTCCAGTTTTATCGGATCCTGGAAACGTCCATCAATCAACACATAGGTTTCCCCCATGTCGAGCGTGAGCCGCAATGGAAATGACACCGAAGAATCGCGTAATTCGCTCAGCGATCCACCAGTCGCGGTGATACGAAAATCCTGCTCCTGCAACTTACCGGTTCCTTTCAATGCGTAGCCTTTGGCAAAATCCTTATTTTCAGCAATCGTTTTTTTGTCATTGGCTTTAACTGAATCCAGTTTCAAATCCAGATTCAAACCTTTAACACCATCTTTAAATACAATGTGGCCACGGCTTATTTGTAACTGGTCGATAACAGGAAATTCATAACGGTTATCCGGCACCGCATCAGCGTCCGTTTGTGCGAGTGCAGGGAAATTCCAATTTGCATTTTTGTCTACCTTTCGCTCCAGAAAAATTTCCGGCGCAACAATATTGAGCGCACTAACATCCACCCTGCCGCGCAACAACTGGAGCGGTTTGAAATTCAGATCAATCAGCTCAACTCGCACCATATCCGGCTCATTAAAATCAGCGGCATTATCAATTTGAAGTTTTTCAACCTTGATCTGCGTATAGCGCCAATGCCAATCAACTGTGACTTCGCCATTAATGGCGACTTCACGCCCCAACCATTTACTTCCCTTCGTTTCTATCAAGCTACGAAGTAGCGATTCAGAAAATAAAATGATGCAGACCACACCAATTAATACCAGCGCAACTAATGCAGCGAGGGTTCCAATCAGTGGTTTCACAAAGGGGCGTCGATGAAGTTGAGTTAAGCGCATAAAAAGTCCAAAGAAGGGTTCACACTAATCATTACCGCAAATACTGTCATTCTCTGTGCGCAGCCGCACTTACATTTCAATTAAACCAGATACCAACCCATTTGACCTTTTTAGAACCTTGTCGGCTACTTAGGGCTATGATGTGTTGAATGGCTAATAGAGGGGATATTTCATGAAAGTTGCCGTGTTCAGCACCAAGCCGTATGACCGCGAATTTTTAACCGCCGCCAATAGCACACTCGCCCAGCCGCATGAATTACTATTTTATGAAGCGCAATTAAACCAGCGCTCCACTTCCCTCGCGCAAAATTGCTCTGCGGTATGCTGTTTTGTGAATGACCATCTTGATGCCGTGGTTTTACAACAATTAGCGGATACAGGCGTGAAATTAATTGCCCTGCGCTGCGCCGGTTTTAATCAAGTAGATTTGGTCACCGCAAAAAGACTCGGTCTAATCATTGCACGGGTAGCTGAATATTCTCCGCACGCGGTAGCTGAACATACTCTCGGGTTAATTTTGATGCTCAATCGGAATTTACATCGTGCTTATCATCGCGTGCGCGAGAATGATTATTCGCTTAACGGTTTACTCGGCTTTGATCTATTCAGCAAAACCGTCGCTGTTATTGGCACTGGAAAAATCGGCCAAGTGCTCGCGAAAATCATGCAAGGCCTTGGCTGCACAGTGATTGCCTATGATCCACAACCAAATGATGAACTAATCGCCGCAGGAGTCGCCTATTGCTCACTCACGGAACTCTGGCCGCAAGCCGACATTATTTCCCTGCACTGTCCACTCAACAGCCATACGCAGCATTTAATTAATGCAGCCACCATCGCGCAAATGAAAAACGGTGTAATGTTAATCAACAGTGGGCGCGGCGGGTTGATCGATACGCGCGCCGTCATCACCGGTTTAAAAGATAAAAAAATTGGCTATCTCGGTTTGGATGTGTACGAAGAAGAAGGCGATTTATTTTTTGAAGACAATTCCAATCGCCTATTACAAGACGATGTATTTGCGCGCTTGCTGACATTCCCCAATGTCGTGATCACTGGGCACCAAGCATTTTTCACGCGTGAAGCACTTACCGAAATTGCGGATACCACGCTTGCTAACATCACCTATTTTGAACAAGGAAAATCGGACAGCATCTGTCAGGTATAAACACCGGCAAACAGAGATTTACAAATCCTCACTCAATGCGATAGCTACGGGCTGATATGATAACGCACACGTTTTATCGCACGCCTGCCGTGCAATTTATCGGCCTAGAGAAAAGTTATGCCTGCCTCTGAAATATCTATCCAACTTGAATCAACCAGTTTACTACCCGGCCTGCGCGCGCAAATATCTACCCGCTTTGCGTTTTTAATTACCGGCCTTGCCATGTCCGCTTGGGCGCCGCTGATTCCTTTTGTAAAGGAGCGCTTGGTTATTGGCGAATCCACGCTCGGCCTATTAATTTTGTGTTTTGGTCTCGGCTCACTTATCGCAATGCCTATTACAGGTTTGTTAGTGAATCGTTATGGCTGCCGCCGCGTAATCACCATCACCTTATTATTGATGTGTATAAGTTTGGTGTGCCTCGCCATTTCACCCGGCATTCCCGATATGGCGCTCAACCTGTTAATTTTCGGCATGATGCTCGGCGCCACCGACGTCGCCATGAATATGCAAGCGGTAGTGGTAGAAAAAGCCAGTGGCCGTGCGATGATGTCGGGCTTCCACGGTTTTTATAGTCTGGGCGGAATATTCGGTGCAGTAGTGATGAGCGCGCTTATGTGGCTGGGTTTATCGCCTTTCCACGCGCTACTAAGCCTCACTATAGTGTTATTGCTGATGCTGGCCTACTGCGCAAAAGATTTACTACCCAAAAATAACCTCGACAATAACAGCGGAGAACGCGAACCCTTTTTTGTATTACCGCGCGGCAAAGTATTACTGATTGGTAGCCTGTGTTTTGTCGCCTTCCTCGCTGAAGGTGCCGTGCTCGATTGGAGTGCCTTATTTCTCAGCAGCATGCGCGATATAAACCCCGTACACGCCGGTTTAGGCTACGCATGCTTCTCCGTCGCCATGACCATCGGCCGCTTCACCGGCGATAAAATTGTCAACGCACTCGGCGGTACCCGGGTTGTGCTTTGGGGCGGACTCTGCGCCGCAACCGGTTTTTTATTAGTCGTGTTTATTCCTTTTACCGCCGCCGCGTTTATTGGTTTTACGCTCGTCGGTGTAGGCGCATCTAACATAGTGCCCGTGCTATTTACTGCTGCAGGAAATCAGAATTCCATGCCAATGGGCTTGGCGATTGCCGCTGTAGTCAGTATGGGTTACGCAGGATTATTGGCAGGTCCCGCGATAATTGGTTTTATCGCTGAGCTGAGCAGCTTGAATGTATCGTTCGGGATTGTTGCGCTTGGCCTGCTGGCACTGGCGGCGTCCGCAAAGAAAACGACTCGTAAATAATGTGGAACAATATTATTTGATCCAATAAAAAACGCGGCGATAACCCTATCGCCGCGTTTTTTATTCACAACTCACATCGTTAAAAGAAGTAGTAATGCAATCCTCTATCTTGAAAACACCACTGTCTTAGTCCCATTCAACAACACCCTATGCTCCGCGTGCCAGCGCACGGCGCGGTTCAACACTACCGCTTCAATATCGCGCCCTATCTCCGCCATTTCATCGGGCGAATTCACGTGGGATACACGCTCAACCGACTGTTCGATAATCGGGCCTTCATCCAAATCGGCCGTGACAAAATGCGCCGTAGCACCGATGAGTTTTACACCGCGTTCAAAGGCTTGGTGATAAGGTTTTGCGCCTTTAAAACCCGGCAAAAATGAGTGATGAATGTTAATCGCGCGGCCGTTTAATTTGCGGCACAAATCATCGGAAAGAATTTGCATGTAGCGCGCGAGCACTAAAAATTCAGACTGTAAATCCTGCATCAATTGCCAAAGTTCTGCTTCTTGCTGCGCTTTGGTATCGGCGGTAATCGGCAAATAGTGAAACGGCAATTCATACCACTCGGTCAAATCGCGCATCACATTGTGGTTGGACACTACACCGACAATATCAATCGGCAGCGAACCGTTTTTCCAACTATTGAGCAACGCATTCAAACAGTGCCCCCACTGGGAAACCGCAATTAGTACACGCGGTTTGGTGTGGCTATCAAAAATAGCCCAATCCATTTGGTACTGCTCCCCCAGCGGCTTAAACAACGAGCGAATCTGCGCCAAGTTATAACCCACCGGACACTCAAATACGGTACGCATAAAAAAGCGGTTACTTTGTACATCCTCAAATTGTGAAGACTCTTTGATGTTAAAACCCAAGGTAGCAAATAAGGTAGCAACGGCGGCCACTAAGCCTTTGGAGTCTTGGCAACTAAAAGTTAAAACGATTTCCTTAACAGCAGACATGTGATTTCTCTTTATCGAATTCTAAGTAACAGTGGCAATCTGGCAGGTTGCAATACGAAAGCGGCCTACTTTACCAGCAGCAATTTGAATTTTCGCGTCATTTAGTAACCAAGCGCTTTTTTAAGCTCAGCATCTGTGTCAGCTTCTGCTATTGCGGCCAAATAATACTCACTCCTTTAGTTAACCTACAAACTCCCCACGCAACATAGTGCTTGCTTTACCAGTTAGTAAAACCCGCTCACCTTGCCAATCCAAGGTTAACAAACCGCCGCGCGGTGATGCCTGTTGCGCACGTAGATGAGTTTTATTGAGGCGATTGCCCCAATAGCACGCAAGCAAACAATGTGCAGAGCCAGTGACGGGATCCTCATTGATGCCGACTTTGGGGCCGAAAAAACGCGAGACTATATCCAGACCGGAATCTGCATCGCCTGGTGCGGTAATCATTAATCCGCGCGTAGTGAATGAAGCAATCAGTTCCGCATTAAGGACAAAGTTGCGCACGGCAGCGGCGCAATCCAACACTGCGATTAAATCGTCTCGTCCCCGTCCGAACCACTGCGGTTGTTTACCGAGTAATTGCAGCAGTGCAGGCGGAATCTGGGCGACGGGTTGAGGAAAATCGGCGGGAAAGTCTAGTTGGATTTCATCACCTGTCCGTTTAGCGGAAAGCAGGCCACTGAGGGTGTGGAATTCCAATGTCGCAGCTGTTTCTCCGCCGTGCTGCCAAAGTGCATGGGCGGCAGCGAGAGTTGCATGACCGCAGAGGCGCACTTCGACTTGCGGAGTAAACCAACGCAGACTCCAACTGCCGTCCGCACGTTTGTGTACAAAGGCAGTTTCCGCTTGGTTCATTTCCAGTGCGACATTTTGCATCCAGCTCGCAGGCTCATCCTTCTGCAGGATACAAACACCGGCTGGGTTGCCGCTGAAAGGTTGATCAACAAAAGCATCAATTAAGTAGATAGGATTCATGTTTACTCCGTTAATTACACAATCATTTTACGCTATATTCACACAACTCCACCGCACCCGTCATTTACAAAAATGATTGTGATAATTCAAGCCGTTGATAATTGAATTTATTATAAACTCCGATTATCTATGAAATGGACTTAGTGATTTAATCATGCCGTATACATTAGCTTCTTTACATTATCGCCCTTGCGTTCTTTGGTTTACCGGCCTGAGCGGTGCAGGTAAATCGACTACAGCGCTCGCATTACAAACCGCGCTGACAGAATTGGGCTGCAATACGTATTTGTTAGATGGCGACCAATTGCGACAGGGTTTATGCAAAGACTTGGGGTTTAGCGAGCAAGATCGAATTGAAAATCTGCGCCGCATAGGCGAGGTGGCGCGCTTGATGGTGGACGCGGGTTTATTAGTGATTTGTGCGACTATTTCCCCGTTTGAAACAAGCCGCAGAGAATTGCGCGCGCGTTTTGACAACGGTAATTTTATCGAGGTATTTATCGATGCTCCGCTTGCGGTCTGCGAAGCGCGCGACCCTAAGGATCTTTATCGCAAAGCACGTGAGGGAAAAATTGCGCACTTTACTGGAATCGATTCTGCTTATGATCGGCCAATTGCGGCAGATATTCATTTACGCACCGATCAAATTTCAACGGATGAATGTGTCGAACAGATCATTACTTTTTTGCGCTCAATACATTACCTGCAGAGTTAACGAAGTAGAAAGCGCTTACCAGAAGCGCCTTCTTACAACATCATCAAAAACAGCAATTAGAAATGATAACTACCCGTTAGTGAAAATAAATCCGTCTCCTGGTTATCAAAATAAATTCTGCGTAGACCAAACCCCATACCCAGACTTTCACTCAACGGAACTTCAAATTTAAGCCCTACCAGCGGGTCTTCGCCTTCATCAGAAGGCACAGTGAATACATGCTTTTCTATCGCTGTTTTCGTGCGCCATACAAACACGCCCACTTCAGCAGAGACTTTGAATAGCGAGCCAGGGCTGAGCACCACACCCTGAACCAAGGTAAAACCCTCTGCACTCAAGGGATAATTGGCGGCAAAATCCTGGGCGAATGCATTTACGTCAGCGTTGCTGGGCAACGTCAGGTTGACTTGCACATCACCCAAATCAAGGTAGCCAAGCTCGGTGAAAGAGGTGCTATTCCATTTTTTACCAAGTGCGAGGTGGTAGCCACTGCGGTTTTCGTCGTAGTGGCTGATCACAAACTCATGATTAGCAGCGACGAGAGCCGAGGTGAAATCATCCTCTTCCTGGCTGCTAACGACATTGGAAATATCTGCGCGCAGATAGAAACCATTATCGTCGCCTGCCTGGGTATTCGCAGAAGCCACAACCAAGGCAACCAGTGCGATCCAGATTGGTTTTAAACGTTTCAACACTATCAATCCTCCTAACAATATCAACCACAATCCACCCATTGCACCGCCACCTTTGGACTTGACCTCAACGGGTGGCTTGGGTGGTTCTACTGGTGGTTCCGGTGGCTCTGGCGGTTCGACCGGAAGCGCAGCACTTACTGCCCCCGGATCTGCAATAGCGGCGTTGACCAGGCCATCATCATCGTTCGGACCACCATCTTCGATGGTGAGCTGCACACAGAGATGACCTTCCGTAAGGCCGGTTGTCCACTCCGGATTACCCGGTGGTGGGCAATAGCCAGGATTACCCGGTGCAGAGAAGATCGTATTGCTGGCATTTTCGATAAAGCTGACCCAACGGCCTTTCTGGTATTTGCGATAGGTTGCATTGGCCGGGATGGCTGCCTGCTGCGGGATCACAATACGCACGCTTTGGCCTGGTGTCGGCAGATCGCGGATCACAAAGTCGAAGACACCACCTACTGGTTCAAATGCAGGATCAACGACCAATTCACCCGTAGCACCTAACTCATCGTCCAGGATCTGCACACCGCCTGAATTACCGGACAAGGCAAATTGGCCTAAACCACAACGCACACCCGGATCACACTCAATCAGGTAGGACGTCGTCACGGCGCCAACCTGCGGCAGTATGTTGCTCGACGGCATGTTATCCAGATAATCCGGAATACCATTGCCAGAGCTATCGCCATAACCTTCCGTCAGATCATCTACACCGTCGCCGTCGGTATCAACAGTTGCGCTTAATACCGGCAGGCTTGCCACTATGCGGAAGTAAAGTTGCGTGTTGGCACTGGCGCCGGCTGAATCAGTCACTGTGAGTTGCACCTGATGGCGCCCGGTCAAACTGGCTGGGTCAAATACCAGGGTAGCGTTAACCGGATTGCCATCGGTATCGCCCAATACTGTATCGCTGGCGGACCAGTCGTAACTGTGGGTATCCCCCGGATTCAGATCAGCCACTGTAGCAGTAACCGTCACTGGCCCACCGGTTGGGGTGATCCGCGTAGTACTGACACCACCCTGGCTAAGTTGCAATGTCAGGGTTGGTGCAACATTACCCTCGCGGATGCTGATGATATGACGATTGCTGACACCAGGATTGATATCGCCGTCTACGCGCACAACCAATTGGCTGTCGCTCAAACCGGTAAGCGCAGTAAGTTGGACAGGAATTGCCACTTCCAACTGCCCGGCCTGGGTGAAATTGGCAACACCATCAACCAATGAATGCTCTCCACTGCCAGCAGTCGTACCTTCGTCAATCACGTAAGACACTGCAAGCGGATAAGTCGGTGAAGGACCATTGAGAATAATGCGGAATTCCACCGTGCTGCCACGGATTGCGATTTGCGATTTACTCAAGGAAATCAGTGGCGTGACATCAACAGTCTGGATTTCTGTTACCGATAAACCAGCGGCATTAGTAGCAGTCCATACCACTTCGTGACGGCCTGGTGGCAACAACAGATTACCGTTGGCATTCAAACCGGCTGGACGGGCAGCACAACACGCGTTACCACTGGTGCTATCGCTTGCAAGATCGGCCAATGCCTGATCCAGTTCTGCTTGGGTTGCAGTCGGGTTAAGACCAATTAATTGACGCAAAGACACTGGGGTGTAAAGCCCTTGGGATTTGAGTTCAATATTGGCTGGAACCAGGAGTATTGGTGCGAGCGGATCAGCGGTACTCACCACTTCAATAGCAAAGGCTGGCAAGTTTGCACTGACCTCACCATCGGTTACGGTGATAACAATACCCGAGGTAGTGCCTACATCTGCTTTTACCGGAGTGCCAGCAAGCGCACCTGTCGCCGTATCAAAACTTGCCCACACAGGTTTGTTGGCGATGTTGAAGGTCAAGGTAGTTCCAACATCTGCATCTGTCACTGTAGGTACAAAACTGTATGCCACATCCTGATCAATGCTGAGGGTTGGTGTACCGCTAATCACCGGCGCGTCGTTCACGTTAACTACAGTCAAATTGAATGCAGCCAAACTCACACTCAGGGTGCCATCGCTCACAGTAATCACGATGCTGTTAGTCACACCTATGTCCGCTTCTACCGGAGTACCGGTCAACGCGCCGGTCGCAGTATCAAAACTGGCCCAGGTCGGTTTGTTGGTGATGCTGTAGCTCAAGGTAGTACCGGTATCAACATCGCTCGCCGTTGGCACGAAGCTGTATGCCACATCCTGATTCACGCTGATGGTTGGTGTACCGCTAATCACCGGTGCATCGTTTACGTTAACCACAGTCAAGTTGAATGCAGGCAAGCTCGCACTCAAGGTGCCATCGCTCACACTGATCACGATGCTGTTAGTTACACCGATATTTGCCTCCACCGGAGTACCGGTCAACGCGCCGGTCGCAGTATCAAAACTGGCCCACACAGGTTTGTTGGCGATGCTGTAAGTCAAAGTGGTGCCAGTATCAACGTCGCTCGCTGTAGGAACGAAGCTGTATGCCACATCCTGATTCACACTGATGGTTGGTGTACCGCTAATCACCGGTGCATCGTTTACGTTAACCACAGTCAAGTTGAATGCAGGCAAGCTCGCACTCAAGGTGCCATCGCTCACACTGATCACGATGCTGTTAGTTACACCGATATTTGCTTCTACCGGAGTACCAGTCAACGCGCCAGTCGCAGTATCAAAACTGGCCCACACAGGTTTGTTGGCGATGCTGTAAGTCAAAGTGGTGCCAGTATCAACGTCGCCCGCTGTTGGAACGAAGCTGTAGGCCATATCTTGATCAACGCTTACGGTTGGCGTACCGCTAATCACCGGCGCGTCGTTCACGTTAACTACAGTCAAATTGAATGCGGGCAAACTCGCACTCAAAGTGCCATCGCTCACAGTAATCACGATGCTGTTAGTCACACCGATATCAGCCTCTACCGGAGTACCGGTCAACGCGCCAGTCGCAGTATCAAAACTGGCCCAGGTCGGTTTGTTGGTGATGCTGTAGGTCAAGGTGGTACCGGTATCAACATCGCTCGCCGTTGGCACGAAGCTGTATGCCACATCCTGATTCACGCTGATGGTTGGTGTACCGCTAATCACCGGTGCATCGTTTACGTTAACCACAGTCAAGTTGAATGCAGGCAAGCTCGCACTCAAGGTGCCATCGCTCACACTGATCACGATGCTGTTAGTTACACCGATATTTGCCTCCACCGGAGTACCGGTCAACGCGCCGGTCGCAGTATCAAAACTGGCCCACACAGGTTTGTTGGCGATGCTGTAAGTCAAAGTGGTGCCAGTATCAACGTCGCTCGCTGTAGGAACGAAGCTGTATGCCACATCCTGATTCACACTGATGGTTGGTGTACCGCTAATCACCGGTGCATCGTTTACGTTAACCACAGTCAAGTTGAATGCAGGCAAGCTCGCACTCAAGGTGCCATCGCTCACACTGATCACGATGCTGTTAGTTACACCGATATTTGC